>Ga0070735_10001697_pt1 | contig 20749 bp, 17 predicted proteins | sample Coa_R1_FD_66443 | JGI IMG/M metagenome (GOLD analysis project Ga0070735, IMG submission 66443) | Surface soil microbial communities from Centralia Pennsylvania, which are recovering from an underground coalmine fire - Coalmine... | ecosystem: Environmental > Terrestrial > Soil > Unclassified ... | reverse complement strand
GCATCGTCCAACTGTTTCTCGCTGATTTTGCCTTCGCGCACCAGTTGAGCCAGATTCTTCGAATAGGTCAGACTGGCCATATCCATGTTCACGCCGGCATTGAACGCCTTGTACGCGGCATCCGCGGGATCTTTCGCGTACCCATGCTTCACCAGATTGCCCACCGCAATCGCATCGGAAACCACGAAACCTTTAAAGCCCCACTCCCCGCGCAGAATGTCCGTAAGCAGCCACCGATTCCCGCTTGCGGGAACATCATTCAAATCCATGTAGGCCGACATGAAGCTGCCCACGCCTTGCCGCTCCGCCGCATAAAAGGGTCGCAGATAGACATTGCGAAATAGCTCCTCGGGAATATACGACGCGTCATAATCCCGCCCGCCCTCAGCCGCACCATATCCCGCGAAGTGCTTCACGCAAGCCAGCACCGAATCCATACCCAGCGACCCCCCCTGAAATCCCCGCACCTGGGCCCGCGCCATCGCCGCGCCCAAATACGGATCTTCTCCCGCTCCCTCCACCATGCGACCCCACCGTGCATCGCGGGCAATATCGACCATCGGCGCGAACGTCCATCGAATGCCCGCGGTTCGCGCATCTTCCGCCGCCCACCGCTGGGCCTGCTCTTCAACCTCCGGGTCCCATGATGACGCCATTCCCAACGGCACCGGGAATACCGTGCGATAACCGTGAATCACGTCGAAGCCGAACAGGATCGGAATATGCAGCCGCGATTTCTCTATGGCAAGATGCTGCTGCCGGTTAATCTCCTTCACATCCGTCAGCCAAAGCACGGATCCCACCTTCCCCTGCGCAATCAGATCGTCGGGCGGACCAGCACTGAGGCCGGACAATTTCAGGCCAGCTGCCTGCGTAAGCTGCCCGACTTTTTCATCGAGCGTCATCTGCGTTATCAGCGCCGCGGCCCGTTGTCTCGCTTCAGTTCCGTACGGAGCCATTTGCGCGTAAGCAATTTTTGTGAGGGAAAAGCAGAGAGCAAGCGTGAGAATCAACGCCATTTTTTGAGTCATAAGGGTCGCGGCCTTTACTGGAACTGATCTTACATCGCAGGTGAATTGCAACCGCAAACTAAATGCCGCTAAGCCGCCGCGAGTCGATGAATATGCTGGCGATTTCTCTCCGGTCTACGAGCGCTCCAATGCGGCGCCTGCGATATATTGATTGGCATGTTCAAGTCTGGCATGTTCAACTCCCGAAGGTTTATTGGATTCGCGCTAAGCGTCTGCGCCGGTTGTGCCGCGGCGCAGGCACAGATAGTGGATACGATCGATCCGCCTATGAAGGTGCGGGTGGATGCGATTGCGGCCGGTGTGATGGAACAGCACGGTATACCCTCAGCTAGCATTGCCGTAGTACAGGGCGGAAAGCTGGTATATACACACGCCTACGGGCGGGCGCACATCGATCCCGACAAGCGCGCGACGCCGGAGATGCGGTACTCCGTCGGATCGATCTCCAAGCAATTTACAGCGGCGGCGATCCTCATTCTTCAGGAACAGGGGAAGCTGAAGCTGGATGATCCAGTAGGCAAATACGTACCTGGCCTCACCCGGGGCGACGAGGTGACAATCCGCGAGATTCTGAGCCACACCAGCGGCTATCAGGATTATTGGCCCGAGGACTATCTGATGAAGCCCATGGAACAACCGACGACGGCGCAGGCGATTTTGGATCAGTGGGCAAAGAAGCCGCTGGACTTTGACCCTGGCACGCAATGGCAGTATTCGAATACCAATTATGTGATTGCCGGTCTGATCGTCGAAAAAGTATCGGGACAAAAGTTGATGGATTTTCTGGGAGAGCATATTTTTCATCCGTTGGGGATGCGAAGCGTTTGGGACTCGGACGAGACGAAACTGACGCAGGCCGATGCTACGCCCTACATCCGCTACGCCCTAGGGCCGCTGCGCCTAGCGCCGAAAGAAGGTCGCGGCTGGGTATTCGCCGCCGGGGAGCTGGCCATGACGGCGCATGATCTCGCGCTTTGGGATGAGAGCCTTATGGCGCGCAGCCTGCTCAAGCCCGAAAGCTATCGCGAGATGTTAACCGAGATCAAGCTCAAGGACGGCAAAGGAACAAAGTACGGGCTTGGCGTCGAAGTGGGCGAACTGGACGGGCACAAAGACATTTCGCACAGCGGCGAGGTGACGGGCTTTGTGTCGGATAACGAAGTGCTGGTGGATGACGGCGTCGCCGTGGCCGTGCTCACAAATCACATGGCCGGCGGTGCAGAAGAGATTGCGCGCCTGAGCGCCTCAACCATTGCCGGACAGAAACGCTCCGCGCCCGAAGAAGAAGCGCTTGCCCTGTACCGCGGCCTGCAAAAAGGCGAACTAGACCGCACCAAACTCGCGCCAAATCTCGATAGCTATTTCGATGCGCAGGCAGTCTCCGATTTCAAAACCAGCCTCGGCCCGCTGGGCGAACCGCTCACCTTCCACCAGATCAAGGACGAATTGCGCGGCGGCATGACCTTCCGAATATTTGCCATCGTTTACCCGACTCGCAAACTGACGTTGACAACTTACACGTACCCAGACGGCAAGCTCGAACAGTTTCTGGTGTATCCGCAGGAGTAGAGGCTGGATTATTTCTTGCGGGAGTGGACTAGCCTCAGGCCGTCCGCCTGGAGAATGCGCTGGATTTGGTTCCGGGCGTGGACGGACCAGGGGCCGGCAGTATCCAGCTTGATGTAGGCTTGCCAGTGCTTTAGAGCTTTGCGCGGCTCGCGGATTTTTTCGTAAGCCAGAGCGAGATTGTAGTGGGCGTCGGCATAAGTGGGGGCCAGTTGAACCGCCATTTTGTATGTCTGAATGCCTTCCTGGACACGCCCGGTTTCATCGAGGACATTACCCAGATCGAAGTATGCTAGCGCGTAACGCGGGTCGGCGGCCAGGGCGGCGCGATAGTGTTTTTCGGCCAGGGAGAAATCCTGGCGATTGTAGTGCAGCGTGCCCAGGTTGATGTGGGCGGCTGCGTGGTTGGGTTCGAATTCGAGAACCTTCTGATAGGCGGCTAAAGCCTCGGTTTGCGTGGCTGGATTTTCTTCGAGCGCCACGCCGCGGGCGAACCAGATCGCGGCTTCATCTTCACGCGCGGGAGCTTCGGGTGCAGGAATCGGAGTGCTAGTGACGACCTTTTCGCGCGTGGAAAAATCCATTACAAACTGGCCGGCGATGGGCTCGAACAAGCGCCCTTCGTGGCGGAAGGCAACCCGATGCTTGACGGTGGACGATGCGCCAGCTTCCACCAGGGGATTTGCCATGCCGGCTGCCTGCTTCTGCATGGCCTCAAGGGATTCGCGAATTACCGTGGGGCGGACACGCATGGCGCAAAGGTCGCGAACCTTCTTGATTGTCAGCAGGTCGGAGAAGGAATAGTTGGGACAGGCCGAGATTAGCCCTGCCCGCTCCCAGTTCGCCAACTGGCGCGGGGTGAGGTGAAGAATTCGCAGTAAATCGGCTCGGCTGTACAAGGCTACCCGCGGCTTCCCGCGCTATTTCTACTCGATGGATTGTTTTGCGCGGGAAAAAACCTAACGGGGTCATTATCCGCAAGTCGCGCAGGAAAAGGCAACTAAAAATCGTGTGGAAATCTGTGGAGAACCTGGATGATTCACATGCAGCAAGAATAGTGCAGTTGCAATGGAGAACGATGAAATTCCATGCAGTCTGATTGACGTTCGCGCGAAGCCCGGCCTAGCATTGTCGGTTATGCAGCGCGATGTGATTGGGCAAACACTCGGGCATTGCCGAGTCGTAGCGAAGATCGGCGAAGGAGGCATGGGAGCGGTTTACCGCGCTTACGACGAAGTCCTGCATCGCGATGTCGCGGTAAAAGTTGTCCGCAAGGACTCGCAGATGGATTCATCCGCGAGCAAAAACCTTCTGCAGGAAGCGAGAGCATCTTCCTCTCTGGGTCATCCCAATATCTGCACCATCTACGAAGTTGGCGAAACTGACGGCGATCTTTACATCGTTATGGAGTTACTGGAGGGCAAGACGCTGCGCGAGATGTGCGGCGAGCTTGGGCTGCCTCCAGAATCCGTGTTGCGTTATGGAGCGCAGATTGCCAGCGCGCTTGCTCGAGCCCACGACCGCGGGATTATTCATCGCGACCTGAAAACGGCGAATATCGTCATCACTTCTGATGGCCTGGCGAAAGTGCTCGATTTTGGCTTGGCCAAACGGCTCGGTGGAGGGTTGTTTGAAGGTCCGACGCGATCGTTGGCCAGCCTGGAGAATGTTTCGGGCGTCAGCGGCACCTTGCCTTACATGGCGCCGGAAACTCTGCGTGGCGAAACTGCGGACTCTCGCAGCGATTTGTGGGCGTTGGGAGTTGTTCTCTATGAGGCGGCTTGCGGGCATCTGCCTTTTCAGGGACGTACTGGTTTTGAGATCAGTTCCTCGATCATGCGGGAGATACCAGCGGCGCTTGGCCCGCCCGTGCCTCCGGGTTTGTGGGCGATTATTCAGCGGTGCCTGGCGAAAGAACCTGCGCAACGCTACCAGCGCGCGGGCGAAATTCAGGCTGCTCTCGAGGCTGTTCAGTCGACAGCTACCGTCTTAGCGCAACCCAGCCCAGACCCCGGCGCGCCAGCGAGAACGGTTCTGCACAGTGTGCGCCATGCTGCGGTAAAAAAGGGCGACTTTCTGTTGCTGGTGGGAACGACCAAGGGCGCATTCATTCTCCGCTCCAACGCTCAACGACGCCGCTGGGATGTTGGCGGGCCTTATTTCCATGGTCACAATGTTTACTCCCTGGCGTACGATGCGCGCGATGGCCGGCATCGCATTTGGGCTTCTACGCAAAGCTACTGGGGAACTTTTCTGCGTTCGAGCGACGATTTCGGAAAGAGCTGGACCAATCCGCAGCAGGCGCCGATTCGCTTTCCCGCAGACACAGGCTGGTCGCTGAAGAACATCTGGCAGATCAAGCTTGGGCCTTGCGAGCAACCCGATGTGCTCTATTGCGGGGTAGAGCCTGCCGCACTCTTTGAGAGCTCCGATGCGGGAGAAACCTGGACGATGAACCGGGCTCTGTTCGATCATCCGCATCGTCCACGCTGGTTGCCGAGTAATGGCGGGCTGGCTTTGCACACCATTGTGCTCGATCCCTCGAATGATCAGCGCATGTATGTCGCGATCTCATCGGGCGGAGTCTACCGAACCAACGATGGTGGACAGACCTGGACGCCGCAAAATAGCGGCGTGCGCGCTACGTTTATGCCCAATCACTATCCTGAGTTTGGGCAGTGCGTGCATAAGATCGCCATGCATCCGGCGCATCCCGAACGCCTGTTTCTGCAAAATCATTGGGGACTTTATCGATCGGACGACTATGCGGAGACGTGGACTGACATTGCGAACGGGGTGCCGTCCGATTTCGGATTCGCCGTTCTGGTACATCCATCGCGGCCAGAATGGGTCTATGTAATCCCAGTCGAGTCCGACGAGTTTCGTTGTTCTTGCGAAGGCCGGCTGCGAGTGTATCGAACGCGCAATGCGGGTGCGTCCTGGGAGGCGCTCACGCGCGGTCTGCCGCAGAAGGGCGCGTACGAAACGGTTTTACGAGACGCGCTGGCCAGCGACACGCTTGATCCCGCCGGAATTTACTTTGGAACTCGCAGTGGGCAGCTTTTTTCTTCGCTCGACGAAGGAAAATCGTGGGAGAAAGTGGTGGACGGCTTCCCATCGATTGTCTGTATAAGATCGGCGGTGATTGGGGACCCATCAGCGCGTCCGGGGACAGCGCAATCGAGGCCGATAACCGCGACGGCAAATTCTGACAGCAAGAGCAAGTCTTCCGGAAGAAGTTCGAGAGAAAAACTTTCGACCGGAAAAAAGAGGTAAGTCGATTGTGAAATTTCAGATTCCGGGTGGGTTACGCGAATTTGCCGGCGGTCAAAGCCAGGTCGAGATCGAACACCCGGCCGCAACTTTGAGTTCGGCGTTGAGCGCGCTTTGGAAAACTTATCCGGGCATGCGGGATCGCGTTATGACTGAGCAGGGCGGGGTTCGCCAGCATATCAACATTTTCGTTGGCGAGGAGAATATTCGATACACCGGTGGACTGGCGACGCCTGTATCTCCGGAATCGGTAATTTCGATTGTTCCGGCGGTAAGCGGCGGAGGAGATACATCTTCCAAATTCTAGGCCGGCACAGCTGCCTGGTAGTCCTCGTAGGTTCCCTTGAAATCGGTGATCTTGTGATCGCTTTCGAAATGCCAGATGCGGGTGGCTACTTCGTCGATCAGATCGTGATCATGGGTTACGAGTAACACCGTGCCCTGGTAGCGCTGCAGAGAAATGTTCAGGGCGTTGATGGATTCCAGATCGAGGTGGTTGGTGGGTTCGTCCAGCACCAGGACGTTTGGTTTTTGCAGCATTAGTTTGCAGAAGAGAAGACGCGCGGCTTCGCCGCCGCTGAGGACGCTGGTGGATTTCGTCGCTTCTTCTTTTTGAAACAGCATTTGGCCGAGCAGGCCGCGGATCTCTTCGCCTACGGCGGCGGGATTCCATTGATGGAGCCAGTCGAGCACTGTCATGCCTCCTTCGATCAGGCTGCGATGATCCTGCGCGAAATAGCCGATCGCGGCCTCATGTCCCCAGATTACTTTGCCGTAGTCGACGAAGGGTCCGTCGTAGCCGGTGGTTTTGCGGAGTTCGGCTTCTGGGGTGGTTGGCGAGTTGGCCAAGAGCGCGTTAACCAAGGTGGTTTTCCCCGCTCCGTTGCGGCCCATGAGGGCGATTCTTTCTCCGCGGGTGATGCTGGCGGTGAAGTCGCGGATAACTTTGTTCTCTCCGTAGGCTTTGCTCAGATGTTCGACTTCGAGGATGTGTTTGCCCGAGGGCCGCTTCTGCTCGAATTTGATGTAAGGGCGCTGGATGTTGGATTTTGCCAGTTCTGTGACTTGCAGACGCTCTACTTCCTTCCGGCGGGATTGCACCTGGCTGGAGCGAGTGCCGGCGGCGAATCTGGCGATGAATTCGTTTAACTGCGCGATTTTCTTTTCGCGCTGGGCGTTCTGGGATTCGATCTGGGAGCGGACTTGCGTTTTGGCGAGAACCATCTCGTCGTACGAACCGGTGTAGGTGATTATGGTTTGATAGTCGATATCGGCGATGTGAGTGCAGATGCTGTTGAGGAAGTGACGATCGTGAGAGATCACGATGACGACGCCGTCGTAGGCGATGAGAAAGTTTTGCAGCCAGTGAATGGAGTCGAGATCGAGGTTGTTGGTGGGCTCGTCGAGTAGAAGAGCTTGCGGATGCCCGAAGAGCGCCTGCGCCAGCAGGACACGGACTTTTTGTCCGCCCTGGATCTCGCTCATTTTGCGAGCGTGGAGTTCGTCGGGAATATCGAGGCCTTGCAGAAGAATGGCGGCGTCGCTTTCGGCGGTGTACCCGTCTTCTTCGCCCACGATGCCTTCGAGTTCGCCGAGCTTCATGCCGTCTTCGTCGGTCATGTCCGGCTTGGCGTATATTGCATCGCGCTCCTGCATGGCGGCCCATAGGCGCTTGTTGCCCATGATCACTGTGTCGGCGACGGTGTAGGCATCGAAGGCGAACTGATCCTGGCTCAGAACTCCGACTTTGCGCGGGCGGACCACAGTGCCCTTTTGCGGCTCGAGTTCGCCGCTGAGCAGGTTCATGAACGTGGTCTTACCGGAACCGTTGGGGCCGGTGAGGCCATAGCGCTTGCCCGGCGTGAATGCCACCGAGACTTCATCGAACAGAATTTTTGCGCCGTAGCGCATGGAGACGTTACTGACCGATAGCATGATTTCTTAGTTCTCTTTTTTGTTCCGCGCTTCTTTGTTCCGGGCTTCTCGAGGAAGACTTAGATTGCTGCGGGGAATTGATTAATGATGCGGGTTGCTTCGCTCCGTGACCTCAATCTCTTCCTAGGTTCATTTTACAGGGTTTCGCGGAGTGGTTCCAAGGGCGCCGCGGATATGGCTGAAAGGAAAGCAGGTTTCTCGACTGCGCTTTCTGGCGCTGGTCGCGCGAGAAATGCTCGCTCGAAATGACAGTCAGCGTCGAGAATGCAAATTGTAGAATCAAATCTCCATGCCTGAACTGCCTGAAGTGGAAACGATTGCGCGAGGGTTGGCTCAGCGCGTTACTGGGGATTCGATTGAAGCGGTTTGGCTGGGAAGTAAACCGGAGCCGCTGAAATCTCCCCCGCGCGAGATCGCTGGGGCGCTCGAGGGGAGCCGCATTTTCGCGGTTCGGCGGGTGGGGAAGCATATTGTTTTCGATTTGGAGAAGGATGGTGTTGGGATAAGTGGTCGACGATCGGCGGGCAAAACGTCTGATCGGAAGAGTCGCACGGACGAGGGCGTACGCGCCACACAATCCCGAGTCACGCAGTTCATTGTGCATCTCGGGATGACGGGGCGATTGCAGGTTTGTGAGGCGGATGCCGAGATTGCCAAGCATACTCATGCGATTGCGAAGCTTGCTTCGGGGCGGGAGTTGCGGTTTGTGGATCCGCGGCGTTTCGGGCGGCTCAGCGTTGCGTCTGGGTTCGAGGCTGGCGGGGTCGAGCCGCTGGAGGCTGTGTTTGAACAATTTCTGGCTTTGTTTCGCGGGAGAAAGACTCCGATCAAGAGCGCTTTGCTGAATCAGAAGCTGCTGCGGGGAGTGGGAAATATTTATGCGGATGAGTCGCTGTTTCGGGCGGGGATTCGACCGCGGCGGCGGGCTGCTGCGATTCGGCGTGAGCAGTTTGCGAAACTGCTTGACGCGGTGAAGGAAGTCTTGCGGGAAGCGATTACAGCTGGCGGGTCGTCGGTTTCCGATTATGTGAATGCGGATGGCGACGAAGGTTTTTTTCAGTTGCAGCATCGTGTGTATGGTCGCGAGGGCGAGCCTTGTTTGGTTTGCGGAACGCCGATCAAGCGTGTGGTGATTGCTGGGCGGAGCAGTCATTATTGTCCGCGATGCCAGAGGTAAGCGAGTGGCGGTCTGCGGGAGAGCAGCGCCTGAAGGCGCATTGATCTCGCGGTTTTTGTGGCACGCATGAATGCGTGCCCTGATACGATTCCGCCCGCGTACGAACTCTGCCCCAAGCAAATTCCTCGTCCAGCGCGAGCGATCTGGAAGTATACGCAGGTTTCTCGACTGTGCTTTCTGGCGCTGATCGCGCCAGAAATGCTCGCTCGAAATGACAGACCTTGCAAGGGCGCGGACGCATTCATTAATTCTGATACCCTTCTCCTTCATGCCTGATTTTTCCATTGGCGTTGATCTTGGCGGGACCAACTTGCGTGTGGCGGCGGTGGGCCTTGATGGCAAGCTGCTTGAAAAAGTAAACGAGCCTACCCGGACTGCGCTTGGGCCGGACCGCACTGTTGACGAGATGTGTTCGGCGATTGAGCGGGTCTCGGCGACCCATCGGCGGGCGGGGGAATTTTTTGGCTTAGGGATTGGCGTGCTGGGAGTTATCGACGCGGAGACGGGGAAGGTGCGGAAGTCGGCGAATTTTCCGGGGTGGGAAGATTATCCGGTGCGGACGGCGATTGAGAGCCGGTTGCGGGCTTGCGGGTTGCTTGGGGAGAATGCGCGAGTTGTCCTGGATAACGACGCGAATATGGCGGCACTGGGCGAGCAGTGGCTGGGCGCGGCGCGGGGTGTGGCGAATGTCGCGGTGATTACGCTGGGCACCGGAATTGGCGGCGGCATTGTGTTGAATGGAAAAATCTGGGCCGGCGTGAACGGCATGGCGGGCGAGTTTGGACACATGACTGTGGAGCCGGATGGGGTTCCGTGTGGATGCGGCAATCGCGGGTGCGCAGAGCGGTACGCTTCGGCCAGCGCCATCATGAGAATGGCACGCGAAGCCGTTGCCGGGGGCAATGCGGCGTCGTTGGCTGAAGCTGCATCGGGCGATTCGGAGGTGGGCGCGAAGTCGATCTATCAACTGGCGATCCGGGGCGATGAACCGGCGCGGCGCATCTTTCGAACTTTCGGGCGATATCTCGGCATTATGCTCGCGGATGCGGTCAATGTGTTGGATTTGGAGATGTACGTTTTGGCGGGCGGCGTTGCGGCGGCGTGGGATGCGTTTGCGCCTGCGATGTTTGAGGAGATGAGGAAACGGTCACTCGTCTTCGCGGCCATCGCGGATAAGCATGAGAACATCGTCACGCGCGCTTTGCTCGGGGGCGATGCCGGGCTTTATGGGGCGGCGCACGCGGCGGAGATGGGGCACTAACTGATTGGCGTCATCCCGAGCGCAGCCGTTCTTCAGGCGCAGCGAAGGATCTCCCACCCTCACGAGGTGCGCTCCTTGAGATCCCCGTTCGACGCGCTCGCTCCTCTCACTTGCTCAGGGCAGGCTCTCTGCCCGCTCATGAAAACGCGGGCGTTCGGGATGACGCCGATGAATCGAGGAAGGAAACCTAGCATGACGCAACATAAGTTCAAGACCAAACTGATTGGACACGCTGACATGAATGCGGCGGGGATCAAGCCTCCGTTTGATGTGGTGGAGGTGTTTGGGCGCAAGGGGCGCGTGCCGGTGAAAGGGACGATCAACGGATTTGCTTTTCGCAGTTCGCTGATGAATATGGGCAATGGGCACATGATGGCGGTGAATGCGGAGATGCGGGCGGGCGCGAAGTGCAAAGCAGGTGACGCTGTGGCTGTGGTGATGGAGCTGGATGAGGAGAAGCGGACGGTTGAGGTTCCGGCGTATTTGAAGAAGGTGATTGCCGGCGAGGCTCGGGCTCAAGAGGCTTGGGGTAAGCTTTCGTTTACGCATCAGAAGGAGTGGGTGCGGGCAGTGGAAGAGGCTAAGCGGCCGGAGACTCGGGAGAAGCGGATCGCGGCGATGATGGAGGCTCTGCGCAACCACAAGCGCAAGAAGTGAATCTGCAAGAGCCTATCTGCTACAACACGCCGCCGGTCTGGATCGCCAGATCATTCAGAGCCATCTCCAGCTTGGTAATCGCTGCGCCGATTTCTGGATGCTCTCCGATCTTTTCTTGCAGCGCCTTCAGAATCTGATGAGCACTTCTGATATTCGCCTCTGCCTTGGCCGGACCTGCTTCGGGATTGCTTTTGCTCTTTGCTTCCATAGGCAGTCGCTCCTTTGCCTCTTACTCACTCCCCCATCTCCCTTCATTTTACGCATCCAGCGCGAGCGGAGACCCGCCGGAGTGTACCCTCCACTTGTGGACCAAGGAGGATGTCTGCCCGCCAGAGCGAACTGTGCAAGAACCTTCACGTTGACGGGCATCGCAGACACGGCGCATCATAATACGCGTCGCCCAATCTTTCGCATGCGCGCCCCCCGCGTCGTTTGTTGGAGGCTCCTTATGAAGATTCGTTTAGCAACTCTCGTAACGGTTCTTCTGTTGCTGACACCGCTTTCGGCCATCGCCGGAAATAACGGACCAAGCGCTCAGATTCTATCGACTGAGCTGATTGCGTCTAACGGGAAATCAGGCGACCAGATGGGCACCGCCATGGCAATAAGTCAGGATACGATTGTCATGGGAAATGATTGTAGTGAAAACAGCCCTGACCCATATTGCGACCTCAGTCGCCCAGGCGGCACCGTGTACGTTTTTCAGCGGCCTGCGACCGGCTGGTCGAATGCGCAGCAGGTCGCGGAACTCACCCCGTCAGATGGAACAGAGTATGACACATTTGGCCATGCGGTAGCAGTCGACGGTCAGACGATCATCGTTTTGGCTCCATTTGGTAACGCCGCCTACGTCTACGTGCGTCCCGAAACGGGGTGGGCCAACATGACGGAGACCGCTAAGCTCAGTCTCGCAGGTCCCATCGCGGGTGCCTCTTCAGTCTCCGTTAGCGGTAACACGATTGTGGTTGGGGTCGGCGAAATGGGGAATGGAGGCGTGCCGCCTGGAGCGGCCTACGTATTCGTTAGACCCGCGCAAGGTTGGGTGAGCACCTCCCAGCCAAACGCTGAACTAACGGCATCGAACCCGACCTCGGAATCTTACCTCGGCCTGGCCGTTTCCATCAGTGGCAATACAATTGTTGCTGGAGCCCCCGATATCTACGCAAACGCTCCCGGAGCGGCTTACGTATTTGTGAAGCCGTCGAGCGGATGGGCCAATTCCACCGAAACAGCGATCCTGTCCCCGTCAGACGGAATCGTGAATGAGTATTTCGGCTTCGCGGTTTCTGTGGCTAACGGGACCGTCGCAGTCGGAGCGTTTCAAGACGCTTCCGATCAAGGATCCGCCTACGTGTTCGTCCAACCAGCGGCAGGCTGGACGAGCATGACGGAAACGGCCAAACTAACCGTGAGCGGCCCGCCCAGTACCGTCGATTTCGGATGGTCCGTCGCTACCTCGGGGAACGAGGTTGTTGCGGGAGCCCCCTACACGAACAATCTCCAAGGCACCGCTTATGTCTTCGCGAAACCCGCAACTGGCTGGGCTTCGGCCTCAGCCCCCACAAAAGAACTTAGAAATCCCGCCGGAAGATTCTTCGGTTTCTCTGTGGCGACGAACGGGAATGCTTTTGTAATAGGGTCGCCGTTCACCGAGGTGAATTCTGATCCCCTCGAAGGTGCCGCGTTTGTCTTTTTCAACTGAGGATGTGGGGCAGCTTGTTAGGCCGCAGGGGCCGTAGTACTTCAGGACCTCAAATAACGTTATCAGCCATCACACGACCGACCCGACCACCGGCGAGCCGCCAGCACCAGCCCCAGAATCCCCCGACTGAACCCTCCCCACCGCCCGCAGCAGCGCCTGATTCTGATCCGCCGTTCCAATCGTTACGCGGATGCACGTTGGTGCGCCCCAGGGGCCCAAGGGACGAACTGCTACGCCTGCTTCCTGCAGGCGTTGCGCGAAGACTTCGGCGTCTTGGGCTACGTCGCAGTAGAGAAAATTCGCCCAGGTGGGGACTACTCGGTAGCCTTGCGCGGTTAGGCCCTGGGTCAGATCGCGGGATTGGATGGTGTTGTTTTCTACAACGCGCTCGATGTGCTTTTCGTCGTCGAGGGCGGCGATGGCGGCGGCTTGGGCTACGGAGGAGACGGAATATGTGTTGCGCATGCGGGCGCAATAGCCTAGAAGCTCGGCTGGGCCGAGGCCGTAGCCTACGCGGAGTCCGGCGAGGCCGTGGGCTTTGGAGAATGTTCGCAGCACCACTACGCCTGCGCCGCGATGGACGTAGTCGAGCGAGTTGGAATAGTTGACGCGGCGGAAGCGGGCGAAGTGTTGGGCGAATTCGTAGTAGGCTTCGTCGAGAACCAGGACTACGTGGCTGGGGAGATGGGCCAGGAAACGCTCGACCGTGGCGGCTTCGAGCATGGTTCCGGTGGGGTTGTTGGGATTGGCGAGAAATACTATGCGCGTGTCGGAGTTGATGGCGTTAAGAACAGCCTCTGGATCGAAGGCGTCGGCTTGCATGGGGGCTTCGATCAGTCGCGCGCCGGCGGCTTGCACCGTCATCGAATAAACAATGAAGGAACGCTCGCTGGTTACGGCGTTCAGGCCAGGCGCTAGCAGAGTTTGGCAGAGAAGGCTTAGGAGGCCTGTCGAGCCGGCCGTCACTAAAACTTGCTCGGGCGGAAGGCCGTGATGCGCAGCCAGTTTGGCGCGTAACGGGCTGCAGTCGTCGTCGGGGTAGAAGTTGGCGGCGCGGGTGGCGTCGCGCATGGCGTCGAGCACTTGCAGTGATGGGCCGTAGGGGCTCTCGTTGGAATCCAGTTTGATGAGTTCGGGCTGCGGCTTGGCGTGGGTTGCGCTGGGTGGAGCGGCGGAGCCGAGATCGCGGGCGGGCTTGGATACGAGATCGAAAAAGCGGCTCATATTTTGGGCAAGTGCGCTTGCCGCATCATGCCACGGAAGGCTTGGTGCGGGCTATTGGTTTGTTGGCGGCGGGTTTGTTGGCGGCGGTGCGCAGGCGGTCGACTTCCTGCAGAGTGAGTTCGCGGAATTTTCCGGGCGGGACATCCAGCGTTAGCGGGCCGTAGCGGACGCGCTTGATTTTTTCCACATGGTGTCCGACTTTTTCGAACATGCGGCGGATTTCGCGATTGCGTCCTTCGATTAGCGTTATCTCGTACCAGGGATTGTTGGCTTCTTTTACGGCGCGGATTTCGGCGGGAGCGCTGCGGACGCGGCGGCCATCGTCAGTGGCGATCGAGACTCCGGCGCGAAGTTTTTCGAGGGCGTCGCTGGTGGGAGTTCCCGCGACTTTGACGACGTAAGTTTTTGGAACTCCGGAAGAAGCTTTCATCAATTTGTTGGCGAGGGTGCCGTCGTTGGTTAGAAGAAGAAGTCCTTCGCTGGCGTAATCGAGGCGGCCTACCGGATAGACGCGGTTCTTCACCCCGTGAATCAGTTGCATGACGGTGGGGCGGCCTTCGGGGTCGCTGACTGTGGTGACGTAGCCTTTGGGTTTGTTTAGAAGAAGGTAAATGTGGCGCTGGGCGCCGTGGAGGAGTTTGCCGTTGACGCGGATGTGGTCGATGGCAGAATCGGCCTTCGTGCCGAGTTCGGTCACGACCGTTCCGTTTACTTTGACGTGGCCGGAGGTGATGAGTTCTTCGGCTTTGCGGCGGGAGGCTATTCCGGCGGCGGCGATAATTTTTTGCAGGCGTTGGGGGGGCATGGGTGAAAATCGTCTCAACAGAAGCTAAAGCCTGTTTCTTACATAATAACCACTGAAGCGCTTCGCCACCCAAAGGCTTTAAGGCGCGGCTTATGCCGCGCCCTTTCAAATCAGGCGGTCGATTTCAGATCGGAATCTGTGGCTACCGCCTCTGCGCTAGCATCTGCTTCGGTTGAAGGCGTTTCCGATCCTTCTTCGGTCGGGATCAATTCGGATTGGAACGACTCTGCTACCAGCTTTTCGAATTCTTCCATGCTGGGAAGTTCGTTGACGTCTTTGAGACCGAAGCGCATCAGGAATTCTTTCGTCGTTTTGTAGAGGATGGGGCGGCCGATGACTTGTTTGCGTCCCGAGGTCGTGATTAGTTTCCGATCAAGCAACGTAGCGATTACACCGCCGGAATCGACGCCGCGAATCTCGCTGATTTCCGGAACTGTGACTGGCTGCTTGTAGGCAATGACCGCGAGAGTTTCGAGCGCGGGCAAGGAAAGCCGGATTGGCGGCTTGAGGCTTTTCGCGAAGCCACGGACTACTTCATGCTGCTCGGGCTTGGTCGACATGCGGTAGCCGCCCGCGACCTGCCGGATTTCTATGCCGTGATCGGGCGAGTAGTAGTCGGCGACGAGTTCTTCCAGCGCTGCGCGGACGCGGGACCTGGCCTCGGTCTCATCTGGCGAGCCTTCGGCGAGAACGGAAGGTTTGACGAGCTGATAGAGTTGCTCGGTCGTGATCGGAGTTTCTGCCGCGTAGATGATGGCTTCGAGTTGGGCTTTAAGACTCATGTTGTTAGTACCGGGTTCCGAGTACCGGGCTGCGAGTAACGATTCTGACTTTCATTTATTCGGTACTCGCTACTCAGCACCCTTCTTACCTCGCAAACTGCTTCTACCTCCAGTCGTCGCGAACTGCCGACTGCTCGCTCATGATGGCGGCGAAGTGCGCGTGTTTGCGCACTGCGATTTCGCCGAAAAGTTTCTCCTGCCGGACTTGAATCGCCTGCAAGCGAACCATTTCGAGCAACGCCAGGAACATGCACACGAGCGCCTGACGCGATGGAACGCGCAGTAGTAGCTGTTTGAGGCGAATGGGGCGCGATTCGAACTCGAGACGTTTGCGTAGATAGTCGATCATCTGGCCGACTGTGACGGCTTCTTCGTCGACGTTGAGCATCGGACGCGTGCGCAGGCGTTCGACAATCTGCTGAAAGGTTTTCACCAGATCGATTACGTCGGCGGCGATTTCAGGCTCGGTGCCTTCGGCGTCGATGAATTCCTTCAGCGACGGGTTCGTCAGCACAGCATCTTCGATCTGCTGCTTCTGTAAAAGCATTTGCGCCGCCGATTTGAACTTCTCGTGTTCGAGCAGGCGGTTGACCAGTTCTGTGCGCGGATCTTCGAGTTCCTCGGACTTGGCGAGCGGATCACGCGGCAGCAGCATCTTCGATTTGATATGAATCAACACCGCGGCCATGTAGATGAAATCGGCTGCGACGTTCACATCGAGCTCGCGTATTTTCTCTACGTAGGCGAGATATTGCTCCGTGATCTTCGCGATGGGGATGTCGTAGATGTCGATGTCCTGCTTGCGAATGAGGTCGAGCAGAAGATCGAGCGGACCTTCGTAGACGTCGACGACAGAAATCGCAAACTGCGAATCGCTTTCTTCTCTTCTTGCGGAAGTCTTTGACGGCGCTTGCGCCGCCGGAGTCTGTACTACGAAGGGGATGGCAGGCGCGGCCATCTCGCCGGCTCGAACGACATTTTCTTTTGCGCTAGCCATGATTCACCGCAGGCGGTTCGTATGCGAGCGACATTCCCATCGCAGATCGAACATCGATCATGGTTTCGGCTGCGGCCTTGCGGGCGCGCTCCGTGCCCGCTTCAAGAATATCCCAAGCCAGGCGCGGATTCTCCTCGAATTTCTTGCGGCGTTGCTGCATGGGGTTCAGCAATTGCACAAGACTGTCGGCGGCCCAACTCTTGCACTCGATGCATCCGATGGAAGCGGAGCGGCAGCCTTCATAGACTTTCGCCATGGTTTCTTTGCTGCTAAAGATTTTGTGAAGATCGCCGACGGGGCAGACGTCGGGATTGCCGGGATCGGTGCGGCGCACGCGGGCCGGGTCCGTGACCATGGTTTTCAGCTTCTGACGCACAACGGGTTCGGGATCGCTGAGCATAATCGTGTTGCCGTACGACTTCGACATTTTCCGGCCGTCGGTACCGGGAAGCTTGGGAGAGAGAGTAAGAAGCGCCTGCGGCTCGGGAAATACATCGCCATAAAACCCATTGAACCGCCGCGCAATTTCGCGCGTCAGTTCGACATGAGCCACCTGATCCTCGCCGACTGGGACAAAATCTCCCTTGTAGACGAGGATGTCGGCGGCCTGGAGCACGGGATAGCCGAGAAAGCCATATGTCCCGAGGTCTTTATCTTGAATGTTTTCGCGCTGCTCTTTATAAGTTGGCACGCGCTCGAGCCAGCCGAGCGGCGTGATCATGGAAAACAACAAATGCAGTTCGGCGTGAGCGGGGACATGGGACTGGATGAAGATGACAGACTTTTCCGGGTCGAGTCCGGCGGCGAGCCAGTCGAGCGCGACATCCATCGAATTTTGTTTTACGCGAGAAGTATCGGCGTAATCGGTGGTGAGGGCGTGCCAGTCGGCGATCTCAAAGAAGCACTCGTATTGATCCTGCATGCGAACCCAGTTGTCCAGCGCGCCAACGTAGTTGCCAAGGTGCAGTTTGCCGGTGGAACGCATGCCGCTGAGCACGCGCTTGCGATGTGAAAGGGTCATTGCTTCGATTAGTTGACGGAAGTATTAGAACACAAGTGGCTGCCTACCCAGTTTAACCGCAAAGAGCGCGCGGGACACGCAGGAAATCGGCTGATATCGATTCGCCTCGTGACTTAATGCTTTATAATTCGCGCTCGTTCGGTCATTAAACCATGTCGCAACTGGCGCGCAAGCTTCGGCTGACGGACTACTTCACGCTGGCGTGGGGAACGATGGTCGGCGTCGGCTGGCTGGTGGTGATGGATGACTGGCTGCTGCGCGGCGGAGCTTTGGGGGCTCTGCTGGGATTTGCGGTTGGCGGGGCGCTGCTGTTTCCGATCGGTTGGGTTTACGGGCAGCTTGTTGCTGCCATGCCCGATGCTGCCGGCGAGATTGCGTACACGGCGGCGGCGTTCTCGCGTCCCGTGAGCTTCTCGACAGGATGGATGATGATGCTGGCTTACTTCATTGTCTGCCCTTGGGAGGCGGTGGCGATTGGCCGCATCGCGGGATATATTTTGCCTTCGCTTGATTCGATGGAGCTTTATCGCATTGCGGGGCGTCCGGTCTATCTTCCACATCTGGCGATCGGTCTGGCTCTTACGGCGCTGCTGACGGTGCTGAATTATCGCGGCATCCGCCTGAGCGCCACTTTCCAGAACTGGACGGCGTTCACGACGATTGTTTTGTTTGTGATTTTTGTTGTTCTCGGAATGACGAAGGGATCGGCGCGAAATTTCCCTCCATTATTCACGCATCCGCCGATTTTATCTTTTCTGCTGGTGCTGCAGATTGTGCCTTATTTTATGACGGGCTTTGAATCGGTCAGCAAGGCGGCGGAGGAATCGACCTCGGGTTTTCACGAACGGGGTTTTCTTACAGCGATCTGGATGGCCATTCTTGTCGGCATCCTTTTTTATACGGTGGTGATTGCGGCGGTGGCGTTCGTTGCGCCGTGGGCGCAGCTTACCAACCAGAAATTCATGACGGCTGTGGCTTTTCAGCGGGCGGTTGGATCGAGATGGATTGTGGATGTGATTCTAGCGGCGGCGTTGCTTTCGCTGGTCAAATGCTTCAATGGGAATTTTGTCGCCGCCAGCCGGCTGGTATTTGCCTTGGGACGGCGGGGAATGATTCAGTCGCGTGCGGGCCACGTTCATCCATCGCATCAAACTCCTTCGGTGGCCGTTGTATGCATTGGGGTGGCTACTGGTGCGTGTATGCTGCTGGGCGACGCGATTCTGGTTCCAATCACAGAAGTTGGTTCGGTGGCGTGCGCGATCGGATGGGCAGCGACCTGCGCGGCTTATATTTCGATGGGGCGAGTTGGCGGACTGGACCAGCGGCTGAAGATTTCGACATCCAAGTATGTGATTGGGAGCTTTGGTTTGTTCGTGGCGATCGCGATGGTGCTGATGAAGATTGTTCCGGCCGTGCCCGGACACTTTACGGTTTATGAATGGCTGGCGCTGGGAGTGTGGATTCTATTTGGAGTGGTGGCGCATAAGCGCGGGCAGGGCCTGGAGGTTCAGCGCGGCGAAAATCGCGCGGTCTCGTAAGAAAGGGAGAGCGATGAAAATCTGCGGATGGAGTTTCGTGTGTTTAGTCGCGCTGTTGTTCGTGAGTGTTTGTGCGTTGACAGCTCAGTCTCCTATGCCCTTCGACGTAGTGATTATTAACGGGCACATTATTGATGGAACCGGCTCGCCGTGGTATTCGGCCGACGTTGGCATTCGTGACGGAAAGATTGCGGGCATCGGGAACTTATCGTCTGTGCCACGCAAGCGGACGATTGATGCGGCTGGAAGAGTGGTGGCGCCGGGTTTCATTGACATGCTGGGACAGTCGGAGATGACGATTCTTGTCGATCCGCGGCTGCCTTCGAAAATCTATCAAGGGATCACGACGGAGATTACCGGCGAAGGCGGTTCCATTGCGCCGCTGAATGATGCCATTATTCAGGCGGATCACGCTGGATATGATCACTACAAGATCACGCCGGATTGGCGGACATTCCGGCAGTATTTTGCGCGGCTGGAAAAACAAGGGATGGGTATCAATCTGGCAAGTTATGTGGGCGCGACTCAGGTTCGGCGGGTGGTGCTTGGGGATGACGACAAGCAGCCTACGCCGGAGCAACTTGAGCAAATGAAGGCCCTGGTGCGAGACGCGATGAAGGATGGCGCGGTTGGGGTTTCTACTTCATTGGAATATGCGCCTGCGCCTTACGCAAGAACCGATGAACTGGTTGCGCTGGCGGCTGAGGGTGGAAAGTTTGGCGGCATCTATGCTACGCACATGCGCGACGAGAGCAACTCTGTACTTGAGGCGATTGATGAAGCGCTGCGCATTGGGCGGGAAGCGCATGTGCCCGTGGAAATCTGGCACATCAAAGTTGCGGGGAAAAAGAACTGGGGCCGGATGCCCGAAGTTGTAGCGAAGATCAATGCCGCGCGGGCCACGGGTTCCGACGTGACGGCGGATACCTACGCTTACACAGCATGGTTCAACGATCTTTCAGCGTTCATTCCGCCGTGGGCTCACGATGGAGGAACCGCGAAGCTGATTGAGCGGCTGAAGGATCCGGTGACGCGGGAAAGAATCCGGAAAGATATGCTGACGCCTTCCAACGATTGGGACAATGAATGGCAGGAGGTGCCGGGGCCGGAGGCGATCATGATCGGCGTAGTCCAGAATCCGAGGGCCTTGGCGCTCGAAGGCAAGCGGATTTCAGAGATTGCGAAGGAATGGAATAAAGATCCCATGGATACGCTTTTCGATGTGCTGATTGAAGACCCGAGTACTGGGGTGGCGGTCTTTGGCATGTCCCAGCCGGATGTGACGCTGGCGCTCGAACAGCCCTGGGTGTCGTTTTGCAACGATTCGTCGGGAACTTCGCCGGAGGGAATTCTTGGGCAGGAGCACCCTCATCCGCGGGCTTACGGAACTTTCCCGCGGATTCTGCGGAAGTATGTGCGCGAAGAAAAAGTCTTGAGCTTGCCGGATGCGATTCGAAAAATGTCGGCGCTGCCGGCGCAACGTTTGCGGTTGACGGATCGCGGCGTGCTCAAAGCTGGGATGTGGGCGGATGTTGTGGTATTTGATCCGGCTACCATACGCGATCTGGCTACATTTGATGACCCCAATCAGCTATCGCAAGGCATGCAATATGTGCTGGTAAATGGAGTGCCCGTGATTGATAAGGGAAAGATGACGGGAAAGTTGCCGGGGAAGGTTTTGCGCGGAGAAGGATATGTGCCTTAGGTCAACGCTTCAGACGTGCCTGAGTTTGAAGCGGAGGAGTTTGCGTGACGAGTGGTTCGGCTAATGTGCCCGTGA
>Ga0070735_10001696_pt1 | contig 20771 bp, 19 predicted proteins | sample Coa_R1_FD_66443 | JGI IMG/M metagenome (GOLD analysis project Ga0070735, IMG submission 66443) | Surface soil microbial communities from Centralia Pennsylvania, which are recovering from an underground coalmine fire - Coalmine... | ecosystem: Environmental > Terrestrial > Soil > Unclassified ... | reverse complement strand
AGCGCTCCCGCAGCGTCTTGACCAGCCGCGTCGACCCCTCGATATCGCTGAACAAGAAAGTGACTGCCCCGCTCGGAAGCTCGCTCACCCGGCGGCCTCCCGGCCCGCCGCCGCCAGGTGCGCGGGTCAGTGACGGGTCGTCCACCGGGGACCGGTCAGGGACCACGCGGACTCCCATGCCGCCAGCCGCCGCCGGTCGAGCACCAGCCGGCATAGCCCGTAGCAGACGAGCAAGGTCGTCGCGGCCCCTCCGGTCACCGCGGTGCTCGGGGCCAGTGCGCTAACGACCATGGCGGCCTGGCCGCCGGGAGGCGCGGCCGGCTGACCCGAGCGATCCAGCCAGACCGTTATCCGGGCGCCTGCTGCCGCGCCGGCGATGCCGGGCGCGGTCTCGGTGGTCAGCACGCCGGATTGCTCGCTGCCCTCCGGGTCACGCCAGCGCGCCTCAGCCTGCCCGAGCCGGGCCAGGCCGCCGTAGAACAACGGCCCGGCCTGACTCAGCACGGCCACCACCGGGCGCAGGCCAGCCGCGGCCGCACGCTGCGACTGATACGTATGCACGCCAAGGACGGACGCCACCGCTATGGACACGAGGAAGGCAGCGGTCAACACCACCAGGACCATGCCCTCGATCCTGTCGACCGGCCGCCTCAGCGTGTTCCGCCTGGCCAGCCATCGCACCAGCCGGGACATCCGGCGAGGACGGGCCCGGACCGGGTCTGATTCGGGGGATTGCACTGCGAGACTCCTGAAAGACACATCGCGGCGGGCTAGTCGATGTGCCGCCGGGGTCCTGAGCGGCCGAAGCGGGGCAGGAGCCGCGTCGTGAATCGCGTCAGCAGCCCAGACTGTTCACTACCAAGATACCCAGGCACTCCCCTTGTTCAGCCAGCCGAAACCTAGCGCCAGCGCCCGATCGTGCCCGCAGGATGGCGACCAGGCCGGGGACAATCAGACGAGAGCGGTCTGCGCGCTGGAGGCCGGTACACAAACTTGTCCGTGCGACAACGGCTGCCGGGCTCAGGCCCGCTGCTCCGCACGCACCGTCTCAGGCCGTAGCACCACGGCCCGTTCGGGTTAATTGACATTCTTTTGGGCCGAACGGTCCGTGGTTTCTGCCGGCCGCCGCTCTTGGGAGTGAAATTCCCGATGTCCATTCACAAGGTTGGCGCGATTCTCGACTCAATCCGCCGGGTTTTCAGGCGATCGTTTCCGGGAACCGGGGCGAGCGCTGCAGGCTCGCCGACGCAGCGGGTCGGGTTGACTTCCTGCATCCGCGGCTCGAAAGGCCTCCTGCTGGCCGCGGAATGCTCTATGTGCGAGAAAAAGGGGGTATTATAAAAGTGTTGCTCCGGACCACGGCAGCTGCTCTCCGCTATTTCTGCGGAATCAGCCGCAGGACCGGAGCTCTTTTTGCTCGTACACGGCACGGTGCCGGCAAGACGCCACGGCTGAAGGAGGGTGAGAACCCCGGGAGAAACCCCTTCTCCCACCGCGATCTCCCAGCATGACCGACCACCGCGTACGTCATGGTCACTGACTTAAGGAGTCGGTTATGGGCATCATCGCATGGATCGTTCTCGGCCTGGGTGCAGGCCTGCTGGCCAATATGCTGATCCCCGGCAGAAGATCACAGGGCCTCATCCTCACCTGCGTGATTGGCGTTCTCGGGGCGCTGGGCGGCGGCTGGGCCGCCACCCGCCTGTTCCACGTCCACACCCTGCACGGGTTCTTCAACCTGTCCACCTGGCTCACCGCCATCGCCGGCGCAGCCGTCCTGCTGCTCATCTTCCACCTGGTCAGCGCCCGGTCCGGCGGTTCCCGCCGATCCACCCGTTCCCGCCGGTTCGCGCACCGCTGAGCACCGCCAGTGCGGCGCTCCGGCAAACGGCATGCACGCACGTGCCGGCCACAGCACGCCCGCGTCAGTTAGTAACTCAGATCCCCGGAGTGCGTCATGATCATCATTATCGGGCTCGTCATCCTGGTCGCGGCGGTGGTCGCCGGCGTGTCCGGCGTCTTGTCCAATAGCGGCAGCGGGCATCCGCTCACCCACCACTTCGCGGTGTTCGGCTACCACGTGACCGGCTCCACCGGCACGCTGTTCCTGTCCGGGATCGTGGTCGGGGCAGTGGGCCTGCTCGGGCTCAGCCTGCTGCTAGCCGGCGCGCGCCGGACCTCGCGGCGCGGCCGCCAGGCCCGCCGCGGGCTCACCCAGTCCCGCCGCGAGACCGCCGCGGTCACCCGGGACCGCGACGACCTGATCGGCCAGCGCGAGACCGCCCGTGCCTACACGGCCAGCACGCTCGGTGACGGGCCGGCCGGCGGCGGCCGCGATCCCGGCGCAGATGCCGCCGCCGGCCAGCGCGGCAAGTGGCACCTGTTCGGGCGCCGGTCCGCCGCTGCGCAGGCCGCAGCGCCGCCCGGACAAGCGGTCAACGGGCCTGCCCCCGATATCTCCTCCAGCGATGTCCGGGCGGACGCGTCCGCCGCCGCGGACTAGCCAGCCGACGGCGGGGCCACCGTGAGCGTCGTCCAAGAGCTCAACATTCGGATATCCCCTGCCCCCGTCCCGGACGGGGGCTAGGGGCGGCCCGCGGGGGTAACGCTTCCGCCGCTTCGGCCTGTTTCCTCGGCGGGCGGCGTTCCCTGGTCAGGGCTCGGGCCGCTGACCGTATGGCGCCGCGCGGCCAGCTGGCCAGGCGGTGCCGCCGCGACGGCACCGGCACCGCCTCCACCCGCCGGGAATGCCGGGCCGCCTCGTCCACGGTGGCATGCAGCGGGAAGGCCTCGATCAGCCGGGTGAGGGTCAGGACCCGCAGCACCTGCTGCTGCGGCGCGGCGAGCAGCAGCTCACCCCCGGCGCGCCGGGCCAGGTTCCGGCCGCGCACCAGCGCTGCCACGCCGCTGGAATCGATGAACTCCAGGGCCGCCAGATCGACGATGATCTGCGGCTCGCCGGCCGCGACCGCCGCGATCGCGGCCGCGACACTGGCAGCGCCGGCCATGTCAAGCTGCCCGCGCAACGCGACGACAACCTGACCGTCGCCTTCGCGGGTACTCAGATCCACTTCGGCCATCGGGGCGCCTTCCTGGTCCGGCAGCAAGGCGAGGTCCTGGCCCGGCGGCACCGTGGGGTTGACTTGACGGTTCTGACTTATGCGTCGCGCTTGCGGAACAGGTAGGCGCCCGCGGCAAGCAGGGCCGCGGCCCAGAGCGCTGTCACCCCGAGCTGCGGCCAGGCCGACCACAGGTGCGGGTTGGCGTTGTCGCCGATGGTGAGCGAGACCACCTGATTCGCGGCGTCCGGCAGGAACCGCATGATGTCCCAGCGCCATTCGCTCGGCAGCGCCTGCTCGAGGACCGGGATGATGAACAGCGCGGCGATCGCGATCGCGATCGCGCCGGCGGTGTGCCGCACGATCGCGCCGATGCCGAACGCGAGGATCGCGACCAGCGTGACGAACAGCGCGCAGCCGATGATCGCGAGGAGCACGGCGGACGGGTGGATCACGTCGGTGCCGGAGAACACCACCTTGCATCCGGGTGGCAACCCGCCGCCGCCACCGCCCGGGCCCTGCTGCGGGCAGGTCACGTTCGCGTTCCGCGGGATCGTGACCGAGTGGAACAGCGAAGCGCTCACCCCGCCGGACGACAGCAGCGCCTGGCCGACGAAGAACGCGATGAACGACGTGAGGAGGGAGACGATGAGCGCCAGCGACGTGAGCACGATCGCCTTCGCGGCATAGACCCTGCCGCGCCGGGGCTGGGCGGTCAGCGAAGTGCGTATCATCCCGGTGGAGTACTCGGAGGTGATCGCCAGCGCGGCGATCACCGCGATGATCAGCTGGCCGATCTCGAAGAACGCGACCAGCGAGGTCTGGGTGGCGTCGAACCCGGCCTTGTTGCCCGGGTTGTGGCTGAAGTTGGCCGCGCTGCCTCCCGTGATCGCCGCGCCGATGCCGATCGAGACGAGCAGCAGCGCCGCCAAGGTCCAGTAGGTGGACCGGACCGAGCGGATCTTGGTGAACTCTGACGCGATCGCGCCCCGCAGCCCGGCCCGTCCGGTGGCCGCCGGAAGCGAGGGGAGCAGCGTGCCCGGCGTGGTCGTGGTGGCCATCGCTCAGGCTCCGCTTTCGCTCGTGGGTGCCGCCCCGGGTACCGCGGCGTGGTACTCCACGCTGCTCGCGGTCAGTTCCATGAACGCCTCCTCGAGCGAGGCGCGGACCACGGTCAGTTCGTGCAGCCTGATGGCCTGCTCAAACGCGATGTCGCCAACCGCCTCCGCGGTCATCCCGCGGACCTCGATGGCCCCGTCGCCGCCGGTGGCCGTGGTCGCGCCCTCAGCGGTGACGCCCTTGATCAAGGCCTCCGCCATCGGGGTGCGCACCCGCACGGCCGCGCCGGAGGAACGCGCGATGAACTCCGACATCGAGCAGTCGGCGATCAGCTTGCCCCGGCCGATCACGATCAGGTGGTCGGCGGTGGACTCCATCTCCGACATCAGGTGGCTGGAGACGAAAACCGTACGCCCCTCGGCGGCCAGCGCCTTCATCAGGTTCCTGATCCACAAGATGCCCTCTGGGTCCAGCCCGTTGACCGGCTCGTCGAACATGAGCACCCTAGGGTCGCCGAGCAAGGTCGCGGCGATGCCAAGACGCTGGCTCATGCCGAGCGAGAACCCTTTGGACCGCTTCTTCGACACCTCGGAGAGGCCGACAAGCTCGAGGACCTCGCCGACGCGGCGCTTCGGCAGGTTGTTGGTCTGCGCCAGGCAGAGCAGGTGGTGGTAGGCCGACCGGCCGCCGTGCACCGCCTTCGCGTCGAGCAGCGCGCCGACCTCCCGCATCGGGTATCCCAGGTCGTGGTAGTCGCGGCCGCCCACCGTGATGGTGCCGGCGTCCGGGTAGTCAAGCCCGAGGATGCACCGCATCGTAGTGGTCTTGCCGGCCCCGTTCGGACCCAGAAAGCCGGTGACCATGCCCGGTTCAATGCCGAACGTCAGCTCGTCGACCGCGGTTTTCTCCCCGTACCGCTTCGTGAGGCCCTGCACCTCAATCATTAAAAGGTCCTCTCCCTCGTGACATGCGGACCAGTTCTGGCCATCCGCCGCGCTCGCCCGCGTCGGCCCCGGTGATGATCCGGGGATACTCCTGCGGGGGGACCTGCCGGGCCTTTGCCCTCCTTTCCCCGCTGCCTTGCGGGCGCCCGCCCGGACATAAAAAAGATCCGGATCCCGCGCTGTACCCGCGGTATTCACGGGGCAGCTGCCGGGGTCCGGAGCAACATTTTCAGTATACGCTCCGCCGGCCCCCGTGAACAGGGCGTACAGCCCGGGGGCTGGCATCACTCGGGCCTGGGGTCGTCGGCCTCAACGACCAGCCGGCCGTTCTCGCCGGCGGCGGCCCGGACCGGAAGGTCCGACGCGGAATACCCCCCGGGGAGGGCGAAGCTGATCCGCGCGCGAGCCAGGTCACGTCCGCCGAGCGTGGCGGGGGTTCCCTCTTCGATGATCTTGCCGCGGGAGATGACGGCGACCCTTTCGGCGAGCTCCTGCGCCTCGTCCATGTAGTGAGTGGTGAGCAGGATCGTCGTGCCAAGGCCGGAAAGCTCCCTGATGACCTCCCAGGCACCGCGCCGCGCGCTCGGGTCGAAGCCGGTCGTCGGCTCGTCGAGGAAAAAGGACCGTGGGGTTCCCGATGATGCCGATAGCGAGATCCAGCCGCCGCTTCTGCCCCCCGGACAGCGACTTGACCTTGCTCTTCTCCTTGCCGGTGAGGCCGACGACCCCGATCACCTCGCCGACATCACGCGGACCTGCTCAACGGTACCAGCGATGGCGGCCGGTGGCCCCCTTCATGAATTTATGCTAATAGTTGGAAACATTATGAGTAATGCTGTCCTGGTCGGCCGCGGCGCCGGGCCAATCCGTATTGACACAGCCTCGATTCGGATCGCGGAGGGTTAAATGACCGAGACGACCGAGACCGAGATCATGTCGGCCAGCGGCTGTCCCGTCAGCCACACCGACTACACGATCCAGCGGCCGCTGCTCGAGACCTACGAACTGCTCAACGCCGAACGCGAGCGCGGCCCGTTCCTGTGGAACGACTCCCGTCCCCGGCCGTTCTGGATGATCACCGACTACGAGCACGTCCTCGAGGCGCTGCAGATGCCTGACGTGTTCAGCAACGAGGTCATCAACGCGCTGGCCCCGGAGCACACGTTCGACCTGCTGCCCCAGTACCTCGACCCGCCGGAGCACACCGCGATGCGCCGGGTGCTGAACCGCTGGTTCGCGCCGGCGGCGGTCCGGCGGCTTGAGCCGCTCGTGCTGCGCCGCTGTGCCGAGCTGATCGAGGAACTGCGCCCGGAGGGCGGCTGCGACCTGGTCAGCGACTTCGCGATCCGGTTCCCGACCGGCCTGTTCCTGGCCACGTTGAACCTGCCGGTCTCCGACGGCGACGTCTTCCTCGAGCATGTCGAGAACGTGTTCAAGAGCTTCGCCGGCCACGGGCTCGAGCAGGCCGCCATCTCCACCGAATGGATCCGCGGCTACTTCGACCGGGCGATCGCCGAGCGGGAACGGGGGCCGCAGGACACCGAGTCCGACTTCATCTCCCGGCTGCTGGTCGCCACCCCCGGCGGCGAGCCGATCCCGCGCGAGGACATCATTACCATCTGCTACACCCTGATGCTCGCCGGGCTGGACACCACGCGCAGCGCCCTCGGCTACATCTTCCACCACCTCGCCCTCGACCCCGGGCTGCGGCACCGGCTCACCGCCCAGCCCGAGCTGTGGCCCACGGCGGTGGAGGAGTTCCTCCGCCTCTACCCGCTGGTCTACACCGACGGCCGCCTGGTGACCCGCGACATCGACTTCCACGGAATGCCGATGCGCCAGGGCAACATCGTCTGGCTAGGCCTGGGCAGCGCCAATCACGACCCGCAGAAGTTCGCCGCCCCGCGCACCTTCGAGCTCGGCCGCGAGCAGCTCAGCCATCACCTGTCGTTCGGCGCCGGACCGCACCGCTGCCTGGGCATGCACCTAGCCCGGCACGAGCTGATCATCGCGGTCACCGAGTGGCACAAGCAGATCCCCGACTACGAGCTCGCCACCACCGAACAGCTCTACGAGCGCGGCCAGCAGCTGTCCATCAACCGGCTGCGGCTGCGCTGGGACCCACAGCACCGGCAATCCGGCCGCCCGTGACCGCCCGGCCCGGCGGCCGATACGGTTAGGAGCCATGAGGCCGGATCCGCGAAGCGGTGAACGTGCTCTGCGGAGCAAGTTCATGTTGATCTTTCGCGGGGGCGCTGTGGCGCGGCATGATCTGTCGCCGTCGGAGCTTCAGGCGCACGTCGAGAAGTGGTATCGCTGGTCCGATGAGCTGGCCCGGCAGGGCCGGGGCAACGTCGCGACCGCGCTCGGCAATCCGGGGGCCGCGGTCCGGGGCCACGAGCGCGTGGTCACCGACGGCCCCTACGCTGAATCGAAGGATCTGGTGACCGGCAGCTTGGTCATCGAGGCCGTGTCCCTGGAAGACGCCGTCGACGTGGCGCGCACGTGCCCGACGTACGAGTTCGGCGGTTCGGTCGAGGTGCGGCCGGTTCAGGACCACCGGATCTGACGCTCGTGGACGAACGGCCCGCTGCGGCGTCATCTGCGGAGCTGGTTGAGGACCTGTTCCGGAAGGAGTACGCGCACCTGATCAGCGCGCTGACCCGGGTCCTGGGCCCGTCCAACATCCCGCTCGCCGAGGACGTCGTCCACGACGCGCTGGTCAGTGCCATGCACGCCTGGCGCTTCGGGTTGCCGCAGGACCCGAAGGCATGGATCATCCGGGCCGCCCGGAACCGGGCGGTCGACATCATCCGCCGGGAACAGCGCCACCGCTCGCTACTGCCCGAGCTGGCGACGACGACGGCTCTGGCCGGCACGATCGAGGCGGCACTGGCCCCGGCCGCCGAGAGCGTCAGCCAGCTGGCGATGATGTTCGCGGTCTGCGACCCCGGCCTGAACCGCGAGACGCACATGACCTTGATCTTGCGGTGGCTGTGCGGGCTATCGCCCAAGGAGATCGGCCAGGCGTTCCTGGTCGATACTCAGACCATCGACCGGCGCCTGCACCGGGGGCGCGGCCGTCTGCGTCAGCTGGGCCGGCTGCCCGACGTGGACGACCTGCCTGACATCGGCGCCCGGCGGGACTCCGTGCTGCGATCGCTGTATCTGCTGTTCAGCGAGGGCTACCACGGCAGCAACCCGCAGAACCCGGTACGTCCGTTCCTGTGCGAAGACGCGTTGCGTCTCACCGAGCTGCTGCTGGACGCCAAGGCGACGGCGCATCCGGACGTGCACGCCCTGGCCGCGCTGTTCTGCTTCGATGCCGCCCGTCTGCCGGCCCGCCTCGATGAGCACGGTGTGTTCGTCCCCCTCGAGGACCAGGACCGCAGCCGCTGGGACCGGGCGCGCATCGAGCGCGGTCTGATGCACCTGGCCCGCTCGGCCACCGGGGATCACATGTCCCGCTGGCATCTGGAGGCTGGCATCGCTTGTGAGCACGCGATAGCGCCGTCGATCCAGGAGACCGACTGGGACCGGATCGTCGGCTTCTACCAGGTTCTCGCCCAGCAGTCCTGGAGCCCGATCGTGGCGCTGAACCGCGCGCTGGCCGTGGCCGAACGGGACGGCATCGACGCGGGCCGCCGCGAGCTGATCGCCGTGGCCGGGGAGCGGAAGCTGTCCCGGTATCCCTTCTACTGGGCGGCCTGGGCTGACCTGGAACGGCGGGCAGGCTGCCACGCCGCGGCCAAGGAGAACTATGAGCGCGCCATTGCACTGGCCCGGAGCCCGGCCGAGCGCGTGTCCTTCGAGCGGCGGATCGCGAGCCTGGAAATCTCCTAACGCACATCCGCGTCCGGTTTCGGCCGGCCCCGTTCGTCTTCCTGACATAGCTCACAAACGACACACGAGGAGCACCGCGATGCGCAAGATCATCAATTCGGCCTTCGTCTCGCTCGACGGCGTCACCGCAGACCCAAGCGCCTGGGCGATCTTCGACCCGGACGCGGCGGAAGAAGCCGCTCACGCGCTCAACGCCCTCGGCGGCATGCTCATGGGACGAGGCACCTACGAGTACTTCGCCGCTGTCATGCCCAAGCAGGCCGGTCCATACGCAGATGCGATCAACGCGATGCGCAAGTACGTGTTCTCCTCCACGCTGGAGAACACCGACTGGAACAACTCCACGCTTATCCGCGACGACGTCGTCACTGCCGTGACCGAGCTCAAGCAACAAGATGGCGGCGATCTCATGATGTACGGATACGGCCGACTCAGCCAAACCCTGCTCGCCCAGCACCTGATCGATGAAATCCGGTTCTCGATCCATCCGGTGCTAGCCGGCGGGGGAACGGCTGGCGGCAACGGCAAGACGCTCCGGCTGAAGCTTCTCGGCGCAGTCCCAGCGCCGAGCGGCGTGGTCGCGCTCACCTACCAGCCTGCCTCCAGCTGAGCGGTAAGGCCCGGCGCGGCCACCACCCCGCCGGGCCTCAACCACATCCGGTGGTCAGCCTGGCGGGGTGAGTTCGTGCCGTTTGGATAGCCAGTCGATGATCTCGGCGGCGGCCAGGTCGTTGCCGGGGGGCTCTCCGTCGGCGACGGGTCCGCCGAAATGCAGGCCGCGGACGGTCGCGGTGGTGAGGTCTTCGGCGCCGAGCGCATCGATCATCTGGCGTGAGTCGGCAGGGAAGGCGGCCTGGTCGCCGGTGAGTTCGATGAACAGGGTCGGGACGGTGACCCCCGGGGCGCACCGGACGAAGTCGGCGTTGGAGCTGAGCCCGGACCAGGTCGACAGCCATGCGTCGGCGGTGGTGAGCCGGCCGAAGCCGGTCAGGCCGTAGTTGATCAGGTCGGGACGCTTGCCGAAAAGCGACCCGTACGGCCGTTCGCTGGGGTCGAGGGACAGGTCGACGGTGCGCGGGTCGGCGTCGGTGCGGAAGACAGTGATGATCTTCGGCGCCAGCGACCGGCGGCGATCAAGCGCGTGGCCATGGTTGTTGAACGCGTCGCGTGCTTTCCTGGTCCGGCCCAGGTGATCGCGAGCGACGGCGTCGATGCGGGCGACGCGGTCGCGTTGCGCGGCCCGGTAGCGGGCCAGGAATTCCTGGGTGTAGGCCGAGCTGGCGGGCGGCTCGGCGAACCCGTTGGCGGGGCTGAACGGGTCGAGGTCCGGTACTACGGACATCGGGTCCTGCTCGTCGGCCACGGACGGGTCGATGCAGGCCAGCAGCAGCCGGCCCGGTCCGGGGTGCGGCGCCAGGAAGATCGCGCCGTCGGCCAGGGGCATGCCTGCCTCGGCCAGCCTGGCCGGGCGGCCGCCCGGGGTGGTGGCGATGCGGCCGGCCGGCGCCAGCCCGGCTTGTTCGAGGTAAAACGCGTACAGCGGGCCGCCGCCCGAGTGCCCCAGGGTGACGACGGAGGCGAAACCGCGTTGGCGGAGGAACGCCAGCCCGGCGGCGGCGTCGAGGAGTGCCTGCTCGTGGACCAGGGTGAGGTCGTTGTTGACCGAACGGGCGTGCTGGGTCCACACCGCGGCCCCGGCGTGCAGCAGCAGCGGGACCAGCGGGTGGTGGGTCAGGTCCTGGCGCGGGTGCATGAGGCTGATCACGGTGGTGGCGCCCGGCACCGTAACCAGCACGCCGCGGACGGCCGCCCCGTCCGCGGCGGTCAGCTCGTGTACCGAGGTGATGGCGGATTCCGGCCGGTTTCCGGCGGTGAGGTACCGCCCCGCGCCCAGCCGACTGGTACTGGGCCGACTGGTACTGGGCCGACTGGTACTGGGCCGGCCGGTACTGGGCCGCTCCGCGGGGGTGGTGGTCACGCGGGCTCCACGCGCAGGGCGTTCTTGTCATGCTGGGTGATGCGGCTGTCGCGGGCCACGCCGGCCACGGCGCTGTACCAGACCGCGTGACGGCATCCGGTGGCGCGGCGGTCGATCGTGATCGCACCGCTGGCGGTGATCTCGAAGTAGGGCCCGATACGTCCGACCGACACGGCGGGATTGTCCGCGGCAGCCTTCGCGACCCCCGTGTTCTCCGGCACGTCGAGCACATACAGGGTCGTCATAGCCCGGTGCGCTCGAGTTCCCACTGGGCGGCGCGTTCGACGATCAGCTCGGCCTTGCGGGCCAGCAGCTTGGGCAGGCTGGGGCCGGGTTCGGCGACGACGTCGAGGAGGGCGTCGATGGTCAGGTTGGCGTCCAGGTCTTCCTGCGGGGTTACCGGCCGCATCGCCCGGGTGAGCTCCACCATGTAGCCGTTGGGGTCGTGGGTATAGATCGACTCGATGGTCTCGTGCTGGATCTGCATCTCCACCGGCCACTGGCTGGCATCCAGTCTGCGGCGGTACTCCATCAGGTCCTCGTAGCTGTCGACGTGGAGGGCCAGGTGCCGGGACCGGATGAAGTAGGCCGGGACCTCCGGGCCGAAGGCCGCGTAGGCGTCGCCGCGCCCGGTCTGGTTGACCGTATCAATGCCGAAGTAGTAGAAGAACGCGATCCGGTCGTCGTTGCCGATGTCGAAGAAGAAGTGGATGAAGTCGGGGTGCTCCTCCCGCCCCCAGCCCACGGCGCAGATCGAGTGGACCACGGGGAATCCCAGCACGTCCCGGTAGAAGCGCACCGTCCCGGCCGGGTCAAACGTGGGGAACGCGGCGTGGTCGACGCCCTTCACCCGGTGGTCCAGCCCGGTCATGTGCGGCCTCCTGCGGTCAGGAATCGTGCTCGTCCGGACCAAGCCTACGATTATTCTACGATAGGGTCAATAGTTTGACGAATGCGTAGGAGACTGCGGAGGGCTGGGATCTGGCATTCGGCTGGGCGGGATGGCCGACGGGTGGCGGGGGGGCCGGGGGCGCTCTGGGCGGGAAACACATAGCACAATAGCCCCGCCTGTACCTTAGCTGCGCGGACTCCAACAGATGAACGTGGCACTCTGATGGCTCTATCCGTTAGAGTGTCACATTCATCTGTTCTGGATCGGGTCCTGAACGAAAACATAAGCGATTGGCACTGAGACCGGCGCCCGCGGCAGAATCCGGGACGGGCGGGACGGGCGGGGCCGGGACGGGCTGGGCCGGGACGAGCAGGGTTAGAGGTCGAGAACCTGTTCGAGGTGGTCGATGTCCTGCCGGAGCATCTTCAGCGCCGCGGCGGGACCTTCGCCGTCCGGGATCCTGTGCTCGGCGCGCTGCACGGCGGCGACGGCCGCGTCGGCGAGCTGGTCGGCGACGGCGTCGATGCTGTCCCGGCCCGGGCGGAACCACCACGCGACCCAGTTGCACATGCCGATAACGGCCAGTGCCGCGATCCGGGCGTCGCCCGGCCGGAACCGGCCGGCGCGTATCCCGTCCTCGATGACGCCGGTCACGGCCTTGAGCACGGCCCGCCGGCTAGCGTCATAGGCGCGTGACAGTTCCGGGGGCAGGTCGGCCTCGGAGCGGATGAGCAGGCGGAACCGTTCGGGCTGGGTTGCGACCCGGACGACGTTCAGCCGGGCGATCTCGCGGATCTTGCCCACGGCGTCGAGATCGGGGCGGCTGGCCGCCTCGGTGACCTGGGCGGCGGAGCCGCCAGCGACATCCGCGGCCAGCTTGGCCAGCAGCTCGTCCTTGCTCTTGACGTAGTAGTAGAGCGCCGGGCGCGTGATGCCCAGCGCGTCGGCGATATCCTGCAGGCTCGTCCCGGCGAAGCCGCGTTCGGCGAACAGCCGGATGGCTTGCTCGTATATCTCATTCTCGACCAGCTCCCGGCGAACGGACGAGGACGAGGCCGCCCCGGCCTTCCTGCGCGGGCCCGGTGATGAGCTGCTGGTCATAACCGGGATTGTAGAGCGGGCACCGCCAGCAGCCGGCCGGCGCCGGGCAGGCTGGCAGGCAACCCGAGGTGATGCAGCAGGGCATGGGCGCCGGCGGTCGCAGCGGACAGGACCGGACGCCCGAACTCCTCCTCGGCCGGGCCGATCAGCTCCAGCGACGGCATCTGCACGCAGGCGGAGATGACCAGCGCGTCGGCGCCGGTCAGGTCCAGGCCACGCGCCGCTTGCAGGACCCGGTCCCCCGGGATGCAGCCGACCTCGGCGTTGTCGGCGACCTCGAGGGCGGCCCAGTCGAGGACCTCGATGCCTTCGGCTTCGAGGTAGTCCACGACCTGCTGCGCCAGCGGCCGCAGGTAAGGGGTGACGAGAGCGATCCGGGTGGCACCGAGGGCGGTGAGGGCCTGGATCAGGGCGCCGGCACTGGACAGGACCACGGGCCGCCGACCGCCGCTGGCCAGCTGCGCGGCAACGGCGTCTTCGATGCGCCGGTGCTCGCCGGGCCCCTGCGCCATGATGGCCACCAGGCAGGCATAGAGCAGGGCGTCGACCCCGGCGTCGGCCAGTTCGTCGACGCAGCGCTCACGCTGGGCGTTCATGGCCCGCAGCTGCTCCGGCGAGACCGTGTGCATCCGCATCCGGCTGGAGTGGAAGGAGAACCGTGCGCCGGCGTGGCGGGCCAGCAACGCCGGGATCTCGGTCTCGACGGTGACGTTGGAACTGGGCACGACTAGCCCGATGCGGTGTGCGGTCACTGGGATCCTCCGGGCACGATGGCGGGCTGCGGCTGGCTGGCGGCGAGTTCGGCGGGGAGTTCGGCGGCGACCTTCGCGGCGATCTCGGCCTGCAGGCGCTTCTTGTCCGTCTTCCCGACCGCGGTGCGGGGCATCTCGGTGACATGCTCGATGCGCTCGGGCCATTTGAACCGGGCTACCTGCAGCTGGGTGAAGTGCGCTCGGAGCTCGGCGATGGTGACCGGTTCGCCGCACACCACGATGCAGGCGCAGGTGCGTTCGCCGAGCCGGGGATCAGGCATGGCGACGGCGGCGGCCTCGGTGATCCGCGGATGGCGCAGCAACAGCAGTTCCACCTCTTCGGCGTTGATCTTCTCGCCGCCCCGGTTGATGACGTCCTTGATCCGGCCCTCGATGCTGACGTACCGCTGGCCGTCGATCTCGCTGACCGAGGCCAGGTCACCGGTGCGGTAGAAGCCGTCCGCGGTGAACGCCCGGGCGTTGTGCGCGGCCGCGTCGAAGTATCCGCGCAGCGTGTAGGGGCCGCGGCAGCACAGCTCGCCGACCTGCCCGTCGGGAAGCCCGGCGGCGGAGCCCGGCTCGAGGATCCTGATCTCGTCCAGCGGGGACAGCGGGGTGCCGACGCTGTTCGCGCGGGCCTCGCGGGGAGCGCCCGGGCGGGTGGTGAGGAACAGTCCCTCGCCCATGCCGAACAGCTGCCCAGACCACAGCCCGCGTCGTTCCAGCTCGTCGAACAGGGCCGGGGGCACCTTCGTGCCGGACAGCACCACCTGGGTCACCGCGGCGGTGGCGGCGGCGAATCCGGGCGCGGCGACGGCCCGGAAGTGGCCGTGCCCGAGCAGCACGTGGGTGGCGCCTTCCCGGGCCATCAGCGGCAGCGACTCGGCGAGGTCGGGGGTGCCCAGGACCAGGCAGGCGCCGGCGCTGTGCGGGGCGTGGACCGCGCACACGATGCCGGCGTTGTGGATGACCGGGATCAGGTGAGCGACGCGGGTGTCCGGTGACCACCCCCAGGAGCGCGCGTAGGCCGCGGCGTTGTACCAGTATTCGGCGTGCAGCCGCGGGATCACCTTCGGAACGCCGGTGGTGCCGCCGGACAGCTGGAACACCGCCACGTCGTCGGGGTCGATACCGCGCTGGATCTGCTCGACGATCGTGCGCGCGGCCCGCGGATCGGTGCCGGCGCCCAGCGACTCGATCGCGGCCCCGGCGGTGCCGTCGCCAGAGCCAGCGCCAGCGCCGAGGATCAGGATGTGGCGCAGGGTCGGGTGGTCGCGCTGCTGCTCGGCGGCGAAGCCGACCAGGTCGAAGCCGCGCATCCCGGCCTCCACCAGGTGAGCGGCGGCGCCGACCCGGCGGCTGATCTCGCCGATCTCGTGACCACGGTGCGCGGCGAGCGCGCAGACCGGGACCAGCCCGGCCTTGAGCACCCCGTACCAGGCCAGGATCGCGCCGAGCCGGTTGGTGACCTGGAACAGCACCGGATCACCCGGGACCAGTCCGAGCCCGGCCAGCCCGGCGGCCAGGATGTCGGTGCGCTCATCGAGCTCGCGGTAGGTCATCCGGCCATCGAGCGCGACGATGGCCTCGCGCTGGGGGTGCGCAATCGCGGCGGCGTGCAGCTCATCGGCAATCGTGCGGGTGCCCCACAGTCCCGACCGCCGGTAGCGGCGCGCCAGTTCGTCTGGATAGCGCACCAGGCGGTCATCCCACCGGCTCGTGCTCACATCGCCTCCCGGGTGAAGGAAACCAGGTCCGCGCGGCTGCTGACCAGCGTGGCAGCCAGGTCATCACGCAATTCGGCTGGTCCGTCTATGACGATGAGACCGCCGGCCTCGGCCCGGACCCGTTCGGCCAGGTCCATCCTCGTGAGCAGTGCGGGGCGGTCGGCCGGCCCGGTGAAGCGGAACCCGGCCGCCCCGGCCTGGCGGGCGCGGCGGGCGCCGGTGACGACGGCGTCCCCGGCCGGTCCCCACGGATCGCTGACCACGTCGGCGATGGCGAGAAAATTTGTACCGAACGAACCGGGCGCGAGCACCCGGCACGGCAACTGCCTGCCCGGGCGGCGCAGCGGCCGGTCCAGGACCCAGCTGGTGATGTCGGCGGGCAGCTGCGAGGTTTCCAGGTGCAGGCCCGCGTACCGGCCCAGGGCGGCCGCCAGGACGTCCGGGTTGGTGGCGGCGAAGCGGCCGAGCGGAACGTTCCCGGCCCGCGTCATGTAGGCGACCATCAGCTGCTCGACCGGGATGTGCAGGCGGGACGGGAACGACTCCCACCACAGCTGGCTGCGCCGCGCCAGCTCCTGCAGCCGTTCCACCGCCGGGCGGCGGCTGGCCTCGTACCGCGCGAACGCGCGGGCCGCGTCCGGCTCCGCGGCCAGGGCCTCGACCAGGGCGATCGCGTCTTCCATGGCCAGCTTGGTGCCCGAGCCGATGGAGTAGTGAGCGGTATGCGCGGCGTCGCCGAGCAGCACGGTCCGGCCGCTGGACCAGCGCTGGCAGCGCACCGTGCGGAACCGCGTCCACCTGGTCCGGTTCCCGATCAGGGCGTGGCCCTGCAGCTGCCCGGCGAACGCCTGCTGGAGGTAGTGAAGGGAGGTGAGGTCGGACGCGTCGGACCGGGTCGGCCCGCTCGAAGCCGCGAACCCGGCGCGGCGCCAGGTCTGCTCGTCGGTCTCGATGAGGAACGTGCTCTGCCCGCCCGAATACGGATAGGCGTGGGTGACGAATGTGCCGTGCTCGGTCCCGGCCGGCGCGAACACGGCGTCGGCGAGGGCGAAGTCGGTCCCGCACCACAGGTACAGGCCGCGCCCGGTCTCCGCGGTCCCGCCGAAATCCCCGTCCTCCCTGGTGCTGCTGCTGATCCCGTCCGCGGCGATCACGATGTCCGCATCCAGGTCGCCGGCCCGCCGGCGCGCGCCGAACTCCAGCCGCACCCCCGCCTTTTCCGCGTGCCGCTGCAGCACGGCGAGCAGCTCGGTGCGCGCGACGCCGATCAGCCGGTCGTTGCGGACCCGGGCCACGCAGCCCCCGACCTGCATCGTCATGTCGTGCCGGCATCCCGCGGCCACGATATCCCGCAGCGTGTCCGGGTCCGCGGCCCGAAGGTTGTGCTGCGTCCCGGCCGCGAGGCCCACCCCGAAGCCGAAGGTGCTGCCCGGTTCACCCTGCTCGTACACGACCACGTCACACGACGGGCGCGCGAGCTTGAGCAGGCGCGCGGCGTACAAGCCGCCCGGACCGCCGCCGAGCACCCCGACCCGCCGTAGCTGCATCCCGACCTCCCGGCCCTGCTTGACGCTTTGTCGTAACCGTAGAATACTCGACTCAATCGTAAATTCCAGTAGGTATTCTAGGCCCCGTATCCGTGAAGGAGCGCACGCCATGGCGTATGTCATCGGAGTGGACGTGGGCGGCACATTCACCGATGCCGTCCTGGATGACGACGCCGGCACGGTGCTCGCCGCGAAGTCCCCGTCGACCCCGCCGGACTATTCACGCGGGGTCCTCGACGTGCTCGAGCTGCTGGCCGAGCAGCTCGGCGTCTCGCTGCCGGACATGCTCGCCGGTACCCACCACATCGCCCACGGCACCACGTCGTCGCTGAACGCGCTGGTCACGGGCAACGTGCCGCCGGTCGGCTTCCTGACCACCAAGGGTCACCGCGACTCGATCTTCATCATGAACGTCGAGGGCCGGTACCTGGGCCGGTCCCCGCACGAGCTGCAGAACGTTCTCGGCCAGGCCAAGGACCACGCGCTGCTGCCCAAGCGGCACGCCCTGGAGGTCACCGAGCGCGTTGACCGGGACGGCACCGTCGTGGTCGCGCTGGACGAGGAGCAGGCCCGTGCGGCGATCCGGTCGCTGCTCGGCGACGGGATCCGCGCGATAGCGGTATCCCTGCTGTGGTCCTTCCGCAACCCGGCGCACGAACGGCGGCTGCGGGAACTGGTCGCCGAGCAGGACCCGGACGTCTACGTCGCGCTGTCCAGCGAGATCAGCCCGCGGATCCGGGAGTTCTCCCGCAACGCCACGACGATCATGAGCACCCAGATCGGGCCTGGGCTGCGGGACTACCTGACCGCGCTGGAGGACACCCTGCGGGACAACCGGCTCGCCGGGCCGCTGCTGGTCATGCAGAGCAACGGCGGCGCCGTCACCGCCTGGGAAGCCCCGGCCACCGCGATCAGCACCATAGGTTCGGTGCTCACCGGCGGCGTCGTCGGCTCGGTCGCGCTGGGCCGCCAGCTCGGTCATCGCAACATCATCTCCACCGACGTGGGCGGCACCACGTTCCTGGCCGGCCTGATCGTCGACGGCGAGCCCGTCCGCGACACCACCACGGTGATCAACCATCACCCCATCAACGTGCCCACGCTCCGCGTCGACGCGATCGGCTCCGGCGGCGGCGCGATCGCCTGGCTGGACGCGGGCGGCAACCTGCGGATCGGCCCGCATAGCGCGCAGGCCGTCCCCGGCCCCGCGTGCTACGGCAACGGCGGCAGCGAGCCGACCAACACCGACGCCAACCTGGTCCTGGGCATCCTGCCCGAGCGGGGCCTGCTCGGCGGCCGCAAGCCGCTGTCCCTGGAACTGGCCCGGCAGGCGATCGACACCCACATCGCCAAGCCGCTCGGCCTTTCCGTCGAGGAGGCCGCGGCCGCGATCTACACGGTGCAGAACGCCCAGACCGGCGACCTGCTCCGCAAGACCGTCGTCGAGGCCGGCCACGATCCGCGCGACTTCGTGCTGTACGCCTTCGGCGGGGCCGGCCCGGCGCACTGCGCCCGGTACGCCGCCGAGGTCGGGGTCACCGAGGTTGTCGTCCCGCTCGGCCCGGTCGCCTCGGCGTTCTCCGCCTTCGGCCTGGCGTCCTCGGACATCGTGCTGGCGGCCGAGGTGTCCGATCCGGTCGTCGTGCCGTTCGACCCGGCGCGCGCCGAGCAGAGCTTCACCGACCTGGAGAAGCTGGTCCGTGAAGGGCTGGACCGGCAGGGCGTCCGGTTCGAGACCATCCGGCTGCACCGCGAGATCGACATGCGGTACGCCCTGCAGCTCGCCGAGGTGGCCGCCCCGGTCGCCGCCGGCCCGCTGGATGCCGCGGCGATCGAGGCCGCTGCGGCCGCCTTCGAACAGCGCTACGCCGCCCTGTACGGCGCGGACACCGGCTTCCGCGAGGCCGGCATCCAGGCCATCACGTTCCGGGTCCGCGGGACCGGCGTGCTGCCGTTCTCCCCGGCCCTGCCCGAGATCCCGGCGGCCTCCTCGCCGGACCCGGCGGCCGCGCAAGCCGGGAGCCGGCCGGTCTGCCTCGACGCCGCGGCGGGCTTTGCCGACACGCCGGTCTACGACTACCGCCGGCTGCGGGCCGGGCACCTGCTCACCGGCCCCGCGATCGTCGAGGTCCCCACCACGACCGTGGTCGTACCCGGCGGCACCACCGCGGCGGTGGACGCGCTCGGCAACCTGACCATCCGCCCCGTTAGCGTCACCGTCAGGAGCACGTCATGACCATGTTCATCCCCGGATCCGAGATCTTCTCCAGCCGGCCCGTCGACCCGGAGGAATTGCGCCGGTCGATTCCGCCGGGGCTGGTAACTCACGTCGTTCCGTCCGAAAAAATCGACGCACTCGACCCGCTCACCTATGAAGTGGTCCGGCACCGGCTATGGTCGGTGACCGACGAGATGGGCGAGGCACTCAAGCGGATGTCCGGCTCGCCGATCGTCACCGACGCCAACGACTTCGACTTCGCCATCTGCGACGAGCTCGGCCAGGAGGTCCAGGTCGGCCTCTACAACACCATGCTCGTCGGCGCGGTCGACCTGGCCATCTACTGGACCCTGCGGCACCGGGCCGCCAATCCCGGCATCGCCGAGGGCGACATGTTCCTCTGCAACGACCCGTGGGTCGGCGGCGGCCTGCACCAGAACGACGTGATCGTCTACCAGCCGGTCTTCCATGACGGGAAGCTGTTCGCCTGGACCAGCGCGATCGCTCACCAGCCGGACCTGGGCGGGGCCGGGCTCGGGTCGTTCTCGCCCGCCGCCCAGGACGTGTTCTCCGAGTCGCTGCCCACCCCGCCGGTCAAGGTCGTCCGCGACGGGCAGCTCCAGCGCGACGTGGCCGACCTGTGGGTGCGCCGCTCGCGCGTCCCGCTGCTCATCGGGCTGGATCTGCGGGCGAAGATCGGGGCCAATAACGTCGGCCGCAAGCGGCTGCTCGCGCTCATCGACCAGTACGGCGCGGACACGGTCAAGGCCGTGATGAAGCGGATGATGAACGACGCCGAGTCCCGGCTGCGCGACAAGCTCGCCGCCCTGCCCGACGGCAGCTGGTCGGCGACCGGGTACCAGGACCAGTCCCATGAGGGCGACCGCGGCCTGCACAAGATCACGGTCACCACGACCAAGGCCGGCGACCACCTCACGTTCGACTTCACCGGCACCGATCCCCAGGCCGGCGTCATCAACTGCACCTACGCGGGCATGCGCGGCGGCGTGATGCTCGCGCTGCTGCCCATCCTGGCCAGCGACATCCCGTGGTCGGCAGGCGGGCTGATGCGCTGCTTCGACCTGATCACCGAGGAAGGCACCCTCAACAACGCCACCTTCCCGGCCGCGGTCAGCCGCGGCCCGATCGGCCCGGCGTGGCTCACCGGCAGCCTGGTCGCCGAGTGCCTGTCCGGCATGCTGGACCGGTCCCTGGAACTGGGCCAGAACGTCCAGGCCACCTGCTGCGGCACCTGGGACACCGCGGTCATCGCCGGCCTGGACGAACGCGGCGAGCAGCCGGTGCCGTTCCTGTCCATCATCATGGAGCCGATGGCCGGCGGGTACGGCGCGCGCCCGCACACCGACGGCATGGACACCGGCGGCCTGTTCTGCATCCCGATGGGCCGCATCCCCGACGTCGAGATGACCGAGTTCCTCTACCCCGTGCTGACCCTGTGGCGGCGCGAGGTCCCGGACTCCGGCGGACCCGGCCGCCACCGCGGCGGCGTCGCCGCGTCGGTGGCCATCACCCCGCACGGCACCAGCGTGCCGATGGGCCTCATCCTCGCCTCCGCGGGCAAGGCCGTCGCGCAGAACGCCGGGCTGTGCGGCGGCCACCCCGGCAACACCGGCCTGGATGTCATCGCCCG
>Ga0070735_10001695_pt1 | contig 20779 bp, 24 predicted proteins | sample Coa_R1_FD_66443 | JGI IMG/M metagenome (GOLD analysis project Ga0070735, IMG submission 66443) | Surface soil microbial communities from Centralia Pennsylvania, which are recovering from an underground coalmine fire - Coalmine... | ecosystem: Environmental > Terrestrial > Soil > Unclassified ... | reverse complement strand
CGAGGCCGCCTGCGCCGATGCAGAGCACACGCGCTCCGGTCAGTCGCTCTTGTCCTGCGACGCCGACTTCCGGAATCAGCAGATGCCGGCTATATCTGCGTAACCCCGCAATCAGCGCGGGTGCCGTGCGTTCAGCCACTGCAGCACCTCGCCGCGGGCGTTGTCGCCTGCGTAGGTGTGGTCGCTGTCGATGATGAGGAAGTCTTTCGGTGCATGCGCGCGCTCGTAGAGGTCTTCGACACTTCGCGGGCTGACCATCGCATCGCGGCGCGCGGCGATGTAGAGCTGCGGCCTGCCTGCTAAGCGCGGCAGTGCCTGCGCGAAGCGTTCGTCTACGCCCGCTACGAGATCCAGAAGCGCGATGCCGTCCACGTAAGACGAGCGAAAATCGGCCCTGGCCTGTCCTGAGCTTGTCGAAGGGCCTTTACGTTGCAGCGTGTCGATGGCCGTGGGGCGCCCATATCCCGTCGTTATTGCAATCGTCCCGGCAATCGATCGATCCGCGGCCGCGGTAAAGAGTGCGGTCATCGCGCCCATGCTGTGGCCCATCAGATACACCGGACCGTCGTACCGCGAACGCGCAAACGCAACCGTTGCACCCATCGCGTCAATCAGGTCGTCGATGCCGTGCAGCCTGCCGCCGCTCGCACCGAGCTTGTGTCCCGGAAAATCCAAACTGAACACGGCGAAGCCGTGACTCGCCAAAAAGTTGCAGAGAAAATCGAGATTGTGCTTGGAACTGGAGTAGCCGTGTCCGACGACCAGCGTGACATTCCGTGGACGCCGCGGCTCGTACTCGAGCACGGCGACGCCGTTGCTTTCAGCCTGGATCCTATGCAGCGAAACGTTCATACATTGGGGGCCCCAGCGGCTTTGCCGATGGGGGGCGCGGAGGCACGGAAGCCGGAGCGCCTTTTAAACATTCGGGGTCCCCGCTTCGCTTTGCGAAGTGCGGCGACAATCATTCTGTTTCCAGACGCTATCGCCGCCGTCGGCATAATGCTCCTTCTTCCAGATGGGCGCGCGGCGTTTGAGCTCGTCGATGACGTACTCGCACGCATCGAACGCGGCACCGCGATGCGCCGATGCGACGACCACGGCGACGGCGACCTCGCCGATGGTCAGATCGCCCACGCGATGAGCGATCGCGATCTCATGCGCACCGAAGCGCTTGCGCGCCTCGGATGCGATTCGCTCGAACTCCGCGACCGCCATGGCTTCATGCGCTTCGTACGACAGACCCGTTACGAGACGGCCGTCGTCGGAGCGCTCGCGGACGATTCCGCAGAACGTCACGACGCCGCCGCAGGCATCGCTACGCACGGCATGCGCAAGCGCCGCTAGGTCGATAGGCGCCGAAATGATCTCGAACATCACCCTCCGCCTGCGGGCGGCAGCAGCGCAAGCTCGTCACCGTCCTCGATGCGCTCGCCGGCGTCGTTCACGATGCGCCCGTTACGCGCGATGCGCGTCGAATTTGCGAGCGGCGCAATCGCCGCGTAGCGATCGGCAAGTGCGTCCCAAACGTCGCCGATGCTCGCGCCTTCTTCCACTTGCAACTCCTGCGATCCGGAGCCCATCAGCTCGCGCAGGCGCGCAAACGCCAAGACGCGGACTCGCAACCTAATAGCCCCCGAGGTCCGCCGTATATCCGTTGTCCGAGAGCCACTTGCGCGAACTCTCGTGAAGCGCCATCGTGTCGATGCGGTTGCAGATGATCTTGTGCAGCAGCACTTGCCAGAAATGCTGGTCTTCGTCGTACACGTCGTCGGGAATCTGATTGTGCTCGCGCGAGAATTCGCGCAGCGCTTGCCAATCGTGATTCTGCAATATCGCGCGAAGCTGCGCTTCGTATTCAGGGCTCGCCGGGATTTGATTCATCGTGGCTGTCTATGCGGGCTTTTTCTGTTCTCGCGGTGGTCCCAGCGCAAAGCGCTCGAGCGCCAGCGCTACGCCGTCCTCGTCGTTGGTGCCGGTGACGTATCGCACCGATTGCCGCACCTCCGCCAGCGCGTTCCCCATCGCGATGCCCATGCCTGCCCAGCGCAGCATCGGCACGTCGTTGCGCGAATCGCCGACGGCAAGCACGCGTTCCGACGGCACCTGAAAATCGGCGCACAGCCGCGCAAGCGCGCGCTGCTTGGTGGCCTCACGGTTGGTGACCGCGCATTCGACGAAATCCATCCATTGCTCGTACTTGAAATGCAGCGGTAAATCGCCGAATTCACGCTGCATGCTCGAGACGGAATCCTCTCCGAGAAAGCGGATGAACGTCGGCGGCGCGTGCATGACGTCCTCAAACGTTTTCACCTCGCGCCAGGCCGGACCCACCATGTCTTCCATGTAGAGCTTCGAGCCTTCGAGCCGATAGAAAACCTCTTCGGAATACAGCGCAATCGAGAGACCGTTGCGCTCGGCGAATTCGACCATCGGTTTGGCGTACTGCAGCGGCACCGGAACGTGACCGAGCGTTTTGTTCGCGAGAAAATCTTTGGTCAAGGCGCCGTGAGCGCAGATAATCGGAAGGTTCAACCCGAGTTCTCTGCTGATGCGAATCGGCGTATCCACGCCGCGGCCCGTGACGAGGACGATGCGAATGCCGGCATCGAGCGCGCGCCGGATCGCGCGGCGATTTCGAGGCGAAATCTCCTCGCGCGAATTGAGCAGCGTGCCGTCCAGGTCGAGTGCAATGAGGTCGAAAGGCATCACGTACATCGTATACCCCGCGTCAAATCCGTACTTTTTATTTCGGCAGGTCCGGGCGGGAGTCAAAAGGGCCCCGCGAAACGTTATAGAGCTATGAACCGCCGCGTCGCGCTCGTCGTCGTTCTTGCCTTGTCCATCGGGACGAGCGCACGCGCGCAGCCCGCTGATCGCTGCACCCGTGAAATACTGAGGGTCCAGGGGACGCCGCTGACCGTTTCGTATTGCGTGACGCGCGTTGCGGCTGCGGCGGCGGGCCACGATTTACCCGTGGACGTCGCCGAAAGCTTCTCGACGCCGCACGGCTCTTGGAGCCAGCAGACCACCCTGCGCTTCATCGCCGGGGAAGAGGCCTCTCGGGTCATCGAGGACCTCCCGCTCAGCCGGGTCGGCCTCGCCGGCACGCTGCACATGACGCTCTTGCTCCACCGCGGCTCCGTGCGCGTCGACAGCGCCATGCTCACCCCAGGCGCCGTCAGCATTAAGTAGGCGGCACTTAGGCCGGACCGCCCTGCGGACCAAGCTGCAACCCCCGTGGGGGTTCGGGGTATTCTATGGTCTGATGCGGCGTCGCTATATCGCGTTCAACATGTCCAAGATCCCCGACGGCTGTCGACTCGGAGGAGAATAGCCCTTTCATGGCCTGTTCGGCTTTCGCACCAAATCTCACGGCTCGTGAGCAAGCGCGCTTCCTGTACGAAGCGATCCCGCCCGGCCTCTTCAAAGTAGAGAATGAGGACGATCGGATCCCCTGGCGCATCAGCCCCGAGCCGTTCGCATTGTCCGAAGCAACGCTCGAGCGAATCACGACCATCGGGAACGATCTGCTCGCGTTTTACCGGGCGCTCAACACGCTGTACAATCGCAGCGCGCGCGGAACGGCACCGGCGTTCATCGCCGAGTACCTCGACCAGGGCAAACCCGAACACATCGTTCGCCTATCGCGCCAGAACCGGTTCAGGCCCGACATTCCCGGCGTCATACGCCCCGATTTGATACTAACCGCGGACGGATTTACGGCGAGCGAACTCGACAGCGTGCCCGGCGGTATGGGCTTCGTCGGCGCGATGTCGGAGGCGTATTGCCAACTCGGCATGGAGAGCGTCGGCGGCGTAAACGGCATACCGAAGTCGTTCGGCTCGATGCTCAAAGCGCTTACCGGCAAAGAGCGGCCGGCGGTCGCAATCGTCGTTTCGGACGAATCCGGCGACTATCGTCCCGAGCTTCGCTGGCTTGCGGATGCGCTGCGCCGACTGGAGATTCTCACGGCGTACGTCTGCAAACCGCAGGACATCGTTTTCACCGAAGACGCGCTCTTCGTGCGCTTGGAAGACGGACGCGAGGAAAAGATCGACGGTCTGTACCGAAATTTCGAATTGTTCGATCTGCTCAACGTTCCGAAGCAAGAACTCATGCTGTATGCGGCGCGACACAAGCGCGTTGAAATGACGCCGCCGCCGAAGGCGCAGCTCGAAGAGAAACTCAGCTTTGCACTGCTGCATCATCCGGCGCTGCGCAAGCTGTGGGAGTCGGAACTCGGCAAGGACGGTAAGGCGGTGTACGCGCGCCTTCGTCAACTCTTTCCGCAAACATGGATCATCGATCCGCGGCCGCTTCCGCCGCAGGGCGTCATTTACGGACTCGAAGCGGCCGGCGCGCCCGTCACCAACTGGATGCAACTCCTCGACCTCGGAAAGAGCGAGCGCGATTTCGTCGTCAAGCCGTCCGGTTTTTCGGAACTCGCTTGGGGTTCGCGCGGCGTACGCGTCGCGAACGACCTGACCCGCGAGGAATGGAACGCGACGCTGGAAGAGGCGACGCGCGACTACGAGCGGACTCCGCGCATTCTCCAGCGCTTCCACAAAGGCAAACGCGTTCGTTCGCACTACTATGACCGCGAAAACGACGAGATCCGAAATTTCGACGGACGCGTGCGTCTATGCCCGTACTATTTCGTCGTCGGAGATTCCGTCGAGATCGGCGGCATTCTGGCAACCGTCGCGCCGGCGGACAAGCGCCTCATCCACGGCATGACCGATGCGGTCATGTCGCCGTGCATGGTGAGGCCGGACGGCAATTAGTGCGGGGTCGCGGCCGCCGGTTCGGCCATGATCGCCTGTTTGGTGACGAACCAGCCGGAGAGCATCGTGGGCGGCTTCTCCGTTGCGCTGATGTCGTCGAACGACACGCTGGCCTGCTCGTACCGATGTAGGCCGACGCGCAGCGGCGCCATCGCCGCCTCGCTTTCGATATAGAGCGAGCCGTTCACGTCGTCGAAGGTGATGACCCACGGCGCCGTCGATCCGGTGAAGTTGGTCGCGCTGACGAGTTTGCGGGTCTCGTACGTTTGCGTATCGATCCACAGTTCACGCAGGCGCAGGTCCTCGTTCCGTACCGCGGGTTTTAGCGAGAGATGGTAGCAATCGTAGCCGTCGATGTTTTCGATGCCGTCGTACGCGATGTCGTACCGATGCTTGAAACTGCTCACGACCGCGATCGTCTTTATCCCGCCCGTGTTCTGCAGTTCGTCCTCCGTCGCCGGCGGCGCGGGGTCTTTGAATTCGCTGCGAATCTGCTGCACGAGCGAATCCGTATCGCCTTGTCCCTCCGGCGCTGACGCGCCGCCCATGCCGAAGGAATATGTCGGCGAGATCACCGGAACGCCGAGCGGATCGGCGGCCTCGCCCGGGTTGCCGACTTGTTTGTCGTACAATACTTTGTACTGACGGCGCGGCAGCAGATGAAACGTCATGCCGTTTGGATCCGGAGGATCCACACGCTCTTCGTCGCTGACGGGATTCACGAAGATCTTGCCTTCTTGTGAATCATAGGCTAGATGGTAGTGCTTGGCCCCCTCGACTCCGTGCTCGGTGACGCGCACGGTCACCGTGTACGTGAGATACTGCGGATAGTGCTGCTGCGCCCACACGTTGCGCGCGTGGCCGAATATCTCGTAAGGATCCGACGGTGACGAGTATGCGGCAATAAGTACGGCAGCAAATAAGGCGTGCATCTACTTGCCCTTGTTCCCTTGAATAATCTGGGCGTAACGGGCGGCGGCATCCGTTGGAACGCGCTTGAGGTCGGGGTCGCGATCGAGATCGATGTGATAGAGACCGAAGTCGCTGTTGTCGTCGAAAGTCAGGCCCCATTCACGATTCGAGGTGATACTCCAGCACAAATATGCGTCGATGGGTATGCCTTCATCGTGTGCCTGCAGCACTTCGCTCAAATGTGCGTCGAGATACTTTGCCCGCGTAAAGCCGTCGGCACTCGTCACGCAACCGTTCTCGACCACGATGATTGGCTTACCCGGGAAGCGCTTGTGGGCCTCTTTCAGTATCGCGCGCAGCACGCCGGGCCATACCGGCGCCATTCCGTAACGGCATTCAGCAGCTGCGCTCAGACGCTTGAGCTGCGCAGGCCAAATACCGGGCACGCCCCAGTAGTAGTCGAGCCCCACGTAATCGAGCGTTCCCACGCACTCGCCGGGACACAAGAACTCGGGCAGCTCTCCGGCCATACCCAAATTCCACCAATTGGTGCCGATCAGCGTCGTGAACATGCCGATCGATTTGCGCACCGAATCGAAAAGACGGAGCGGTGAACGCGTTGCAGCCAACCGCTGCGTACCCGCAAGAACGACGAACTCCACTTTCCCCTGGTCGGTGCCGAACAATTCGCGCGCAATGCGGCGCGCAATATCCGGTTCGGTGCCATCGTAACCGCCCTTACCGTCCGGCATGCACAAACCTTGGATGCCCGGATGAATTCCGACTCGGAGCTTTCCGCGTTTGCGGATACGCTCGACCGATGCGTCGGGCTCGCGCGACGGATCGTGGCGCTTGTCGTTCAGAATCGCCGCATTGACGAGTGCCAGCAGCGTCTGGCTTCCGAGCGCGAGGGCGACGCCGTAGCGCTGTTCGTCCCCGTCCAACACCTGGAGCGTGAGTTCGCCGGTCGCATCTTGCCGGATCATCGCTTCTTGGTCGAAGACGGCATCGATTTGCCGAGCACTCAACGCCTCCAGCGCATCACCGATATGCGCGTAGTACGAGAACGCCGCGTCCGGGAAAAGACCCGGCGCACGCGAAGCCGGCGGCAAACCCTCCACGACGCCGATGCGCGCCTTCCACGTCGCAAGGTCTTTCGGCACCGGTTCCGATACGCGGTGCAGAATAGCCAGGTGCGTCGTGAGGTACGGACGCGAGAAGAGCGCGTATTCCATGCGGTGATGGGTGATCGTGAGCTGCGCGATTGACACGTCGACGCCGCCGCGATCGACCACTTGGTGCTGCCGGAGTCTTCGCGCCTGACGGACCACTTGCTCGGGCGATTTCACCCGCGTCGCATTGCGATCTGCGAGATTCTGAAGCCAGCGCGGTAACCCGAGCACGAGCGGATTGGTTCCGAGCTTCGCATCCGGATGGAGGTTCTTCACTTCCTCGCGCGCCGCAGCGTGTGCGCGAAAGAGATTCGGAATGAGCCGCAGCACGGCGTTCATCTCTTCCTCACCCGTCGCAAGCGGATCGCGGCCCGGGGGCATCGGATAGCCTGACATCCAAAAGCCTTTGATGTAACCGTATACGAGCTGATTCGGCTCGTTGATCGTCACGTAGTAATCGATGAGATCGCCCAAACGCGCAGCGACATGCCGCGCATACAGACGCATGCGTTGCGGGAAAAGCGCGTCCAGCATGCCCGCACCGTCTCCGGCCGCTTCGACGTGCAGGGGCCACGTATTGTGATGCAGCGTGACGATCGTCACCATACCGGCGTTTCGCATGTACTGCAGCACGTCGCGGTAATGAGCGAACACCGCATCGTCCCAAACACCCGGCTGCGGCTCGAGCCGCGCCCACGAGAGCGAGAGGCGGAATGCGGTGCATCCCAGGCCCTTGGCCAGGTCGACGTCCTCTCGATAGCGGTTCCAAAAATCGGTCGCCCGACCGCGCGGCGTCAGTCGCTGCGCACGCTCCCAGACGTCGCGAATGTCGTCATGGCCGTCATATGCCTCGCACTGATGATCGGCGGTAGCCACACCGAAACGCAGCGAAGTTTGCATCGCGCGGGGTTTCGACGCGACGAGCCGAAGCCGCTTTTCATGCGATTCAGCAACAAAACGTGTCTGGTCACCGGCGCGGGATCCGGCATCGGCCGCGCCACGGCGGTGCGCATGGCGGGCGAAGGCGGCCGCGTCGTGGTCGTGGATCTCCATCTGCAGACTGCGCAAACCACTGTCGACGAGATTACCGCTGCAAAGGGGCAAGCGATCGCGGCGGAAGCGGACGTCGGCAACTCCGCGCACGTGCAGGCGGCGATCGACAAAGCGGTGCAGACGTTCGGTTCACTCGACGTCATCGTGAACGACGCGGCAATGATGACGTTCACGCCGATCGTCGACATTGCCGAAGCGGATTTCTTTCGCGTCATCGACACGAACTTGGGATCGGTCTTCTTTTTCGCAAAGTACGGCGCGCCGCACATGCCGCCGGGTGGCGTCATCGTGAACATCAGCTCCGTGCACGCGCACGAAACGACGGCGAATGTGGTGCCTTACGCCGCCTCGAAAGGCGCAATCGAAGCATTCACGCGCGGCTTTTCCATCGAAATGGAATCACGAAAGATCCGCATCAATTCCGTCGCGCCGGGCGCTGTCGATACGCCGATGCTCTGGAACAATCCGAACATCAAGAGCGGCGCGGAGAAAATCGAGGGCGCCGTCGGCAAGCCCGAAGACTTGGCTGCGGCAATCTGCTTCATCGCTTCGGATGAAGCGCGGTTCGTCAACGGCACGACCCTCGTCGTGGACGGCGGCCGCTTGGACATTCTCTGAAGCGACCGCGTGACTCTACGTTAATGCAGAACGGTGACCGAGGGTTGTCCCGTGGGCTGACCGTTGGTCGTCATCGGATCGTACAGCAGCCAAATCTTCCCGTACGTGTCGAGAATCGACGCAGTACGGTGGTGTGCGATTTCTTTCGGATGCGCATCGCCGAAATGCTTTTGCGCATCGATGTGCAGTGTCCAACCTTGGGTCGGACCTTGTGCTGCCGCTCCGCGGGCGTCTGCAGCCGGCAACGAACGCGCGGCCAGGAACTCTTCCGGGAAGAACGGGCGAGCGTGCGTATTCCGTTACGGTTGGCGAGCTACCGAAAGGCCTTCGGCCGGCACGTCGAGTTCGTCTACGACGAGTGTCTTCGGATCGTACCAAACGGTGAATTGCACGGGTGATTTGATGGAAATTTCCGCGTCCGCTTGCGGTACCGCTTTGGGACGACCCGGCGTAAGCGTCTTGTCGACGGCAATCGGCATACCTTGCGCGTAGATCGGCATGATGGCCATCACCGGCGGATCGTTCCAAGCTTGCATTTGCGCGGGCAGCATGAAGTAGCCGGTGAACGGACCGAAATCGAGAACCACGAAATGCTTGGCATCGGCGGCAAGTCCATACGTTTTGCTGACGTCGCCGCTTTGCTTTGCGACGTCGCCGCTGAACGAAAGTGCGGATTGCATCGAACGCGAGTCGGCTATCGATGCGAGCGCCGAGTATCCGACCGGCGCCAGCGTCTGGTCGAGCGTTAGGGTATCCGAGATTGAGCCGCTGCGGCCGTTCATGTTTCCGCTGCCGCTCTCGCTGAGCACGATTTGTCCGGCCGGATCGCGCTTGACCGTCACGGCGGTTTTTTCGATCTGCGCGCCGTTCAGCGTCGTGGCGTACGTATACGTGCCGTCCGCCGGTGCGGGTGCCGCCGGGACAGGTGCTGCCGTGGTTAAAATCGTGGCCAGGATCAGGGAGAGCATGCGACTTCCTTTCTATAGCGCTTCACGCCCGCGATGAGCGCTTCAACGTCGTCGAACGTGTTGTAGCCGTGCGGAGAAACGCGTACGCCGTTGGAGCGGTACGTCGTGACGATCCCCTCGCGCTGCAGCGCTTTGCCGAGCGCGATCGGATCGGATCCCGGCAACCGAAACGTGACGATGCCGGAAGATTGGGCCGCTCCGCGAATCGTTGCCAGCTCGGCGCCCTGCGCGCATAACCCTTCCGCCAAGCGGTCGGTGAGCGCGAGCACGTGCTCGGCGATCGTGCGCGTCCCGGCGCTTTCGATGACGCCGATGGATTCTGCCAAAGAGAGCGCGCCGATGAAATTCGGTGTGCCGCCTTCGAATCGCGTCGCGTCCGAGCTGAACGGCTGTTCGTAATCGAGAAAGTCCCACATGTTGGCCGATGAGCGCCAGCCCGGCGCCGCGACGGCGAGCCGTTCGTTCAATTCGGGACACACGTACAAAAAGCTCACGCCCTGCAACGCCAGCATCCATTTCGCGCCGCCGCAATACAGTGCGTCGACGCCGCACGTTTGCACGTCCAGCGGAAAGGCGCCCAACCCTTGAATCGCATCCACGGCGAACAGCGCACCGCGCTCGTGTGCAATCTCCGCTAGTCCGACGAGATCGTGCCGGTAGCCGTCTTCGAATGAGACCCAGGAAACCGTGACGAGCTTCGTGCGCCCGGTGATGTGATGCCGCAGTACGTCGGGCGTGAGACGTTCGCGCGCGGTCTCGATCAAGCGGATGTTGACGCCGTGTTTGCGCAGGGCGAGCCACGGCTGCGCGTTCGCCGGAAACTCGTTGTCCGGCATGATGATTTCGTCGCCCGGCTGCCACTGCAGGCCGCCCGCGACGGCATTCGCGCCGTCGCCCGTGTTGCGCAGAATCGCGACGGTACCGGGCCGCGCACCGATGAAGCGCGCAACGCGGTCGCGGTATTCCGGCATGCGCCCCTCATACGTGTATACGCCCATCACGCCGCCGGTGGCGTGCGCGTCGATGAACGCACGCAGCGCTTCGCGCGTCGGCCGCGCAAGCACGCCGACTGCTGCATGGTTGAGGTACCTGAACGTTTCGGTGACTGCGAAGAAGTCGCGCGGAAGCGGTGTCGTCAAGCCGTGCCGATCATTTCCTTCGTGTGCCAAGCGATGTTGTTCGCGCGATCGCCGACTCGCTCGAGCGCTGCAAGCACGAACAGCATGCGCGTGCCGGCGCGCACCATCTCGGGGTCCGACGCCATCTCTTCTTGAAGTGCCTTGACGCCGCGCTTGTAAAGACGATCCACTTCGTCGTCTTCCTCGATGACGCGTTCGGCGACGTCCGCGTCGCGCTCGGTGTACGCGCGCATCGCATCCAGCAAAATCGCGTGCGCGACACCGGCGATGCGATCGATCTCGACGCGCGCCGGGCGAAGCGGAACGTCGGCCAGCTTGATTGCATGCTTGGCTATGTCGACCGCGTAATCACCCACACGCTCGAGGTCGGTCGCGATTTCGAGCATGGCGGCAATCTCGCGCAGCTCGCCGGCCACGGGCTGCTGACGCCAAATCAGCTCGATGCACGAGCTTTCAATCTTGCGACGTAAGTCGTCGATGACGTCGTCACCGGCGATAACCCGGGCGCCGGCGGCGGAATCACGCCGCTCCAGCGCTTCGACCGCAAGACGAATCGCGTCTCCGGCAAGTGCGCCGAGGCGAACGACATCTAAGCGGGTAGACTCCAGTGCCTCGTGATAAGCGGTGCGCACGTTCCGGATGCCCTCCTTTCAGCGTATCAGTATACTCGCAAAGGTCCCGCCCACGCAATTAGACAACTTGAGCGCCGTTTCGGGAGGAGTAACGAAAGTGAGCGAGATTCGTAAAGTCGGCGTATGCGGCGCCGGCCTGATGGGCAACGGCATCGCGCAGACCTGCGCGGTCGCCGGCTTCGACGTCGCGCTGATGGAGGTGGCCGACGAACCCTTACAACGCGGCATCCGCAGCATCACCAAATCGCTCGACAAGTTCGTCGAAAAGCAGAAAATGGCACTTGCGGAGCGCGACGCCGTCCTCGGCCGCATTCGTCCGACGACAAACCTTAACGACCTTAAGGATTGCGATCTCGTCATCGAGGCGATCGTCGAGAACGTCGAGGCGAAGACCAACCTTTTCCGGCAGCTCGACGACCTGCTCGCGCCGCACGGCATCATCTGCACGAATACGTCGAGCCTGTGCGTCATCGAACTCGCCGCCAAAACCAAGCGTCCGGACCGCATCGCGGGCCTGCACTTCTTCAATCCCGTTCCGATCATGAAACTCGTGGAAGTGGTCAAGACGATTGCGACGACGAAGCACGTTGTCGATTCGCTTTTCGACTTCGCGCGCAAACTCGGCAAAGAGCCGATTCTCGCGAAAGATACGACCGGTTTCGTCGTGAACCGTCTGCTCGTCCCGTACTTGCTCTACGCGATCAAAGTATACGACGAAGGCCTGGCCAGCAAAGAAGACATCGACATGGGCATGAAACTGGGATGCGGCTACCCGATGGGGCCGCTGGAGCTGCTCGATTTCGTCGGCCTCGACACGACGTATTACATCGCGCAGATCATGTTTGACGAATTCAAGGATCCGATGATGGCGCCGCCCCCGCTGCTCAAACGCATGGTGCTCGCCGGCCGCTTCGGCCGCAAGAGCGGAAAGGGCTTCTACGATTATGCAAACTAAGACGTTCGAGCATATCCTCGTGGAGACGGACGGACCCGTTGCGGTCGTCACGCTCAACCGTCCGTCGGTTTTGAACGCGCTGAGCGCGTCATTGCTGACGGAACTTTCGTCGGCGCTCTCCGCACTCGAGCACGACGACGAGGTACGCGTCGTCATCGTCACCGGCGCCGGCACCAAAGCATTTGCAGCCGGCGCGGACATCGGCGAACTCAATGCGCTTGCGAACGCCGTCGAAGGCGCGGGCAAAGCGCGCATCGGTCAGGCCGTTACGCTTCAAATCGAACGGCTCGGAAAGCCGGTCATCATGGCGGTCAACGGGTTTGCGCTCGGCGGCGGGTGCGAACTGGCGATGGCCGGCGATATTCGCATCGCGAGCGAGAACGCGCGCTTCGGTCAACCGGAAGTCAACCTCGGGCTGATTCCCGGCTACGGCGGATCGCAGCGCACGACGCGTTTGCTGGGCAAAGGCATGGCAATGTTCCTCTGCCTCTCCGGCGACATGATCGACGCGCAGATGGCGCTCGAAATCGGCCTGGTCGAACGAGTCGTTCCCCAAGACGAACTCTTGCCCGCCGCAAAAAAGCTCGCCGGCACGATTGCGCAAAAAGCGCCGCTTGCGATTGCCGCGTGCAAACGCGCCATCAACAACGGCGCGCATTTGCCTATTGCCGATGCGCTGGAACTCGAAGCGCTCGAGTTCGGGACGCTCGTCAACACCAACGATTTCAAAGAAGGCACGAGCGCCTTCCTCGAAAAGCGCAAAGCGGAGTGGAAAGGCAACTAGTCTTTAAGACCCGGTAGCATTGCATTTTTCGCGGAGCGGCGCTAGCGTGATTGACCCAAGCACGCAAAGGAGGCCGCAATGCGCCGTCTGTATAGGTTGCTTTCAGCTCCCATCTTCATTGTCGTCGGACTACTGCTGAGTTCGTGTGTGGGCGCCGTCGTGCAGACTCTAGTGCCGCACGATCGCGGCGCGGCACTTGCGGATTTTGCGATTCAACCGGCTGCGGTGCAAGCGGTGTACGCACAGGCAACTGCCACCCTGAGCACAACGACAAGCACCGATCAACCGATTCCAGGAATGGCAATCACGTTACCTGCGGCAACGACCAGCGCTCACCACGCGCTCGTCACGTTTAGCGCTTCAGCCACAATCCCGAACAGTAGTGCGGCGTGCAACTTCACCATTTACAATGGTTCGAGCAAGACATCCGCGCTTGGAACGGTCTACAATCCGCAGGTCTCGAGCAGTTGGATACCGATGACGATGGTGGAGCGCATAGCGCTGACGTCCGCGACGCAAAAACTTTCCGTCGACTGGAATAACGGCGGAGCGGGCACATGCTTCATAAGGCAGTTCTATAGCCTCTCCGCTCTATTGACGAACTAGATTCGCAGCACGAGAGAGCGCGAATAGTCTTTTCGGCCGTAGCTCGCGACGTAAGGATCGTCTGACTTAGCGGGCGATCGCGTTTGTGTCATCCTGAGCCTGTCGAAGGATGGCCGAGCGCAGTCGAGGCCCGAAGGGTTTGCGCCGTCCAATCCATGCCCCTCGACTGCGCTCGGGGCGGTTCGATACCTCACCATGACAACGCGCTTTAAATCAGGCCGTCCCTAGATCCGTTTCAGGAGAGCGCGGAAGCGCGCACCCGCATCGAGCAACTCCGCCTTCGTCTGCGGATTTTTCGCAATGATTGCAAGGTCGCCGGAGAGCTGCGCCAAGTTTGCGGTTGCATTACGCAGCTGCGCTTCGGCCACGCGAACGTTTTCTTGCGACTGCGGATCGCGCTTGATCGCGGTTAGTACGCCGGCGGTCTGCTTCATATCGCTCTGGCTTTTCTGAAGCGCGGCGGCCGTCGACGCGAGTTTCGATTGATCCCGAGCGCGCAACACCTGCTGCGCGTGCGCGATGTTCGTCTTTGCACGCGCCATCGTCGACCGCACGCTTCCGAAGAGGGCAGGCGCAACCGCGCGCATCTCCTGTTGTGTCGATGCCGCGTTGGCGCGCGCATGCTGCAAACTCGCAAGCATTGGTTTGCCGTACGGACGAGCCTTCGAGAGAATTCCGGCTAGGCGATTCCCAAGCGATTTCGACTGCCCCATGAACGTTTCGATCGTCAGCGGCGGCGTTCCGACGGGCTGTTCTTGCAGCGGAAGGACGTGCTTGGGCAGAACTTCGGTTGCAGCGGTTTGCGGCGGCGCGGATATGGTGACGTTCGCTCCGCCGGTGAACGTACTTTGCACCGAGAATATTGCGTCCTTCGGAATATTCGTCGTGTAGCGAGAAACGTTCAACACGAACTCGACGCTTGCGTCAGGCAATATTCGGATCTTGTTCACACTGCCCACGACCACGCCGTTCAGGTAAACCTGAGCTCCCTGCCCCACGCCCAAGGCGTTGCGGAAACGCACGCCTATCCGATAACCGCCTCCGCCGCGGGCGGCTTTTTGTCCGAAATAGATGCCGATTGCCGCCGCGATGACGACGACCAGCGCTATGAGCCCCACCTGGGCCGCGCGCGACAAGCGTACCGGTTTCCGCTGCACCATGGCGGCTAGACTATGGTGTATTCCGGCTCTCTTCCTTTAGCAGCGGTCACCGGCCCGGAAAGCGAAGCGTTGCGCGTATATGGGCAGATCGCTTTGCGCCGTTCTCGCTGCGGTTGCCGCGATGGCGATTCCGGCAGCGGTATGCGCAGACGACTTCGGTTCGCACGGAGCCGTGTCGACGGTGCGCTCGGATATGCGCCGCCTGCTCGCGCATGACGCCCGCGCGGCAGGCGTCGATCCGAAGGACGTCTCTATCTCCGATGTCGTGGTCGTCGGAAATGAAGCACTCGGCACGTGGGATTTCGGCCATCGCCACGGCATCATGGGACTCGTCGTTCGCGATGACCGCTGGTGGGATACGTACGACGCGAAAGGCACGAACTCGACGTTTTGGGTCGGACGCGGTTTCCCGCCGCTCGATGGCGTAAATCCGTATATTCCAATGACGCCAGATACGTCGACGCTCTCTAGCATCGGCTTTACTGCGGACTTGGTCGCGCAAGCCGGCATTCACAATCGTGACGTCGCCGGTGCACCGTCGAATCCGCGCGAGATGCCGCATATCGATACCGGATGCAGCAAATGCTGGAGCCTCGATCCGCAAGGCGGACTGCTGGACGTCCCGCGAGCATTCACTGCGGATTACCGGCTGACGTTTCATTTCAGCGCGAACGACGCTCCAGCGGCGTTGCCCATCACCCAAGTCTACGCTCGCGCGCCGAGCGCCGCCGAGTTCCTGCCGAATCGTCCGATCGCGCTCGGCTCCGGATATGCAAACGCCGTAAGCTACTTCGATCTTTCCGTCGGCGGGAGCAAAGCCGTCACGTTTACGCCCGGCACGACGATCGACGTGTGGTTTCCGTTCGTCCTCGATGACCAACTGCGCTACACGCTGAGCTTCTTCAGCGACGACAAACCGTCATCGCTCATCGTGGGCACGATATTCGACAACACGCTGCATTTCGTGCTGCCTGCTTTCGTAATGGCGCCGGGCAAGACGCTGATGGCCGAAATCGACGGCGATCCGGTCAGCCGTTCGTAAGCGTTTGCGCGGCGTGCGCCATGTTCATTTGAATGGCCGGATTGAAACCCGTCCAGGTTGCGCGAATGCGCCCTTGCGGATCGATGACGACCATCGTCGGAAAGCCGTCGAGCTGAAAGAACCCTTGCGATAACGTGTTCGGGTCGAGCGCGACGTGCAGCATGCCGTGCGCTTGCGCATACGCTTGGACGACCGGACGCGGCTCGCCGACGTCGACGGGAATCACTTCGACCTCAGGATGCGCGCGCGCGTATTTCTCGACCAGCGGCAGCGACAGCTTGCACGGCTCGCACCACGACGCCCAGAAATCGAGAAACACGACGTGTCCGCGCTGGCGCGCAAGCGCAAAGGGCGTGCCTGAAAGCGTTTGATAGACGACGTGCGGCGCGGGATGGGCGTTCGCCGTGCTCAAGAAGCGCGGTGCGACGAAGATGCGGTACACCACGAACAGCACGACGAGAACGGCCAGCACGTCCAGCGCCCGTGACAGCGTGAACCACTTCGGCCGTTCGTTCGCCGGGTCGTTCATCTTACTCCGCGGTAAAAACCGCCGCGATTCCTTGGCCGCCGCCGATGCATGCCGAAGCAACGGCAAAGCCCCCGCCGTTGCGGCGCAGCTCGTGCACTGCGGTGTAAGCAAGGCGCGCGCCCGATGCGCCGAGCGGATGTCCGAGCGCGATCGCGCCGCCGTGCGGATTCAGTTTTGCGCCGTCGCTGCCCATCTCTTTGAGACAGGCGAGCACTTGCGGCGCGAATGCTTCGTTGATCTCCATCACCGCAACGTCGTTCGCTTGGATGCCCGCGCGTTGTAATGCTTTCGGAATCGCCACGGCGGGACCGATGCCCATGATATCGGGGTCGACGCCGACGACGCTCGACCCGGCGAGACGTCCGATCCACTCCACACCGTCGGCCTTTGCCTGTTTCACCGTCGTCAGCACAACGGCGGCAGCACCGTCGGTGATACCGCTCGCGTTGCCGGGCGTCACGACGCCGTCCTTGCGAAAACGCGGCGGCAGCTTACCGAGCTTCTCCATCGACAAACCCGCGCGCGGGCCTTCGTCGCGATCGATCACCGTGACGTTGCCTTTGCGATCTTTCATTTCGATCGGCGCAATCTCTTCACCGAAAAAGCCGTTGCCCTGCGCGGCAAGCGCAGCTTCCTGGGACCTGAGCGCGAACTCGTCGCACGCCTCGCGCGAAATGCTGTAACGCTCCGCGAGATTCTCGGCGGTGATCGCCATCGGCATGCCGTTGTACGAGTCGGTGAGCGCTTCCCAGAGCGTATCTTCGAACTTCACTTGCGCGCCGAGCGGAAAGCCGTTGCGCGCGCCGCGCACCACGTGCGGCGCCTGGCTCATCGACTCCGTTCCGCCGGCGAGCGCATACGTGGTTTGCCCGAGCGCGAGCGAGTTCGCCGCGGTCAAGATCGCCTGAAGGCCGCTGCCGCACAAGCGATTCAGCGTGAGCGCGGGCACGCCAAGCGGGATCCCGGCTCGCAGACCCACGTGACGCGCCAAGTAGATCGCGTCGGCGCTGGTCTGCATCACGTTTCCGAAGACCACGTCGTCGATACGTTCCTTCGGGACGCTGCTGCGTTCGATGGCCGCCTGCGCCGCGTGGACGGCCAGGTCGGTGGCCGAAAGTCCGGCCAGGACGCCGCCGAAATTGCCGAAAGGCGTTCGCGCGCCGGCTACGACGACGATATCATTATCCGAATTGGGCATCTTCATGGGTCTACAACTATCGGCGGCGTAGGTGGGGTTTCCCGCTCCTGCGCTTCGTGCGGGACTCTTCCAACGGCCTGCTGAACCATCGGCGCGATGCCTATGACACGCCCTGCGGCCATTACGCTTGATGCCCGCTCGCTTCCGCCTGCAAAGAAAACCGAGCAGATACTCGAGGCCTTCGACAAGCTGACCTTGGGAGCGGTACTCGAGATCAACGAGGAGAGCGACCCGCGCGCGCTGCGCAACGAACTTTCGGATCTGCGCCCGGGCAAGTTTTCGTGGGATGCACGCAACTTGGGTTCCAACCGCTGGACCGTTCGCCTGGAGCGCATCGACGAAAACGCAGAGGGTGAAGCGTATTTGCAACACGTGGCGCCGTTTGCGACCGCGAAGAGCAGCACCATCCGCGATCTCGCGGGACAATTGAGCGAGCGGCAGTTCAAAGCGGGTGAAACGATCTTCGACGAAGGCGAGATGTGGCCGTATCTGGGCATCGTCAAACACGGCAAGGTGATTCTCACGCTGCTTTCGGCCGATGGCAAAACGCATACGCTCGGCGAGCGTTTGACGCACGATCTGCTGAACGACTCCGGCGCGTTCGATCAAGGCGGCGCAACGACGCGCGCGGAAGCGCTGACCGACGCGACGATCGTCACGCTGGCCAGTGAAGCCGTGATGCACGCGTGCCGCAACGACTCCGAACTCGCGCTCGGATTCCTGGCCGCCGCCTCGCAAGGCCGCCGCCGTTCCATCGACACGATTGCCGACCTTGCCTTCGCGCACGTGCTCCAGCGCGTTGCGAAGTTCTTGCTGGGGTACGCGCGCGCGTCCGTCGGCATGACGCGCGGCTTGCCCGGCGTGGAAAATCTCTCGCAAGCGCAGATCGCCGCAGCGGCCGGTACAGTGCGCGACATGGCCGCACGTGCATTGCTGCGGTTGAAAAACGCCGGTGCGGTGGAACTCGATCGTGGACGCGTACGCGCAATCGATCGCGCAAGGCTCGAAGCCTTCGCGCAAAACGTTCAGGCGCCGCCCGTGTAGCTAGTTCGTCTTCTGGGTCGGCGTCGTCTGCCGGCTCTGTTGGGTCTTCTGCGCTTGCGTCTTCAGCGACGTCTTCGGAATCTGCGGCGTGGTGTGCGTAATGACGACGCGCGTCCTTACAACCGTGCCTCGACCACCTGCGTTCGGATAGTTGTGAGTGGTTGTCGTCGAGATAGTTTGCGACCCTGAAATCAGGACGATCCCAGCGAGCAGGAGCTGCAGCATGATACTCACCCTCTCAGCGCACGCAACGCTTGCGCAAACGTGGAAACCGGAATGACGCGGATGCCGCGCGTGTGTTCCACTTCTTTGTAGTCATCCCGCGGAACGAGAAAGATTTTCGCCCCGGCCCGGCGCGCGGCGATCACTTTTTGCGCCGCCCCTTCGATAGGCCCGACGCTGCCGTCGTAGGCAATGGTTCCGGTACCGGCAACGGGCTGCGTTTCACGCATCGCATACGGACGCAAGCGGCGATAGATGTCGAGCGCGAACATTAGCCCGCCGGAGCTTCCCGACACGTCGGGCAGATGGAACGTTACCGCAACCGGAATATGGGGCCGCTGATAGATTGTCGTAAGGTATGCACCGAGCGCCGTGCGATCGCCGTAACGGATGGTTGGAACGTTCACGGTGCGTTCGGATCCGCGGCGCATGACCGCCATCTTCACCGTCTTTCCCGCTCGCACGCTCGCTAGCGCGTGGACCACGTCGACGTTCGAGGCGATCGGATGTCCGTTCAGCGAAACGAGCATGTCGAGCGGACGCAGCGCGCCGTCGGCATGCGACGTCGGCGAGAAATAGACGACCAGGACGCGCGAGCGCGGATACGGCACTTTTAGTCCCGCAGCTCGCTCCGCCACAACAGCCGCGATGGACTGGCTTTCGCTCATCGCTTCGCGTTCGACGCCTTCGTATTCGACGGCAGTCATGCTGCCCGGAACGAGCTGCTGCGTGCGCAGCACCTGTGCGCCCGGCAGCAAGGCGGCAACCAGCTGCAGAGGCGTAACGTGCGACGCGAAGCGCACGTCGGTCAGGAAGAACGGCGTTGCCGGCATGGAACGGCCCGCGACGCTCACGACGTCGCGCAAATCGACCGCGCGCCCCGGCAGCATCAGCGAATAGGGCGTGGGCATGAATGTGACCACGGCCGCCAGCACGACGGCCGCCACGTAAAACCCGAATCGGTTGCGGGCCAGCGTGATTCGCCTCACACGATTATTGTACCAGTTCTACCGATTCCAAAGCGGCGGTTTCGTCGGTTGCCTGTGCGTCGAAGGCTGCCCGTTTGCTCTTTGCAGCAGCCTCGGCAAGCGGCGCGGCTGCCGTTGCCGGTGCAGGACGCGGCGTAAGCGTCTCGCGGCCCTTGCGGACCGAGCCGATCGCCGTCGATAGCCGTGCCTCCAACTCACCGAGCATTTGCATGGCGTACTGATCGGCGCCTTCGCGCACTTTGCGGGCGCGTTCTTCCGCTTCGCGCAGTACGACTTCGGCAGTTCTGCGAGCGCGTTCGACGATCTCATGATCGTCCACGAGTTCCTGATGCTTGGAGGTCGCCTCGGTGACGATCGCTTGCGCTTTCTCGTGCGCGGCGCGCAGCATGCGATCCTGATCTTTAGCGATGATCTTCGCGCGGCCCACTTCCTCGGGCAGCGAGGAACGAATCTTTTCGACGAATTCAATGAGCCGCTCTTCGCTCAGAATGCGGTATCCCGCGGGCAACCACGTGCCTTCATGCACGTAGCTCTCCAGCTTCTCCAGAACGCGATAAACCGACATTGAGATCCTCCCGTGTAATTTATTTTCGAAGTGTCTCTCGTTTGGTGGCCATGACGCGCATGACCGGATCGGGCACTAGTGCGCCGACGTCGCCGCCCAGGAAGAACACTTCCTTGACGATGCTCGAACTGACGAACGAATACTTCTGATCCGACATGAGAAACATCGTGTCGACGTTGGAAAGCGACCGATTCATCAGTGCCGTCGACATCTCGTTTTCGAAATCCGAGACGACGCGCAGGCCTTTGACGATGACGTCCGCTTCCAGCGATTTCACGTAGTCCGCCAGCAGTCCGCGAAAGTGCTCGACGCGCACGTTGGGCAAATGCTCGACGCACTCGCGAATCATTTCCTCACGCTCCTCGAGGGTAAACATCGGTTCGCGTTTTTGCGGATTGACGACGACG
>Ga0070735_10001694_pt1 | contig 20782 bp, 19 predicted proteins | sample Coa_R1_FD_66443 | JGI IMG/M metagenome (GOLD analysis project Ga0070735, IMG submission 66443) | Surface soil microbial communities from Centralia Pennsylvania, which are recovering from an underground coalmine fire - Coalmine... | ecosystem: Environmental > Terrestrial > Soil > Unclassified ... | reverse complement strand
TGGCCCGGGCTGTGGACGGCGTGTCGTTCGACGTGATGCCACACGAAACCGTCGGCCTCGTCGGCGAATCGGGTTGCGGCAAATCGGTGACGTCACTCTCCATCCTGCGGCTCATCGAGCGACCCGGCCGTATCGAGCCCGGCAGCCGGATCGAGTTCGAGGGACGCGATCTGCTGACGCTCGATGATCGCGCCATCCGCGAGATTCGCGGCAATCGCATCTCGATGATCTTTCAAGAGCCGATGACGTCGCTCAATCCCGTGTTCACGGTGGGCGATCAGGTCGCCGAAGTCGCGCGCGTGCACAGCGCGGCATCGCGCCACGAAGCGTGGGATCGCGCCGTGGACATGCTTCAACAGGTTGGCGTCCCTGCGCCGGCCGATCGCGCTCGCGAATATCCCCACCAGTTGTCGGGCGGTCTCAGACAGCGGGCGATGATCGCGATGGCGCTCATGATGCACCCCGCGCTGCTGATCGCCGACGAACCCACCACCGCGCTCGACGTGACGATCCAGGCGCAGATCCTGGAGCTGCTCGCCGAACTGCAGGAGCGCGTGGGCATGTCCATTCTGCTCATCACGCACGACCTCGGCGTCATCGCCGAGTCGGCGTCGCGCGTGCTCGTGATGTACGCGGGGCAGATCGTGGAGCAAGCGCCCGTGCGGACGCTGTTCGCGGCGGCGCACCATCCGTACACCGAGGGCCTGTTGAGCGCGATGCCGCGCATGGGCGCCCGCCGCGAGCGCCTAACGGTAATCCCGGGCACCGTGCCGTCGCCCACCGAGTGGCCGTCCGGATGCCGGTTTCACGATCGATGTGCCTACGCCTGGGACCGCTGCCGCGTCGAGGCGCCGCCCTTATACCAGATCGGCACCGGTCACGTGTCGCGGTGCCACCTCGCGGTGGAGCCGAATCGCCGGCAGGCGCCTCGCGCGGCCGTGGCCGGCGGAGCGGCGACCGCCACGTGACCGCGCCTAACGCAGCATCCGTGCGCCAGGCCGCGCCGGCACGGGGCGTCCCACCGCTGCTCTCCGTCCGCGACCTGGTCAAGCACTTCCCCATCAGCCGCGGCGTTTTCCGGCGGCGCGTCGGCGCTGTGCGCGCGGTAGATGGCATCTCGCTCGACGTGATGCCCGGCGAGACGCTCGCGCTGGTGGGCGAATCCGGCTGCGGCAAGACGACTGCGGGCCGCTCGATTCTCCGCCTCATCGAGCCAACCTCCGGCGACATTCGCTTCGACGCCGTCGACGTGCGCGCGCTCGACGGCGAAGCGCTGAGGCGCCTGCGCCGCCAGATGCAGATCATCTTCCAGGATCCGTTCTCATCGCTCAATCCGCGCATGACGGTGGGCGCGATCGTGCGCGAGGGCCTGACGATCCACGAGCTGGCCGAAGGCGAGGCCGCCGATGCGCGCGTGCACGAGCTGCTCGACGAAGTCGGCCTGCGCGCCGACGTCGCCTCGCGCTACCCGCACGAATTCTCCGGTGGCCAGCGCCAGCGTATCGGCATAGCGCGTGCGCTCGCGGTGCAGCCGCGCTTCATCGTGTGCGACGAACCGGTGAGCGCGCTTGACGTGTCGGTGCAGGCGCAGGTCATCAATCTGCTCGAAGACCTGCAGCGCGAGCATCGCCTGGCATATCTGTTCATCGCGCACGATCTATCGGTCGTCGAGCACATTGCCGACAGGGTGGCGGTGATGTATCTGGGTCACATCGTCGAGCAGGCGGACGCCATCGACTTGTACCGGCAGCCGATCATGCCGTATACGCAGGCGTTGTTGTCCGCCGTGCCGGTGCCCGATCCGACTCGCGAGCGCCAGCGCATCATCTTGAGCGGCGACGTGCCGTCACCGGCGAATCCGCCCGCCGGCTGTCCGTTCCATCCGCGCTGTCCGCACCCGCGGAAAGACGACGCGTGCACGCGGCTCGTTCCACCGCTCGAGGAAAAAGAGCCCGGCCATTTCGCGGCGTGCATCAAGCAGACGCCGACTGTCGTCTCGTGGGCCGAGCAGCAAGCCGCCGGCGGGACACAGCCACCGGAGCGGATGATGCTCTCTCAGATCACGGCCACGTAAAGACGCTGGACGGCGACACGAGCTCGCGACTGAAGCGGATGTCGCGCGGCTCGTGCCTGAACAGGTGGCTGGCGTTGAGCACGCTCAAGCGCACTTCCCATTTGGCGTGCGCGTCGTGATTGACCGGAAGCGCGAAGTCGAGCCGCCACGTTTGCTGCGACCCCGGCGGAAAGGCGCCGAGGAGTCCCACGCCGACGCCCGTCTTGACGGGCGTCGTGATGCTGAAGGGTGCATCGCCCGCCCACACGCGGCCCGCGTCGGCGAAGAAGGCGAGGCCAACTGCCGCCTGGTCGCGCACGCGCCCCAGGACCCAGCGATCCTCGAGCCGCACCACGCCGCGCATCGCGCCCGCGTCCCGCGAATCGAGGTACCCGCGCACGCCGCCATCCACTTCGCCTAACGCAAGCTGGAACGGCACGCGCTGGTCCCAGCCGCTGCCCCAGTCCACGGTGCCGACCAGTGTGTGGTCCGTCGACAGATGCCCGTACATCATGAGACGCGCACTGGCCAGAATCCCATCCCAGCCGCGCGTCCGATTATCCTGCCGCCCTTCGGCCGTCATGGTCAGATAGCCGAAGGTCTGCGGCGTCCCGTAGCCGACGTACGCATCGCCGGCCAGAAACAGATCATCGTCGTGCCCGTCGAGCACCCGCACCCCGCGGCCGAGCAAGGTGCCTAACTGAAAGCCGACGCGGACATCCTGCGTGGCCTCGAGCGCGTCGAAGTGCTGCACCGGCAGGAAGCTCAGTTTGCGGAGACCCCAGAGGATGTTGAGGCGCGTGTTGCGGCGCGCGGGATACCGCGCCACCAACGAATCGAAGTTGACCAGGGAATCCGGGTCGGGGGGCAGCCCGACGTTGTCCGTTTCGTGCGAGACCGAGAAGCCCAACAAACTCAACTGGCGCCGCCCGCCGATGCGCACCACGCCGCCCACGTCGGCGAACTTGCGATCGATCCCGATCGGTACGGGCTCCAGGTCGCTGCGGTCGAAGCCGAACACGTCGCTGCGGTCTTCGCCGATCACGCGCCACGCGATGCGCTGCCGGTCGGTGATGAAGGGATGGCTCAGGTCCATCAGCAGGTTGCTCTGGCCGAGGTCGAAGCGTTCCAGCGCCAGGTTGAAGTGCCACGGATGCCCAACGAACTGATAGTCCGTGAAGCGCACGCCGTAGGTATCGCGGAACTGGCCATCGGCCCACTCCAGCTGCAGCGAGCGGCCGCCGCCCATGAAGTTGCCCTCGCCAATGCGGAACGATTTGAGGTACGGGCTGTGGCTCGACGTGCCTAACGCAAGGATCGGCGTGAACTCATCCGTGGTCTCGGCCAACAGGATCACGCCACCCGCGCCGTCATCGTACGTCGAGATCTGCGCCTGCGCGATGAACGGCTGCGCGCGCAGAATGCGCTCGGATTCCGCGACGTCGGACGAGTCGCACGACATGCCCGGCTGCAGCAGCATGAACTGCTGCACCACTTCGGGCTTCGTGTTGGAGTGGATCGACGAGAGGATGCCGAGCGGCGTCGTCCACCACTTGCCGTTGCGCGGGTAGTAGGGCGGCCGCGTCTGCACTTCGATTTCCGAGATGCGCTGGCCAGCGCATGGCACGGCGCGCCCCGCCACCTGCGACGCCGCGGGCGATCCCGCCGCGCCGAGCGCCAGCGCCGCCGCCCCGACGCCTAACGCAACGCGGCGGCTCGGCGCCCGGCGCCCGGCACTCGTGCTCAGCGGCCCATGCGGCGCTTGAGCTCCTCGAGCCGCCGCTCCGCGTCCGCTTCGCGCGCCGTCCGCTCGGCCGCCCGTCGCAATGCAGCCAGGTCGGCGTCCAGCGAAGCGTCCGTCGATCCGGCGAGCGGATCGTTCGATGCCGATGCCGCCCCATCGGGCATGCCTGCGCCGCGTACGCCACCGCCCGCCGCTATCGCGTGAAACTGCTCCGTCATCTCTGCCAGCTCCTGCTCCGCCAACGCCAACTCCGCGGCCTGCGCCTCGAGTTTGCGCTCCAACATTGCCGCGCGCCCGCGATGCTTGGTGGCATAGCGCTCCGCGATCCGCGCCGTCTCCTCGTCGTGAATCTCCGCCGCCATCCGTCCACGCCGTTCCGCCGTTTCCAATTCCTTCTGCTCGCGCGCCAACTGCGCGCGCGTCGCGTCGAGCGCATCACGCACTTGCGACACGCCGACCTTCGCGTCCACCAGCGCCTGGCGCATCATCGCAAGAACCGCGCGCCCTTCCGCAGGAGAGGACGCGCGGTTCATCGCGTCGCGCCAGGCTTGTCTCATATTCTCGAACATGGCGCCCATCCTCGACGCCCAACGGGGTCAACGGCCATTACGACTTGCGCGGCGTCTTCGCGTAGAACTCGCTCATCCGGAGCTCCACGTCGCGCGAATGGCATTGCGGGCACGTCACGTCCCCGTGGCCGTGTTGCGAAATCGATTCGCGCACCGAAAACGTCGCCTGGCAGGCGTGGCATTGGTACTCGTAGGTCGGCATACGTCACCCTCGCGAAAATGCTGGCTGTCCAGTTACGATACGAATCGCTCGCCCGCGCGCGCAACCCACACGGTATCATCTTATCCCTACGCATGTCACGAACCCATCCGGCTGCGTCCGAGCGACCACCGCGCATCGCGATCTCGGCTACCACATACAGCGATGATCATCGGCGACGCGTCCGGCTGAATGCCGCATACCTGGAAGCCTTGGAGCGCGCCGGCGCTGTACCGCTCGTCATCCCGCCGTTGTCCGAGGTCGCCCACGCGGCCGCGATCATCGATGCATGCGACGGACTCGTGCTCACCGGAGGCGAAGATCTCGATCCAGCCTTCTACGACGAGCCCCGTGATGCGTCGGTCGAGGGAACGAACCCTGAGCGGGACGCCACCGAGATCGCCCTGGTCGAGGCTGCACGCGCTGTCGCATGTCCAACGTTTGCGATTTGCCGAGGCCTCCAGCTGCTCAACGTCGCGCTCGGCGGCTCGCTGGTGCAGGACATCCCCAGCCAACGTCCCGGCTCGCTCGATCACGACCCGGCCGGCCCGCGATCAGCGCGCGTGCACGACGTAGAAATCGAGGTTGGGTCCGCACTCGCGCGCACGCTCGGCTCTACCCGGCTGCGTGTCAACTCGTTCCACCACCAGGCAGCCGATCGCGTGGCCGAAGGCCTCCGCGCCAGCGCGTGGGCGCCGGACGGCATCATCGAGGGCCTGGAATGGAACGGCTCCGGCGATTGGTGGGCCGTCGCCGTGCAATGGCATCCGGAGGAATTGGTGATCGGCCCCGAGCCGGCGCCGGACACGAATCTCTTCGCGGAATTCGTGCGGCGCGCGGCGTGGCGACCGCAACGCGACTCTAGTGGATTGCGTCAGAGTATTTGATCGCAGCGACTGCCATCACTGGCTGGTCTCTACGCTCATTGGAGAAACGGACAAGGCGCGGACACGGCGGACAAAGCACGGACCGCTCGGCTGTAGGGCGAGGCAACGCGCTGGCACCAGGTCCCTTCCCGCGTGTGTTTTGTAAAAGCAATCGCTGTTAGATGCTCCCGCAGCAATTGACTTCCCCCTGCAGCCGAGCGGTCCGGCTTTGTCGGCTGTGTCCGCGCTGTGTCCGTTTCTCCCTGAGCGTAGAGAACAGCTACGCGCCGAATCCGGTGGACCGATGCTTGGAGTTGGATCGCTCCGAGCGTCGCCCGTCACGCCCGGTGCAATCATCATTTCGGACGCGATCCATTAGGCGTCAGCTCTCACGTTTCCAGCGCCACTCGTCCTTCACCTGGCGCATGAGTCGCTCGGGCGTGTGCAGCGCCGGGAAGAAGATGCTGTCGCTCATCTCGTTGAGTGCGACGCGAATCACGGCGAAGCGTGCCGCTGCCTCACGGAACAGCACATCCAGTCCGTGCTCCTGCGCCAACCGGTGGTCGGCCGCCATCTCGAAGCCGCGGCGTCCCATTTCCTCGTAGTACTCGAGATCCGGTCCGCCGCGCCGCCAGCGTCGCTGCTCGATGCGATCCGGGAAGAGACCGCTCAGCCAGAGCGCGTAGTTGCCCAGGTGCTGCCTAACGAAGAAGCTGCGGCGGATGTCGCCGTCGTTCACGTCGTCCAGGAGCGCGGCCAGCGTGTCGTACTCCTGATCATCGTAGTCGCTGATCTGCGTGGCGCGCCCGCGCGCGCCGAAATGCAGCACGATGGCCGCCACGTAGTCCGCGAGCGCGCGGTCGTTTTCGCCCGCTCGGCGCAGCGATTGTCGCACGATCACATAACAGAAGAGCGGCCACGACGCGCGCATGCCGAGGCGCGATGCGGTATCCAGCAGCGATTGCAGCAGACGCGGGTCGTCGAGCAGCGCGTCGACTCCGTGCTCCCGTAAGGCCTCTTCTGCTTCCTCGAGCGCCGCGCGTGAGGCCCGTCCAATCAATTGGAGCGCCAATTGCGCGTCGTCGCGCGTGAGTGAAGCACGAACGTTACCGAGAATCATCTCCGATCTCCGATGGATCTCGTGTGTGTGATACACCCGTTCGCAGGGCACGGGCCGCGAGGCCTTACTTGTGTGACGACCTACGGCCATATGGGCAATTAGCCGGCCGAAAGCCGCGGCGGCACTCTCGAACCCCGAGTGCCAGCGTGACCCGCCGCACACATTTTCGCGCTCCTTTGCCTTTCCTAAGGCAGCCGGTCATCTTGCGACGTCGATCTTCGCTGTGACGCCGCGCCGCGCGCCGAGTGGGAACCGCACGGACCGCTTCGCGGTATGATTCATAGAGACCATGCTCTACATCTGCATCCCGGCGTTCGACGAAGCGCCCACGATTGGTTTGCTGCTCTGGCGCATCAGAAAGGTGCTGGAGGAGCATCCGCGCGAATACGAGTTGATCGTCCTCGACGATGGCAGCACCGACGCCACCGCCGACACGCTCAAGCCGTACGCCGACGTGTTGCCGCTCACGGTACTGCGCAACGATCAGTGCCGCGGATACGCGAGCGCCCTCGACACGTTAGCACGAACTGCGGTCAAGCGCACGCGGTATCCTCGGCGAGACGCAGCGGTCCTCATGCAGGGCGACTTCACCGATCAACCCGAGCACCTTCCCGAGTTGATCAAGCGCTTCGAGGGCGGCGCAGACGTCGTGATCGCGGAGCGGCCCCCCTCACCGCAGCTGCCGGTGGCTGTGCGTCGTTTGCGGCTGCTCGCACCATGGGTCGTTCGTCCGTTCCTCAAGGTGGCCGGCGTCACCGATCCATTCGGCACGTTCCGGTTGTTCCGCATCTCGGTGCTCCGCGATGTCATTCGCGACGCCGGCGACCTACCGATCGTGCAGTGGAGCGGATGGGCCGCCAACGTGGAGCTGCTCGTCAAGACGACGCGCCTCGCACGCCGGGTTGAAACCGTCACGCTCGACGCGCGCTACGATTTGCGCCCGCGCGCTTCGCGGGTGCGTCCGCTGGCGGCTGCACTCGATCTCTATCGCTTCGGTTGGGCGAGCCGGCGCCGGCGCGCAACGAGCCCGTCGACATGACGAACCGGCTCACGCGACTCTGGCGCCGAGTGGCGAGTATCGGCGCCGTAGTCGGCGCGTGCGCCATCGCGCCCGTGTCGCTCTTCGCGCAGCCGACTACCGAGTCGGCTGCCCAGCCGGCAGCTGCCGTCACACGCGCGGACTCGTCTGCGCGCCCGTTTGGCGTGGGTGAGAAGCTGTCCTACACGGTCGCCGTTGGAGGAGCCAAGGTCGGCAGCGGCGAAATGCGCATCGTCGGCATCGACACCGTGCAAGGACATCCCACGTTTCACTCGTCGTTCACCGTCGACGGCGGGTTCCTGATGTTCAAGGTGCACGACGTACTCGAGAGCTGGTTCGACACGACGACGCTGTCATCCCGCCGCTTCGTGCAGAAGATCCACGAAGTCAACTACGAGAAACAGCGCGAATACGACATCTGGCCGGAGAAATCGCAGATGCAGCAGCACGGCTATCCGGTGATGCCGAGCGTGTCGAATCCGCTGGACGACGGCTCGTTTCTCTACTTCGTTCGCACCGTGCCGCTCGAGGTCGGGAAAACGTATACGTTCAACCGCTACTTCCGGCCGGAGAAGAATCCTGTCGTGGTGAAGGTGCTCCGGAAGGAGCGTGTCACGGTACCGGCCGGCACGTTCGACGCGATCGTGATCCAACCGATCATCAAATCACAGGGATTGTTTTCCGAGGGCGGCGAAGCCGAGATCTGGCTCAGCGACGATCCGCGGCACATTGTTGTGCAGATGAAAGCCAAGGTGCCCGTGTTGCAAACCCTCGATCTCTACCTGCAATCGTACCAGCCGCCGATCACGGAGACCGCGGAGGACCGGTGACGCCGGAGGCCGACCTCTCGGCCGTCCGGACCGTTCCGATCGCACGCCGGCCTAACAAAGTGCGCGCCGACGAGTTCGCGGCGCCGCCTCGCGAGGGCGTGGAGGACGCACGCTCGTTCGCCACGTTCCTCCGCTCACTGCCCGATGTGCTCGTCGCACGCGATTTCCGCCGCGTGATCGACGCGATCGTCGCCGCCGCGGGGCGACGCGCCGTGATCGTCATGATCGGCGGTCACGTCATCAAAACCGGACTCGCGCCGCTCCTGCTCGACCTCATGCGGCGGCACGTCATCACGCACCTGGCGATGAACGGGTCCGCCGCAATCCACGACTACGAGATCGCGCGCTGGGGCGGCACATCGGAGGACGTGGCCGCCGGTCTCCGCGATGGCACGTTCGGCATGGCGGAAGAGACGGGCCGCGGCATGAACGCCGCGTTTGCGTTAGGCATGCAATCCGGCTGGGGCATGGGCGAAGCACTCGGACGCGCGCTGGCCGGCGACACCGCGCTTGCGCATCCCGAGCTCTCGCTGCTCTTGGGCGCCCACAGCCTGGGCGTGCCGCTCACGGTGCACGCGGCCATCGGCGCCGAGATCATCCATCAACATCCCGCCGCCAACGGCGCCGCGATCGGCGACACGAGCCACCGCGACTTTCGCCGCCTGGCGGCGGCCGTGTCCGCGCTACATGATGGCGGCGTGGTGTTGAACGTCGGCAGCGCCGTGGTCATGCCCGAAGTGTTCCTCAAGGCGCTCACCATCGCGCGCAATCTGAACAGCGGGCGCCCAACGAACTTCACGACCTGCGACCTCGACATGGCGCGCCACTACCGCCCGCGCGTCAACGTGGTGCAACGCCCCACGTTGGAGGGCGGCCACGGATTCGAGATCACGGGGCACCACGAGCTCATGGTGCCGATGTTGGTGTGGGGCGTCGTGGAGGGATTGGAGCGCCGCGGCCGGACTTGACGATCCGCGGCCGGCCCAACGTGCGCGGATGCACGCCGTGCCGGCCGATGACTAACGGAAATCAACCGTTGAATTTCTCGCGAAGACGCCGCGCCGTATCCGGACTGACGATGCGGATCACGAGATAAATCAGGGCGCCAATGATCGCGATCTTGAGCGCCAGGAACAGCAGCACGAACAAGATCCCAACCAGGCCGCCAAAAACGCCGAAGACAAACTTGAGCGCGATCAGCCCGAGAATCGCCAATGCGCCGATGGAAAAAATGGTTCGCAGCATGATCGGAATCTCCACGAGGTCGACCGATGGCTCGGTCTCTGCGCACATTACGACCGGCCCGACGACGAGGTTTCAGGCTCCAGCGTTCCTTACAGGAACAAAATGACGTATCCGACGGAAGGCCACCCCGCCCTCCTCCGGGGTGGTGACGTGATCATCATCGGCGGCGGACTAGTAGGCCTCGCCACAGGCGCGGCTCTGTCCGCCCGCGGTGCCGACATCTCCATCGTCGCCGATCATAACGCCGGCGAGGCCTCCCGCGCTGCCGCTGGCATGCTGGCGCCGAGCGTCGAACGCTCGGAAGGTCCGGCACACACCTTTGCGGTTGCCGCCCGTGACTTGTACCCGAGCTACGTCGAGGCATTGGCCGAGGTCACCGGCACGCTCGTCCCGCTGAATCGCGACGGCATCCTCGAGCTCGTGTTCGACGAAAGCGCGGCCGAACTCAAATGCCGCGATATCACGTCGTTGGGCGGCACCTGGTTGAGCGCCCACGAACTTCGCAGCCTCGAGCCGGGCATCGGTGAAGCAGTTGGAGCTTGTCTTTTCCCCGACGATGGCGCAGTCGACAACGTCGCGCTGCTGCGCGTGTTACGTGAGATGGTCGAAGCCAGCTCGACGGTCACGATCATCCACGACCGCGTGACGTCGATCGACCTCGAGAACGAACGCCCCTGGGTCGAGCTGGCCTCGGGACGAACCATGATCGCGTCCAAGCTCGTCCTTGCCGCGGGAGCATGGTCGCCGGGCATCGACGGACTCCCGCGCCGCATCCCCGTCGAGCCGGTGCGCGGTCAGATGCTGTCGCTCGGCGCGTGCCCGCTTCGTCACGTGACGTACGCGGGCGAGGGTTACGTGGTGCCGCGCTCGAGCGCGCATGCGGTGGTGGGGTCGACCATGGAGCACGTGGGCTTCGCCACGGGGACGACCCCCGAGGGAATGCAGGCCTTGGGCGAGATTGCTCGACGCATTGCGCCGGCCCTCGCTGGCGCGCGTCCACTCGAGCGCTGGAGCGGACTACGCCCCGTGACGCCCGATCTGCTCCCGATCCTGGGCCCCGACCCCGAGTACTCAATGCTGCTTTATGCCTGCGGCCACTCGCGCAACGGCATTCTCCTGGGACCGTTGACCGGCGAGTGCATCGCGGCGCTGGCATCGGGCGAGACACCGACGTTAGACCTGAGCCCGTTTTCGGTCGAGCGGTTCGAGGCATCTCGCGTAACCATCAAATAGTCGTTTAGACGGTACCTCCACTTCCACCGACCTGCCCAAACGGGTAGGTTGCCGAGTCCCTGTCGGCGTATGTGTCGTTGCGGATGAGGCTTGCACGGCGGTTGGCGGGACGACAAAACTGCATACCCAATCGTATGACAGATACGCTGTACCAGATCATGGGGCGTCATTCCGCAGCCCCGCTCCCTGACCGCAAGCCGCCCTGGCTCAAGGTGCGTGCGCCGGGCGGAGACAACTACAAGCGCTTGGGCGCGCTCATGCGCGAGCTCGGCTTGCACACCGTCTGCGAGGAAGCGCACTGCCCGAACGTCGGCGAATGTTGGGAGCACGGCACGGCGACGTTCATGATTCTGGGTGACGTGTGCACGCGGAACTGCGCCTACTGCGCGGTCGCGCACGGGCGTCCGCCTGTCTATGACCTCGAAGAACCATCGCGCGTCGCGGCTGCGGTCGAGCAGATGAACCTGCGGCACGTCGTGATCACGTCCGTCGATCGCGACGACCTTCCCGACTTCGGCGCCGGCATCTTCGCCGAGACCATCCGGCAGATCAAGCAGCGATTGCCCGATTGCTCGGTGGAGGTGTTGGTGCCCGACTTCCAGGGCGACGAAGATGCGATTCGAACGGTGCTCGACGCCGAACCGGACATCTATAACCACAACACGGAGACCGTGCCCCGGCTGTACAAGCGGTGCCGGCCGGGCGGCCGCTACGAGCGCGTGCTGCGGATCTTCCGGTTCGTCAAGGAGGTTGCGCCGCACATCCCGACCAAGACCGGTATCATTCTCGGGATGGGCGAGACGATTCCGGAAGTCGAGCACACGATGCGCGAGCTGCGCACGGTGGACGTCGACATCCTTACGTTAGGCCAGTACCTGCGTCCGTCCGCCCAGCACATCCCGCTCGACCGCTACTACACGCCCGACGAATTTCGCGCGCTGCGCGAGACGGGCCTGGCGCTCGGGTACCGCCATGTCGAGTCGGGTCCGTTGGTCCGGTCGAGTTATCACGCGTGGGAGCAGGTCCAGAGCCTCACGGCGTGACCGCGCCACACGCGCGCCGCCGCGGCCGGATCTGCCGCGCCGCCCAAGTCTCTCGTCGCCGCCTCGAATGCCCAAGAAGAAGTCCGACTCGTCCCTGAAAACCGCAGCGCCGCCGGCCTCGCCGTCTCGCCTAACGGAAGACACGCCCGCCCCGAGCCGCAAGGAGTTGCTGCGCGACATGCTCCTCATCCGCCGCTTCGAGGAGCGCTGCGCCGAAGCGTACGCGCTCGGCAAGATCGGCGGGTTCTGCCATCTGTACATCGGCCAGGAGGCGGTTGGCGTCGGCGCGATCTCGGCGCTGCGCGAGGACGACTACATCATCACTAGCTACCGCGACCACGGGCAGGCGCTGGCCCGGGGCGTGTCGCCTCGCGCGGTGATGGCCGAGCTCTTCGGCCGGTCCGACGGCTGCTCCAAGGGCAAGGGCGGATCGATGCACCTCTTCGATCGCAACCTGAACTTCCTGGGCGGCCACGGCATTGTGGGCGGGCACATTCCGCTCGCCACGGGCGTCGGCTTCGCGATCAAGTATCGCGGCGGCGATCAGGTGTGTCTCTGCTTCTTCGGAGAGGCCGCTGTGAACGGCGGCGCGTTCCACGAAGCGCTCAACATGGCCGCCCTCTGGAAGCTGCCCGTGATCTACCTCATCGAGAACAACCGATACGGCATGGGCACCGCACTCGAACGCGCGTCGGCCATCAACGACATCGCCGAGCGCGCGTGCTCGTACGATATGCCGAACGAAGTCGTGGACGGACAGGAAGTCTTCGCGGTTCGGGACGCGGTGATGCGCGCCGCCCAACGGGCGCGCAACGAGCACACGCCGACGCTGATCGAAGTGCGCACGTACCGCTTCATGGGCCACTCGATGTCCGACGCCGTGAGCGGGACCTACCGCACGAAGGAAGAGCTGGAAGAGCACATGAAGCGCGACCCGATCACCCTGCTTCGCGGCGAGATGGAACAGCACGGCGAGTGGTCGGACCAGGACATGGCCGCGCTCGATGAGGAGATCAAGGGCATCGTCGAGGACGCGTGGAATTTCGCCGACGCGAGCCCCGAGCCGGCGCTCGAGTCGCTGACGGAGGACGTGTACGTCAATGGTGAGATCTAGACGATGCCGGTGATCACGTACCGCGACGCGCTCAACCAGGCGCTCCGCGAGGAGATGCAGCGCGACGACCGCGTCTTCATCATGGGTGAAGAGGTGGGCGTGTATCAGGGCGCGTACAAGGTATCCAAGGGTATGCTTCAGGAGTTCGGCGAGATGCGCGTGGTGGACACGCCCATCACCGAGCTCGGATTCGCCGGCGTGGGCGTGGGCGCCGCGATGGTCGGACTCCGTCCGATCATCGAGTTCATGACGTGGAACTTCGCGCTCCTGGCACTCGACCAGGTGGTGAATTCCGCCGCCAAGATGCTCTACATGTCGGGCGGGCAGTACAGCATCCCGATCGTGTTCCGCGGGCCTAACGGAGCCGCGCTGCAGTTGTCGGCGCAGCATTCGCAGGCCTGGGAGTCCTGGCTCGCCCACATCCCCGGCCTCAAGGTGGTGGCACCCGGCACGCCGTACGATGCGAAGGGGCTGCTCAAGAGCGCGGTGCGCGACGACAATCCGGTGATCGTGCTCGAGGGCGAGATGCTCTACAACACCAAGGGCGACGTGCCGGCCGAGGAGTACTTGATTCCGTTAGGCAAGGCCGCGCTCAAGCGCGAGGGCGACCACTGCTCGATCATCACGCACGGCAAGATGATCCTCGTCGCGCTCCAGGCAGCGGACCAGCTGGCCAAGGAAGGCATCCGCGTCGACGTCGTCGACCTCCTGAGCCTGCGGCCGATGGATGTCGACGCGATCGCCACGACGGTCCGGAAGACGAATCGCGCCGTGGTACTCGAGGAGGGATGGGAGCTCGCCGGGATCGGTGCACAAGTGGTCGACTACATTCAACGCGAATGCTTCGATGACCTCGATGCGCCGGTGATCCGGGTGCACCAGGCGGATGTGCCGATGCCGTACGCCAAGAACCTCGAGCGCGCGGCCAAACCCGACGTCCCCAAGACGATCGCAGCGGTGAAAAAGGTGATGTACCTCGAGCAGTAGCGGGGTCTCGACTCATGCGCAGGGTGTGACATGGCAACAAAGGTCGTGATGGAAGCGCTCTCACCCACCATGGAAGAGGGGCGCTTGGTGAAATGGGTCAAGAACGAGGGCGACACGGTCGCCAAGGGCGAAGTGTTGGCCGAGGTCGAGACCGACAAGGCGGTGATGGAGCTGGTGGCGCGCGGCGATGGCGTCCTGCGCAAGCGCGTGCTCGGCGAAGGGCAGACGGCTCCCGTTGGGCAGCTCGTTGGCGTGATCGCCGCGGCCGATGAGGACATCGGTTCGATCCTGTCGAGCGCGCCTGCAGCCGCCGAGACGGCGGGCGGCGGCGCGGCGACTGCGGCACCGGCCACGCCAGCCGCTCCCGCTGCACCTCCAACGCCCGGAACGCCCGCACCGACGGCGACGCAAGCCCCAGCCGCGACGCAAGCACCATCGGCGCCGGCGCCGAGCGGGCCTGCACCGACCGCGCCTGCACCGAGCGGGCCTGCACCGAGCGCGCCGGTACCGCCGCACGAAAACGGCGGCCGTCCGCGCTCCTCGCCCCTGGCGCGTCGGCTCGCGTCCGACCGCGGCCTCGACCTCGGCCGGGTGCAGGGCTCGGGACCCGGGGGCCGCATCATCAAGCGCGACATCGAAGCCGCTTCCACTGCCGGGCCGTCCGCCGCGCCGCGCCCCGCCGCCGCCGGCGACTACACCGACGTGCCGCTCACCCAGATCCGCAAGACCATCGCCCGACGCCTAACGGAGTCGATCGGCCCCATTCCGACGTTCTACCTCACGATGGAAGCCGACCTCACCCGCACGGCCGAGCTGCGCCAGGCGATGACCGAGGCCGGCAACGAATTCAAGGTGTCGTTCAACGACATCATCCTGAAAGCGGTCGCCACGGCCCTCGCCCGCCACCCGGAAGTCAACGCCCACTGGTTAGGCGACCGCGTCCGCCAGTTCCACCGCGTGCACCTCGGCATGGCCGTCGCCATCGAGGACGGCCTCATCACGCCCGTCCTCTTCGACGCCGACCGCAAGGGCCTGGGCGAGCTGTCGCAGGAAGCGCGCGATCTGGCGGCGAAGGCGCGCGCCCGGAAGCTCACGCCTAACGAGTACACCGGGTCCACGTTCTCCGTGTCGAACCTCGGCATGTTCGGCATCGGTCAGTTCACGGCGATCATCAATCCGCCGGAGTCGGGCATCGTCGCCGTCGGCGCCGTCGAAGAAAGGCCGGTGGTGGTCGACGGCCAGGTGGTGGTGCGCAAGCGCGTGCGCTTCACCATGAGCTGCGACCACCGGGTCATCGACGGCGCCACCGGCGCACGCTTCCTCCAGGACGTGCGGCGCATGCTCGAGAACCCGCTGATGATCGTGTATTGATCCGGCACACACGTTCCGTTTGCACACCCTCGACCCTCGACACTCATGGCTTCGTACGACGTGATTTTCCTCGGCGGTGGTCCCGCCGGATACGTGGGCGCGATCCGTTGCGCTCAACTCGGCATGTCTACCGCGGTTGTCGAACGCGAAGGCCTGGGCGGCACGTGCGTGCTCTGGGGTTGCATCCCGGCGAAGGCACTGCTCGAGAGCGCATCGCTCGCCGTCCACGTTCAACACGGTGAGGCGTTCGGTGTGACCGCCGGCAACGTGAAGCTCGACTACGGCGTCGCGATGAAGCGCTCGCGCGCGGTGAGCCAACAGAATTCCAAGGGCGTCGAGTTTCTGTTCAAGAAGCACAAGATCACGTGGCTCAAGGGCACGGGCCGCCTCGCAGGCAAGAAGAGCGTCGCGGTGAAGAACGCCGACGGCAAAGACGAGACGCACGAGGCGAAGAAAGCCATCGTGATCTCGACCGGGTCGCGCGTGCGCGGCCTGCCGCAAGTAGGCCTCGAGCTGAACAAGACGACCGTGCTCTCATCCGACGAGGTACTCGTGCTCGAGCGCGCGCCCAAGACGATGGCGGTGATCGGCGCCGGAGCCGTCGGCTGCGAATTCGCCGACGTCTTCTCGGCGTTCGGGACGCAGGTGACCCTCATCGAGGTCCTCCCGTCGCTGCTGCCGCTCGAAGACGCCGAAGTGTCGGCGGAGCTCGCGCGCAGCTTCAAGAAGCGCAAGATCGACGTGGTGACGGGCGCGAAGATCGGCTCGGCCAAGGTGGGCAAGGACTCGGTGACGCTGACAATTGACGTCAAGGGCGAGAGCAAGACGCTCACCGTCGAGAAAGTGCTCGTCGCCACCGGGCGTGCGCCTAACGTCGAAGACCTCGGGCTCAAGGAAGCCGGCGTGCAGCTCACGGAGCGCGGCTTCATCAAGATCGACGCGCGGCTGGCCACGACGGCCGAAGGGATCTACGCCATCGGCGATGTGGCCGGTCCGCCGATGCTCGCGCACAAGGGGTCGCGCGAAGGGATCGTGTTCGCCGAAACGCTCGCCGGCCTGCCGCACGTGCAGCCCGTGCCGTACGGCAACGTGCCTAACGCAACGTACTGCCACCCCGAAGTGGCGTCCGTCGGGTTTACCGAGCAGCAGCTCAAGGACAAAAACGTCGCCTACAAGGTGGGCAAGTTCCCGTTCTCGGCCAACGGACGCGCGCGCACCGCAGGCGAGACCGAGGGCTTCGTGAAGATTCTCGCCGACCCCAAGTACGGCGAGATCCTCGGCGCCCACATCATCGGCGCGCACGCCACGGAGTTGATTCACGAGCTCGTCGTGGCGCGCGAGAACGAGCTTACCATCGAGGAAGTGGATCTGGCCATCCACGCGCACCCCACACTCTCCGAGGCCATCGCCGAGGCGACGCTGGATGCGATGGGCCGCGTGATCCACGCCTGACGTTAGGCAGCAGCATGTCGCGACTCGACGTCGTCCAACTCGGGCTTCGCCCGTACGGCGAGATCCTGGAGCTGCAACGCGCGGTGGCGCGCGCACGGATCGCGCGCGACCTCGAGCACGACGTGCTGCTGCTCGTCGAGCACCACCCGGTCGTGACGCTCGGCCGAACGGCCAAGGCGGCCCACCTCGTGGCCACGCCCGAGCTGCTCGCCGCCCGCGGCGTCGAGCGCTTCGAGGTTGAGCGCGGCGGCGACGTCACGTTCCACGGCCCGGGCCAGCTCGTGGGCTACCCGATCATCGATCTCGCCGGCCACAAGAAGGACCTGCACTGGTATCTGCGGCAGCTCGAGGCCGCCCTGATCACCGCCCTCTCCGCGTGGCAGATTCCCGCCGAGCGCAACCCGGGCCTAACGGGAGTCTGGACCGCGGGCCGGAAGATCGCGTCGATCGGCGTCCACGCCCGCGACTGGGTCACCTGGCACGGCTTCGCGCTCAACGTCTCGGTCGACCTGTCGTACTTCGACCTCATGGTCCCGTGCGGCATCAGCGGCGTCGTGATGACATCTATGGAGCGCGAGACCGCGACCCGCATCCCGCTCGCCGATGCTTTTCGCGCCGCCGCAACGACGCTGGCCGACGTGTTCGGTCTCGAACCCCACGACCTTCCAGAAGATCGCCTGCCACTCCACGCGCCGGCTGTTGCGGAGCGAATTGCGACGACGTGATGTTCGACCGCGGCCAACGCTGCGCCCAATGAGCTCGTCTGTAGTTGTTTCAATGGATGACTAAAGGCATGCAAGGGACGGGGAAGATTGCTGCGTCGTGCATTCAGGACTCGAGCGCGCACCCGGGAAGATCGCATCCGTGCACGTCCAAACATCATCGTTCACGCGCCTGGTGTAGGCCACGCGCGCGAACAACGCACCTTATGTCGCGTGGCAGCGATCGTCCCCATCACTTGCATCCTATTTGTTATTCTTTGAAACAAAGACAGAGGAGCTAGCAAGGCGCGACAGACGCACGCACTGTCTCACTCCGGCGCTTGGAAGCCTATATTTGTCGAATGTCCCCCGATCTCCTGCCCGAAGTCGACGCGATTCCGCGTGATCGCGATCGCCTTCCGCCACGGCAGGTTCTCACCAAGAAATGGCCCGTGTTGCACTACGGCGATGTCCCGCGCGTGGACCTCGCCACGTGGCGCTTCGAGGTGTCGGGACTCGTAGAGGAGCCGCTCTCGTTCTCGTACGATCAGCTCCTTGCCCTGCCTCATCAAAACACGGTGTGCGACATCCACTGCGTCACGCGTTGGAGTCGCCTAAGCAATCGCTTCGAAGGAATCCCCGTTCAGGAGATTTTGCGCCGCGCGCGTCCGAAGCCCGAAGCCACCTTCATTCTCGTGCACGCGGACCCGGAGTACACCACCAACCTTCCCTTGTCCGACCTCGATCGCCCGGAGAATCTGCTCGCGTTCCGGCATGATGACGTCGATCTGATGCCGGAGCATGGGTGGCCCCTTCGCTTGCTCGTGCCGCACCTGTATTTCTGGAAGAGCGCCAAATGGGTGCGCGGCTTCGAGCTTCTCGACTTCGACATGCCGGGCTTCTGGGAGCAGAACGGCTACCACATGCACGGCGACCCATGGCGCGAGGAGCGCTACGGCGGCATGTATGTGGACCAAGTTGCAATCAATCGGTACAGGAACCAGTCCAAAAAGTAGATATCGAACGGGAAACCGACTTCCACCCGTCCTCAGTGCCTCTCGAGTCCCGTCCACAACCGCTGAACGCTGCGCAGCTGGCTGCCGCCCAACATGGTGACGGCCCGCTCCTGATCATCGCCGGTGCCGGCACCGGCAAAACGCGCACGCTCGTGCACCGCGTGGCGCATCTCGTAGCCAGCGGCGTTAGGCCGCACCGGATTCTTTTGCTCACGTTCACCCGGCGCGCCGCGCAGGAGATGTTGGAACGGGCCGTGCGGCTGGTGGGCGGTTCGACCGGACGCGTGCACGGTGGGACGTTCCACGCGACGGCGCATCGCCTGCTCCGCGCGTACGGCGAAGCCGCCGGCATCGCCAAGGACTTCACCATCCTCGATCAGGGCGACGCCGTCGATCTCATGGGCATCGCGCGCGCCCGGTTAGGCTTCGGCCAGCGCGCGTCGCGATTCCCGAAAAAAGAAACGCTGCACCACGTGTACTCGCGCCACATCAACACCGACATTCCGGTGGACGACGTGCTGCGCGACGAATTCCCGCAGTTCGCCGACGACGCACCCGAGGTGCGCCGCGTCTTCGCCGACTACACGGCGCGAAAAGAAGAGCGCAACCTCGTCGACTACGACGACCTGCTGCTCTTCTGGGCCGGCATGCTCGAGGGTTCGCCGGAGCTTGCGGAGCGCATCGCCGGCCTTTACGACCACGTGCTCGTCGACGAGTATCAGGACACGAACCTGCTCCAGGCGCGCATTCTGCGCGGCATGTGCCGCACGCATCGCAATATCACGGTCGTCGGCGACGACGCGCAGAGCATCTACGCATTCCGCGGCGCGAATGTCCGAAACATCCTCGACTTCCCGTCGCATTTTACCGGCGCGACCATCGTCACGCTCGAGACCAACTACCGCTCCACGCAGCCCATCCTCGACGTGACCAACACGGTCATCTCGCGCGCGCGGGAGCGCTACACGAAAAACCTGCGCACCGATCGCGCCGGCGGCGACCTCCCCGTGCTCGCCACCGCGCGCGACGAGCACGATCAAACGCGCTGGGTGGTGGACCGCGTCCTCGAGCTCCACGAAAGCGGTACGCCGCTGCGCGAGATCGCGGTACTCTTCCGCGCCGGCTACATGTCGGCCGACCTCGAAATCGAGCTCACCAACCGGAAAATCCCCTTCGAGAAATGGGGCGGTCTCAAGTTCCTCGAGGCCGCGCACGTGAAGGACGTGCTCGCCTTTCTTCGGTTAGTCGAGAATCCTCGCGACGAAGTGAGCTGGTACCGCGTGCTCCTGCTGCTCCCCGGCATTGGCGACGCTACGGCGCGAGCCGCCGTCGAGCGCATCGCCGCGCGGGCGTGGGATCATCGCGTCCTCGCCGAGGTAACGCCGCCGCCGCGGGCGCGCGACGCGCACCAGGCACTCGTGAAATTGCTCGAGGCGTTGAGCGAGCCGGGCGCCGCGAGCGCCCTCCAGACGGTCAGCGGAGAGATCGCGCTCGTTCGGCGCCTGTACGACGACATCCTCCGCGAGCGGTACGACAACGTCGAGCCGCGTCTCGCAGATCTCGACCAGCTCGAGGTGATCGCGGGCAATTTCCCGTCGCGCGCCGTGTTCTTGAGCGAGCTCGCGCTCGAGCCGCCGTCGGGCACTCAAGATCTGGCCGGCCCCGACGATCGCGTGGACGACGCGCTCATCCTCAGCACGGCCCACAGCGCCAAGGGCCGCGAATGGGATGCCGTGTTCATCATCTGGGCGGTGGACGGCTGGTTCCCGTCCTCGCGCGCGCTGCGCGACGACGATGAAGCCGAAGAAGAGCGGCGGCTCATGTACGTGGCGATGACGCGCGCGCGTCACCACCTCGCGGTGATCCACCCGCTCAATACCTACGGATCGCGCTGGGGCTCCGAGTACACCATGGACCAGCTGTCGCGATTCATCGACGGCGGCGTGCGCGAGCGCATGCGCCGCACGGCCGCGACGCCGGCCGAGGCGGCGCCCAGGCCTAACGCAATCCCGCCGGTCGCCGGACCGCCGCTCGACCTCCGCGCCGCGCTCCGCGGCCGCTTCGGCGCGGGCAGCGCCTAACGGATCGCGGCGTCGGCGGTCGCGGGCGCCGGACGCCCACGGAGCCAATCGCGGACCGCCCCGTACGGATCCTTGGGTCGCGACTTGGCCAACGCGATGATCTGCGGCACGGCGCGCGT
>Ga0070735_10001693_pt1 | contig 20784 bp, 14 predicted proteins | sample Coa_R1_FD_66443 | JGI IMG/M metagenome (GOLD analysis project Ga0070735, IMG submission 66443) | Surface soil microbial communities from Centralia Pennsylvania, which are recovering from an underground coalmine fire - Coalmine... | ecosystem: Environmental > Terrestrial > Soil > Unclassified ... | reverse complement strand
AGATTCTGGTCGACGTGCCAGGATCAGCCCTGGGCGATTCGGAATCAGGTGCTCTCCCCAGTGCCTGATCCGGCCGCCGAAGTCATCGACGACTGATTGCAGACCTGGAGCGGAAACGCTAAGATAAGCTTGATGCCGGTGGAAGCAGACGGAGCACAACGGATCAACTCTTTCGCCCTCGTCTCGTACATCCCCGATCCGCTCGGCTCGTTTCTCGACCGGCTCCGCCACGAACTGGTACCTCGCTGTTCGGCCCGAGCACACGTCACGGTTTTGCCACCTCGTCCGCTGATCTATCCGCCCCATGACGCTTGGGAAGAGCTGCAAGCAGCGCTCGAAGACGTCTCCCCGTTCACTCTCACCCCCACACAGGTGGAGATCTTCCCCGTCACTTCGGTGATCTATCTTGGAATCGGCAACGGATTTCAGCGGCTGAAAGACCTGCACCGTATGTTGAATCGCTTCAAGCTGGCTTTCGATGAACCGTTTGAATTCCATCCCCATATCACACTTGCGCAGGATATCAGTCACGATGATGTTGAGAAAGCCGCGCAACTGGCGCAACGCCGCTGGGCGGAATTCCCGGGTGATCGGCGCATCCGGGTGCAATCTCTTACGTTCGTTCAAAACACGATCTCACCCGAGCCGGATTGCAACAAGTGGGTCGATTTGAGCGAATGCGCCCTGGGAACGCACCAGCATACCGGATGCTAATCAACACTTAATCTCATTTGAACATTTCCAGTTGAGGATTCTCTTGCTTCGGCTGCTTCGAGGGATGGCGCTTTGGCCGAGACGGGCGTAAGGGGCTCCCGATGACGCCAAGAATCTGTACTTCGGTCAGTGCGAGCCTGGGACTGAAAATTTTCTGGTTGTGAAATGTTGGATCTGGGGGAATGAAGGTATATCCGTAAGGCTCCTGCAGCAGCAGGTTGTTGGCCAATAGCCCTTCCAGGGTGTCGCCGTCGCGAAAGCGGAACCGGGCCCAGAGGCCAGCCATTTTCGGCCGGGAAGCAAAGAACCGCTTCGTAGGCGATGCTTCTTCCATATCGAAATCTCTAACAAAACAAACCATTTTTATCTCGGAGTATGGTATGACAAAGGCATTGCCTGACACCCCCAGTAATTCCACTCCCAGAGAGCCCAGGTAGGACTGTGGGTTCACGAAACCGGTGAGGGTCTCCCGATCGAATCGCGAAATTAACACCTTTTTGCTAGTGGAGGAAGTCAACGCGCCATCCTTGCCGGAGAGTTTTCCGGCAAACAATTTTGCGAATATTGTATCATTGGCTGAATGACTGTTGCGCCTTCTTTGTCCGTGAGGATAAAGACGTTCCTCGACCATTGCCGCATTGAGAAGGGTCTGGCTCTCAACTCGCTGGACGCCTACAGTCGTGATTTGGGCCGGTTTGCCTCGGCTTTCGCTTCCAGCCCGCAATTGATTCCAGGCGTGCAGGATGTGCGCCGTTATGTGGATTCGCTCTATAAGCCTTTGTCCACCGCTAGGCGCCTTTCCAGCCGCACGATTGCGCGCCACATTTCCGCTTTGCGGAATTTCTATCGATTTTTGCTTGCCGAGGGCATGATCGAAAGCGACCCAACAGAGTTCTTGCCGCTGCCGAAGCAGTGGTCGTCTCTTCCTAAATACCTTAATTTGAGCCAAATCGAGGCACTTCTCAGCGCGCCCGATGCCACGCGCCCCAATGGGGTGCGCGACCGGGCCATGCTGCAGTTGCTCTATGCTACTGGTCTTCGCGTCACCGAACTATGCCGGCTACAGGTGCCGGATCTGGCATTGGAACTGGGTGTTCTACGCGTCACGGGCAAGGGCAACAAACAACGAATGGTTCCGATTGGCAGGGCTGCGGTAAAGGCAGTTTCGGAGTACTTAGTTTCCGGGCGCCCGCGTTTGCTGAAAGGCCGGGCGAGCAAGTACGTCTTTGTCACCGCCCGCGGCTCCTGTCTGACGCGCCAGGGCTTCTGGAAATTGCTGGCGCGGTACGGAAGGCAGACAGGTATTTTCCACAGCTTGACTCCGCATGTGCTTCGCCATAGTTTCGCCACACATTTGCTGGAGGGCGGCGCGGATTTGCGGAGCGTTCAGGCAATGCTGGGGCATTCGGATATCTCCACCACCCAGATTTATACACATGTATTGCGGCCGCGGCTCCGGCAGGTGGTAGACCGGCATCATTCGCGGGCCTGACGGTGGGTCGATGAGCGATAAATCGAGAGCGATGAAGCGATGAGCGACTACATGTTCATGCTGGAGAACCACCTGAGCACCGGGCAAACCCGGGTTCTAGAAGAGCTGCAAGCATTCGCCGCCAAGGCTAACGTGAACCTCTTCCTGACGGGCGGGGCGATGCGCGATATGTTGGGTGGCTTTCCTATTCGCGATCTGGATTTCACGGTGGAAGGCCCGGCCATCAAGATGGCCAAGGCAGTGGCCGAGAAGACAGGCGCTGAAATTCTGGCCATCGATGAGACTCGCAAATGCGTCGAATTGCGTTTCCCAGGCTGGATCACCGCCGAAATATCGATGGCGCGTCAGGAGCGGTATCCAAAAGCGGGTGGTCGGCCCGTCGTGACGCCGGCCACCATTCATGAAGACTTGCGCGGGCGCGATTTCGCGGTGAATTCCATTGCGCTATCTCTGAACCGAGCCTCACGGGGCCTGCTACTGGACCCGAATAACGGTCTGGCGGACTTGGAGCGCAAGGAGCTTCGGGCGGTAGGAAATTATGCGTTCTATGACGACCCTATCCGGCTGCTCCGCTTACATCGTCTGCGCGTGCGGATGAATTTCACAATAGAAGAGCGCACTCGGCTGCAATATGAAAATGCACGCGAGGCGCAGATGGAGACGCGCATCTCCCCGCAAGCTCTGGGCCATGAACTCCGAGCGATCGCCTCGGAAACCAACGCCGGCGAAGTCTTGCATACGCTGGAGCAGGAACGGCTGTTAGGGCTCTATTCACCGGCGCTTCAGGGCGCTGCACTCAACTTGCAGGGATTTGTCAAACTGCTGAAGGCCCGGCAACTGGTACCCTCCGGGATCGCGTTTCACGTCGATGACCTGCCGCTTTTTCTGTACCTGCTGACCGAGAAGCTGAATGCCAAGGAAACGGCCGCTCTGGTCAAAATCGCCGGGCTGAAGCCTACCGAAATCTCGGCGTGGCAGAAGCTGGAATCGAGGTCGAAAAAGCTGGAAAGAGAGCTGAAATCGGCAAAACTGACCAAGCCGTCGTTACTCTTTCAGGCGCTATCGAAAATCGACGGGAATCAAATTCTATTTCTGCTGATTTATTCGCAGCAGCGGATCGTGCATGATCGCCTGCGTAATTACCTGCAAAAATACTTGCCCGCATCACAGGAGATCACGGATAAAGAAGTCGAGGCGACAGGGGTAAAGCCAGGAACTCCGAAATTTGCCAAAGTAAAAGAAGAAATGGTGGCTGCGCGGCTGGACGGGCGGACCAAGAAACCGGCGCCACCCAGCGAAGCCCCGCCCGGTCCGGCAGCACCGGCGATGGTGCGCCGGGCTTGACACAAAACGGCGTGGCACCGGAACAGCGTCAACAAGTTTGCGCAGGATTCGGAAAGGTATCCGCCTCGGCCTCCGCTTCCCTTCCGGTCAAGCAGCGGAAATCTTTTTCCACTGCGATCTTCGTTGGGTATTCCGTATATAGACCCACATCCTGGGAGGCGGCCCAGGTCCGGGCCATTTCCCCAGGCACGAAGATCTGAAGGAGATTGCCGGCGAACCGCGCCCCCATCGCGCTTTCCTCGGCGGGCTCGACAGCATAGCGGAGCGAAGAATTGCCCGGTATATCGAGCGATTCCTCCAGGCGACTACCCGCGGCCAACTGCGCGACTTCCGATTGCGACAACCGCAGGCGCAACGAATTTCGCCAAATTCGCAATTTCATCTTTTGCCCCCTACCTTCGCTAGAACGATCAATCGACGGTGCGGCGCAAGGCGCCACCCGCACAACCGGCATCGGCGCCCCCCGCCTTCACTGCAGTAGCATCAATCGACGGTGCGACTGTCACTGTCGTGATTCGTTCCGGATGCGTATATATATTGAATCGCTGGTTGCGGACGAAGCCAGCCAGTGTCATACCGAGACTCTTCGCAAGGTCCACTGCGAGGCTCGATGGCGCACCGACCGCGGCGAGCACCGGAACCCCGGCGACCGCCGCTTTTTGCACAAGCTCAAAACTCGCGCGCCCACTGACCAGCAGAACACAGCCGGCAGCCGGTAACTCCCCGGTCCGAAATCGTGCACCGATCAGTTTGTCGACGGCGTTGTGGCGGCCTACATCTTCACGCAAAGCAACCAGGTCTCCGGAGAGGGAGAATAGCGCGGCAGCGTGCAGACCGCCGGTATGAGCGAAGACGTTTTGGGAAGCGCGCAAACGCTCCGGCAAACCGTGGAGAACCGCCGCCGGCAAGTGCATGCGGTCTGGCGGAAGCGGCGCACAACCGCTCGCGCGCAAGGCTTCAATCGATCTCTTGCCACAAACCCCGCAACTGGAATTCGTGTAGAAATGACGATCGATCCGCTGCAAATCCACCCGAACCTCCGGCTTAAGATCGACGCGCACAATATTGCGGATTTTTTGCTCTCCGACGAGCGGACCCCAGTGTCCCAGCGCCTCCACCTGCCCGGAGCTGCTCAGAATTCCTTCCGTAAATAGAAACCCCGCCGCCAAAGAGAGGTCGTCGCCGGGCGTGCGCATCGTGATGGAAATGCTTTTGTAAGTGCGCCCTGCAGCGCTGTTTGTTCCGCTGTTCAGGCCGAGTTGTATTTCGAGGGGTTCTTCGATAGCAAGCAGGTCCTCGCACTCGGACGCAACTTCACCCTCGATTCGAATGACGGGTGTTTCTACAACGCCTGCAACCAACGCATCTACCTCCGTCCGTCTTCAGTGTATACGCGCTGGGCTGCACTCTGCGTTCGGCAACGAACGGCTCAGCCGGTGCTAACCACTCCGGATTCTGAGCCGTCCCTCAGAAGGGCATCAGAGTAACGTGATGCACTCCCGAGGCTGGCCGGCATTTTCCAAGAAATTTACCCACTTTCAGCCCCCTTGACAGGGATGAGTATCTGACAAATACTGTTGGCATGCTTCGGCACGGGAAATACCCGTTTACCGACGCAAATCTCCGGGCGCGTGTTCTCCAACGCTGGAAACCGGATCGCCACGAAGCGGGAATTCCAATATGAAAAACTGGATGGCTTGTTTTCTGTTTTTTTCGGCTCTGCTCTCCGGTCTCTTGCTGCGAGCCGATGTAACGGGATCGATTCTAGGCGTGGTTCGCGATCCTTCCGGGGGTGTGCTGACGGGTGTCACTGTCACGGCCACCAATGTGGAAACAAACCTGACCCGATCAGCCCGCACCGACGCGGCCGGCGAGTATCGCATTCTCGCGCTGCCGGTCGGCAAGTACAACGTCGATGCGTCGTCGGCGGGGTTTGAAAAGTACGTGACCACTGGCATCGACCTGACGGTCAACGAACAACGCCGCGTGGACATCGAACTGCGGCTAGGTAGTGTACAGCAGGAGGTGAGTGTCAGTGCGACGGCCGTGCAAGTAGAAACGACCAATACGCAGCTCGGGCAGGTGGTCGAGGAAAGGAAACTTCTGGCGCTTCCACTCAACGGCCGCAGTTATATCGATCTGCTGGGTCTGCAGCCAGGTGTGGCGCCGACCACCTCGGGGACAATCTCGCAGGACCGGCCGGTATCGGGCGGCCTGGCCGCCGGCAATATCTCGGTGAACGGCAACCGCGAGGCGGCCAATTCCTTCCTGGTGAATGGCGGAGACGTGAACGAAAACCGAAACATGGGAACAGCGGTTATCCCAAATCTGGATTCGGTAGCGGAATTCCGGCTGATTACCAACAGCTTCGATGCTGAATATGGCCGGTTCAGCGGCGCGGTGATGAACGCCATCACAAAATCCGGAACAAATGGTTTTCACGGCACAGCGTTTGAATTTTTACGCAACAACGTTCTGGACGCCCGCGGCTTTTTCGACCCGGCGAAGGGCGCGTTCAAACGGAACCAGTTCGGTTACGCGGTCGGTGGTCCGCTCCTGAAGAATAAGCTGTTCTGGTTCACCGATTACCAAGGCACGCGGGAAGTTCTCGGGATCTCGACCGGCGCCCTTCAGTTGCCGTCCGCCGCAGAGCGCAGCGGGGATTTCTCCGCCTTGCCCAAGGCGTTCCTCGACAGTTCTGGGCAGCCGGCGACGGTCAATGGCCCATTCTGGGCGCAGGTGCTTTCGACCCGGCTCGGCTATACCGTAACGAGTGGCGAGCCCTACGGGTTCGCCAACTGCAATACCACACTGGCCTGCGTGTTCCCCAACAACATGATCCCTCAGCGCGCGTTTGCCCCGACGACTCTGCCGCTTTCGAAATACATCCCGCTGCCCAACACCGGCACGAATCTGCTGGAGACCTCCGGGTCAAACCAGACGACCAGGGACGACAAGGCCGCGCAGCGCGTTGATTTCATCAACAAACTCACCGGGAACTGGTCTTTCTATTATCTTTTCGACGACTCGACCGTCACGGCCCCGTTCCCAATTTCCCACGATGTTCCTGGGTTTGACTCCGTCACTCCAACCCGGGCGCAGCAGGGCGTAATGAGCAATACTCACATCTTTGGCCCAACCGCTGTCAATGAGCTTCGCGTCAGTTTCATGCGAATGTCGACGAGCACCGACCAGCCATTGCATGGTCGCGGCCTGACGTTGAGCAGCTTGGGCTTCACCGAGAATACAGGGCTTGGAATCTTCCAGGCGTATCCGCAATATGAAGGCGTGCCGTCGCTATTCTTCAATAATTTCAGCGTGGGCAACGCCCCGAATCGGTATACGCCGGATAACACCTGGCAGTTCTCCGACAGCTTTTCTAAGATATATGGCCGTCATAATCTGAAGTTTGGGGGCGAATTTCGCTATTTACAGGTGAATGACCGGAATCACTCCAGCGCCCTGAACGGCAACTTCACTTTCGACGGCTCGGAGACGGGGAACGACTTCGCCGATTTCCTGCTAGGAGCTCCTGCAAGCTACGTGCAGGAAAGCATTCAGTTTCTAGATTCGCGCACCAGGTACGGCGCCGTCTATGCGCAGGATTCGTTCCGCTTCCGGCCGAACCTCACCATTAACCTAGGCCTGAGGTGGGAAGCCAGCATGCCATGGTACGACACGCAAAACAAAATCGAAACTCTGATTCCAGGCGAGCAGTCCGTTGAGTTTCCCACCGCTCCTCTCGGGTGGGTGGTACCGGGCGACCCGCACGTGCCGAGCACACTCGCGCCCACCGATTACAAGGAGTTCGGACCGAGGGTGGGGCTGGCGTGGTCTCCCAATGCTTCCGAAGGCTGGCTCGGCAAGCTGTTGGGCGGCCCGGGGAAGACCAGTATCCGTTTGGCCTATGGACTTTACTACACGGCCATTGAGGACTTGACCATGTTTGACGAGGTGGCGGACGCTCCTTACGGAGAGTATTGGGCCAGTGTGCAACCGCCTCTGATGCAGACACCCTTCCAGTCCCGCGCTGACGGCAGCTCGCAAGGCGTGCATTTCCCATTTGTATTTCCGATCCCCGGCAGTCCGGCAAACAAAACGCTCGACTATTCGGTCTTTCTGCCGATTAGCGGGTCGCCCGGCTACTTCTACAAGAATCGGCAACCCTATTCGGAGCACTACAATTTCACTATCCAGCGGTCGCTGGGTCCTTCGATGGTGATGTCGCTGGCCTATGTCGGAACAGAGGGTCACCGGCTGCTGACGGAAGTGGAGTCGAACCCGGGCAATCCGAATCTTTGCCTGAGCTTGCGGGGCTCCGGGGTGGCGGCGGCCACAGCGCAATGCGGACCCCACGGCGAGAATGGGGTTTACACGTTACCGAATGGTGTCCAGGTATTTGGCACGCGGGGCCCGTTCGGATACGATTTTGGAAGCAACGCCTACCAGATGAATACCGCCAATTCAACTTACAATTCCTTCCAGGCGAGTCTGGAGAAGAAGGCCGCGAACATGACGTTTCTCGCCTCGTACACCTTCTCCAAGGCTCTGACGGATTCTTCCGCGTACGGTCAGTGGACCAACTTTTCCAACTACGGATTGAGCAAATCGCTCGCGGAATTCGATATGACGCACAATTTCGTCGTGAGTTATGCCTACCAACTCCCGTTGGCTCGCTTCAACTCTTTACCCAGGCGGCTGGTGGAGGGCTGGAGCATCAATGGGATCACGCGATTTACGACCGGTTTCCCCGTCTTGATTTCCCAAAGTGGAGATCGCTCGCTGGTAGGCAGCACGGGCGTTGACGTACCGAACCGGGTAGGCCCGGTGCAGATCCAGGACGGGCGTCTGGCAGGCCCCAACGGACCCAATCAGTACTTCCTGGCCGGTGCTTTTACCTCGGAGCCTCTGGGCGCCTTTGGAAATTCCAGTCGCGCCTTCTTCCATGGCCCCGGACTGAACAACTGGGATTTTGGATTGCACAAGGAAACCGCAATTCGCGAGAGCATGGCGGTTCAGTTCCGCGCCGAATTTTTCAACTTGTTCAATCACACTCAGTTCAACAATCCCAACGGAAATTTCAACAGCAGCCAGTTTGGCCTTGTAACCAGCGCGCGGAGTCCACGCATCGGACAGCTGAGCTTGAAGTTCCTCTGGTAAGGCTCGTGTACCTGCGCTTGATCTCACTTCTGCTCTCCGCCACGATCGGGGTGGCGGCACAAGAGCCATCCCGGGAGCGGGACTGGGCTCTGGCCGGCCAAAAGCAATTCGAAGCACATTGCTCCGGCTGCCATGGCGCCGATGGCGAGGGTGGTGAGCACGGGCCCAATATCGTCGACGCCCGCCATCCGCGGACACGATCGCCGGAAGGCTTGCGCGAGATCATTCGTGATGGCATTCGAGATGCGGGCATGCCAGCCTTCCAGCTTCCGGAGCCAGACATGCAGCAGCTTCTAGCTTTTGTCGCCTCCCTGACTGCGCCGGCGATCAATGCGACTGTGAACGGTGATGCGGCAGCCGGAGAGAAGTTCTTTTTCGGCAAAGGCGGATGCTGGAGGTGTCACATGGTGCAGGGGCAAGGAGGATCGCTGGGGCCGGATCTCACGAGCATCGCGCGAGAACGGAGATTGGGACAAATCGAGCAGAGATTACGCGATCCCAGCCTGCGGGTGACCGCGGGGTATCGCGTGGTGTCGGTGCGCTTGCTCGACGGCCGCCGCATCCGCGGCCTAGCCAAAAACGAGACCAATTTCGACCTGCAACTCCAGGCGCTCGATGGACGGCTGTATCTGCTGGGCAGACGCGAAATCGCCGAGGAGTTTCGCGAGAAGAAGTCGCTGATGCCGCGACTACAGGCAAGTCCGGCGGAGATGCAGAATCTATTGGCCTACTTGAGCCGGCTCTCGGGGCCGAAGGAGCTGCCGTCTAGATCCACAGCGCCGCTGGGGGCCGCTGTGCCGTTTTCGGACCTGGCCGATCCCAAGCCGGGCGAGTGGCCCACCTACCATGGGCGGCTCAGCGGTAATCGCTATAGCCCGCTGAAGCAGATTCATACCGGCAATGTGGAGAGCCTGGCGCCGAAGTGGCTGTTTCCCATCCCGAACGCGAGGCGACTGGAAGTAACGCCGGTGGTAGCCAACGGGGTTATGTACGTGACCACCGCTAATGAAGCCTTCGCGTTGGATCCGGGCAGCGGCCGCCAAATCTGGCATTACGCTCGACCCCTGACGAAAGGAGTCATAGGCGATGCGGCGGGCGCGATCAACCGAGGAGTAGCGCTGCTGGGGGACCGGGTTTTCATGGTCACCGACAACGCTCACTTGATTGCGCTGCATCGCTCAAATGGCCAGTTGCTTTGGGACATAGAGATGGCCGACTACCGGAAACATTACGGCGCGACCTCTGCGCCGCTGGTGGTGAACGATCTGGTCATCTCCGGGACTTCCGGCGGCGATGAAGGGGCGCGCGGTTTCATTGCTGCGTACAAGGCCAGTACCGGCGAAGAGGTCTGGCGCTTCTGGACCATGCCCGCTCCCGGTGAGCCGCTTGCTGAAACCTGGGTGGGCAGAGCGATCGAGCATGGCTGCGCGACCGCGTGGCTGACAGGCACTTTCGATACCGAATCCGGGCTGCTCTATTGGACTACCGGTAACCCCTGTCCCGATTACAACGGCGATGAGCGGAGAGGAGACAATCTATACTCCTGTTCCGTGGTTGCCTTGCAAGCGGCAACCGGCGAGCTGCAGTGGTATTACCAATACACGCCGCATGATCTGCATGATTGGGACTCGGTTCAGGTGCCCATGCTGATTGACGCGAATTTCGAAGGGAAGCCGCGCAAATTGCTGGCGCAAGGCAATCGCAATGGCTTCTTTTATCTGCTCGACCGCACCAACGGCCGGCTGTTGCTGGCCAAGCCATTCGTGCACAAGTTGACTTGGGCCACCGGCATCGGCAAGGACGGAAGACCGCAAATCGCGCCGGGAAGCGAGCCTACGACCGAAGGAGTCAAGGTCTGCCCCGCGGTATCAGGAGCGACGAATTGGATGTCCACTTCCTACAATCCCGGGACCGGCTTGTTTTATCTTCAGGCGATGGAGAAGTGTGAGGTGTATACCAAGTCTTCCGCGGGGTGGGAGCTGGGGCAATCTTTTTACGGCGGCGGCAATCGTGAAATTCCGGGCGATCCCGGCAAGAAATTTCTGCGCGCGCTCGACCTCCAAACCGGCAAGATCGTGTGGGAGTACCCGCAAATCGGCAACTCGGTAACCTGGGGCGGAGTGCTTTCGACCGCTGGTGGACTCGTGTTTTTCGGCGAAGACAGCGGCGCGTTTGTAGCGCTTCATGCGCGGACTGGTAAGCTGCTTTGGTATTTCCAGACGAATCAGTTATGGAAAGCGTCTCCGATGACTTATCTGGCCGGCGGCAAACAGTACGTGGCAGTAGCTGCCGGGTCTAACATCATTTCGTTTGCACTACCTTGAGGTAAGGCGCACCGGTAGTAGTCTCAGAATTGGACTTTTATTGAAAACTGGATGTTACGCGGCGGGTAGGCCGACGAAACCGTGCCGAAAGTACTGTCCGAAACGTTATTGCCGGGCGCTTCGTAGTTGGGATGATTCAAGGCGTTGATGAAGTCCGCGCGGAACTGCAGGTTCATTCTTTCCGTAAGGTTGAAAAATCTCGCTACAGAAAGGTTATATTGCTGCAAACCGGGATCTCTTACATTACCGTTGCCCGAGGTTCCAAAACGCCCTTGAGGCGCAGGAGCAAACGCGCTCTTATTGAACCAGCCGTCTGGCCCGGGATTGGGAAGCAAAGCGGGCCCTCCGAGATAGTCTGCCTCCCGGCTTCCCGTGAGCACCGTCGTATTCCCCACTATTTTGTCTGCGAACCCCGATTGCAAATGGATAATTCCAGCGAACTGCCAGTTACCAAACGGAGCACGAACCAGGGCTGGAGAATTTCTCAACCTAGGGAGATTCCAGACAAAGCTTCCCGTGAACACGTGCGTGGCATCGTAAGAAAGGGGCCCGTACATCCAGTAGAGGTTGTAGTAATCCTTGTCGTTCTCCGTGTCCGACGAGGCATTGCCGAGGACTTTGGAGAACGTGTAGGCCGCAGTAAAGGTAACATCACCTGCACGCCGGGAAAGCTGGACCTGGAGCGCATGGTAGTTCGAGGTGGCCGCGCTCATGAACTGCTGAATTACCGAATAGCCGGCATAGTATCGCAAAGCGTTAATGTTAGTGGTAGAACTCGCAGCGCCGAGCGCGGCAAAAGTCGGCTGGTTCATGTCCGGCTCGACCAATAAATGCCGGCCGAGCGTCCCCAGATAATCGGTCTCCAGGAATAGGCGAGCCGGAAGCTCGCGCTGGATGCTCACACTGAACTGCTCGGAATACGGGACCTGAAGGTTTGGCTGCACCACCTGCAGAGTTCCGAAAGGAGCGCTGGCCGCAGTGCCACCTGTGATGCTGGAAAGATTGCCGTAATTGTACGCGACGCTTGAGACATAAGGCGGATTATTCAGCGTATAGAAGGTAGGGTTCCCCTGGATGCGATCATAGAAGAGGCCGAATCCGCCTCGAATTACGGTCTTGCCGTTCAATTCATACGCGAAGCCCACGCGTGGGGACCACGTGCCATGACTCGGGTACATGCCCCGCGGTCCTCCATCCGGCACCTCGAGAACTGCCGGACTATCGGCGTTCGGCACCAGGTATCCATAGCCGGGCGTAATGCCGTTTGCAACGCGCAACAGCCCGTTATAAATATTCCCGGAGCCCGGGACGATTTGCCCGCTGGAAGTAATCTTCACCGCTTGCGAGGGGTCATACAGCGACGGCACGAAGTTTGTCAGGTTATTAATTTGCGAGTACATCGTCATGAAATACTCATAACGCAAACCCAGATTGATGCTCAGTTTTCGCGTTATTTTCCAGGTATCGTCGACAAACGCCGACGGTTCGGTATAGCGGTAGTAACCTATCGGATCGTACTGCGCTTCAGTGTAGGTGTTGAAGTTGCCAGTTAGTGCATCAGCTAGGGAGTACCCGGTCGTGTTGGGATTTCCGGTGCTGTTGAATGTGAGACTTCCATCGTAGGGAGACCGGCCATTCTGATTTTTTCGATTTCGAATGATCATGACTCCTGTGCGGATTGTGTGCTGCCGGTAGACCATCGAGACCGTGTCGCCGCCTTCGATTTCCGCTGTAGGTGAAATCAACGTATGGTCGGGACCGTCCCAGCCGGCAAAACTAGCGATGGAAACATCGGGAATGCCGTTCGGGTATTGGCCGATCGAGTTGAATACCCTCTGGAACGTGAAGCCTTGTGTGGAACGGAGCCAAGTGTCACCTTGATTGTAATAGCGCTGCCCGTTCCAGCTTGCGCCCAGGTGAGCCTCATTGACAACGCTCGGAGAGACGATCCAGGATTCGTTCAGCAGAGCGCTCTTGCCCGGCCGGTCGCGAATCTCGGGCGTGATGGGTATGGAACCGCCCGGACCGAAATTCAAAAAGATTGAATTGTAATCGTCCACCCAGCGGCCATACAGCGTATGTTTGTCGCCGATGTGGTAATCGATTCGCGCCAAATCTTCCCGGTAGTCCAGCGGGTTCGGTGTTTGGAAGATCGTGTTGTTCGATACGGCTTGGTTCTTGTAGGATGCCGCCAGAGGTATCACTGTCCTGTAGACATTGGCAATGGCTTTGCCATCTGGCGTGATTTCAGATGGCGGAATAATATTGCCCGGATAGTTGCTATTCAACTTAGCGCTGGTGCCTGCGAAATTTCCGTTCAGTTCAGCAAGCGTCGGAAGGGTTTCGCGCATGGGAGCGGCCTGCTGCCGGATTCTTTTCCACTCCTCACCAATGAAGAAAAAGAGCTTGTTCTTGCGGATCGGCCCGCCCAGGTCGTAACCGAAATCGTTAAACCGAAGCTCCGTTTTCGAGGGTGAGAACACATTGCGGGCATCGAGCACGTCGTTCCGGAAATACTCGAACGCGGCGCCATGGAACTGGTTTGTCCCGTTCTTGGTCGCCAGGTTGAAAGCAGCGCCCGTGGAGCGGCCGTATTCCGCGGAAAAGTTGGAGGTCTGAATCTTGACTTCCTGCATAAAATCCGGGCTGATGTTGTTGATTAAGCTTCCGTTCGAGCCGTTATCCAAGTTGCCCACCCCATCCACAGTGATATTGTTCTGGTTGCCACGATGGCCATTGACAACTTGGTTGGTCGCACTGAGCGAGGTATTGACGCTGAATTGGTCCGGGTTGGTGACCGTAACTCCCGGAACCAAGGTCAACAATTCCATATAGCTGCGGCCGTTTAACGGAAGATTGCTGACCTGTCTTTGGTCGACGACATGCGCAATTTCGCCGGAAACCGTATTCAACTGCTCCGGATGTGCCTCAACCGATATAGTCTGCGAAAGTTCGCCCACTTGCAGCATGAAACTTGCTGTCACGCGCGCGTCCGACGTCAGAGACAAGCCGCTTTGCGTAGCGCGCTTGAATCCGGCTCGATCGACCTGGATTCTATAGGGGCCGATCGGCAGTTCCTCTACCGAATAGAAACCCTTACTGTCGGTCATTGCGATACGGGTAGCCTGAGTGTCTACATTTACGACCGTGACCCGCGCGCCGGCAACAGGAGCGCCCGTAGGATCGGTGATCGTCCCGGATATGCGGCCCACTAGCATCTGTCCCGAAAGACGAAGACTTGTCGACGCAAGAAGCAGCGCCACAACACAAATGGCGACACGAGAGACAAAGCGAAGCATCGATCACCCCAAGGGAGAAGGAATCTCTCCGGGCCGAATCCATAAATAGACGCGGCTTTAGCGCAAAAGTTACGGAAAACCTGGGGCACCTGATTAGCGGCTGTCCTACGCGGGATGCCGCAGGTGAAAGTCCGTCGCGTCTTCGAGCGCTGCGCCAATCGTCAGCAAGCGTTGCTCGTCAAACGCGGCCGTGACAATTTGCAAGCCGATCGGTAGCCCGGAATTGGTAAATCCGCATGGAATGGACAGGGCAGGTATACCCAAAGCATTGATGCCGCGCATATACCAGGTTGTTGCCGCGCGCACATCTTCCACTGTTGAGCCGCCCTTGGAATGGACCGTCACAGTGTCCTCGCCGATCTTGGGCGCGGCAAACGGCGTCGTGGCAGTGAATAAACAATCCACATGGCTCCACAGGGCATTAAAATCCCCGATCAACAGACGCCGGATGCGTTGAGCATTCACGTAATCGGTAGCAGCCAGCAGCCTACCCTGATCCAACCGCATCAGCACGTCTGCGCCGAAATTCTCCCGGTGCGCCAGATGCGGCTCCAGTGCAGCGGAGGCCTCTGAGGACAAGATCACCATGGCGGCCGTATTCAGCGCCGCTATATCCGGAACACGCACCGGGACCACATGCGCCCCAAGTTGCTCGGCCGTGTGGAACATCGCACGCACCGCGGTATCCACCTCAGGATCCAGCCTCTCCAGATAATAATTCTCGGGCATTCCGACACGTAAGCCACGAACATTTGCGTGCGCAGATGGAACATAGTCCGGCACGGGGCGGCGGCTGGATGAATCGTCGTGCGGATCGTAACCGGCGATCGCATTCAGGGTCACAGCGGCATCCCGAACCGTTTGGGTCAGCGGCCCAACGTGATCCAGGGTAAACGCCAGCGGCAACGCGCCGTAGCGGCTCACGCGCCCGTACGTCGCTTTCAATCCCACCGTACCGCAGAACGATGCCGGGACGCGAATCGAGCCACCGGTGTCGCTGCCGGTGGCCAGGGGAACCATGCCCGACGCCACTGCAACGCCCGATCCGCCGCTCGATCCGCCCGGAATACACTCGCGATTCCAGGGATTGCGTACGGCGCCGTAATGCGGATTGGTCGAGCTGATTCCGTATGCCAGTTCGTGCAGCCCGAGTTTGCCGACCAGCACAGCACCCGCGTCCGCAAGCTTTTCCACGACCGTGGCATCGTGATCGGGAAAATAATCGGCGAAGATTTTTGAGCCCGCCGTGGTACGGACACCCTTGGTCAGCAGCAGATCCTTGTGCGCCACGGGGATACCATGAAACGGGCCGCGATCGATCCCACGCGCGAGTTCCGCATCCCGCTCCGCCGCGCGCGCGCGAGCGTGATCCTCCAGCACGGTTATAAACGCGTTAAGCCGGGGGTTCATCCGGGCAATGCGGTCGAGCGACTCGCCGATTAGCTCAACCGACGAGATTTTTCCCGCGCGCAGCGCGGCGGCAGCTTCCAGGATTGTCATTCGGCGTCCTCAGGGGCGGCGAAAAACGTCACAGCCGGATCAGTCTCAATAGGAATTTTCGATATTAGGGGCCGGAACGCCTTCTCAATGGCGTTCAGCGCCGGCGCCAGGGTTTCCAGATCGGCCTCGGGAATGTTCAACTCAAACGCAAGTGCGGCTTGTTTCCAATTTTTCATCTATGATCTCCAGGACGAACTATATAGGTTTCTATTCTACAATTGAATCGATGCAAGATATCAAAGCCGCCTCCGCTTCCCCGCTGACCCAGTTTAGTGAAGAAGAGCGGATGTTCCGCGGCGCCGTGCGAAAATTCTCACGCGAGCGCATCGCCCCACACGTCCGCGAAATGGACGAAACCGGTGTCTTCCGCAAGGACCTGCTCAACGAAATCTTCGCCGCCGGACTGATGGCCATCGGGATTCCGGAGGAGTACGGCGGCCAAGCGGGAACGTTCTTCCAGGCAGCCCTGGCCATCGAGGAAATGGCCGCTGTCGACCCCTCAGCCGCCGTGATTATCGACGTGCAGAATACGCTAGTGAACAACGCGATTCTCAAATGGGGTAATGTCGAGCAGAAGCGCCGGTACCTGCCGCGTCTTGCGTCGAATACGGTCGGATCCTACGCGCTCTCCGAGGCCGGCTCCGGGTCGGATGCATTTGCTCTGTCTACACGCGCCGTTCACCTGGGCGATCACTTCCGGCTCACCGGCCGCAAACTGTGGATCACTAATGCCGCCGAAGCCGGTTTGTTCTTGCTGTTCGCCAATGCCAATCCCGCCGCGGGGTACAAGGGCATCACCTGTTTTCTAATCGAGCGCGATTCCGATGGCTTCCAAGTCGGCAAGAAAGAAAACAAGCTGGGCATCCGCTCCTCTTCCACCTGCGAGCTGATTCTCGACGATTGCCGCGTTCCCACCGAAAACGTAATGGGCGAGATCGGCGAGGGCTACAAAATCGCGATCGAAACCTTGAATGAAGGCCGCATCGCAATCGGGGCGCAAATGGCCGGTCTCGCCCGCGGAGCGCTGGACTATGCGCTCGCTTATGCGCTGGAGCGCCGTCAATTTGGCAAGCCCATTGCCGACTTTCAAGGAGTGCAATTTGAGCTGGCCGTAATGGCCACACAACTGGAAGCCGCGCGCCTGCTGGTTTACAACGCCGCCCGGCTGCACGATGCGGGACTGCCGTTTCTTACTGAGGCGGCGATGGCGAAATATTTCGCCTCCCAAATAGCCGAAACGGTAGCGTCCAAAGCAGTGGAGATCTTCGGCGGCGTTGGCTTCACCAAAGATTATCCCGTCGAAAAGCTCTACCGTGACGCCAAAATCGGTCGAATCTACGAAGGCACCAGCAATATGCAGCTTTTGACCATCGCCAAACAACTCCTCTCTCGCGGCAAACAGTGAAAGGCTGCGATTGCCCGCCTGGCTGCACAAATTCGTTATTTCTTGCCGGCGACCGACACTAAGGTCCGGTAAATTATTTCCGTTCCGGCCGCGAGGGAAGAGATTTTGACGCGCTCGTCATTGCCGTGCATGCGCTTCAGGTCTTCCGAGTTGATCGGATATGGATAGATGCCGTAAACCGGAACACCTCGCAATCGCCAGGGCGCCGCATCCGTTCCTGCCTGAAATAGATAAGGAGTGACTTCGGCCTCCGGGAATACCGCCTGGGCCGAACGCGCGAGTGCCCGATAGAGATCCGTATCAATCGATGACGGCTCCCGCACAGCCTGCTGCAACCGCTTCGCGTCAAGGCGCACGTCAATGGCTGGATCGGCAATCACTTGCTCCACACGTTTCCGTAGCGCTTCCGCGTCCGAACCGGGCAGCAGCCGGATATTGATGGTCGCCTGCGCCGAACTGGGAATCACGTTATTGCGGAACCCTCCGGCGATAATGACCGGCGCGAGCGTATCGCGCAGGAAGGCATGCAGAAGTGGATCTTGCGCCACTGCGCGGGCAGCGCGCTCCAGCGACGCTTCATCCCGGCTGGCCGCAATTTTTTCATATACGCGAGCTTCGGCAGGTCCGCTGGTTTTCGCGAGCGTCTCGAAAAATTGGCGGGTGGAGGGTAAAAGGCGCGGCGGCGGCTCCCACGCCGACAGCTTCGCCAGCGCGCGGCCGAGCGCGAAAATCGCATTATCCGGACGCGGCATCGAGGAGTGCGTCGAGGTGCCATGCGCCGTGAGGATAAGAAAGATGCTCGTCTTATCCGCGGTCGAGATGGCGACGTAGCGAACCTTGCCATTCGGCCGCTCAATAATCCAGCCACCCTCGTTCAGCGCGAATTCGCATTTAACCTTGTCCCAATGATTCGCGGTTAGCCACGGCGTGCCCGCGGGCCCAGCCCCTTCCTCGTCCGGCTCAGATAGAAAAATCACGTCGCGCGCCAGGGGCACTTTTTCCCGGGCCAGGCGCATCACGGCTTCCGCAAATACGGCCAGACCGCCCTTGAAATCAATCGCACCGCGTCCGTAGACATAGCCGTCTTTTGTAACCCCGGCGAACGGGTCGAGGCTCCACTTGTCCCGCTCGACGCCGACGACATCACCGTGGGCTGCCAGCAGCACCGGGCGCTTCGTGCCGTCGCCCTTCAGCCGGGCGATAAAATGCACCTTTCCAACGAAAGGCGTGCGCAGAATTTCAACCTGAAAGCCGAGCGGCCGGAATTTCGCAGCCAGCAGGTCAGCTAATGGTTCGGTCTTTCCCGGCGGATTGCTGGTGTTGATCCGGATGAGCTCAGTCAGCAGCCCGGTGGTGGGATCGGCAGCTAGGGCCAAAGAAGCGGCGCAAAAACCGAGAATCAAAGCGCGCTTGGTTAAAAGCAATTCTTTGGAAAAGGTGTGGGAAACCAGAACGGCTATTCTATCGCAAAAGGGGTTTCACAGAAGATCCCGCATGACTACGCATGGCCTGCTCAGTAACCCAGTCTGTCCATAGCGAGCTTTCACCGCTCGCGGCGAGTGGTGTGCCATCGAGCACGGCGCTCACAAAATTCTCAACACACGGATAATGCAGGTTGGCGTGGCACGGCAGTTCCTCAAGTCCCCCCGGCCCTACAAACACTGGCCCATTGAGTGGATCGAGGTCGATCTCGCCATCCGTCCCGATCACGCGGAACTCATCTCGTTGGACGCGCGAGTGCCATCGCACGTCCACTATGCCGCGCACGCCGTTGTCGTATTCCACCAGGACGGTAGCCGAATCCTCTACCGGGTTCTGGTGAACGATGTTCCCAAGCTGCGCGGCCACGCGTTTCGGGCGGCCGAACAGATAATTCAGAAGGTCGATCCGGTGGGATGCGATATCGTACAGGGGTCCTCCGCCGGCCTGCGCCGGGTCCAGCCGCCACGGGCGCTTACCGTCCTCGTTATTGAACCAGTAGTGGTTCCTGGCTTCGGCCAGCACCGGCCGCCCAATAGCGCCGGTGTCCACTAATTCCTTTAGCCGCCGTACTTTTAGATACATCCGGCGATAGTACGCGACCCCGAAAATTTTCCCGGATTCAGTCCCGGCATGCACCATCTCCTGCGCTTCGGCATAGTTCATCGCCATCGGCTTCTCGCACAATACATGCTTGCCCGCGCGCAACGCGGCCATTGTCTGCGGGGTATGCAGAGACACAGGCGTGGCAATGTAGACGGCCTGGATCGCCGGCTCATTCAGGGCTTCGTCAAGCGAGCGCCACACATGCTCAGCGTAACGCGCGCCCTTGGCGGCATCCCGGGAAACCACACCATACAGCCGGCTCCGCGGTTCCGCGCTAATCGCTGGGATCACGCGTTTTGTCGTGATATCCCCAATCCCAATCACCAGCCAATTCAGCACATCCGCTATCGTATCTTTCCGAGGGCCCCTACCGGAACTCCCGGTTCCTGAGCGTGTTACTATCGAGTTGTAGCCCGCGCGAGTGCATAACGGGAGCACTTCCTGTCCCTCACAAATCTCTCTACCGGAAAAAAGTGCATGCGCTTCTCAGTTGACGCTCACGCTATCGGATCTCACCTGACGGGCAATGAAGTGTACGTCCGGAATCTTCTTCAGGAGTTTGATTCGCTGGATCGTGACTCCGAATTTATCGCCTATCTTTCCGCGGCAGCCGCACCGGCGTGTATACCCGACCGCTTCAGCCGCGATTGGGTCTCAAAAAACCCGTTTCGCAGGCTTGGATTCGATTTGTCAAACCGGCTGCGGCGCGACCGTCCAGACTTGGTCCATGTACAATACACGGCTCCCCTTTCTTGCCCCGTACCGATTGTTGTGAGCGTTCACGACGTCAGTTTTATCGAGCATCCCGAATACTTTACTCGTTTCCGGTGCTGGCAGTTGCGTTACACTGTGGCCCGCACGATCCGCACCGCGGCCCGAATTATTGCCCCCAGCGAATTTTCCCGCCGAGCGATCCTCAATGCGTATCGTGTCGACCAGCGGAAGGTGATTGCAGTGCCGTATGCCGTCTCATCCGCTTTCCGGCCGCTGCCGCGGCAGTTTGCGCTCGACTGGATCGAATCGCGGTTTCGGATCCCCGGCCCCTTTATCCTCACGGTCGGCGATCTGCAGCCGCGAAAAAACCACCTCGGTCTGATCCGCGCCTTTGAAGAATTGTTGCGCGCGAACCCTCACCTGCCCCACCATCTAGTAGTGGTTGGGAAAAACACCTGGTATGGTCCGGAAGTGCGGCGCGCCGCTGCCGCTTCTCCCGTCGCCGATCGGCTCCATTTTGCCGGCTTCGTCGACGATGAAGATCTCGTGCATTTCTACGGCGCGTGCGATCTCTTTGTCTTTCCGTCTTTTTATGAAGGATTTGGTCTGCCGATTCTCGAAGCCATGGCCTGCGGACGCGCCGTGGCTTGTTCGAATACCTCGGCCATGCCGGAGGTCGCCAATGCCGCGGGCCTTCTGTTCGATCCGCATTCTGCACACGAGATGACGCGCGCTATGCAGGATCTG
>Ga0070735_10001692_pt1 | contig 20796 bp, 19 predicted proteins | sample Coa_R1_FD_66443 | JGI IMG/M metagenome (GOLD analysis project Ga0070735, IMG submission 66443) | Surface soil microbial communities from Centralia Pennsylvania, which are recovering from an underground coalmine fire - Coalmine... | ecosystem: Environmental > Terrestrial > Soil > Unclassified ... | reverse complement strand
CAGCCAGCCCGCGCGGCGTACCGTCGAGCCGGCTTCACCGAGACCGGCCGGTTCATGTCCGTGCTGTTTTAGCCCGGGGGGACGACCCCCCGGAACCCCCCGCCAGCCCGCTGCGGTTCTCGCCGTAGTATCGCGCGGCCGGAAGGGCCGTTGGCCCCTCGCGGGGCCGCGCGGATGGCGGCTATCGCCGCCGCGGCCTCGCCGTAACGTCTAGTCGCGGTCGCGGATCTTGCGCAGGTAGTCGACGATCGGCTGGAAGGCGGACCGGATCTCCTCCTGCTGCCGTGGCGAGAGCCGGTCGATGAAGTGGCGGCGGACCTGCTCCACGTGGTACGGCGCGACGCGCTCGATGGTCTCAAACCCGGCCCTGGTCAGCACGGCGAACGTGCCGCGCTTGTCGCCCTCGCAGTCGTCGCGCCGCACCAGGCCGCGCTTTTCCATGCGCGAGATCTGGTGGGACAGCCGGCTCCGGGACTGGCTGGTGGCGTCCGCGAGATCGGTCATCCGCAGCCGGTGACCCGGCGCCTCGGACAACTCGACCAAGATCTCGTAGTCATGATCATTCAGCCCGTGCTGGGCCAGCTCCCGGTCAAGCTGGCGCAACAGCAGCTGGCTCAGCTGGACGGTAGCCCGCCAGGCCTGTTGTTCCTCATCGGTCAGCCAGTTCGGCTGGCCTACGGTACCGGGCATAACCTGAATTTACCTCCTGCCCGGAGACGATGCCTGTGACCTGGCCGGACGGGATGGCTCTGCGGGCCTGGCCGCCTGCGGCGGCGGGGCGCGGCCGGGCCGCCCCTCTCCGAGTAATGGGGCCAGCTCAGCCCGGCAGGCGGCCAGTTGGTCCTGCGCGAGGCTGAAGTACCGGACCAGGCCCTGTTCCCGCAGCAGCGGCAGGCACGCTTCCAGGTAACCCAGGGCGTGCCACGGCTCGCGCAGCGACAGGTAGCAGTCGGCGATCTTGAACAGGCACAGCGCGCGTGAGCAGGGCGCGTCCTGCACCTCGAAGCCCTGCGCGGCCTCGCGGTAGGCTTCGACGGCCGTCTCGTAACGGCCCAGGCCGGCCAGGCTATCGCCGAGCAGGTCAAGAAAGTACGCCCGGTCGTGCCGCGCCGCAGGCCCCAACCCCAGGGCCTCCACGCCCTCCTGCATGGTCATGGCAGCCCCTCTGCCTGTTGCGATGTCCCCCTCATCTGCCGGTGTACGTCATTAAGTTCCGCGCACGATGAACTCGCCCCCTGCGCAAGATCAGTCGTACCATAGCTGACGAATATCGCGCTTAGTTCTCACGGACGAGGAGCCCGTGGCCGACTTGATGCCGGGAGATTCCGCCCTGCCCACTGGGGTGCAGGCCGCGGCGGCATACATACGCGAGTTGTTGCTGCGCCCAGGCCGGTACCGGCGCAAGTGGGAGCAGTACGCCGAGCGGAGCAGGGCCGGCCAGGTCAACCAGCTCGCGGTGGCCGAGGTCCTCGCGCATTACCTGTGGCAGCATCCGCGGGCTAAAGGGGACCTGGACGTGCTGCCCCGCCAGCTTAAGGACACCGCGTCCCGCGCGCTGTCGGGCAAGCTGCTCAGCAAGGCCACCCTGGTCCTCTTCATGGACGCCTTCGGCCTGGGCCCGCTGGAGCGCGAGCAGCTTCTCAAGTTGTGGGAAGGGTCCGCGCACGTCCGTGTGCTGTCCGGCCCGCGGGCGATCCGCGACGACAAGGCGAGCATGCTCGGCAGCCGCCGGACCAAAACTCTCTCCCTGCACGATCATCACTATCTCGGCCCGGACGGAATGCCGGTCAAGCACCGCGTTATCCACGTGATCGAAGCGCTCGCCGATGACGTGGACCGTATTCCTATTCGCGCGGATACGAACGCCATCACCATTGAGGTCGGGCAGGGATTCAGCGGGCTGGCCGGCCCGGTATACCAGCCCATTGCCGAACTATTCGTGGTCGACAGCCTCCTGGCCAAGCCGCTGGCCGCCGGCGAAACGGCCACGCTTGAATACTGGATGGGGTTCCACTACGGGCAGGCGCCGCCACCGGAGTTCCGCCGGGTGGTGCAATTCTTCGTCGAGAACCTCGATATCCGCGTCGAGTTTCATCCGGATAAGCTGCCGGCCAAGGTCGAATGGGCGGTATGGGACGGGCTGGACGGGCCGATCGTGGAACGCGAGCCCGTCGCCCTGGACTCTCAGTTCGCGGTGCACAGGTACCTTCGTCTGGCCGAGAAGACGGCGGTCGGCTTCCACTGGGACTGGTAGCGGACGCGTGCACGAGAAGGGGCGTGGCACGATCGTAGGTGTGCGGAAGGACGACGGCGCGGCGACCACGAGTGCCGAGTTGCGGGCACACAACCTCGCGCGGCTGCTGCGCGCCGTCCACGACGGTGGCGGCCAGCTCACCAGGGCCGAACTCACCAGGCGGCTCAGCCTGGCCCGGGGGACCGCCACCGTGCTGGTCCGGGACCTGGCCGGGCGCCGCCTGATCGAGGAACTCGCAGGCCCGGTCGACGCCACCGTGCAGCGGGCCAGGGGCCGCCCGACCGGGGTGCCGTCGGCGCACGTCCGGGGCCCGGTCGCGCTCGCGGTCGACCTGCGCGACGACTCTTTCACGGTGGCTGTCTTCGAACTGACCGGGCGCTGCACGGTGCTCGACCGCCAGGAACGCGACGCGGAGTCGGGCACCGGGATGCTGACCGATGTGGCGGACCGGCTGAGGATCCGCGGCCGCCAGTTCGGTGACCGGGTGATCGGCGTGGGCATCGCGGTCCCGTCGCCCGTCCGGGGCAGCACGATGGTCCAGCCGACGCTCACCGAGTGGCAGGACGTGGACGTGACCGCGGCGCTCGGCCCGTCGCTGGCGTGCGGGCCGGTGCTGACCGGCAACGACGCGACGCTGGCCGGGCTGGCCGAGGCCAGGCGGGGCGTGCTCCGGGGGGTGCCGGTCGCCCTGCACCTGCACGTCGCGACCGGCATCGGCGGGGTCTTGCTGGCCGACGGCCTGCCGGTGACCGGCGCGCACGGCTCGGCGGGGGAGTTCGGGCACATGCCGCTGACCGGGAGCGACGAGCCGTGCCGGTGCGGATCGGTCGGCTGCTGGGAACTCGACGCCGGCGCCCGCGGCCTGCTCCGCGCGGCCGGCCAGCCCGAGCACGGCGACCGGATGCTCCAGGCCGAGCAGGTCATCGCCACGGCCCGGACCGACCCGCGCAGCAGCCGGGCCCTGGGCCTGGCGGCCCGGGCCCTGGGCCGCGGCATCGGCGCGCTGGTCAACGCGCAGGACCCCGAGGCGGTCGGGTTGTCCGGCCTGGCCGCGGAGGTCTATCAGGCCGACCCGGACGCGGTCACGGCCGGGTACCTGTCCACCCTGATGCGGTTCCGCCGCGCCGACCCGCCCGCCCTGCTGCCCTCCACCCTCGGCGACCTGGGCGCGCTGACCGGCGCGTCCGAGCTGGTCTTCGACGCCTTCCTCACCCCGCGCGGGCTGTCCGCCTGGCCCGCGCCCGAGGTAAGAACCGAGGAAAAAACCGCGTGACTTCGGCAAGGTCGGCTGGTAAGTTCTCGTCCTTGTGCCCGAAAATCTTTCTGCCGAACGGATCGTGGCTGACCCGGTCCTGACCGCGGAACGCGAGCAGTTGCGGCGCTCCCGGGACTATCTCAATCTCATGCGCGAGGACGTGCTCTCGCTCAATCCCATGGCCGGCGATCGGGTGTCCCTGGAATACCTCAAGGCGGACCTCTATCACCGGGCCGAGGCCCTCAAGGACATTCCCGACACCCCCTTGTTCTTCGGCCGGCTCGACTACGCCCGACCCGCCGACGCCGCCCACCCCGATTCCGCCCACCCCGGCACCGCCCACCCCGGCACCGCCCACCCCGGCACCGGGTATCCCGAGTCCAGATATCCCGAAACTGGACTATCCGACGACGGGGTAGCCGGGCAGAGCTTCCACATCGGCCGCCGGCACGTGCATGCCCCGGACGGCACGCCCGCGGTGATCGACTGGCGGGCCCCGGTGTCCCGGCCGTTCTACCGGGCCAGCGGCGCGGACCCGATGAACCTGGAGCTGCGGCGCCGGTTCGGCTTCGCCGGCGGCGAGCTGACCGCCTATGAGGACGAGCTGTTCACCACGGACCGTTCAGCCGAAAAAGAGGCCGCCAAGCCGAGCCAGATCCTGATCGATGAGATCGAGCGGCCGCGGTCCGGGCCGATGCGGGACATCGTCGCGACCATCCAGCCCGACCAGGACGACATCGTGCGGGCCGACGCCGCGCAGACCGTCTGCGTGCAGGGCGCGCCGGGCACCGGGAAGACCGCCGTGGGGCTGCACCGGGTCGCGTACCTGCTGTACGCGCACCGCGAGCAGGTCCGGCGGCGCGGCGTGGTCATGGTCGGGCCGAACCAGGCCTTCCTGTCCTACATCCGCAACGTGCTGCCCGCCCTGGGCGAGCTCGACGTCACCCAGACCACCGTCGGCGAGCTCGTCCAGTCCCTGGGGCCGGTGCCGGTGCGCGGGTCCGACACCGAGGCGGCCGGGGTGGTCAAGGGCGACGCACGGATGGCCGAGGTGCTGCGCCGCGCGGTGTGGGCCTCCGTGCGGCGGCCGGACCAGGCCGTGGTCCTGGCCCGGGGGACCCGGCGCTGGCGGGTCGCGGCGTGGGAGGTCGAGGAGCTCGTGCACGAGCTGCGCCACCGCGGCGTGCGCTACGGCGCGGCCCGCGAGCTGCTCGAGCACCGGATCGCACACGTGATCTTGACCCAGATGGAGGCGGCCGGAGAAGCCTGCGACGACCGAACGCACGAGGCGGTCCGGCGGTCCCGGCCGGTCCGGGCCGCGGTCGACACGATCTGGCCCAAGCTCGATCCGGTCCGGCTGGTGTTCGGGCTGCTGTCCTCGGCGCAGTCGCTGGCCGAGGCGGCGGGGGAGTTGCTGACCCCGGCCGAACAGGCCGAGATCGTGTGGTCGCCGGCACCCCGCGCTCCGGGGTCGGCCCGCTGGTCCCCGGCCGACCTGGTGCTCATCGACGAGGCGCGCGACCTGATCACCCGGACCCCCAGCCTGGCCCACGTGGTGGTCGACGAGGCGCAGGACCTGTCGCCGATGGAGTGCCGGGCCCTGGGCCGGCGCTGCTCCACCGGCGCGGCCACGGTGCTCGGCGACCTGGCCCAGGGCACCACGCCGTGGGCCGCCGCCTCCTGGGCCTCGCTGCTGTCCAACCTGGGCAAGCCGGACACCGACGTCCGGGAGCTGTCCGTCGGGTACCGCGTCCCGCGGCAGATCCTGGACTACGCCTCCTCGCTGCTCGCGGTCATCGCCCCCGAGCTGCGGCCCGCCTCCTCGCTGCGGGCCGACCCCGGCGCGCTGGACATCGTGCGGGTGCCGTCCGGCGCGCTGGCCCGTGAGGTGGTGACCGCCGCCGGGCAGGCCTGCGCCCGGCCCGGGTCGGTGGCCGTCATCGCCGCCGATCCCCAGATCCGGTCACTGGCCAGCGCGTTCGACGCGGCCGGGGTTGAGCACGGCGCCCCGGGCTCGGACGCCCGGCTGACCCTGGTCCCGGTCACCCTGGCCAAGGGCCTGGAGTACGACCACGTCATCGTCGTGGAGCCCGCCACGATCGCCGGGGCCGAGGCTCGCGGCCTGCAACGCTTGTACGTCGCGCTAACCAGGGCCGTGTCACGGCTGACCGTCTTGTACGCCGAACCCCTGCCCGCGCCGCTGCCGGCCGGGTAAAGTTTCGGGGTGTTCGTCCGGTTCAATGGATCGTTCGTGAACCGATGATCGGTCCGGCGCGTCTGCATGGGTAGGGGAAAATGCGGTTGTGCCCGCCGATTTCCCGAGCTGCGAATTTCCTCATGTGCGTTGCGCGGGGCCCGGCGCGGCGGCATCCTTGAGGGGCGGCGACATTTTGTTTCCAGTTGATTCCTATAAGTAACGACGGTGATGACGGTGGAAGCGCGGAAGACCCGTGATCCGGATCAAATGCAGACTGTCTATCTTGAGAAGCTGGCCGACGAGCTGTCCCATCGGGGGCTCGAGGCGTGGTTGATGGCGCCCCCGGGGCGGCGCCCGAGCTTGTATGTGGTGAACCCGTCCGCGCGGGCGCTCGAGGAGAACGTCTACGTGGGGTGCGGTAAGGACGGCCAGTGGTGGTTCTGGTGGTCCTGGGCGGAGCGGATCGCCGTGGCCGACGACCTTGACCAGGCGGCTGGCACGATCGTGCGGGTGCTCGCCTCCCTCCTTCGCCAGGATTAGGGCCGGGAAGACTGAGCGCCGGACCCGGGGCGGACCTGTGCGCCGCCCCCGCCGTCGAGCTGGCCCGGCTGATCCGGTCCCGGCAGCTGTCGGCTACTGAGCTGCTCGAGGCCGTGCTGGCCCGGATCGAGGCGGTCAACCCTTCGGTCAACGCGATCGTGACGCTCGCCGCCGGGCAGGCCCGGGCGGTGGCCGCCGATCTGGACGCGCGGGCGGCGCGCGGCGACTTCGCCGGCCCGCTGCACGGGCTGCCGATCGCGATCAAGGACCTGGCCGAGACCGCCGGGATCAGGACCACGTACGGGTCGCCGGTCTTCGCCGATCACGTGCCCGACTTCGACGCGCCGCACGTCGCGCTGCTCAAGCGGGCCGGCGCGGTGGTGATCGGGAAGACGAACACCCCGGAGTTCGGCGCCGGGTCGCAGACGTTCAACCCGGTGTTCGGGGCGACCCGCAACCCGTACGACACCCGGCTGACCCCCGGCGGCAGCAGCGGCGGCGCCGCCGCGGCCGTGGCCGCCGGGATGATCCCGTTCGCGGACGGCTCCGACCTCGCGGCCAGCGTGCGGAACCCGGCCTCGTTCTGCGGTCTGGTCGGGCTGCGGACCACGCCCGGCCTGGTGCCCGCCGACCCGTTCGACGTGCTGGGCGTGGTCGGCCCGATCGCGCGCTCCGCGGCCGACGCCGCCCTGCTGCTGGCCGGGATGTGCGGGCCCGACCCAGGCCTCCCGCTGGCTAGGCCCGAACGATCCGGCGACTTCCTTGACCTGCGCCCGGCGACGCTGCGCGGGCTGCGGGTGGCCTGGACGTTCGACCTGGGCGACCTGCCGGTGCAGCCGGAGGTGCGCGCGGTGCTCGCCGCGGCCCGGGACCGGCTGGAGCAGGCCGGATGCGAGGTCGCCGAGCACGCGCCGGATCTGTCCGACGCGGACGAGGTGTTCCAGGTGCTGCGGGCCGCGCGGATGGCCGCCATGGCGCCGCTGCTGCGCGCCCACCGCGATCAGGTCAAGGCCACCCTGGCCTGGAACATCTCCAAGGGAATCGCGCTGACCGGCGAGCAGGTCGCCGCCGCCCGGACCGGGCACGCCACGATCTTCGAGCGGTTCCGGTCGTTCCTGTCCGACGGGCGCTACGACGTGCTGGCCCTGCCCACCGTCCAGGTCCTCCCGTTCGGCGTCGACACCGAGTGGGTCCGCGAGATCAACGGCCAGCCGATGGCTACCTACATCGACTGGATGCGCTCCTGCTCCCGGATCACCGTCACCGCCCACCCCGCCATCTCCATCCCCGCCGGCCTCACCACCCCCACCGCGACCCCGGCCGCCTCGACCGCGACCGCCCCGACCCCGCCGCTGCCGGTCGGCCTCCAGCTCGTCGGCCGCTACGGTGCCGACCGCCGCCTGCTGGAAATCGCCGCCGCAGTCACCGAACTTCTCGGTCCCGTAGTCCCCGAACCTCTGCCGTAACTCCAGACCTGCCCGGAACCGAATGAACCCCGGGTTTCACCTTGTTCTAGGCAGGTGGAAGTCCGGTTTCACCTGCTTCAGCATCGGTCTGGCCGTCATGATCAGCTTCAGCCATGCAGTGTTGTGTCCAGGCGACGTGGTCGCCATCGGGGTGTTCCTTCCTTCCTTGCAGTGAGCGTCAGACCCTCTCGGGACACTCCTGCCCCGCCTGCTCCTCTGGTCACCACCCGATTCGGCTTCCGGCGGCCTGCCAACTACGTCGTTGCCACAACGACGCACACCTGACTACCACGTTGCCACAACGACGTAGTTGCCGCTGCCGGGCATCCGCCCTCGCGGGCATCCGCCCTCCCGGGCATCCGCCCTCCCGGGCATCCGCCCTCCCGGGCATCCGCCCTCCCGGGCAGGCTCCCTCCGGAGCCGCACCCTTGCCAAAATCACGCTGCTGGGATGCGCGCCAGGTCCGCTAGCCTCGCGGAACTTGTGCGACGCTACGGCCGGGTGTGAGCACGGTGTTACGAGAGCCCCGGGAATGCCTGGGTCGCGCCCCGCCAGAACGCGGCGCGCCGTGCGGAATCCTGCATCGCCAGCGCCCCGAACGTCCGCCACTTCCGCCCGTTTACCGCCACCAGCCCCAGGTACGCCCGCGTCACCCCGTCCTCCAGGTACGCGGCCAGGGCCGTCGCGGTTGAGGCGTCGTGCACCGCGAACGGCAGCCGGTAGAAGGCCTGGGCCGCCACCGGTGTCGCACCGAGCGCGGAGATCATCGCGGTCAGCGAGTCACGGGCCCCGTTGTGCCCGGTCCAGTCCTGTTCGGCGGCCGACTTGCGGGACCCGGACAGGTGAGCGCCCGCCACCCCGTAGCCGAAGATGGCCGCGTCCTCGGCCGCCAGCGCGGCCTGCAAAGCCCGTACCGCCGAAACCGCCGGCGCCGCTGACACCAAACCCACCGCACCCACCGAACCCGGCGCCATCACCTAACCCCCCAGCGCTGTCACGTGCGTGGCATCCGAGGCCGCGATGCTGGCGAACAGCTGGGCCAGCGCCGGGGGCACGCCCACCAGCCGCCGGACCAGGTCCGCGGCCGACGTCGCCTCGGCCGCGCGCAGCGACTCGACCGTCACTGTGCTCGAAACGGGGGAGCGCGACGCCGAAGCCGAGGGCGACGCCCATCCCGGCGGCAGCACCAGCCTGGCCTGGAGCTGGCCCAGATGCTGCCGGTGCTGGGCCAGCAGCCCCCGCACCTGGCTGGCAGGCCGCAGCGAGACGTCCACCGCGGCCTGGTACAGCGCGATCATGGCCCGTTCGGCCGCGATGACCTCCTGCAGCGTGATCACGTCCGGTGACAGCGTCGGCCGGCCAGCCAGCGGATCGGGCCCGGCGAACGCGTCGGAGGACCGGCAGCCGGCGGTGGCCAGCAGCGCAGGAAGCGCTGCCGCCGAGGCGGCCAGCACGCGCCGCCTGGGCAGGATGTCTGGCACACGGGCAAGCTACCTCATCGGAATAACCTTCACCACGGAGCGCCGGCCCGTCCTATCCGCGTGAGGGCTCCGCTGCGGATAGGCTAGGAGCCAATCCCGCAGGTCGTGGACGAGGAGGTCGTGATGCCTGGGAGCCCGCGTCACGCGCCCAAGCCTCGCGGCGCGGCCGAAGGAGGACGATCCTCTCAAACCGCCCCGCGACGGACCGTGAAACAAACGGCTAAGCCAGCGGCCAAGTCTGCCGCGAAGCCAGCCGGAGGAGAACAAGCCGGGTCCTCGGTTGACGAGGCCCGGATCGCCGAGGTCATCCGGCCCGTGATCGCCGCGGCCGGCATGGACCTGGAATCGGTGCGGGTGACCGCCGCGGGACGGCGCAGGTTGCTGCGCGTGGTGGTGGACAGCGACCGTGGCGTGAGCCTCGACGACGCGGCCGCGGTCAGCCGCGATCTGTCCGCCGCGCTCGACACCGTGGCCGTGATGGGCGACTTCCCGTACACGCTGGAGGTCTCCTCGCCCGGGGTGGATCGCCCCTTGACCGACCACCGGCACTGGCGTCGCGCGATGGGGCGCCTGGTCCGGGTGACGGTGACCGATTCGAGCGGCGCGCGGCCGGTCTCCGGCCGGATTGCCGTGGCCGACACCGACGGGGTGACCCTGGACGTCGAGGGTTTCCGCCGCCGCTTCCCCTACTCCGTGCTGGGCCCGGGGGCGATCCAGGTGGAGTTCGGGCATCCGCCTAGCGAGCTTGGAGCGACCGGCGATGGACATTGACCTGAGCGTGCTGCGCAGTCTGGAGAGCGAGAAGGACATCTCGCTGGACCAGGCGATCAAGGCCATCGAGGATGCGCTGCTCGTGGCGTACCACAAGTCCGAGGGCGCGTCGGCGACCGCCCGGGTCGAGGTCGACCGCAAGAGCGGCCACGTCACCGTCTGGGCCATCCAGACCGGCCCGGACGGTGACGTGCTCCGGGAGTACGACGACACCCCGGCCGGGTTCGGCCGGATCGCGGCCACCACCGCCCGTCAGGTGATCCTGCAGCGCCTGCGCGACGTCGAGGACGAGCTGACCTTCGGCGAGTACGCGGGCCGCGAGGGCGACATCGTGGCCGGGGTCATCCAGCAGGGCAAGGACCCGCGGACCGTGCTGGTCGACCTGGGCAGGCTCGAGGCGATACTGCCGCCCGCCGAGCAGGTGCCCGGCGAGCGGTACATCCACGGCGAGCGGATCAGGTGCTACGTGCTGCACGTGCGCAAGGGGCACCGCGGGCCTTCGGTCACCCTGTCCCGGACCCATCCGGGCCTGGTCAAGAAGCTGTTCGCGCTGGAGGTGCCCGAGATCGCCGAGGGTGCGGTGGAGATCGTCGCGCTCGCCCGCGAGGCGGGCCACCGGACCAAGATCGCGGTCCGGTCGCACCAGTCGGGGGTCAACGCCAAGGGCGCCTGCATCGGCCCGATGGGCAGCCGGGTGCGGAACGTGATGAACGAGCTGCACGGCGAGAAGATCGACATCGTCGACTACGCCGACGACCCGGCGAATTTCGTGGCCAACGCGCTGTCTCCCGCCCGGGTCAACCGGGTGCACGTCGTCGACCTGGGCGCGCGCGAGGCCCAGGTCATCGTGCCCGACTACCAGCTCTCCCTGGCCATTGGCAAGGAAGGGCAGAACGCCCGGCTCGCCGCCCGGCTCACCGGCTGGCGGATCGACATCAGGTCGGACGCCGTAGTCTCAGAAACAACAGAAACACCACAGGCACCACAGGCACCACAGACAACGCGGGCATCACAGGCACCAGAAACAACCCAGGCAACAGAAGCCGCAAAAGCCCCGAAAATAGCGCAAACGACTCAAGCATCAGAAGCCGCAGCGGCCGCAGTGAACAGCGCAGACCCGCAGCCGCAGGTTTCGCCTGGTGTCGGGGACGTTCGGACACGGTAGACTTAACCTTGGAATGGCCGTACGAACCGAGCGGCACACCTCAGGTATGCCCGTCACGCGTACCTGTGTAGGCTGCAAGGAGCGTGCGGAGAAGTCCAGCCTGCTTCGCCTCGTAGCGGCTGGGGACGTCATCCAGCCCGACCCGCAAGCCCGGCTCCCGGGCCGGGGTGCGTACCTGCATCCCAGCCTGGCCTGCCTGGACCTTGCGCGTCGGCGCCGGGCGTTCCCCCGGGCACTACGCACCGCGGGATCGCTCAGCCTCGAACCACTGGCTGAGTATCTTTGCGGCGCGGAATCCCCGGCATAGCATTGCTCGCGGCGGAACAAACCTGGCTGGGCAGCACGCTGTATAACAAGCACGCTGTACAGCAAGAAGGAACACCTGTCGGAAAGCAGGTCGAGAAGCGATGAGCGCTCGATGAGCACGCGGCGATGATGACCATAGGCTGAGGCCCGCCCGGAGCACGCTCTGCCCGGGCCGGGGTCCGGTAGAGGGTCCAGGGGACTGGGCCGAGAAGGAGCGTAGTGGCGAAAGTCCGGGTTTACGAACTCGCGAAGGAGTTCGGGGTCGAGAGCAAGGCCGTGATGGACCAGCTCAAGGAAATGGGCGAGTTCGTGCGATCGGCATCCTCGACGATAGAGGCACCTGTGGTCCGGCGGCTCAAGGAAGCTTTTTCCGCGACCGCGGCCCCGCAGGATCAGCAAGCAGCACGGTCCAGGACCGCGGCTCCGTCCGCGCCCCGTAACGGAACGGACGGTAACGGAACGGACACCGCCCGGCAGCAGCCCGGTGCGCGGCCCGGCGGGCCGTCCCGCACCGACGGCCGTCCGGACGCGGCGGCGCCCGCGCCCCGAGTCGCGCCGGACGGAGCGCCGGCCAGCGTGGCCGAACGCGCGGCGGACACCGGACGCGCGGTCACCGCCGAGACCGCGGCCACCGCCGAGACCGCGAGCGGCGCAGCGCCCGCGGACGGCGCGGCGCGCCGTCTGCCGCCGGTCCCGCCGTCGCCGCTGTCCCATCCGGCGCCGGGCGATGCCCGGACCCAGGGCACCGCGCCGCGCGTCCCCGGACCCCCGCGTACCCCGGCCACCCCCGCGGACTTCCGCGGGCCGGCGAGCGCGCCAGGCACAGCGCCAGGCACAAACGCGGGCACCAGCGCGGGCACAAACGCCCCGGGCACCAGCACACCGGGAACCGGGCGACCCCAGACCCCCAGGCCAGGTGGCCCGGGAGCCCCCGGCACCCCCCGCCAGGGAAGCCAGGGAGGCCAGGGAGGCCAGGGAACCAGCCAGGGCGGCACCCGCCCCGGCGCCCCGCGTCCGGCCGGCCCCGGCGCCCCAAGGCCCGGCTCCCCGCGTCCCGGTGCCCCAAGGCCCGGTGGCCCGCGCCCCGGCCCCCGGCCGGGTAACAACCCGTTCAGCTCGACCGCGACCGGCATGGGCTCGGCGCCCCCGGCCCGGACCCAGGGTCCGGTCCCCGGCCAGTCCGACCGCGGCCCCCGGCCCGGCGACCGCGACCGCGGCCCCAGGACCGACGGCGGCCCGCGTCCCGGCGGCCGCGGCCCGGGCGGTCCCGGCGGCCCCAGGCCCGGCGGCGCCGGCGACGGCGGCCCGCGTCCCGGTGGATTCGGCGGTGCGCGTCCCGGCGGCCCTCGGCCGAGCCCGATGAACATGCCGTCCCGTCCGGCACCGTCCGGCGGTGGCCGCGGCCCCGGCGGCCCCGGCGGTCGTGGCGGCCCGGGAGCAGGTGCCGGAGCAGGCACCCGGCCCGGCGGCCCCGGCGGTCGTGGCGGCGCGGGCGCGGGCCCGCGCAGTGGCGGCGCACCCGGCACCGGCGCGCCCAGGACGGGCGCTGGCGCGGGCGGCGGACCGCCCCGTCCGGGCGGCGGCCGCGGCCGCAGCGGCACCCAGGGCGCCTTCGGGCGTCCCGGCGGGCGTCCGTCCCGTGGCCGCAAGTCGAAGAAGCAGCGGCGTCAAGAGTTCGACAACATGCAGGCGCCGTCGATCGGCGGCGTGCAGGTCCCGCGTGGCAACGGCCAGGTGGTCCGGCTCAGCCGGGGCGCCAGCCTGAGCGACTTCGCCGACAAGATCGGCGCCAACCCGGCGTCGCTGGTCCAGGTGCTGCTGCACCTGGGCGAGATGGTCACCGCCACCCAGTCGGTCAACGACGAGACCCTGCAGTTGCTCGGCGCGGAGCTGAACTACACCATCCAGGTCGTCTCGCCCGAGGAAGAGGACCGCGAGCTGCTCGAGTCGTTCGACATCGAGTTCGGCGAGGACGAGGGCGACGAGGCCGACCTGGTGGCCCGGCCGCCGGTGGTCACGGTGATGGGTCACGTCGACCACGGCAAGACCAAGCTGCTCGACGCGATCAGGCACACCAACCTGGTCGCCCGCGAGGCCGGCGGCATCACCCAGCACATCGGTGCCTACCAGGTGACCCAGGACGTGGACGGCGAAGAGCGCAAGATCACCTTCATCGACACCCCGGGTCACGAGGCGTTCACCGCCATGCGGGCCCGCGGCGCCGAGACCACCGACCTGGTGGTCCTCGTGGTCGCGGCCGACGACGGCGTGAAGCCGCAGACCACCGAGGCGCTGAACCATGCCCAGGCGGCCGGCGTGCCGATCGTCGTGGCGGTCAACAAGGTCGACAAGGAGGGCGCCGACCCGCAGCGGGTGCGCGCCCAGCTGACCGAGTACGGCCTGGTCGCCGAGGAGTTCGGCGGCGACACCCAGTTCGTGGACGTGTCCGCCACCAAGCGAACCGGTATCGCCACCCTGCTCGAGGCCATCGTGCTGACCGCCGACGCCGAGCTGGACCTGCGGGCCAACCCGGATCAGGACGCCCAGGGCGTGGCCATCGAGGCACACCTGGACAAGGGCCGCGGCCCGGTGGCCACCGTGCTGGTCCAGCGCGGCACGCTGCACGTCGGCGACTCGATCGTCTGCGGCGAGGCGTTCGGCCGGGTCCGGGCCATGCTGGACGAGAACAACGAGCCCATCGCCGAGGCTCCGCCGTCCCGTCCGGTTCAGGTGCTCGGCCTGACCGCCGTGCCCGGCGCGGGCGACAACTTCCTGGTCGTCTCCGACGACCGGATGGCCCGGCAGATCGCCGAACGCCGGGAGGCCCGCGAGCGGGTCGCCCAGTTCGCGCAGGGCAGGCGCCGCGTCACGCTGGAGGACCTGGACCAGGCGTTCAAGGCCGGCGAGCGCGAGGAACTGCTGCTCATCATCAAGGGCGACGTGTCCGGCTCGGTGGAAGCCCTGGAGGACGCGCTGCTCAAGCTCGATGTCGGCGAGGAAGTCAGCCTGCGCGTGATCGGCCGCGGCGTCGGCGCGATCACCCAGGACGACGTGAACCTGGCCATCGCCTCGGACGCGGTGATCATCGGCTTCAACGTCCGGCCGGCCGAGCGGGCCGGTGAGCTGGCCCGGCGCGAGGGCGTGGACATCCGCTACTACTCGATCATCTACCAGGCGATCGAGGAGGTCGAGGCCGCGCTCAAGGGCATGCTCAAGCCCGAGTTCGAGGAGATTCAGCTCGGCACCGCGGAGGTCCGGGAGGTCTTCCGGGTGCCGCGGGTCGGGAACATCGCCGGGTGCATCGTCCGCACCGGGTCGATCCACCGCAACAGCAAGGCGCGGCTGATCCGGGACGGCGTGGTGATCTCCGACAACCTCACGGTGGATTCGCTGCGCCGGTTCAAGGACGACGCGACCGAGGTCCGCGAGGGCTACGAGTGCGGTATCGGCGTCGGCTACAACGACATCCGGATCGAGGACAGGATCGAGACCTTCGAGATGCGGGAAAAGCCGAGAGCCTAAAACGCAGTTGTTTGTCGCGGCGCTGACCCTTGACGTGCTGCTGGGCGACGTGCACTCGCTGAAAGCCAAACGTGCCGTCGTCCGGCCGCTCGTCGCCGAGTTGCGCCGGCGCCACCCAGGGGTCGCGGTGGCCGAGACCGGCCACCTGGATCTGCACCGGCGGGCCGAGATCGGCGTGGCCGTGGTCTCCGCCACCGCCGAGAACGCGATGAGCGTCCTCACCGAGTGCGAGCGCCAGGTGGCCCGGCACCCGGAGATCGAGCTGCTGTCGGCCCGGCAGCGGTTGTTCAACGAGGAGGAGTGAGCGAGCATGGATGCCGCCCGCGCCCGTAAACTGGCCGACCGGATCAGCCAGATCGTCGCGGAGATGCTGGAGCGACGGATCAAGGACCCGCGGCTCGGCTTCGCCACCGTCACCGAGGCCCGGCTGACCAACGACCTGCGCGAAGCCACCGTGTACTACACCGTGCTCGGCACCGATGCCGAACGCGCCGACACGGCCATGGCCCTGGCCAGCGCGACCGGCGTCATCCGGTCCGAGGTCGGCCGGCAGCTCGGGCTGCGGCACACGCCGTCGCTTGAGTTCGTGGCCGACGTCCTGCCGGACACCGCCCAGCGGATCGAGGAGCTGGTCACCATCGCCCGTAACGCGGACGCCGAACTGGCCCGCAGCCGCGAGGGTGCCGTCCCGGCCGGCGACCCCGACCCCTACCGCAAGCCCGCCGAGTACGGGGACGACGACGAGGACGAATGACGGACGGCAAAGATGGCCTGGTCATCGTCGACAAGCCGGGCGGCATGACCTCTCATGACGTCGTGGCACGGATCCGGCGGCTGGCCGGGACCAGGCGGGTGGGCCACGCGGGCACGCTGGACCCGATGGCGACCGGTGTCCTGGTGGTCGGGGTCGAGAAGGCCACCCGGCTGCTCGGCTACCTGACCCTGACCGAGAAGCAGTACGACGCCACGATCAGGCTCGGCCAGTCGACCAGCACCGACGACGCGGAGGGCGAGCTCACCGGGACCGCATCAGCGGAAAACGTCGCCCCGGAGGCGATCGCGAAGGCGGTCGCGGACCTGACCGGCGAGATCCAGCAGATCCCGCCCGCGGTCAGCGCGATCAAGGTCGACGGCCAGCGCGCCTACAAGCTGACCAGGGCCGGGGCCGCGCCCGAGCTCAAACCCCGCCCGGTGACCGTCTATGAGTTCACCGTCACCGCCATCCGCCCCGTCGGTGACGACCTTAAAGACCTCGACGCCACCGTGCGCTGCTCCAGCGGCACGTATATCAGGGCCCTGGCCCGCGACCTCGGCGCCGCGCTGGGCACCGGCGGGCACCTGACCGCCCTGCGCCGCACCCGGGTCGGCGGGTACGGCCTGGACCAGGCCCGGACCCTGGACCAGCTGGCCGAGCGGTTCGAGGTCATGCCGCTGGCCCGGGCCGCCGCGGCCGCGTTCGCCCGCCGGGACCTGTCCGCCGACGAGGCCCGCCGCCTGGCCCACGGCGGCCGCCTGGCCGCCACCGGCGCCCCGGGAACGACGGCCGCCTTCGCCCCGGACGGAGCCCTCGTCGCCCTGCTGAGCGAGGACACCGGCCAGGCGCGCCCGCTGGTGGTCTTCGCCGGAAGCTAGGCTGTTCTGCGCGGAGCGGATGCAAGGAGGAACGGGGATCGTGTACCGCTGGTACGGCTTGGACGACGTGCCTGCCGACTGGGCCGGGTGCGTGGCCACGATCGGCGTGTTCGACGGCGTGCACCTCGGCCACCAGCGGGTCGTGGCCCGGGCCCGCGAGGTCGCCCGGGACAAGAACCTGCCGCTGGTCGTGATCACCTTCGATCCGCACCCGGACGAGGTCATCCGCCCCGGCTCGCACCCGCCGTTCCTGACCACCCCCCGCCGCCAGGCCGAACTCCTGGCCGGCCTCGGCGCCGACGCCGTGTTCGTGCTCCCCTTCAGCGTGGAGTTCTCCCGGCTGAGCCCCGATGAGTTCGTCCGCATCGTGCTGTCGGACCGCCTGCACGCCGCCGCCGTCGTGGTGGGGGAGGACTTCCGGTTCGGCCGCAAGGCCGCGGGCGACGTCCCGCTGCTGGCCGAGCTGGGGGAGAAGTACGACTTCACCGCCGAGGGCGTGCCGCTGCTGGCCGCGGACGGCATCACCATGTCCTCGACCTACATCCGGGGCCGGCTGTCCGCCGGTGACGTGGCCGGGGCCGCGGCCGCCCTCGGCCGCCCGCACCGGGTGGAGGGCGTGGTCGTCCGCGGCCATATGCGCGGCCGGGCCCTGGGCTTCCCGACCGCCAACCTGGAGACCCCGCCGCACACCGCGACCCCCGCCGACGGGGTCTACGCGGGCTGGCTGGTCAGCCTGGACCTGGACGGCACCGACGTCACCCGCTGGCCGGCTGCGATCTCGATCGGCACCAACCCGACCTTCGACGGCACCGACCGCACCGTCGAGGCCTACGCGCTCGACCGCGACGACCTGGACCTGTACGGCACCCACGCCGCCATCGAGTTCACCGCCCGGCTGCGCGGCACCGAGAAATTCGATTCCGTCGACGCCCTCGTCGCCCAGATGCGCGACGACGTCGCGGCCGCCCGGGCGCTGACCGCCCCCTGACCCCGCACCCATCACCCTCCTTCCTTTTCCTCCGAACGGGCCGTGGTCCCCGCTCCCCACACTCGCCTTCAGCGGTCCGGGCCAGGCGTCTCCGTCTCTGATCGCTCCCCGGGCCGCCGGCGGCCCCCCGTGGCGGGCACCTTAACTTGTAGCAATGCGCTATCTCCCGGCACTGCGGTCGGCTTCCACTCTCGCTGTCGCGATCGCGACGGCTGCCGTGACGGTGGTCGCCGCCTGCGGCGAGGTGAGCGCTGGGTCGGCTAGTGCCGCCGGTCCGGCTGCCTTCCATCCGCGTGCCGGGTGGCAGAACGTGCCGGGCGCTGTGATCATCTGCCATTCGGCGCTCTCGCCGGCGGATCAGAACGCGGTGGTGCTGGGCGTGTCGGCGGACTCGGCGTCGGACGCGTGGGGCGTCGGTGTCTGCGGGGAGGATGGCGGTACGCACGACGATGTGGGCATGACGCCGTCCGGGTTCATCGAGCACTGGGACGGGCGGGCCTGGCGGCGGGTGCCAGCCCCGGCCTCTGGTGAGTATGACCTGGTGCGGGCGGTGTCGCCGGCCGATGTATGGGTGGCGAGCCTGGCCGGTGACCCGTGGGCGTCGACCCAGCAGAGCTCGGCGACGGCGATGCCCGGCGGGCCGGCGATAATCCACTGGAACGGGCGGTCTTGGGCGCCGGCGACCGCTGGCCTGGGCCAGGTGGTGTACGGGCTGGTGGCCTCGCGTACGGCCGGGGTGTGGGCCCTGACGTCGGCGGGTGTGCAGCGGTACGCCGACGGCGCCTGGCAGGCGGTGCCAGGGCCGGCCGGGGTGTCCTTCGGCCTGCATGACTCCGGTGGCCCCGGACCGCAGGCGAGCGCCTTCCTCGCCGCCGCTGCGGCGGGAATCTGGGCGGTCGGGGACAGCGCGCCGGGAATGCCGGTGCTCGCGCACTGGAGCGGCGGCCAGTGGACCACGGTGCCGGTGCCGGTGGCCGGCCCGGCCAGCGCGGTCACCGGCCTCACGGCGAACGGCTCCGGTGCCTGGCTGACTGTTCAATCCTCCGGTAACGGCAACGCCGTTTCTATGCTCGAACGGTGGGACGGGCAGTCGTGGTCGCGGGTCGCGCGGGCCGGCCTCCAGCCGCAGTACCCGGCCTGGCCGGCGCAGATCGCGGCGCCCGGTGAGGACTACGGCGGCTCCTTGCTGTGCCGGTTCCCGCTAACCAGCGCGCAGCGGGCGCCGTTCTCCGGATACGCGTGGACCTGCCCGCCCGGGCTGAGCGCGATCACGATGACCACCGTCCCCGGGACGAAGTACGTGTGGGCGGCCGGAACGCGGCAGCAGGGTCCGTACCCGGTAGCGGCCTTCTCCCTGTTCGCCGCCCGCTGACCTGCTGCCGCGCTCAATGCGCCGGGCGCGCCTTACCGTGACCGCTTCCAGAACGCACGGTCCCCGGCCGGCCCCGCCTCCCCGGCGAACGCGGACAGCACCCGGATCGCCTCCTGCCAAAGCGCCTCAAACCGGTCCCCGGCCGCCCGCCCTGGCTTATCGCACCCACGCAACTTGCCCGCCAGCCCCGCCAGCGCGGCCAGTTCCCCGCCCGGGCCGAGCAGGGCCAGGTCCCCGCCTGCGCCCGCCTCCCCGCCTGCGCCCGCCTCCCCGCCTGCGCCCGGCCAGCCGGCCGTGCCAGGACCGGCGCCCAGTGAGGCGAGCAGCGCCTCGATGCGGGTCGCCAGGTCGGCCAGCAGCCGGGCCCGCTCGGTATCCGGCGCGCCCTGCGCCGCCCGCAGCGCGACGGCCTCGTCGGCCGCCTGGCGGCGGGCCTGCGGCAGCCGGGGCGGCGCCCCGGTAACCGCCGCGCTCGCTGCCACGACCGGCGCAGTGGGCGCGGCGTGCGCGGCGCTCGTGGCCACCCAGCCGCCCCCCTTCCGGGCCCGCAGCGGGCGTCCGGACCTGGCCTGCAGCGGCATCGCGGGCCTGCGCATCGCGTCCGCCGGCCCTGCTCCGGCTGGCGTCCCGCCCGCCGCGTACCACCCGATCTGGGGCGGTGCCGGAGCGCCGATGCCCGCCGGATCCCATCCGGCTGGCAGTTCGACCGGCTGGGTCACCCGGTGCGGCCCCGTCCCGTCGGTGACGACCCGGGAATCGACGGCCACGAACGCCGTGAACCGGCTCAGCACGCCGTACCGCATCGAGGCGTCGGTGATCTGTTGTTCCAGCCGGTCCAGCCCGGAGGTGTCGTGACCGGCCCAGGCCGCGTAGCGATCCTCCAGGTCGCGCACGTGAGCGCGCGCCCAGGCGGCCCTGCTCGCGGGGGTGCCGCCGGTGACCGCGGTGACCTTGCTCTCGAACCGCGTGCCGTCCGCCGCCGTGCCCGTCACCGTGATCGATCCGCCGGGCTGCCCCCGCCAGCGCCCGGTCAGCGTGACCACCACGCCCGGGAACAAGTCGGGCAGCAAGCCTGGCGCCACCGTCCCGGGCACGATCGCCATGCCGTCCGCGGCCAGCGCGAGCGCGGTCACCAGCGGCGTGCCGATCCGCCTGTGGATGCATGCGGCCGCCTCGTCCAGCCGGTCCTCCGACTCCACCAGCTCGCAGCGCCCGCGCCCGGCCGCGGCGAGCCGGGACAAGAACCCGGCGTTGACCGCCTGGTCGATGCCCACCACATGCACCCGGATCCCGGCCAGCCGCGGCCCCATCCGCTCCAGGATCTGGTCCTCGTTGCCGACCTGCCCGTCGGTGACCAGGACCAGCACACGATCGCGGTCCGGATCCTCGCCGGCCAGCAACCGTGCCGCCTGCTCCAGCGGCGCGAGCATCTCGGTGCCGCCCCGGGCGTCGGTCCGGGCCAGCCACTCCACGGCGCGGAACCGGTTCCGGTCGGTCGCGTAAGCCAGCCCGTCCGCCAGGTCCGGCGGCCGCTCGACCACGTTGTCGAAGCACAGCACGGCGAACCGGTCGGCACCGGTCAGCGTGTCCACGATCCGCGCCGCGGCGCGCCGGGCCGCCACGATCTTCCAGCCGTGCATGCTCCCGGAACGGTCCAGGACCAGCACCACGTCGCGCGCCCGGACCCGGCCGCCGCCATCCGGCGGTACGAGGGTGAGGGTGAACGTGCCCTCGTCCGGGTCTGCCTCCTCGTCGAAGGTCAGCATCAGCGAGGTCGCGATCTGCTCGGAGTCCGCCACGGCCAGCCGGAGGATGAAGTCCCGGTCCAGCCGTTCGCCCGGGTGCAG
>Ga0070735_10001691_pt1 | contig 20802 bp, 16 predicted proteins | sample Coa_R1_FD_66443 | JGI IMG/M metagenome (GOLD analysis project Ga0070735, IMG submission 66443) | Surface soil microbial communities from Centralia Pennsylvania, which are recovering from an underground coalmine fire - Coalmine... | ecosystem: Environmental > Terrestrial > Soil > Unclassified ... | reverse complement strand
AAGACCGTCAAGCAGTCCGCGCCGGGCAGGATGCGAGGCGCCAAGGAGAAGATGGCTGTGGCATCCCGCACGGTTCTCGTCTTCCCGACCGACGGCAAGGGCGGCATCAGCGACCAGCTATCCGACGTCGTAACGGACACCATGCGCGCCCGCATCGGAGCAAGCGGAAAGTACCAGACGGTCTACTTCCTGCGATCGCTTCCGACGGTCGTGCGGGCGCTGAACGAGTCGACGCTCACCAATAACGAGGTGTCGCATCCGTTCGACGACGACGCGAAGCTGAAGAAGCTGATGCCCCAGACCAGCTTCGACCTGGCGCTCACCACGTCGGTGGACAGCTACAACTACGACGCGGCGAAGAACCAGGTGACGCTGCTCATCAGCGCGCGACTCATCGACTTCCGCGGGGCGAAGCCCGTCGTCAAGGCGGCTGCGGAGAACGCGAGCAGCGCCGCGTCCGGCGGTAACGCGCGCGAGATCGATCTCGCCACGGAGGTCGCGCACAACATCGCGGAGAAGCTGATCACTTCGCTCCTGTCCCAGTAGGCCACGGACGGTCGCCAAGAGCAGAGGCCGGACGCCCAAAGGCGCCCGGCCGTGAAATGCCCGATCAACCCAACCTGCGGCGCACGAACCGCCCCGACGCGCACCGCCCCAGGTTTCGCTATCCCCTCACGCCGTCGCAGGACCAGGCGGTCCGCTACCTGCCAGATCGGCCGCCAGTTCGCTTCCGGCCTGCCAAACGCAGGCCGGACCATGGAACGTAAAACGCCCTATGCGATCGCCCGCCGTCTCGATAATTGCCTCGCTCCTCCTGCTGCTGGCCGCGGCATCCGTCGGCCGGGCCGCCGGCCTCATGACGGTCAACCTGCGCGCCACGCGCAGCGTCCTGCTCGCGGACGGCAAGCAGACAACCACGCTGCGGGCCGAAGTGCGCGACAGCGCCGGCCATTTCGCCACCGAGAACACGCTCGTAACCTTCAACACCAACCTCGGAACGCTCTCGGCCGCGCAGGCGCCAACGCACGGCGGCGTCGCCACCGTTACGCTCAATAGCGCGGTGAAGGGCAATGCCCTCATCACGGCATTCACCGGCGGCGGCGTCAGCTCGCCGCTCACGGTCGTCTTCACCGACGATCCGGAGGCGACGTTCCAGGGCAACAACTACATGCAGTTTACGGCCAGCAGTTATCTGGCCTATAGCGCCACGGACAAGGTGATCGAGGCGCTCGGTAAGAACGGCGGCGCGCGCGTCGTCTACCGGAATATCGAGATCACGGCCGATAGGATGCAGATGACCTGCAGCGACCTGATTCTGCGCGCTCGCGATAACATCACGATCAAGCGCGCCGGCAAGACCTACAAGGCGACACGGCTCTACTACAGTCTTCAGTCCGGCGACGGCTATGCGATCGGCGAGCTGAACGGCCGCCTTCAGCCACTCCAGATCGCCGGCGAGGTCCCCCACGTCGAGCCAAGCAAGACGCCAATTCCGACCTCCTACATGGGCATGCCGGACCTGCAGGTGAAGCTCAACATCGTCGCCAAGAGCATCAACTACATCCCGGGCGATCGGCTGCAGTTCCGCCGCGCGCGATTCTTCCAGGACCAGCAGCAGATCCTGGTGCTGCCCTACTACGAGACCGGCCTGAACGCCACGGAGCTGTTCACCGACCAGTTCATCAGCGTCGGGACCAACGGGTTCGGCCTCAACCTTCCATTTTACTACAACCTCTCGCCGCGCGGCGACGGCATCATCTACCTGCGGCACCAGCAGCCACTGGGGCGCGGCTACTACTCCACCCAGCCGGGCTGGGCCATCGACGTGATCCAGGGCTACTCGTCTCTCGGCGACCATCGGTTCGAGGGATCGTACGGGTTCACCGATCTCACGCGCAGCGACTGGAGTTTTCGGTTCAACCACAACCAGGAGTTCAACTCGCGCACACAGGGCTCGTTCGACCTGGAATTTCCGCAGCACGACAGCATCTTCAGCGCCGCGAACTTCTCGCACCAGTTGAATGCGTTCCGCGTCGGGGCGGACTTCTCCGGCGGCCAGACGTTCGTCGGCGACCACACGACCACGTCGAACGCGAACCTGTTCGTCGAATCGGTGCCGCACCCGTTCTTCGGCTCCAAGGGATACCAGTATACATTCGGTACGAACTACACGACCGGGGAGACGCACACGACGCTGGCGGGAGTGCAGAATTACAATCAGACGTCCGAAAACGCGACGATGCGCGTTTTCGGACGCCCGGTCCTGCTGGACAAGCGGACGACATTCAATAACTCGTTCACAGTCGGCCACACCTGGTCGGATACCGGCGGGACCGGCCTCACCGCGCTCGCAACGCTATCGCTGGACCGAACGCTGCCGGGCGGCGGCGGCCTGAACATGAGTTACGACTTCGTAGAGCGGCCCCGAAGCATCTTCACCTCCAGCGGCAAGCATCGCGTCGGGCTCACGTTCACCACGCAGAGCAAGAAGCGCTTCCAGGCCTTCCTCTTTGGGAGCGCCTACCTCGACGCGCCGGAGCAGAGCCTACTCGCCGACTTCTCTTACAGGCTGGACAGCCGCTGGAGGTTCATTGGCGCGGCGACGCTCCAGCGGTTCGAAGACCAGACCTACAACGACATCGAACTGATCGTGGGGCGCCGCATCGGCGCGCGGGAGATCCAGCTCGGCTACTCGACCTTCACCAAGCGAGTCTCCTTCGACTTTACAGCGACACGGTTCTAGGCCGGCGAGCCTCGTAGGCGCTGATATCGGCCTCATGCTGCAGCGTGAGGCCGATGTCGTCGAGGCCATTCTGCAGGCAGTGGCGCCGGAACGAGTCGACCTCGAACGGCGCCGCAAAGCCCATCGTGTCGGACACCGTGCACGTCTCCAGGTCCACCGTAAGCGTGTAACCTCTGTTCTGCCGCGCGCGGGCCAGCAGCAGCTCGACCTGCTCCTCCGGCAGCGTCACGGGCAGAATGCCGTTCTTGAAGCAGTTGTTGTAGAAGATGTCGGCGTAAGAGGGGGCGATGAGCGCCCGGAAGCCGTAGTCTTCCAGCGCCCACGGCGCGTGCTCCCGCGACGAGCCGCACCCGAAATTCTTACCCGCAATCAGGATCGAAGCTCCCTTCAGCGCCGGCGCGTTCAGCTCGAACTCCGGATTGGGCGTCTGCCCGTCCGAGAGGTAGCGCCAATCGAAGAAGAGGAACTTCCCGAAGCCAGTCCGCTCGATCCGCTTTAGGAACTGCTTGGGGATGATCTGGTCGGTATCCACGTTCACCCGGTCCAGCGGCGCCGCCAGGCCGGTCTCCTTGACAAACGGTCTCATTCGTTAACCTCCAGGCTGTTTCCAGACGCGGATATCCACAAGATGGCCGGCGATCGCGGCGGCCGCCGCCATGGCGGGGCTGACGAGGTGCGTCCGGCCCCCCTTGCCTTGCCGTCCCTCGAAGTTCCTGTTCGACGTGGAGGCGCAGCGCTGGCCAGGCTGCAGGATGTCCGGGTTCATTCCAAGGCACATCGAGCAGCCTGCCTCGCGCCAATCGAAACCGGCCTCCTTGAATATTCGGTCAAGGCCCTCCGCCTCCGCCAGCCGCTTCACCTCTGCGCTTCCCGGAACGACCATCGCATGGACCGAGGCGCTCACGTGGCCGCCCTTCGCGACGGCCGCCGCTGCGCGGAGGTCCTCGATCCGGCCGTTGGTGCAGGAGCCGATGAACACCTTGTCCAGCGTGAGCGACTGGAGCGGCTCGCCGGCCGCGAGGCCCATGTACTCCAGCGCCCGCTCGCAGGCGCGGCGGTCCGACGGGTTGTCGTACGTGTCCGGCGAGGGAACGCAGCCGGTTATCGGCGCGACCATGCCGGGACTCGTCCCCCAGGTAACATAGGGCGCGATCTCGGCGCCGTCCAGCGTTACCAGCGAATCGAACTCGCAGCCCGGATCGCCCGGAAGCTGCCGCCACGCCGCGACCGCTGCGTCCCAGTCCGCGCCACTGGGCGCGAATGGCCGGCCCTTCACGTAGGCGATGGTCTTCTCGTCCGGCGCGATCATCCCTGCGCGCGCGCCTGCCTCGATGCTCATGTTGCACACCGTCATGCGGCCTTCCATCGAGAGACTTCGGATCACGTCGCCGGTGTACTCCACGGCATAACCGGTCGCGCCGTCCGTCCCGATCTTGCCGATGATCGCGAGGATCACGTCCTTCGCGGTCACGCCGGCGGCAAGCGCGCCGTCCACGCGAATCTCCATCGTCTTCGGCCGGGTCTGCGGCAGGCACTGCGTGGCAAGCACGTGTTCCACCTCGCTCGTCCCGATGCCGAAGGCGAGCGCGCCGAACGCTCCATGGGTGCTGGTGTGGCTGTCGCCGCAGACGATCGTGAGGCCCGGCTGCGTGAGGCCCAGCTCCGGGCCGATGACGTGGACGATCCCCTGGCGCCGATCGTGCAGGTCGTAGAGCGTAATGCCGAACTCCTCGCAGTTGCGTGCGAGCGTGTCCATCTGCAGCTTGGAGATAGTGTCCAGGATTGGGAGCGAGCGGTCCGTCGTAGGTACGTTGTGGTCCATCGTCGCGACCGTGAGATCCGGCCGCCGCACGCGCCTGCCGCTCAATCTGAGGCCCTCGAACGCCTGTGGCGAGGTCACCTCGTGAACGAGGTGCAGGTCGATATAGAGCAGGGCCGGGCTGCCCGGCTCCTCGCGCACGACGTGCGAGTCCCAAATCTTGTCGAACATTGTCCGCGGCGCGGGCGCGTCGGACGAATTGGCGGTTAGTGCATCCGGCATGGGTCCATTCCTTAATAGAATCGCGAATAGAATCACGATTGTACGAACAGTATATCCGGTTCCTGGTTCATAGTCAAAGACTTCAGCGCGATCGAAACCATAGGCAAGGCCTATGGACTGGGCGCACCGGGCGGGCAATCGGTCGCGAGATTGTTGACAAAGCGGAGAAGCGTAAGTTATACTACCCAAGTTCGCCCGCCGGGGCGCCGGGCCGGCCGGACTAGCAGGACAGGAAACATGCAAGAGGTGCTTAAGGAGATCCTGACCGTTCTGGAGCGCAACGCGCGTGCCACGCCCGGTCAGATCGCGGCGCTCACGGACCTCCAGGAAGAGGATATCGCCCGGCAGATCGCCGAATGGGAGCAGTCCGGCATCATCCGGCGCTACAAAACGGTAGTCGACTGGGAGAAGTTCGGTGTCGAGCGCGTCTTCGCCTTTATCGACGTGCGCGTAAGTCCCGCCCGCGGGGTCGGCTTTGACGACGTCGCCGAGCGTATCTATCGCTACCCGGAAGTCCATTCCGTCTATCTGGTATCCGGCGCGCAGGACCTGCGATGCGTCGTCGAGGGCCGCACCATCAAGGAGATCGCCGATTTCGTAGCGCAGAAGCTCTCCACCATCGACCGCGTCAACTCTTGCTCGACCCATTTCCTGCTGAAGAAATATAAGGATGACGGCGACATATTCGCGGACACGGAAGCCGACCATCGCCTGATGGTCGCTCCATGAGTCCTCGAAAGCCCCTGAACCGCATCATATCCAACTGCCCGCCCTCCGGCATCCGCAGGTTTTTCGATATTGCGCAGCAGATGGAGAACGTGATCTCGCTCGGGGTCGGCGAGCCGGACTTCGTCACGCCGTGGCGGATTCGCGAGGCGGGAATCTGGTCGCTGGAGCGCGGCTACACGACGTACACGTCGAACAGCGGATTGCTCGAGCTGCGAACGCGGATTTGCGCGATGCTCGCCCGCCGCTATGGTGCGGACTACGATCCCGTATCCGAGTGCCTGATCACCGTCGGCGTCTCCGAAGGGCTCGACCTCGCGCTGCGCGTGCTGTTGAATCCGGGCGACGAAGTGATCGTCCCGGAGCCGTGCTACGTCTCCTACATTCCGGGGATCGAATTCGCGGGCGGAGTCGCCGTACCGGTCAAGACCGACTATTGCGATGGCTTTCGTCTCCACGCAGAGCGCATCGCCGAGGCGGTCACGCCGCGAACGAAGGCCCTCATCCTCGGATCGCCGGCAAATCCGACCGGCGCGACGCAGTCGCGACACGACCTCGCGCGGCTCGCGGAGCTCGCCGGCGAGCACGACTTCTACCTGATATCCGATGAGATTTACGACCGGCTCACCTACGTTGGGGAGCACACCTGCATGGGCACGCTGCCGGGCGCGCGGGACCGGTCGATCGTCCTGAACGGCTTCTCGAAGGCGTACGCGATGACCGGCTGGCGAATTGGCTACGCCTGCGCGCCGGAGCCGATCGCGACGCTGATGACGCGCGTGCATCAGTACACGATGCTCTGCGCGCCTCACGTATCGCAGCTTGCCGCGGTCGAGGCCCTCGACGGCGCCGAAACCGAAGTGGCTGAGATGGTCGCGGAGTACGACCGCCGCCGCCGGTTCTTCGTACAGGGCCTGAACCGGATCGGGCTCGATTGCTGCGAGCCGCGCGGCGCGTTCTACGCGTTCCCGTCGGTGCGCCGGTTCGGCCTGACGTCTGAGCAGTTTGCCGAGCGCCTGCTGATGGAGGAGCGCGTCGCGGTGGTGCCCGGAGATGCGTTCGGCCCGTCGGGCGAGGGACACGTGCGCTGCTCCTACGCGACCTCGCTTCAGCATATCGAGGCGGCGCTCGAACGGATGGAGCGGTTCACGCGACGCCTGGGCGCGGCGGGACCTTGATTTCTGCATCGTGGCTCGTGGACCGCCAGCCGATGGCTGCGCCGCTAGAAAGAGTTTGGGCGATAGAATGAAGATCCGTGTTTCGGCCGGGATCGTCGCGGCGCTTGTCATAGCTGGGGCGACGGCAGTGCGCGCGGATCGGACCGTCCTTGCCCCAACCGGGGATACGCTCTCGCCTGGTACCTATAGGGCCGAGTTCGCGCTTGACCCTGAAGGCAGAGTCCAGGACCGTGTATGGCTCCAGTACTCCACGCCCCAGGGCATCGAGCTGGAGACCGAGCGATACGACCTGACCAACGAACGAAAGAAGGGGTACGCGCTGAACATCCAGTACCCGTTGACGTACTCCCTAACAAATACAATTCCTGCTGTTTCCCTTGGCGTGCGGGACCTGACTGGCACGGGAAACGAACACGGGGCGTTCTATGCCGCCGCGACCCGCAACATCTCGCTCTCCGAGCGGCAGCATCGCCTCGTCGATTCCCTAAAGCTCGATGCCGGAATCGGGAGCGGCCGAATTGGCGGGCTTTTTGCGGGTCTGCAGATGCGGTTGAACAACGGGCTGAGGATACAGGCGGAAATCTACCGGCGGCAGCCGAACGTCTCGGTCGCGATGCCGCTGACGCGCCAGCTCGACGTGAGGGCGTACAGTCTGGATTCACACTTCTACTACGGACTTTCGTATAGCATTCGGCGCTAGCGCGGGCCGACACGCGTACTTTACACCGGTCCTTCATAGGATTACAACCATGACGTTTCAGGGTGACAGCCGCAGGGTCGCGCTCATAAAGAGCCTGGCCACGAATAACCGGTTCTATGCGCTGGTCGAGCCGGAGCGCGGCATCAAGAACGCCGACGCGATTGCGAGCATTCCCGACGATCTGCTGCTCGGCATCGCGTATCCGTGCCTGGAAGACGGGCTGAACGACTTCGCCGTGATCCGCACGACCTTCGAAACGCTGGATCTGTTTCCCGATGACGACCCGATCCGCGATGAGATGATGGAGATCGTCAACGACGCGCGCGCCAACCTGCTCCGCCGCCTCAGCGAGCTGCACGACAAGATCCAGTCCGACACGGCGCACTTCCTCGGCACCGACTACAACGAGTTTAAAGACTACTCGGTCACCATGATCAAGAAGGGCTATCCGCGGCGCAATCTGGATAGCATGATGAAGCTGAACGTCTTCAGCTCGGTCGCCACGGCGGAAGGCCACAACGATGCGAGCGACGTGGAATACGTCTTCGAATTCAACTACGCGGACGTCCACACCCTCCTTTCCCTTCCGGCGAATACGTTCATCGTGGAGCTGTTCCAGGAGGTCATCAACAGTGTCAAGGACGACGCCAACTATGCCGGCAAGTACGCGTTCGATAAGAATGTCTTCCAGAAGTTCATCGCCGTCATGTTTATCAACTATGCCACGACGGACCCGATGTTCTACGGCATCAATAAGAAGGACTATGGCGTCTCCGGCGACAGGGACATGGAGGATACGCCGCTCTACACGGCGATCGCGCGCGAGCTGAGGGAGATCGAGGCGCGCGTGCGGGGCGTCCGGCACCTGCCGGTCGCGCCGCCGCCCGCCGTGCCGCCGCTTCAGCCTGCGCCGCACGAGTCGGATTTCGGGATGGCGGCGCCCCTTCCCGGCGCGGATTCGCCGGCCGCGCCGCCTGTCGCAGGCCGACTCGGCGGCATCTCCTACGAGCAGGCCGGGGCGATGCTGCCAAATGAGCTAATCAACGAGGAGGTCCTGCTCGGTCCGCTGCACTCGCTCTGCTCCGCGGCCTCGCTGCTGCGCCGAAAGGCCGACCCGGAGACGCAGCGATTTGCGCGGGTCATCCTCGCGGACGCATCCAAGCTGGTGCAGGAGCTGAAGCGACTCGGCATCGTCTCGCCCGTGGCGAACGACCCGGGCCTGATCGAATAGCGCCCTCCGGTCCGCGGCTCCCGGCGTGCGCGCAGGCGGTCGTGCCCTGCGGCGATTCGGACTTCATGGCCGGCAGCCTTGACAATCCAGATTTGCAACAGCTAAAATAATACGCTTCGGCATGGCAACCGTAATGACTCGGTGAACGATTCGGACAGTGAATTGGTAAGGTTGCCGTGCCATCTCGCCGCATCAGGGCGTCGTACCGCATGCCGGCCGCCATATGGCGCCGCTGAGAAGGTGCGCTGCCGGCCGTGATTGCGCGACTCGCGACGATCCAGATGTCGCCGCTGCGTCCCCAATGCCCGCCCGTTGGGTTTCCAGTGTATGGCCCGCTCGGCGTATTCCCGGCAATCAGCCGGTCGGCTTCGGGCCGTGGTCGCTTCGGACGGTGAACATTTGAAGACGAGACGAGAGACTCTTACCTCAAGCAGCCAGGCATTGATCAGCTCGACGCTTCCGCGGCGCAGCGGAGTCGGCGCCGTAAGCGTCTCCCTCGAAGCCGTGCGGCACGCGGTGCGCGTCGCGCAGCACTGGCTGCTGGACCGGCAGGAGGCGGACGGCCACTGGGTAGGGGAGCTCGAGGGCGACACGATCCTCGAGAGCGAGTATATCCTCCTGCTCCAGTTCCTCGGCTTCCGCGACCCCGACAAGTTTCGCAAGCTTGCCAACTACATCCGAAGCAAGCAGCATCCCGAGGGCTATTGGCCGACCTTTCCGGGCGGCCCGCCGGACGTCAGCGGCTCCGTAAAGGCCTATTTCGCCTGCAAGCTTGCCGGCCACAAGAGCGACGAGCCGTTCATGCGCCGTGCGCGCCGCTCAATTCTCAAAATGGGTGGAGTTACTCGCTGCAATACCTTCACCAAGTTGTACCTCTCCATTTTCGGCCAGTACGACTGGCGGGGCGTCCCGACGATTCCTCCGGAGATGATGCTCCTTCCCAACTGGTTCACCTTCAATATCTACGAGATGTCCTCCTGGTCGCGCGCGATCCTTGTTCCGCTCGCCGTGATAAACGAGTCGCGGCCGCAGCGCCACGTGCCGGAGCACGCGCACATCGACGAGCTATTCGAGGGCGGCCGAGACCGAAAGCGGATGCGCCTGCAGTGGGACGAGCGGCTGATCTCCTGGCGCAACGTCTTCCTCGTGGTCGACAAGGTGCTCAAGCTCTACGACGCGATGCCCTACAAGCCGTTCCGCAAACTGGCGCTGAAGCGATCACTCACGTGGCTGCTTGAGCGCGAGGAGAACAGCGGCGGACTCGGAGCGATCTTCCCGGCAATGGCGCACGCGGTAATGGCCTATACCTGCATGGGTCTGCCGGAGAACCACCCGGCGATCTGCAAGGAGATAGCTGAGCTGGAGGCGTTCGAGATCGAAGAGGAGGATGCTATCCGGCTTCAGCCGTGCGTCTCACCGATCTGGGACACCGCGCTCGTGCTCAATACCCTGGCCGACAGCGGGTACCCCGCGGAGAGCCCGCAGATGCGCCGCGCGGCAGAATGGCTGCTCGCCCGGCAGACGGCGAAGAAGGGCGACTGGGCCGTCAAGGTGCCGAACGTCGAGCCAGGGGGCTGGTACTTCGAGCACGCCAATGAGTTCTATCCGGACGTGGACGACACCGTCATGGTTCTGATGGCGCTCTACAAGACGTATTGCCCGGACGGCGAGCACTGGACCGAGGCGCCGCCGAAGGTCCGCGAGGCGATGCGCAAAGGCGTTAACTGGGTGTTCGCCATGCAGAATCGGGATGGCGGCTGGGCCAGCTTCGATAAGGACAACAACCAGGAGCTGTTCCAGTACGTGCCATACGCGGACCACAACGCGATGCTCGACCCGTCCTCGGTCGACATCACGGCGCGTACTCTGGAGATGTGCTCCTACTACAGTGTCGGCAAAAGCGATCCGCGCGTGCGTCGCGCCCTGGACTACCTCTACCGCGAGCAGGAATCCGATGGCTCGTGGTTCGGCCGCTGGGGCGTCAACTATCTCTACGGAACCTGGCAGGTGCTCCGCGGCCTGAGCTGTATCGGGGAAGATATGCAGTCCGAGCGTATTCAGCGCGCCGTGCGCTGGCTCCATTCGGTTCAGAACGAGGACGGTGGTTGGGGCGAAACCTGCCAATCCTACGAGCCGGGCCATCCGAAGGCCAGCGGACCGAGCACCGCCTCGCAGACGGCCTGGGCGCTCATGGGCCTCTTCAACGCCGGCGATCTGGACAGCCCGTTCGCGCAGCGCGGCCTGGAGTTCCTGCTGAACGCGCAGAACGGCGATGGCACGTGGACCGAGGAGTGGTTCACGGGCACCGGTTTCCCACGCGTCTTCTATCTGCGATACCACTACTACTGCCACTACTTCCCGCTCTGGGCGCTCGCGCAATACCACGCATTCTCCGAAGGCGAACCGCCGCTAACGCGCGAGCAGGAGCGCGCCGCCGCCGGCCGATTCGCGAACCTCGACGTTTGAAGCATCTCGTGCCCGGATGCCCCATCACCCTGTTCAGAACGTTCGGGCACGCAATGACCGCAGCTCGCGCGTGCCGGCGTGCGAAGACAGTTGGCCATCGCGACCACTCGATCGGGTATAATCGGGCGTACGGCGCCGTCATTGCAACGCGGCTTCCACGCGGCTCACGCCCCTTGCTCTAAGAAATGGCCCCGCCCCGGCCGCGGAAAGAAGGACTTTTAGCAGATGCGTTTTCCCATCGGGTTTACCATGGCCCAGGCGAAGCACCGCTCCCGGATGGAGCGCGCAGGCCAGAAGCGATATCCTACCGTGCTGATGCTCGAGCCTCTCTATACCTGCAACCTCGCCTGCATCGGCTGCTCCGTAGAGCGCCATACCGGCAAGCTCAAGGATAGAATGTCGCTGGAGACCTGTTTCAAGGCCGCCGACGATTCAGGCGCACCGATCGTCAACATCTGCGGCGGCGAGCCGACGCTCTATCCGGAGCTGAAAGAGCTGGTCGAGGGGCTGATCGCGCGCGGCAAGTACATCCTGATGTGCACTAACGCCATCAAGCTGGCCGAAAAAGTGTTCGACAAGATCCCGCCCAGCCCCAACTTCTTCCTAATGATCCACCTGGACGGCATGCGAGACACGCACGACTACGTATGCAACCGGACGGGCGTCTTTGACCACGCAGTGGAGATGATCAAGCAGGCGCGGGAGCGGGGGTACTACACTTTCATCAACACGACCGTCTTCAAGGAGACGCCGGTCTCCGAAGTCGAAGAGATGTGCCGGATGGTCGACGAGCTAAAGGCAAACGGTATCCTCATCTCGCCTGGCTACGAGTACGAGAGCGTCGTCAAGGACGTGTTCCTCACCAAGGACCAGATCCACGAGAAGTTTCGGGAGATCCGCGCCTTCTCGGACAAGTACAAGGTGAACGCCACACCCATGTTCCTGGAGTTCGCAGCCGGCCTGCGCGAGCTGCCCTGCGCCCCCTGGTCCACCGTGAACTATACGCCGAACGGCTGGAAGGCGCCCTGCTATCTCGTGGAGGGCGAGGGCTTCTACGAGAACTGGTCGGACTTCTGGGAGAAGACCAACTGGGAGTACTGGGAGTCGCGGCTCGATCCACGATGCCAGAACTGCAAGATGCACAGCGGCTTCGAGCACAGCGCCGTCACGGAGGCGATGAAGACCTTCAAGGGCAAAATGCAGCTCGCCGCCTGGTCTATCTCCAAGTAGGCGGCCGCGGCGGACGCAGCCATGGACTATCCGGAGATGCCGTCCGGTCCGAGATTTCCGGAGTTCCCCGGCGCCGTGCCGGCAAGGGTGCCCGATCGAGCCGATCCCGGCCCGGAGAGGCGCGTGGGACGGATCGAATTCGCGCCCCTGGCCGATGCGCAGCAATCCGCGGATGACGGCGGCGGCCGGGCCGCGCGCAGGATGCCGGTCGTCGGCGGCCTGGCGCTGATTACCGGCGCGACGGGCTTCGTAGGCTGCCACGTGGCCCGGCGGCTCGCGGCAGAGGGCAGCCAAATCCGAATTCTCGCCCGGCCGGGAAGCCGGCGTGGCAACCTCGCCGATTTGCCCGCCGGCCGAACCGAGATCGTGGAGGGCGACCTCACCGATCGGTCGTCGCTGCGCGCGGCGCTGGACGGCTGCGCAAGGCTCTACCATGTCGCGGCGGACTACCGGCTCTGGTCGCGCGATCCGCGGGAGCTGTACCGCGCCAACGTGGACGGAACGCGCGATCTTCTGCAGGCGGCGGTGGATGCCGGCGTTCGCAGTGTCGTATATACCAGCACCGTGGGCGCGCTGGGCATTCCGCACGACGGGTCGCCTGGCTCCGAAGAGACGCCGGTCCGCGAGTCGGACATGATTGGTCACTATAAGAGATCCAAGTTCCTTGCGGAGGCAGAGGCGGCGCGCTTCGCCGCCGGCGGGCTGGCTCTGGTGATCGTCAATCCGAGCACGCCGGTAGGCGAGAACGACATCAAGCCGACGCCGACCGGGCGGATTATCGTCGATTTCCTGAACAGGCGCCTGCCCGCCTACGTCGATACCGGTCTCAACCTGATCGACGTGCGGGACGTGGCGGCAGGCATCGTGCTCGCCGGGGAACGCGGCCGGGTGGGGCAGCGTTATATACTTGGCAGCCGAAACACGACGCTCAAGGCGATGCTGGATATGCTCGCCTCGATTACCGGCGTGCCCGCGCCGGCGGTAAGGCTGCCCTACGCCGTGGCCTGGGCCGCTGTCGGCATCGAGAACCTGATCGTGGACCGGCTGCTGCGACGCGAGCCTGCGCACCCCTTCGAGGGCGTGAAGATGGCCCGCCACAAGATGTATTTCGACCCGTCGAAGGCGGTCCGCGAGCTGGGCCTGCCGCAATCGCCGGTGGAAGACGCGCTGCGGCGGGCCGTAGACTGGTTTCGGGCGAACGGATACGTTGGAGATCGGTGTTAGGTGCTGGGTTTTCGGTTCATATCTGACACCGAACACCCAACTCCCGACACCTTTCCCTCGAAGTGGGAGCATCGATTGGACAAGCAACCTAAGCGGACCGTGGTGATGGCAAGGGAGGTCGGATTCTGCTTCGGCGTCAAGCGGGCGATCAACCTGACGAAGCAGGCGCTGGACGAGCGCGGCGACGTCTTCATCCTGGGCGATCTGGTTCATAACAAGCGCGTGACAGACGAGCTGGAAGGCCGCGGCCTGCGCAAAGTCGAGGACTACGCGGCAGAGCGGACCGGGGGCACGATGGTCATCCGTGCGCACGGGCTGCCCAAGGCGAAGATTGCAGAGGCCGTCGAACAGGGCCTGGAGGTCGTAGACGCGACCTGCCCCATCGTATTGCGCGCGCAGGAGGCGGCGCAGACGCTGGAGAACCGCGGCTGTCAGGTCGTGATCGTGGGCGACAAGAACCATGCTGAGATCAAGGGAATCATCGGCGCGCTCGAGAACCCCGCCATCGTTATCAACAGCATCGAGGCGCTGCGCGAGGCCAAGCGGACGCGGCAGCTTCTCCGTAAAGTGGGCGTCATCTTCCAGACTACCCTGGCGCTCGAGCTGTGCAACGCGATCGTCAACGAGATGCTGATGATGTGCAAGGAGATCCAGATCATCAACACGATCTGCAGGCCTGTGCAGAACCGGCAGGACGATGCGGTCGATCTGGCCTCGCGGGTCCAACTCCTCATCGTGGTCGGTTCGCGCACCAGCGCGAACACGATGGAGCTGGCCGAGCTGTGCCGGCACCACAATCTGAACACGATCCACGTGCAGAACGCCGATGAATTGCCCCTGGAGCGCCTTGCCGGCTGCGACCTTGTCGGCATCGTCTCCGGACTCTCGACGCCGGAGGATCTGGTCGACGCCGTGCGCGAGAAGGCGCTGTACGCCGATGCCGATGCCGAGCCTGCCCTTGCGATGGCCTGAGCCGCTTTATTGAGAATGTCGCCTCCGACCGTCATTCTCTATGCGCTTCCGGATGAGGCGAAGTATTTCGGCAAAGAGTTTGAACGGCGATCGGTCGCGCCACGCGATCGGCCCCTCGAAGACGCCGAACCTGTCTCGCCGCAATTTGGCGGCGTGGTGGCCTATCGTATCGGAGCCGGATTGGAACGTGCGCGCCGCAACACGGCGGCAGCGCTCGACCTGTTGGGGCCGGTGCGTTCGGTGCTCATCGTGGGCTTCGCCGGCGGACTGGAAACGGGCCTCGGCCCGGGCGACATTGCCGTTGGCGAAGAGGTCTCCACCGGTCCGGGGAGCGTGGCTCTCCGGGCGGATCGCTCTCTTCTGGAGGCGGTCGCGCACGTAACCGTGGTCGGAGCGCGCTGTGTCCGTGGACGTATCACCTCGGCTTCGGGCGTGATCGGTACCGCGGCCGAAAAGCGCGAGATGGCTCGGGCGACGGGCGCTATCGCGGTCGACACGGAATCGGCGGCGGCCGCCGCGGTCATCGAAGAACGGGGCGGCGCCTGGATAGCCGTCCGAGTCATCACCGACGGTCCCGAAGACGACCTTCCATTTGACTTCAATGCTGAGTCGCTTCAGGCGGACGGAGATCCCTATGGCGGCGTCGATCGAAGCAAAACGGTGGTATTGGCGCTTCAGCATCCCTGGAAGATCCCCGCGCTCATTCGCCTCGGTCTCCGTGCCAACCGTGCCGCCCGCAACCTCGCCCTTTTCCTGCACGCGCTCATGCCTCAGCTCGCCCGGTAGGTTTCTCGGCGCGTTCGGATCCATTATCGTCCTCGTCTGCGCAGTCCCGATGGCCGCCGTTGCCGACCAGGCCCAGCCTCCGATCACACTGGAGCAGGGGGTGCGCGAAGCGGTGCGCGGCAGCGCGCAGGTCCGCGCGGCGCGCGCTGCGCTGGAGACGGCGCGCGCCCAGGCGGAGCGCGACAGGCCGATCGCAAGGCCGACGGTGACGGCGATCGCCTCCGGCACGGCGCAGGGGCCGCGAGTCGACTTCCAACAGCCGGACGGCCAGCTCGCAACAGTACTGCCGGAGGCCGTCGGCCGGCTGGACCTGATCATCGAGCAGCCGCTCTATCGCGCCGGCCTCGGCCCCGCGCGCGAGCGCTATTCCGCAGAGAGAACGGCCGCCGAGCTGGAGTACCGGAAGGCCGTTGCGGACCTCGTCCTGGCGCTGCGAAAGGCATTCATCGACGTGTTGCGCGCCGATGCCGGCGTCCGAGCGGCGCGCGACGGCGTGGATGCTGCCGAGCGCTCGCGGAAGCTGGTGGACGATCGGGTCGCCGCGGGCCAGGCGCGACCAATCGACGCGCAGACCGCGCAGGCGCAATCGGCGGAGGCGCAGGCCGCGCTCACGCAGGCGGAGGGCTCGGCCAGTCTCGCCCGGTACAGTCTGAATCGCCTGCTCGGCCGCGCGCTGCGGGAGCCAATCGCCGTTGCTGCCGTCGAGGACGCGCCGGCCGTTCCCGCGTCGCCGGACGAGGCCGTTGCCCGCGGGCTGCGCGGCCGGCCCGAACTGCTCCTGCTCGATCAGAACCTGGTCTCCGCGCGCGCCGGGATAGCGCTCGCGCGATCACAGACGCAGCCGAGCGTTACCGCACGCGGCCAGCTCACCGAGCAGACACCAAGCGCCTTCCTGCACGAGCACTACTACGCCGCCACTCTTGAGGTGCGCTGGCCGCTTTCGGACGGAGGCAAGAGCCGGCAGGACGCGCGAGAGGCCAGGTCGCAGGCAGACCGTGTAGAGGCGCTCCTCGACGACGCGCGCCAGGGCATCGGGCTGGATGTACTGCACGCCTGGGAGAGCATGCGGGCCGCGCAGGGCCGCATATCGCTCGCGCGCGTCCAGCGGGACGCCGACGAGGCAGCGGAGCTGGTTGCTGAGAAAGCCTACGAAGTGGGTCGCGGCACGATCCTCGAAGTCCAGGCGGCGCAGCGCGAGGTCCGCGCGGCGCGTGCGGCCGAGCTGAGTGCGCTGTACGACCTGCATGCCGCCAATGCGGACTTCCTCTATGCGCAGGGCGATGCCTTGAACGGCCTGGCAGTCTCGCCCGCCGGACACGGAGGCCGGCCGTGACCCGGATGCGGCTCGTGGCTGCAGCCGCGATGGTGCTCGGCATCGCGGCCCTGGCATGGATACTCCACCGCCCGGCGCGCTCCCCCGACGCGCCAGCCGAGCCGGCCTCCGCGATGGGCGCGCCGGACCGGGCCGCGCCGGGGTCGCGCCTCTCCGACACGTCCGATGGAGACAGGTCGCGGCACGACGGCGCGCCGAAGCCCACGGTCGGCGGCTCGGCGACGGCTCTTATCGGAAGCGTCGTTGCGCCGGTCCAGGCCACGATCAGCGTACGGCAGCCGGCGCGCATTCAGGATGTGTTTGCGCGCGAGGGCGAGACGGTCGCCGCCGGCGCAATCCTGGTTACGCTCGAACAGGTCGAGGCCGACGTGCAGGTCCGCAGCGCCCGCGCCGCGCAGGCGGCCGCCGCGGCGCTGGTCGGCAAGGCCCGCGCGGGGCTGCGGGCGCAGCGCGCCAGGGCCGGTGCAGACGTCGCCTCCGCGCGCGGGGAGCTTGGCCAGGCGGAGAACAGGCTGAAGCAGGCGACTCTTGCCCGCCTGGCCGCCGCAGACGCGCAGAAGGCGGATCTGCAGGCCGCAAACGAAGGCGTGCGCAAGGCCGAGATCGCCCTGGGCCGTGCGCGCGAAACGGCGCGCGAGCTCGAAGAGCTCGCCAGGGTCGGAGGCGTCTCGCGCAGCGACCTGGACGGCGCACGCTCGCAGCAGCGCGCGGCCCAGTCCGATTTCGACAGCGCGAAGGCGCAGGTCGAGCGACTGCAGCAGGGGCCGGGAGGTGTGCCCTACCGCATCGCCACCGCCGATCAGGACGTCGCGTCCGCGGAATCCGCCGTCAGGCTCGCCGCGGAGGGCGTTAAGACGGCCGAGACCGCGGGCCGGCAGGCGATCCACGTCGCAGAGCAGGACGTGCGGTCGGCTCTCGCCGGCTTCAATCAGGCCGGCGCCGGAGTTGCCGGCGCGCACTCAGCCCGCGCCCAGGATCGGCTTGCCAGCCCGATCGCGGGCGTCGTCACGAACCTCCAGGCGCGCCGGGGCGAGATCGCGCAGCCGGGCGCGCCGCTCGCGACGGTCGTCTCACTTGCGGGCCTGCGCGTCGATGCGCTGGTCCCGGCCCGCCTGCTGGCGCTCTTCCACGGCGGCCAACCGGCAAGCGTCTCAGTCGACACCGCGCCCGGCCGTGCCTTCAGCGCCATCGTCAGCGAGATCGCCCGTATCGCCGAGCCGGACGGCCGCACCTTCCGCGTCAAGTTCCGCCTCCTCGGCTCCCCGCCGCTCCTCCCCGGCCAGACGGCCCGCATCCGCGTCAAGACTGGCGGGTGATCCCCGTTCGAACGTCACGGCTTCAATTACGATCGGACGCCCTGCGTGACTTCGCTTTGCAGAGCCGCGTGCGCCCTCCAGGTCAAGGCGTCCCGGAGATTTCATCGCGTTCGGCGCTCGCAAAAGCCCCTACCCTGGCTGGACCGCCCTGAATCCGGAACGCGGCCAGGCCGCGTCTCGTAGCAGGGAAAACGCGCTTTCAGACAGAATCCCCCTGCATATGGTGAATGTGGCTGCAAATAAGTCCCAACACCGAACACCGAATACCCAACACCGAATTGAGGAGCCGCCATTGCAACGCCGCCGATTTGGCAAGACCGAGATGAACCTGAGCGTGCTAAGCTTTGGCGCAATGCGCATCGTGCCGGAGAAGGACGAGACGGAGGCGGATGCCCGCGAGCGCGCCTACGCCACCATGCGGCGCGCCCTCGACGTCGGCATCAACCATATCGAGACGGCGCGCGGCTACGGTCTGAGCGAGCAGATCATCGGCAGCGCGCTGAAGGACGGCCGCATCCGGCGCGACGAGTTCTACCTGACGACCAAGATCGGTCCGAATGCCAGCGGCGACGAGTTCCGCAAGGCGCTGGACGACAGCATGGGCCGCATGGGCGTCAACTTCGTCGATAACCTGGACATCCACGGCATCAACACGCGGGAGCTGCTCGACACGACGATGGCGCCCGGCGCTTGCATGGACGCCGCGGAGCGGGCGGTGGCGGAGGGGATCGTCGGCCACCTGGGCTTCTCGACGCACGGCCCGCTCGACGTGATCCTCGACGCGCTCCGCACCGGCCGCTTCCAGTCGATCAATCTCCACTACTACTATATCAACACACGCAACCGGCCGGCGGTCGAGCTTGCCAATGAGATGGACATGGGCGTGTTCATCATCTCCCCGACGGACAAGGGCGGCCAGCTCTTCAAGCCCTCCGGCCGGCTGGTGGAGCTCTGCAAGCCCTGGACGCCCATCGAGATGAACCAGCGCTGGCTGCTGGCCCAGCCGGGCGTCCACACGCTCTCGCTGGGCTGCGAGCGGCCGAGCGACTTCGATGCGCACCTCGCCATGGCGAACCGCGCGCACGGCCCGCTGACAGCCGAAGAGCAGGCGGTATTCGACCGGATGGCGGCCGCGGTCGCCGGCATCGGCGAGAGCTATTGCAACTTCTGCCATGCCTGCCTACCCTGCCCGGAGGACGTTCATATCCCTGAAATCCTGCGCCTGCGCAACCTCGTCCAGGCTTTCGACATGCGGGAATTCGGCAAGTATCGCTATAAGATGTTCGCGCACAAGGACGCGCAGACCGGCGAGCGCATGGGCGGCGCCAGCCACTGGTTCCCAGGCGCCGACGCGGCCTTCTGCACCGACTGCGACGACTGCCTGCCGCGCTGCCCGCTCAACCTGCCGATCCCCACACTCCTCCGCGAAACCCATGAAGCCCTCTCCGGCGATGTGGGCAAACGATTGTGGGAGGATTAAGAATACATTCCCCAGAGTTCGCAGATGAAAGGCGCCAACGTGGATCCCATCGTTCAGATATCGCTTGATCTTACCAGCAAGGAGGAGGCGCTGGAGACGGCCGCCCTGGCCATGCGCGCCGGCGTCGACTGGCTGGAGGCGGGCACGCCGCTCATCCTGGCGGAGGGCCTGCACGGCGTGCGCGCGCTGCGCGCCGCCTTCCCGGGCGTGCCGATCGTCGCAGACTTGAAAACGATGGATGGCGGCTACCTCGAAGCGGAGATGATGGCGAAGGCCGGCGCGACGCACGTGGTGGTGATGGCCCGAGCGCACACGGCCACCATCAAGCAGGTGGTGCAGGCGGGCCGGGATTTCGGCGTCAAGGTGATGGGCGACAACCTCGGCTGTCCGAGCATGGTGGACGGCGCGAAGCTGATCGAGGATTTCGGCTGCGACTACGTTATCCATCACATCGGCTACGACGAGCGGCGCGACCCGGAGGTGCAGCGCGCGCACGGCGGCCGGACGCCCAGCCCGCTGGACCAGCTTGCGGAGGTGGTGAAGGCGGTCTCGATCCACGTACAGGCCGTCGGCGGCCTTAGCATCGAGCAGGCGATCGCGTGTCCGCGGTATGGCGCGCCGCTCGTGGTGCTCGGCGCTCCGCTGACGGTCGACGCCGACTCCTTCAAGACCGCGGGCGGCGACCTCGAATCGATCCTCCGGGAAATATGTCGCCGAATCCGCTCGGTCGCGCCGGCGGAGGCCTGAACGCATGGCCGCTTCTGGTTTCCAGCGCGTATTGGAGTCGCCCGTCGCGACGTATGAGGAGGGCCTCCAGTTCTTCCGAGGAGAGGGCATGATTAACGAAACGCTCCGACGTCTGGCGCAGGACCACGACCGGCACGGGATCGAGTATTGCGTCGTCGGCGCCGTTGCGCTTAACCAGCACGGCTACCATCGGTTCACCGAGAGTATTGACGTGCTGCTCTCGCCCGAGGGGCTGGAAACGTTCCGTCGCGAGTTGATAGGACACGGTTACAGGCCCGCGTTTCAGGGCGCTTCCCGGAGGTTCCGCGAGACAGTGCGGAACGTACCGATCGAGGTTCTGGTTGCCGGCGAATACCCGGGTGACGGCAAGCCGAAATCGGTGCGGTTCGAGGTATCGGGCGCGCACGTGGAAGTGATCGACGGCATCCGTACGGTGTCGCTCACAAAGTTGATCGAGCTGAAGCTGGCCTCCGGAATGACCGCGCCCGGCCGATTGAAGGATCTCGCCGACTTCCAGGAGCTGATCCGCGTGCGCGATCTCGATGCCGGTACCGCGGCGCACCTCGATCCTCTGGTCCGAGACCGATACCTCGAGCTGCTTGCGGGAGTGGACGAGGCGCGCCGTCAAC
>Ga0070735_10001690_pt1 | contig 20811 bp, 12 predicted proteins | sample Coa_R1_FD_66443 | JGI IMG/M metagenome (GOLD analysis project Ga0070735, IMG submission 66443) | Surface soil microbial communities from Centralia Pennsylvania, which are recovering from an underground coalmine fire - Coalmine... | ecosystem: Environmental > Terrestrial > Soil > Unclassified ... | reverse complement strand
ATGCCAAGGCGATCGAAGCGTCCGTCGACCCAGTCATTGTCAACGGTCACGAGGTAGAACGCACCGTCGAGGATCGTCATACCAACCGGGCGGCGCTCCAATCGCACCTCGCGCACCGCGGCACCGTGGTTGTCGAGTTCGATGAGTTTCTTATCCCAGGCTTGCGAGAGATACAGCGTTTCGTTTGCATAGGCCAAAAACGATCCGGAGTTATCCGGACATACGAAACACTCGGCAAATCCCGCGTCGGGCGAAAATTTATAGACGTAACGATGATCGCGCTCCAGATCCGGTTCGTCGATCGCCGGCGCCAGGATCAGCCGAAAGCCCGAACCGGTATACGTGATGCCCAATGAGTCCGACGGCGGAACAAACTCTCGCTGGATACTCCAGGTCTGCGGATCAATCGCATACAACCGGCCATTCGCGGCGCTCGTCAACCACATCGCCGCGCCGTCCCATGCAAGGCCTTGCGCACCTTGGACGGGCGAAACGTGTCGGGTGAGCTCGCTCATCTGAGATTCGCCATATGGCGCCGTTTCGCGCCGGCGCCGGATGATTCCGGCGGTTCGCCCACTTTGTCCGCGACTATTGTGAGCATGTCGCCGATCTGCTGCCGACGATTCCGAGCCTCGGGCATTGCCTCGAAGACAGGTCCGTCCGGAAGCACAAGGGGCTGTCGGCGGACGGCCGACAACCCCTTGGATCGCGCGCTTCTAAACATCCGGGGCTTCTATGAGCAACCCATGCTGCGGCCGCATGAGTCGCAGACGTAACACGCACCATTGCGCCGCGTGAGAGAACCGCAGCCGTCGCACACCGGAGCGTCACCCATCATCGAGGCGAGCTGCGCCTCACGAGAGCGAAGCGCATTCATGCGAGCGGCGACGGTCGGATCCATATTGGCGACCGTTGGCTGCGTTCCAATCGAGCGCGCGGCTGTGGTCGGGCGTTTCGGTGCGGCAGCCTGCGGCGTATCCTCGGCGGCCTGTTGCTCCGCGACCATGGTCTCGAACTCCGAGAGAGCGCGGTCCTCGTGATGCGTCTCGTCGACGTCCTTGTCTTCGGGTTTGACTTGCACGAAGTCGGTGCGGCCGAGATACTCCATGCCGAGGACGCGGAAGATGTAGTCTATCACGCTCGTGCATGATTTCACGTTCGGATGATCCACGAAACCGTTCGGCTCGAAGCGCGTGAACGTGAACTTCTCCACGAGATCTTCGAGCGGAACGCCGTACTGCAGACCGATGGAGACCGCTATCGCAAAGCAGTTCATGAGGCTGCGGAACGATGCGCCTTCTTTGTGCATGTCGACGAAGATCTCGCCGAGCGTCCCGTCGCCGTATTCGCCGGTCCGAAGGAACACGGTGTGGCCGGCGATCTTCGCTTTCTGCGTCCAGCCGCGCCGTTTGGCCGGCAGCCGGTTGCGCTCCAGGACCTGGGCCACTTTGCGTTTGAAGTCGGTGTTGTCGGTGTTGGCAAGAATGCGCTGCGCCGCTGCGAGGATTTCGTCGGGACGCAGTTCGTCTGCGGCCGAGAGGCGCGCGGCGGCGATGCGTTCTTCGAACTCCTTGGACAGCGCGATCTGACGGTCTTCGGCGGTCTCGCTCGTTTTGTCGGAACCTTTTGTGGATAGTGGTTGCGAGAGTTTCGAACCGTCGCGATAGAGCGCGATTGACTTGAGGCCAAGATCCCACGAACGCAGATACGCTTCTTGGATGTCCTGCACCGTGGCTTCGTTCGGCATGTTGATGGTCTTGGAGATCGCACCGGAGATGAACGGTTGCGCTGCCGCCATCATGCGGACGTGGCCCATGTGCTGGATGAAGCGGCGGCCGATCTTGCCGCACTTGTTCGCGCAGTCAAAGGCAGAGTAGTGCTCTTCTTTGAGATGCGGGGCACCCTCGATCGTCATCGTGCCGCAGATGTAGTTGTTCGCGGCGTCGATCTCTTCGCGTGTGAACCCGAGCGAGCGCAGCAGGTCGAAGTCGGCTGCGTTGTATTGGTCAGCGCTGAATCCGAGCCGTTGCAGCGTGGCTTCGCCGAGGCTCCATTGGTTGAAGCCGAACGCGATCTCGAAGACGGTGGGCAGCGTGCGTTCGATGGCGGCAATGTCTTCGTCGGTGAAACCGCGAGCGCGAAGGGTCTCTGCGTTGATATACGGTGAACCGTACAGCGTGCCGGAGCCCTTGGCGTAACGCACGATGTCGTCGATCTGCGCTTGCGTGTAGCCAAAATTGCGCAGCGCGACCGGGATCGATTGATTGATGATCTTGAAGTATCCGCCGCCCGCGAGTTTCTTGAATTTGACGAGCGCGAAATCGGGTTCGATGCCCGTGGTGTCGCAGTCCATAAGGAGGCCGATAGTGCCAGTCGGCGCGATGCAAGTGGCCTGCGCGTTTCGGTAACCGTTCTGTTCGCCGAGTTCGAGTGCTTTATCCCACGACTCGCGGGCGGCAGCCAGCAAGTACGGCGGACAGAGAGCCGGTTCGATCCCCATCGGCACGACCGAGAGCTCTTCGTACTCCGATGCCGGCGCATTGTAGGCGGCGCGCCGGTGATTGCGCATGACGCGCAGCATATCGTCAGCGTTCTCGGCGTATCGCGCGAACGGGCCGAGCTCGCCCGCCATTTCTGCCGACGTCGCGTACGATTCGCCGGTAAGTATCGCCGAGATGGCGCCGCTTATCGCAAGAGCACGCGATGAATCGTAGGGTATCCCAGCGACCATCAGCATCGTGCCGAGGTTCGCATAACCGAGCCCGAGCGTACGATACTCATACGATTTGCGCGCGATTTCCTCGCCCGGGAACTGCGCCATCAGCACAGAGATCTCAAGCGCGATCGTCCAGAGGCGAATGGCGTGGCGATACCCTTCGACATCGAGAGTGTTTTTCTCGGTATCGAAGAACGTCATCAAGTTAATGCTCGCCAAGTTGCAATTGTGCGCGATTAAGCCCTCGGCGATTACTGAGTGCGTGACCGGCTCGGTGATATCGTACACGACCTCCTCGCCATCCGGAACGATATCGACGACTTTCGGGGCGCGCGGGTTCTTCTTCGCCGCGCTGAACGGGCGAGAAAGAAGATGTTGCGCAAGCGCATCCTTTTCCGTGGAGCATGTGAAGCCGACAAGCGTTAGAAAGCGGCGTGCCGCCTGATTGTAGACATGCAACTGTCCCTGCGGATTCTTGCGGCCTTCGGGATGGTGCCACGTGACTCGCGATGTGATCCCGATATCGGAGAGCAACAGCTGTACGGAACGCATGAGTTGAGGAGATGACGATGCCAGCATGACTTGGCTCTCGCTGCCGCTTGGATTCTCGAGCATCGTGCCATCGGCCGAGAACAAGCCCTGGAGGTAAGCGACCTTCAAATCCGACGCGACGTCATGAATGGAAGACGGGACGTCTTTCGTCGTCGCGAGACCTTGCCTAAAGCCATAGCGACGCTCCAAGTGCTGAACAAGCGATGATTGGCTCGCGCTTGTCTGCATGACGCCGTTGTATTGAGTGGAAACAATCGACTGCCTTATCGGCTGGATCGAACCATCTGTGCCTGTCGCTGCTTCGGCTTTGAGCACGTTGAATTCGTCCGTCATCTCGAGAGCCGTGTCGAGTTCGGTCGGCCCAAAGACCAGTGCCACCGTGTCTTTGTTGAACACACCGTCGCCGGTGAGCCAACCAAGCATCTGCCACCGCTTCACTTCGAGCGGTGAGGATGAATACGAGACAGCATCGCCAGTGAGGCGTATCTGCACGCGATCTTGACCGGGCTTCAGCTCATCGACGCGCTTCCATTCGCCGGCGTTCGTCAGGAACTTATGGTCCGCCGTCGCGCGTATTTCTCTGCCATCTTTGAGGGTCATCCGATAGACAGCCCGCTTGCCGACTTTCGTCACGATAGCGGGTCGATGCGCGGCTATTCGGCGATGGTCGTCTTCGGAATGCAACTCCGTCGTGATCAGAACGCGCTCGCCGGCCTGCTGTGAATCATAGAGGTCGGCAACCTTGCGTAGACCGTTCGGCGTGCTGATACGAGTCTCTGGAGCGAAACAAGCTGTGTCATCCAAGAACATATATTCTGAACAATTATGGACGACGATGCCGTTCGCGACGAAGTGATTCGTGTCAGATTCCGTGAGATCGTAGACTGACTCTTCGCCAAGCGGATCGAGCGATTCTATGACATCGGTCATGGGATCGGCGTACGTGTCGACATCGCAGTTCAGAGCGCCGAGCGCCGCGGCTTTAGCGGAATCGGGATCAAAGCCGATTGCGTGCTCGAAACCAACGCGAGATGAGCGGCTGATGCGGAGCGAATGCATCTCTTTCGTCGGATAGACCTTCGCGCCACCTTTACCGTCGGGCAATTCGCTTTCAAATTTGCCCGCGCGCCGCCCCGAATAGAGCTTCGATTTGATGCCGAACGAAAGAAGGAGCACTTGAACCTGTTTGAGGAGTTCGCAAGACGATGAATCAAGCGAAACATATTGGCTCTTCTCGCCATAATTAGCGACCGTTCCATCGGCGGTGAAGAGCCCTCGCAGGATTAGTTTCACCGAAGCCTCGGTAAGTTCGTGAACAGCCGGAGTGAAGCGCTTTCGGTCACTCCCCTCACCCAGTACCGCGTAGCGCTTGAATAGTTCAACGACGGGCGCAGAAGCAAATGCAAGTCGCGACGTTCCGGCTGAGTACGATGTCACCGAGACGTCACTATTGCGTCCGACCGATCCGAGCGGCTTGAGCAAACGCTTTTGCTCGTTGACAGCCGACGCTACCCTCTCAAGGATTGGCGCTTCTTGAGCGGCCATGACTAGCGCGATGTTCTCGCGAGCGTGGCCGGCGATGACTGAATGACCTAGGTATCCGTCGCCGACCGCGACGCCGATACCGAGTGCGACATCCTGAGGCAACTCGACATTGCCGAAACCTGAGCCGTTGAGCCGAACTTTGTCACCCGGAACGAGTTGATCGGCAGCTACGTCACCGCGATTGACCGTGAGCACCTTGTGATCTGCGGTTAGCCGAAGTTCGAATCCGGCTTTGGTCCGCAGCCGAAATATCGGCTTGGTTCCAGTCGGAAATATTCTGTTGACGAAGTGCGGCTTTGAGTCGGAGCCGATGACGAACGCCGATTTTCCGACGAGCGAGTCGATCCGTTTGAGCCCGTCTGCCGTCGCGACGAGTGTATCGCCTGTGACACACGGGTTGCTTGCCTTGATCTTGCCGCCTTTCGGACTCGTGTGCCACGAATTGATGATGTCATCATATTGCACGCCTGGATCCGCGCACGCCCATGCGGCGCGCCCGATCTGATCCCACAGATCGCGAGCGCGGACGGTGCGAGCAACCGAGCGATCCTTGCGCCAGAGGAGATCCCACGATCCGTCATTGCGCACGGCATCGATGAACTTGTCGGAAACACGGACAGAGTTGTTCGAGTTCTGTCCGGAAACGGTTTGATACGCCTCGCCTTCGTATGAGCTGTCATAGCCGGCAGCCATCAGCGCGGCCACTTTTTTCTCTTCTTGCACCTTCCAATTGATGAACTTCTCGATATCCGGATGATCCATATCGAGGATCACCATCTTTGCGGCGCGGCGCGTGGTTCCGCCGCTCTTGATCGCCCCCGCGGCGCGATCGCCGACCTTCAGGAATGACATCAGGCCGCTGGACGATCCGCCGCCGGCGAGTTTCTCGCCCTCGGCGCGCAAGTTCGAGAAATTCGTTCCGGTGCCACTGCCATATTTGAAGAGACGAGCTTCACGAACCCAGAGGTCCATGATGCCGTTCTCGTTCACCAAATCGTCTTCGACGGATTGAATGAAGCAGTTGTGAACGACAACATTATTGGTAAGGAAGTTGTGACTGGCCGTCTCTATATCGTAAACATCTTCCGTCCCGACAAAGTCGATCCCGACAATGATCTCGTCTCGAAGTTGTGCGACTCGTCGACCCGGCACTAAGAGGGCCTGCGCGAGCTTAGCGCGTTTCTCAGACTTCTCGACATAGTTCCGGAGCTTCTCGCCGTATAGCCGCTTTCGGCGAATGTCGAGGTTAGAAGATTCCGATTCGACGTGTCGTGAATGCGAATGCACGCCGGCGAATACTTGATCCAATAGGCCGTCGACGAACGCGTGTTCATCTTCGTTAATGCTCATCGCCTCAACGGTCAGACTTCGATTCGACCCCCGTTCATATTGACCGACGAAGCCGTCGCCCTGAAGCCAACCGGCCAGAGCAGCTTCACCTTCCGCCATAGATTCCGTCGCGGCATCAATTGACGTGTCGGTTCGCTGAATGAGGCGCATCCCGGGCGCAAGCTCTTCGACTCGTCGCCATGATTGCGCGCCTTTGTGGTCGTGCGCGCACAATACCAGGTGGTCGGCGGTCGCCTCGACAGAGTTGCCGTTGGCAAGCCGAACACGATAGACGTCTTTCACGCCGTTGTGCTTCACCGCCGTGACGTTCGTGATTCCATCGCGGTCATAAACTGGAAGGCCTACGAGATTCTTCGTCACGATGGTCCCAATGGGAATCGGGCCATCGGGCGTGGTGACAAAAGCTCGATATGGTAGGCACGCGTGGGGTTGCGGATGCGTGTATGAATCCTTCGCGCGCGTGAGCTCTTTCGTGTCTGGATCGACGAAATAATGGCCTTGGGCGGGTCCAGTGATTCCATATGCATAGGCGAGTCCGGTGTTGAACCATTGCGGCGAATTCGGCGCGGCCATCTGATGGATAAGCATATGCGTCATCTCGGCATCGAACGCGGCCGCATCTTCATCCGAATCGAAATACTTGTAGCGCCGTCCCCAATCGGTCCAGCAACCGGCGAGGCGGCGAACGACCTGACGAGCCGAAGTCTCGCGGCCAAGCGAACCATCGGGTTGCGACACCCCGGCCTTGCGGAAGTATTTCTGTGCAAGAATATCCGTCGCGACTTGAGACCAGCTAGCCGGCACCTCGATATCGCGCATCTCGAACACGACCGTGCCATCCGGTTCGCGGATGACCGACTCGCGTTTTTCCCACGAAATCGTGTCGAGCGGATCCGTGCCGAGTCTCGTGAATCGTCGCTGGATTTTCATGCACTAAACCTCATCGGGGGAGCGCAAATATCGGGAACCGTCTAGCGGCCCGACTTGCAATTCTTAGACAACGTATGTTCGACGAACGTCTATTCGCCCCTACCCATTGTGTTGGCTAGGGCGATATCGCCCATTATATTGCGTTTTTATATGAGAAGCAACACTTTTTTCGAACAGCCGTTTGTTCGCAGAGCAAATCCAGATGGCGTATGGCCGCGACGATGTTGTGCCCCGTTTCCGTCCACAAGATATCCACGTTGTGTACGGAAGTGCCGCGTTTTCGATCAGCGGAAACTGGGCAGCGGGCGGTCGAGCGACACCTTACCACCAAGTCTACTAGGAAAGTGTAATAGGCCGAATGGTCCTTTCCGACACGCTTCGGCGTCTGCTAGCCTAAGCTCCATGGATCCGCATTTTTCTCTAGCCGGCTTTGTCGTTGGGGTATTTGTCGGCATGTCGGGCGTGGGCTCGAGCTCGCTGATGATGCCGATCCTCGTCCTGCTGCTTGGAGTGTCGCCTCTCACGGCGGTTGGAACGGATCTTGCTTATAGCATGCCGACGAATCTCGTCGGAGCTTTTTTTCACCATCGGCAGCGCACCGGGACTAAAAAAGTCGTGCTCTATCTTGCGCTTGCAGGTGTTCCGGCGGCGCTCTTGGGCGTCCTGACGTTGCACTCGGTTGAAGCGCATATCGGGTTGGCAGCTTTGAACAGCGATCTCAGGCACGGGCTGGGCTTCTTGCTCGTCATCGTCGCGGTTATTATCATCCTTACGCCGTTCATCATCAAAAAGAACGATCCGGATCCCTTCGAGACAGTCGAGCGTTCGAAGTGGCGCGTGATGCTGATCGGCGCCGTCGTCGGATATCTTGTCGCGATCACGTCGATCGGCGCAGGTTCGATCACGATGACGGCGCTTTGTCTGATCCTTCCTATGCTACGGATCCAAGATATCATCGGTTCCGACGTCGCGTTCGCTGCCATGGTCATTCCAGTTGCGGCTGCAGGCCACTGGGCGATCGGCAACGTGAACTGGTGGATGACCCTGGAGCTACTCATCGGCTCGATTCCTGGTGTGATCCTGGGCACGTGGCTCTGCAAAAAGCTTCCGACGAAGTGGCTACGCCCAGTCATGGCACTTGCGATGGTCTATGCCGGACTACGCATGATCTTCGCTTGATTTAAGGTCCGCCGCGGGGCAGCGTTCGCAAGAAGTCGAAGGCTTAGAACCATGTCTCAACAAGCGGTGGACATGGCGCTCGTGCAGTTCGCGCCGCGCAAGGGCGACGTCAACGCAAATCTCGCCATGATCGCCGCTGCGTTCGAAGCGCTGCGGCGCGACGCGCTCGACATCCCGGACATCGTCGTATTCCCCGAAGCTTGCCTTTCCGGATATTTCGTCGAAGGCGCGGTGCGCGAGGTGGCGCTCTCCGCCGATGAAGCGCTTCGCCGCGTCAACATGCTTGCGAAATCGGCGTTTGGCGCTCGGCATTCCTCAGTCGACGTCGTCTTCGGATTTTACGAAGACGACGCGGGCAAACTGTACAACAGCGCGCTCTACGCCTCGCTCGGAACAAAGCCGATCCTCAGGCACGTGCATCGCAAGATGTTCCTGCCGACGTACGGTGTCTTCGACGAAGAGCGGTTTGTCTCGCGCGGCTCATCGGTCGGCACGTTCTCCACGCGCTACGGGAAAGCCGCGATCCTGATTTGCGAGGATGCGTGTCATTCTCTTGCGATCACGGTTGCGGCGGTTCAAGGGGCGCAAATCATCTTCGTGCCGAGCGCCTCGCCGGGGCGCGGTCTCGAAGACCACGAGCCCGCGAACGTCCGCCTCTGGCGCGACATCTTGCGCGTCGCCGCCGCCGAACACGGCATATACGTGGTCTATGCCGGCCTGCTCGGCTTCGAAGGCGGTAAAGGGTTCACCGGATCGTCGCGCGTCGTCGGCCCCGCAGGTGACATCCGCGCCGAAGCGCCATTTGACGAGCCGGCGATATTGCGGGTGACGATCCGAATGGAAGATGTGGCTGTCGCCCGTGCCGCGCTTCCGATGCTGGGAGATCTGGAAGCAAATCTTCCCGAACTCGTCGCTCAGCTCGAATCGGGCGGGTCAGCGCGGCCGTGAGCAGATCGAGCCGAGTCGCCAAGACGCCGGTTTTTGCGGTCGTGCGCGCAGGCCTGGTCACGGATCCGCTCGCGTTGGATTGCGCACTCGTCGAGCGCTGGCTGGTCGCGTTTCTGCGCGACGAGCTTATTCGCAGGCGGAAGATCTCAAGCGCCGTCGTCGGCATTTCAGGCGGCGTGGATTCGGCGGTAGTCGCGTTCCTCTGCGCGCGGGCACTTGGACCAAAAAACGTCTACGGCATCCGCATGCCGTACCGGACGTCGAACAAGCTAAGCACGAAACATGGACGCCTGGTGGCGCGCGCGGCGGGCATTCACGATCGCGAGATCGACATCTCGAGCGCGGTCGACGGTTATCTGCGTCACGAACCTCGTGCCGGCGGACAACGCCGCGGCAACGTCATGGCGCGCACGCGCATGCTCGTGCTGTTCGACCAATCCGCGAAACTCGCTGCGTTGCCCATAGGCACCGGCAACAAATCTGAGAGGCTGTTCGGATACTTCACGTGGCACGGCGACGACTCGCCGCCGATCAATCCGATCGGGGATCTGTTCAAGACTCAAGTATGGGATCTCGCGCGCCATCTCGGCGTGCCGTCCGTCGTCATCGACAAACCCGCGACGGCCGACCTCATTCAGGGGCAGACCGACGAAGATGATCTTGGCATCACCTACGCACGGGCTGACCGGATCCTCGATTCGATTCTGAAGGGATTCACGCCGGATGATATCGTGCGTCAGGGTTTCGAGGCGCGCGAAGTCGATCTCGTCCGAAGCCGGGTCGGGGCGACGCACTGGAAGCGGCATCTCGCTACGACGGCGATGATCTCGACCACCGCGATCAACGAGTTCTACCTTCGCCCCGTCGATTATTGAGGGCAAGCGCTGCTTGCCTGGTACAGGGCAAGCGCTGCTTGCCCTACTACGATTCATTTGAACGTGACGCCGGCCCAGGTCTGCGATGCGACCCGCCACACAGCACCATCCTTGACGAGGACGAAAGTCCAATAGCCCGTCTCCGTGAATGGCTTGCCGTTCAACAGCGGCGTGAACGCGGCCGGAAAAACGATATACGCTCGCGTTGCTGAGACGTTGAATTCCGTGGGCACAGCCAACACGATGTGCGGTTTCGTAATTTTGGACGACGCGTTGTAGGCGGCGAACCCAGTGCTCCACCGCGTGCCGGCGTCGGCGGTCGTCCAGACAAATGGCGCGAATTCGTCTGTGATAACGGCGCCGCGCGCGTACGTGCCGCTTGGCGCAGAAATTCCGGTGTTGACGAAGCGAACCAGGGCCCTTATCGGGATCATCATCGCGGTGCTTGGCATCGGTTGGGATGGTGCGCAGAGCGCCGGGGCGACTGCAAGAGCGGAAACCATCGCACCTACGCCGATAGCCGCGGTGAAACGCAACGTAAGCATGCGGTACCTCCTCACGTTCACCGATCCGCGTTCTTTCGACGCGCTTACAATCCTTGACCCGGATCAGGAGGGCGCGCGGGGAGCGTAGAGCAAACTTTGCGGCCCCGAGGAGGACCAAACAGCATGCCGCGTTACCTGCACACGTCGATTTTCGTCAACGATATGGCCGAGTCGATTAAATTCTATACCGAGCAGCTCGGATTGAAATTGCTGGACCAAGCGCACTACGAAGGCAACGCCGACATGGCGTTCGTCGGCCGCGACTGGGATTCGTACATCGAGCTCGTCTACGATCTCGAAGAGCACGAACCGTACACGATCGGCAATCGGTACGAACACCTGGCGTGCGAGGTAGACGGCGATCTGCCGGCCATCGTCGAGAAGCTGAAGAGTCAGGGCGTCAAAGTCATCAAAGGCCCGAAGAAAGCGCCGAGCGGCACGCGCTGGATCGCGTTCGTGGAAGATCCCAATGGCATTCCGGTCGAATTGCTAGAGCCTAGGCAACGTCTGTAGGGCGGACCTTTACGGTCCGCCGGCGCGCCGTAAAGGCGCGCCCTACATCGGTCCGTCGGCGCGCCGTAAAGGCGCGCCCTACATCGGTCCGTCGGCGCGCCGTAAAGGCGCGCCCTACATCGGTCCGTCGGCGCGCCGTAAAGGCGCGCCCTACATCGGTCCGCCGGCGCGCCGTAAAGGCGCGCCCTACAACGGTCCGTCGGCGCGCCGTAAAGGCGCGCCCTACAACGGTCCGGCGGCGCGCCGTAAAGGCGCGCCCTACAACGGTCCGGCGGCGCGCCGTAAAGGCGCGCCCTACATCGGTCCGGCGGCGCGCCGTAAAGGCGCGCCCAACATCAATCCGATTTCGGCTGGGCGTTTTTTGGGTGCAGCAAGCTCTGATGGTAGCCGTAGAAGCCGTAGATCGCGGCGCCCACCGCGAACCAGACGAGGAATCGGATCCATGTCGGCAGCGATAGTCCGTAGAGTATCAGATACATGCAAAGCAAGAACCCGAGAATGCCGATCACGACGCCCGCCGGCGCCTTGAACGGCCGCTTTGCATTGGGGGCCACGAAGCGCAAGATAGCGACACCGATGCTCACGATCGCAAACGCAGACAGCGTGCCGATGTTCACGAGCTTGAGCAGATCCTCGAGCGGTACGATGAGCGCCAAAAACGCCACCACGATTCCCGTGATCATCGTCGTCCTGGCCGGTGTGAGAAATCGCGGATGGACGGCAGATACGGCGGGCGGCAACATCCGGTCGCGCGACATCACGTAGAAAATGCGGGACTGACCGAGCAGTGACGTGAGCATCACGCTGATGTTCCCGACGATCGCCCCCAACGTGACGGTGACGACCGGAAACGCATAGTTTCCCGCGAGCCGTATCGCCTGGCTCATCGCGGAATCCGGCACGATCTTCGACAGAGGCACGATGCCGATGGTCACCGCCGTGATCGCGACGAAAAGCAGCGCGCCGATGATGAGCGAGCCCACCACGGCGATAGGAACATCGCGCTGCGGATTCTTCGATTCCTCCGACGCCACCGTGACCGTATCGAATCCGATGTAAGCGAAGAAGACGAGCGCGGCGCTTGCGATGACGCTATGATAGCCGAGGGGAGCGGCGCCCGCGAAATGCGACGGGTGCATGAACGCGAGGCCGACGGCGATGAAGACGATGAACGAAAGGATCTGCAGGATCACGAAAATGGCGTTCGTCGTCGCAGATTCTTTGATGCCGATGGCCAGGAGCGCGCTGACCACGATGACCGAGAGAGCGGCGATGAGGTCGTATTGCGAATGGATCAGATCGAAATGCGCAAGGCCGAGATGCAGCGATCCGATGGAGACCGGCCACGGCGTCGAAACGAGGGCCGCCGTCTGGAGCGACGCAGGCAGCGTGACATGGAAGTATCCGAGCAGCTCCTGAAGATAGCCGGAAAAAGAAGATGCGACGGGCGCGGCGCTTATGCCGTATTCGAGGATGAGATCCCAGCCGATGACCCAAGCGATGAATTCGCCGAGCGTGGCATACGCGTACGTGTAGGCGCTGCCGGCCACCGGCACCATCGAAGCGAATTCGGCATAGCAGAGCGCGACAAAGATGCAGACGATTCCGGAGACGACGAATGCTGAGATCGCGCCCGACCCGGCCAGTTGGATGCCGACGCCGACAGTGGGAAAGATGCCGCCCAGCATCGTGCCTAGACCGATGCCGATGAGGCCCCAGACGCCGAGCACTCGTCGAAGCTTCGGCCCTTCGTGATCGGGCCGGATACGGTCAAGCGGCTGGCACGCAGCCAGCCGCTTGAGCAAAACCCAGATGCGCTGCATCGGAGCAGCGTTACCGGTACTTCACGACGAGCGTCTTGAGCTCGGTCATCTCTTCCATCGCATAGCGTACGCCTTCGCGGCCAAAGCCGCTGTCCTTGACACCGCCGTACGGAAAGTTGTCCACGCGCAGCGTGGGATAGTCGTTGATGATGACGCCGCCGACCTCCAACTCCTCGAACGCCTTTGCGATCGCGCGCACGTCAAACGTGAAGACGCCGGCCTGCAGCCCGTAACGGGTTTCATTCGCGCGCGCGAAACCTTCCTCAAGAGAAGCGACGGGCGCGATCGTGGAGATCGGACCGAAGACCTCTTCAGCCTCGACCTTCATCGCATTTGTCGTGCCGCCCAAGATCGTCGGCTGGACGACATTGCCTTGTCGCGTGCCGCCCGCGATCACCGTGGCTCCGCCTCGCACTGCTTCGTCGAGCCATGCGCTGACGCGATCGGCGCTCCGCGAATCTATCATCGGTCCGACCACCGTGTCTGCGAGCGTCGGATCGCCGGTCTGCAGATGGGCGGTTTCATTGCGATACAGCGCGCTGAATTCGTCAAAAACGGACTGTTCCACGAAGATGCGCTGCACTTTGATGCACACCTGGCCGGCCTGCGCAAACGATCCAAGCGCGCAGCGCGTCGCCGCCCAGGGCAGATCCGCGTCGGCGGCCACGATAGCCGCTGCGTTTCCGCCGAGCTCGAGCACGACACGTTTTTTGCCGGCGATGGATTTGAGATGCCAGCCCACTGCGGCAGAACCCGTGAACGAGAGCAAGGCGATGCGCTCGTCGGTCGCAAGTTTCTCCGCCACTTCGACCGGACAATGGATGACCGAAAGCGCATCGGCCGGCATTCCCGCGGCATAACACACATCCGCCAGCAGCAGCGCGGAGAGCGGCGCTTGCGGCGGAGGCTTCAAGACGACGCAGTTGCCCACCGCGATCGCGGGCGCAAGCTTGTGCGCGACGAGATTCAACGGGAAATTGAACGGCGCAATCGCGCCGACGACACCGACCGGAAAGCGGCCGACGATCGCCGTGTAGCCCTCGGTGGCGGGCGCGAGATCGAGCGGCAACACCTCGCCGCCGAAACGTGTGCATTCTTCCGCGGCAAGCGTGAACGTGGTGACGGCGCGATCGACCTCGATGCCGGCGTACTTACGCGGCTTGCCGCTCTCGGCGATCATGAGATCGACGAATTCGGCGCGACGGTCGCGAAGCCGCGCGGCTATGTCAAGAAGAAGGGATTTGCGCTTGTGCCGCGGCCAGCGCCGGAATTCGCGGAATGCGTGCGCAGCGGCGGCGATCGCATCGTCCATGTCCGCCGCCGAACCGACGCCGATCGTGGCCACGACCGATCCATCGTATGGGTTGAGGACGGGCGCAGCCTCTTGCGTGGCACGCCGCTCGCCCGCGATGGGCAGCGCTCGATGCTGCGGGGCGGCTTCCGTCTTCGGACTCACCGGTCAGCGAACCAGCCGCTCGGCTCGACCGCGAGGTTGACGTTGATCTGTTTCACTTCCGTATACGCGTCGAAGCCGTAGGTGCCAAGCTCGCGGCCAATGCCGGATTGCTTGTAACCACCCCAGGGCGCCTCATTGTAGGTGGGATGATACGTGTTGATCCACGTGATGCCGGCGCGCAGCTTGCGGATGACGCGGTGCGCTTTGGCGACGTCGTTGGTGAAGACGGCGCCGGCCAAACCGTAGATCGTGTCGTTCGCGAGCGCGATCGCCTCCGCCTCATCGCGGAACGTCTGCACGGCGAGCACCGGGCCGAATATCTCTTCCTGGACGATACGCATCGCGGGCGTCGTGTGCGAGAAGATCGTGGGCATGAGGAAATTGCCGCGTTTGCCGAGTTCGCCCGATAAACGCGAGCCGCCGCATTCGAGCTTGGCGCCCTCGGCGATGCCGGTCTTGATGTAGGACTCGACTTTTTCCTGATGCGCGCGGCTCACGAGCGGACCCATCTCGGTCTTTGGATCGAAGCCGTCACCGACGACGATCTTGTTCGCGCGTTCCACCAGTCGCTTGACGAAGCGGTCGTGCAGCGAATCTTGTACAAGGAGCCGCGAGCCGGCGGAGCAGACCTGCCCTGCGTTGGCGTAGATCCCGAAGAGCGCGTAGTCGATCGCGGTGTCGAAATCGGCATCGGCGAACACGATGTTCGGCGACTTGCCGCCGAGCTCGAGCGATATCTTCTTTAGATTGCCCGTCGCCGCTTGCATGATGGATCGGCCGGTCTTCGTTCCGCCGGTGAATGCGATCTTATCGACGAGTGCCGACGCGGCCAGCGCGTGTCCGACGACCGGTCCTGCTCCGGTGAGAATGTTCACAACGCCTTTGGGGAAGCCGGCTTCGGCCACGAGCGCGGCGAGTCGCAGCGCTGTGAGCGGTGTGAGCTCCGAAGGCTTGAGGATGCATGCATTACCCGCCGCGAGGGCAGGTGCAAGTTTCCACGCCGCCATGAGCAGCGGATAATTCCACGGGATTATCTGACCGCAGACGCCGATCGGCTCGCGAACCGTGTAGGACTGCGACGCGGCCGGCACATCGAAGGTCTGGCCGTGCGGCTTCGTGGCGAGGCCGGCATAATAGCGGAAGCAGTTGGCGGCATCCGCCATGTCGTACTCGGTCTCGCGCAAGGGCTTGCCATTGTTGAGCGTTTCGAGCTGTGACAATGCTCCAGCGTTTTCGTCGATGGCCGCCGCCAATGCATTGAGCAACTTCGCGCGATCTTGCGCCAGCGAATCACCCCAGGGACCTTTGTAGAAGGCGGCATGCGCAGCGGCGATGGCGCGTTCGGCATCGGCGACCGTTCCTTCCGCGACGCGCGCGATGACCTCGCCATTCGCGGGGTTGACGATCTCGCGCGCGGCGCCGTCCGACGCCGGACAGAATTCGCCGTCCACGAACATGAGCGCGACGCCGTCGTCACGGCGCAAGTCGGCGAGCAGATCTTCTTGCATGGTCAGCATGTGCGTTCCTCAAGCGGTCAGACGGTCACGGCCTTCGACGACATCGCGTCCAAAGATTCGGCGAGCGCCTTGCAGACATAGTCTGTCTGCTCCTCCGTGATCGTCAACGGCGGCTCGACGCGTACGGTTCGAGCGTTCACCAAAGTTCCCGAGACGAGCACGCCGCGCTTGAGCATGTGTTTGCCAAGCTCGAAACCCATCTCGTTGTTCGCGAACTCGAGCGCGATGAGAAGACCCTTGCCGCGGATGTCGTGGACGATTTCAGGATGACCGGCTGCGGCGCGGCGCAGGCCTTCGATCATCCGCGCGCCGATGACGGCGGCGCGCTGCGGTAAGCGTTCCTCGATGAGCACGTTGATCGTCGCGAGCGCGGCCGCGCAGGCGAGCGGATTTCCACCGAACGTCGTGGTGTGCAAGAACGGGTTGGCGAAGAGCCGCGAGAACACGGCGCGCGTGCCGATGACGGCGCCGGCCGGCATGACGCCGCCGCCGAATGCCTTTGCGAGGCACATGAGATCGGGAGTGACGCCGTAGTGTTCGCAGCAGAACATCTTGCCGGTGCGGCCCATGCCCGTCTGCACTTCATCGAGAACGAGCAGCGCGCCGAATTCGTCGCAGAGCGCGCGCACACCGGGCAGGTAGTCGTCGTCCGGAAGATTGACGCCGCCTTCGCCTTGGATCGGCTCCAACACCACGGCGCCCGCCTCTTCGCCGACCATCCGCAGCTTGTGCATCTCCGTGCGCAGCTCTTCGAGATCGTTGAACGGCACGTGCTCGACGTTTGGCAGCATCGGACCGAACGGCATGCGAAATTCGCCTTTGGCGCTCACGGAGAGCGACCCAAAGCTCTTGCCGTGAAAGCCCTTCGTCGCGGCCACGATGGTGGGTTTCTTCGGATCGAATGCACGCGCGAGTTTCAAAGCCGCCTCGACCGCTTCGGTGCCGCTGTTGCAGAAGAAGGCGAAATTGAGATTACCGGGCGCGAGCATGGCCAACGCCTTCGCGAGCATCGCGCGGAGCGGGTCGAGAAGATCTTGGCTGTGGAGCGCCTGGCGCTTCAACTGGTCCGTGACCGCTTTGACGACTTTCGGATGCCGGTGACCGACATTGAAAATGCCGAACCCGCCGAGACAATCGATGTATTCTTTTCCGTTGACGTCGCGATAGGCGTTCGGGCCGGCGTCTTCCCATTCCACGGCCGCCGCCGCGTGTTCGACCGATGTCGCTTTGCGGTATTCGAGGAATCCGGGATTGACGTGATCGCGGAAGCCGTTGACCGTCTCGCTCGTTATCCACGCGACGTCTTCCGGCGTGATCGCCGGTTTGGCGATCAAGTCGAGAACGGTCTGCGTGTAGGCTAAGGTCTCAGAATCTGGTCGGTGAGAAATTTTGGCACGTCATCCTTTCACGAGAGCACCGCGTCGCAGCTCGCTTCGAGCCGGCCGAGCGCGAGGTCGAGTTCGTCATCTTGGATCACGAGCGGCACGAGGATGCGGACGACGTTGCCTTTCGCGCCGGCGGGGAACAAAAGCAATCCTCGCGCTCGCGCTTCGGCGACGAGCCGCTTGACGATGGGAGGTTCTTCGGTACTTCCATCGTCTGCGAACTCCATGCCGATCATCGCTCCGATCCCCCGGACATCGGCGATGCGTCGATGCCGGCGTTGCAGGGCGCGAAGAACGCTCTCGACCCGCGCGCCGATCGCGACGGCTCGATCGAGCAACTTTTCTTCTTCGATTATGTCGAGCGTTTCGAGGGCCGCCGCGCACGCAAGCGGATTCCCGCCGAAGGTCCCGCCTAAGCCGCCCGGTCCGGGCGCATCCATGACCTCGGCACGTCCGATGACCGCAGCGAGAGGCAGGCCGCCGGCGATACTCTTCGCGACCGCCATGAGATCGGGCTCGATCCCGGCGTGCTCGCACGCGAACATCTTGCCCGTGCGTCCGAATCCGGATTGGATCTCGTCGCAGACGAGCATGATGCCGTGTTTTGCCGTGATGCGCCGCAATTCGCGCAAATACTCCGCGGGCGCCGGCACAAATCCGCCTTCACCGAGAACCGGCTCGATGATGATCGCGGCGACGCGCTCAGGTGCGACTTCGGATTCGAAAAGCTGGGCGAGCGCGGTAAGACTGCGCTCTGTCGTCCAGCCGTGGAACTCGTACGGGAACGGTGCGAAATAGACCTCGCTGCAGAACGGCCCAAAGCGCTGCTTGTATGGCTGACTTTTTCCGGTCATGCTCAGCGCGAGCAATGTTCGCCCGTGGAATCCGTGGTGAAACGCGATCACGGCCTGACGTCCTGTGGCTTCGCGCGCTATTTTCACCGCGTTCTCCGTCGCCTCGGCGCCGGTCGTCACGAGCAAGGTCTTCTTCGTAGAAGCGCCGGGAGCCAGACGGTTCAGTCGACCGGCAAGCTCGACGTACGAATCGTACATCGCGACCTGAAAACACGTGTGTGTGAATCGCTCGAGCTGGGCTTCGACTGCGCGCCGTATCCGCGGGTGCGCGTGACCGACGTTCAGCACGCCGATGCCGCCGACGAAGTCGATATATTCGTTGCCGTCGGAGTCCCAAAGCTTGGCGCCGGACGCTCGCTCGACAAAGATCGGATGCATGTTGCCGACGCCGCGCGGCACTTCGGCCGAGCGAGCCGCGAGCAGCGCTGAAGTCTCGGTTGATGCTACAGCCACACGCTCATCCTTTCGTGTCGAAGCCACGGAGGGTGGAAAGCCGTCCCGCCAACACTATCTTATAGTATCCGGGCAGGGAAACACCACGTAGCCGGCGCACAAAATTCAGTCAATTCTTCGTGCTTGCACGCCAAGGAGCGCCCGTGACCGTTCGTGAGGCGTTGGGATTCGAGTCGCTGCGAGGCGCTAAGCTGGTGGCCGGGGCCAAGGGACTTGAGCGCGACGTCCGCTGGGCGCACGTCATCGACATGCCCGATCCAGCCCCGTGGGTCCGGCCAGGCCAGTTCTTGCTGACGACTGGGTTTGCATGGCCGGCAAGGCCGCAGGATCAGCGCTCGCAGATCCGCGCGCTGTCGGCACACGGTTTGGCTGCGATCGGACTTGCGGTTCCGCGCTATGTCGAAGAGTTCGGTTCTGCGGCGAGAGATGAAGCGGATAAACAAGGATTGCCGCTGGTCGAGATTCCCTTCGACATACCGTTCGCTCAGATAACGGAAGAGCTTCACCGCGCCATCATCGCCGAACAGTACGTCTTGCTCGAGCAATCCGAAGCGATCCATCGAGAACTGACGCGCGCCGCGGCGAGCGGAACGAATCTTAGCGATCTCGCGCGAGCGCTCGGCGGTCTCATAGATCGATCCGTGACGTTTGAAGATCCGGCAGGCAAACTGCTCGCGTTTCATGAGCACGCGATGCAGGCCGACGCGGTCAGGCGTGAGACGCTGGAACACGCGCAATCGCCTGCCACGGTCCAGGAATCGCTCGAGCGCGATGGCCTGCTCGAGAACATACGAGCGAGCAACGGGCCCATTCGGATCGAAGCGCGGCCCGAGATGGGCTTGAGCGCGCGGGTCGTCTGTCCGATTCGTTTGGGCGACGAACTCATCGGACTCGTCTGGATAATGGAAGGCGAGACAAAGCTCTCCGAACTCGACAACCGCGCAGCCGAACACGCGGCCCTCGTGGCGGCGCTGCACGTCGCCCATCAACGCGAGCTTGCCACGATGGAATCGCGCCTCGGCTACGCCTCGTTTCTCTCACTGCTGGAAGGAGAAGAAGACGACGCGCAGGCGGTCGAGCGCGCGCGTCTGCTGGGATTCGATCCGGACGGATCGCACCGCGTGGCCATCGCCGTCATCCCAGAACCGCTGCCGTTGACGCGCGAAGGCTTCTTGCGGCGCGAGCGAGTCGCGAGCGTCCTCCGTCATCGCCTGCAGACCGGACGACACCGGCCGCTCCTGACCGCGAATCTCAATTTCGTCGCGTTTCTCGTTCCGGAAGGCACCGATATCTCGGCCGTCTGGCGAGCACTCGGCGATCCGGCGATCTCGCTGCTCGTGGGTCGTGCTCACGCCGGCACGCGCGGCGTGCGGCGGAGTTATAAGGAAGCACAGTCGCTCTTGGGTTACCGCGACGGCGTCATGATCAAGCGATTCGATGATGCGCTCGTACCGCGCGTTCTCATGGGAGACAGCGGCGCCCGGGAGGCGTTCATCGACGATCTCTTCGGAGCGCTTCAATCGCGTAAGGGCGGCGACGCGATGAAAGCGGTGCTCCTCACGTATGCGCGTACCGGATTTAATTTTCGCGAGACTGCGCAGCGGCTCGGCGTCCATCCGAATACACTGCGCTACCGGCTGAACCGGGCGATGGAGGTCTTGGCCATCCGCCTCGACGATCCGGACGTACGCTTTCGACTCCAGCTCGCGGGGCGAATATTAGACTTTCTTCATAATACCTGACGCCAAATTTGTTCAAAGGATACATAGGCGCGGGCATGAATTCCGCGTACACTCCATGCGATAATCTCACCTTAACGCTACGCCTGAGGGAGAGTTTTGTGTTGCTTCGCCGATTGGTCATAGCGCTACTCGCGTGCGTGGTGTGCGCCTCGTCGGGGCTGCCTGCCGCGGCGGGCACAACGGGCACTTTGCGCGGCAGGGTCGTGGATTCAGGCACGGGCGCGCCGGTGGCGGACGCGAAGATCGCGGTCTCCTCGCCGTCGCAATCGGAGACAGGCGTCAGCGATGCGGGCGGGTTCTTCAGTTTCCTTTCGCTTTCACCGGATACGTACACCGTGACGGCCACGAAGGCGAACTACGACGTCGCGAGCGTCCCCGGCGTCACGGTGATCTCCGACCAGGTCCGCAGCGTCACCATAAGCCTGCGA
>Ga0070735_10001688_pt1 | contig 20814 bp, 18 predicted proteins | sample Coa_R1_FD_66443 | JGI IMG/M metagenome (GOLD analysis project Ga0070735, IMG submission 66443) | Surface soil microbial communities from Centralia Pennsylvania, which are recovering from an underground coalmine fire - Coalmine... | ecosystem: Environmental > Terrestrial > Soil > Unclassified ... | reverse complement strand
GCGGGATTGCGGCTCGACCGCCGCATGGAGTTCCCGCGACGCTCGTCCAACGTGGCGTTATCGCCGGAAAAGCCGGTACCCGCAGTGCTTCTGGCTCCCGTGCGGCGTGGATTGGCGCACTCGATCGACACCGGGCGCGCGAGTGCGACCGGGAATTAGAGATTCTGAAACCCTCGCGTTGACGGCTCGCCGGAGGCAGGGATTGAAGTAGCTTCCGGGTCCTATTTTTCCCTTAAGATCACTTCACCGTTACCAACCGGTTGATCGTTCAGCCAGAGGCGATATTTGTAGGAGCCGGGATTGATGCCGGGGCGGGGAGGTCCGCTCTGCAATTGGCGTCCGGGAGGGGCCTGGAACATGTTGGATTGGAAGGGGCAGCGGTTGGGATCGAACTGAACCTTCAGATTTCCCGATTCCGAGAGCCAGACGACCTGCTCGTCCGGCCCAATCACGATAATTTCAGGAATTACCCCAACGAGAACCAGTTTTTCCGCCATCGATTCGCCTTCCCGATTTGCCTTCCGAGGATGCCCGGCGAAGATAGCACAGCCCGGCGCACCCGCGCGCGAAGAATCTAGCGGGTTCCTGAGGGTCCTCGGCATCTACCATTTGAAAAGCGTTCACATGCCTCAGCGCGTCTAACACAGAAGGGATCGCTTTCGAGCCAGGCAATCTTCGCCGCCTATAAGTCGATGATGATTGCGACACAACCATTTTGGCGGTTGCGAAGGGGCCGGGAATCGAGCAAACTAGGTACTGGTTAGGAGTTTATTGGGAAGAAAAGTCCCGGAACGCGACCGGGACGCTCGTAGTATCCACCGAACCATCTTCGATGGTCTGTGCACTCTTCCTGGAGCACATTTTTGGCTCGTCCGGCCTGCTCTCCCGGATATTCCGGACGGTTCTTCCGGCCCGAATTGCCATAAGATACGCGTGAAAGCAGAGGTTTGAAGCAATGATAGATCCGATGGACGAATTGCGGCCGCCGACCAGGCTGATGCTGACGCCCGGCCCCTCTTGCCTGCACCCGCGGGTGTACCGCGCGCTGGCCACGCCGATCGTCGGGCATATGGATCCGTGGTTCACGGAATTTATGGGTGGCGTCCAGGTGTTGATGCGGCGCATTTTTCATACCCAAAACAAGATGACCTTTCCGATCTCCGCGTCGGGAACGGGCGGCATCGAAACGGCCATGGTCAACACCCTCGAGCCGGGTGATGAGGCCATCGTTTGCGTGAATGGCATGTTCTCCGGGCGCATGGCGGAAATCGCCGAGCGCGCCGGCGCCAAGGTTCACCGCGTGCCCGCGCCATTGGGCCGCGCCGTGGACCCTGAGGACGTTCGCCGCGCCGGACAAGGCAGGAAGATCAAGATTGTAGGTCTCGCGCAAGGAGAAACCTCCACCGGCGTGCTGACCAGGATCGATCCGTTTCGCCAGGTTGCCGATGAACTGGGCGCGCTCCTGGTGGTCGATAGCGTGGCCACGTTTGCCGGGGTGCCGCTGGACATCGATCGGCAGCGAATCGATATCTGCTTCAGCGGAACGCAGAAGGCGATGAGCGGGCCGCCGGGAATGTCACCCATCACGGTGAACGAGCGCGTGGAGGAGATGCTGCGCCACCGCAAGACGAAAGTGCAGAGCTGGTATTTTGACCTCACCACGGTCATGAATTATTGGGGCAAAGAGCGCACCTACCACCACACGCCGCCCATTCCGCTGATTTACGCCGTTCACGAGGCTATGCGCATCGTGCTGGAAGAGGGAGTCGAAGCGGGATGGGAGCGGCACCGGCAGAATCAGGCCGCATTGATCGCGGGCCTGGAGGCCATGGGGCTGCGTCTTTTTGTCGAGAGCCCGGAAGACCGGCTGCCGACCGTTACCTGCGTCTACATTCCCAGCGGCATTGACGGCGTGAAAGCGCGGGTGCGGCTGCTGAACGAATTCAACATTGAAATTGCCGGGGGACTTTCCGATATTAAGTCCACCACATGGCGCATCGGCTTGATGGGCTACTCCAGCCAGCGCCAGAACGTGCTGCTGTTCCTCGAAGCGCTGGAACGGGTGCTGCTCGATCAGGGAATGAAGCTGCCGATCGGCGCGGGAACGGCCGCGGCGGTGGGCGTCTATGCGCATGCGGAGCCCGTCACCGTCGAGCACGCCAAGTAGAACGGAAAGCAAAACGGGAAGCGGAACGGAAAGTAGAGAAAACCAGAACACATGACTACCGCAACCGGACTTGCAAATCTTGGCGCGATGAGCCAGTTCGTGGGGGAATTTGAGGTAACCTCGCGGCTGACCGACAAGACCTACCGCTGCCGCTTTTCCCACCTGTGGAACGGCGTGGCTACCCGCCACAGCGATACGGTAGACACCAAGTTCCTGGTGGACGGCAAAGGCACGATCGTCGGCCTGTCGCATCCCGGGCTGGTGGAATTCACCACAAAAGCTGGACGCAACATTTCAGACCGCGAAGCAAGTTACGTGGCTGCCCAATATTTGCGCGAGCAGTTGGAGCAGGAGGACGAGCGTCCCCTGTACGATTGTTCGGCGGCGGATGTGGTGCGGATTATTGGACTGCTGGGAATCAGCTGACGAACCGCGACCCGTGGTTCGTGACCCGTGTTCCGTGTCCCGTGACGGTATAATTTTCACCACACTTTAACGCGCTTCTCGTGAATTTCTCTCTGAAGTAAGTTCACTCTCTCGTCCAGGCTCGCGCACCTAGGCGTCAGCGAGCGATTCATCAATTCCGCGAGAGGATTCGGATTCGCCGTCAGGTTTGGGTTTCTTAGAAGATTCGGGCGGTTCTCCGGATTCCAGAATCACTCCGCAGTTCAGGCATTCCACATATTCCGCGTCGGAATCTTTGGCAATCAGCTGGGTACGCGCGTGGCGGCAAGTGGCGGGATCTGTCACAAGTTCACTCCTAAAACATCTGCGAATGATAGCATGCGTGGTGTGTAGGACAGGCTTCAGCCTGTCCGGTTTAGACTGGAATGGTACCCACATCTAAACCAGACAGGCTGAAGCCTGTCCTACGCATCTCGTTGCTACAGCTGGAAGGAAATCTCGATTCGCCTTGGCGCAGACCACTGACAATCGATTCAGCAACGTGCTGTTCTACAGCATCGTGGCGTGCCTCGGCTATCTGGTCTTCCGCATTTTTGAACCGTTCCTCGCGCCGCTGGCATGGGCCGCGGTCTTCGGAGTGATTTTCTGGGCTCTGAACAAGCGATTTGAACGGCGATGGGGAAAAAGTCAATCCGCCGCATTCATCACGCTGGGCGTCACTCTGATTTTGATCGTTCCGGTACTTTTGCTGACCGCTCTATTCGTCCGCGAAGGAATTGCAGCGGCGCAGGACATCCAGGTGGCGTTGGCCGAAGGCGGATACAGCTGGTTCGCGCGAGACTGGGCATGGCTCACGTCGCACCTTTCGGTTGCGGGGATCAGCGTCGATTTGCCGGGGCTGGTGCGGCAGGGAGCCGCCCGAGCCGGCCAGTATATGGCTACGGAATTGGGCGCCGTGATCCGCAATATCGTCGTCTTCGTCTTTGAACTCTTCGTAATGCTGTTTGCGCTTTTCTACGTCCTCCGTGACGGCGATTCGATGGTGGCTCGCGTCCGGCATTTACTGCCGTTTGAAGAAAGCATGACCGAGCGGATGCTGGCGGAGGCTCGCGATCTGATTTTTGCCAGCGTCACCACCAGCCTGGTGATCGCCGGCGTCCAGGGCATCATTTGCGGCGGAGCATTCGCCATAGTGGGCCTCGGTTCAGCCGTTTTCTGGGGCGTGGTGATGGGATTTCTTTCGCTGCTTCCGGTGGTCGGCGCGTGGCCGGTTTGGATTCCCGCGGTGATTTACCTGTTCTCGACGGGGCATTGGGGCCGTGCTGCCGCTCTGATCGCCATTTGCGGCGCGCTGGGCGGTTCGATCGACAACGTCCTGCGCCCGGTGCTCCTCGGGGGCCGCGCCTCGCTGAATGGGCTGCTGGTATTTATCAGCGTGCTGGGCGGCATCGCTGTGTTTGGAGTGTTGGGAGTGGTTCTCGGACCGATCGTTGTGGCTACCGCAGTCGGAATCCTCGATGTGTATTCGGGGGCTGCCGCGGAGCGAGCCGCACCGGAGGCACCGTCGCTCTGACGTGCTCATTCGGGTTACGCGAGATTATCGGCAGCCTAGCAGATAAATGCGAGAAAGCCTGGTCAGATTTTCGCGTGCGACCCAAAACTGCACAAATCCATCCGAATATCCATCGCGAGTTGCTTCCAATGTGTACCAGCCAGGATCAAGTTCAGTGAATTGAAATTCGCCTTTTACATTCGAAACGCCTCTCGAGATGACCACTTCGCTCGATGAACGCACACGCTGGCGCATGGAGGCACGCCGCGGATGCGGTCCGGTGTCGGAACGCTCGTCCAGAGCAGCCTTCGTAAGAGTCAGCGAAGCATCCGCGACAGGCGCACCCGTGGGCGCGGTCACACTGCCTGTCAACTGCGCCTTGTCACGCCGCTCTTCGTAGGAAGCGGAAGGCGGCGGCAAGTCTGATGGAGGTGAACAGGGAAGAGTGACGCCACTAAACGTACCAGGAGACAAAACGAACGAAACTTGTGCAGGACGTTTACTTGTTAAGGCTCGGCTATCTGAGGCGAAGCCGGGCGACGATGCTTCGATGAAGCGGGCATCAGCGGGGATAACGGTGAACTCGAAGACTCCGTCTCGGTTCGTTTTCTTTGCGATCACCCGTTCGTCGGCAAAGATGGTCACATTTGCATCGGCAATAGGCGCCCCCGAGGCGTCGAATACGGTTCCTTCCAGCCTTGTTTCGGATTGGCTGTGAACACCTTGCGCAAATAGCAAACAGACTGCAACAAGAAAGCCCACCACGTTCAGGCATTTTCCTGGGAGCATCACGGCCCAAAGCGGCATTGTTGCCCATCGGCACATCGCGGTTGAAGTATATATCTTTGGGGGGAGACAATTGCGATCGATCCCTTGCAGGTACTGGAAATCCCCGGCACAGCAGGTATGCGCTCTCCGGCGCGGCTGTGCTAGAGTAGCGCGCTTGGAGCTTCCACGAATTTACGATGTCGACTGAACCCATCACGCTGCTCACCGGACTGCCTCCCGAAAAACTTCGGTGGAGATGCGACCCTGACACGATTCCCTTCGCCACCACGGCGGAAGCCGAGCCGGTGAAGGAATTGCTCGGGCAGGAACGCGCCTATCGCGCGCTGAAAATGGGAGTGGAATTGAACGCGCCGGGCTTCAATATTTTTGTGTGCGGGCTTGCCGGAACGAGCCGCGGCGGGACCATTACTCACCTGATCGACCAGATCCATCCGCCGGCCAAGGCTTCGCTCGACCGCTGCTACGTGAATAATTTCAAGAGCACTGATCGCCCGCGTTTGCTGGCCCTTCCGCGCGGGCAGGCTAATGGCTTCAAGAAGGACATGCTCAGCGGCATCGAATTTCTGCGGCGGCGCATTCCGCAGGTGTTCGAGGGCGAACCGTTCCAGCGGCAAAAAGGGCGCATCGTCGACCGCTTCACGGTGCGCGAAAAAGAATTGATGGACGATTTCACGCGGCGCATCGCACGAGACCAGTTTGCGCTGGGCCACATGCAGGTAGGCGCCGTGGCTCTGCCGGAAATTTTCCCGGTGCTCGAAGGGCAGATGGTGCCGATCGAAGACATCCCGAAAATGGTCCACGAAGGAAAACTGGAAACGCTGGTGGCCGAGGACCTGGAGCGCAAGTACGAACAATTTCGCCAGGAATTCACCGTCGTTTACCGCAAGACCCTGACTCTTTCTCGCGAACTGGCCAGTGAATTGAGCTACCTGGAACAGGAAGCGGCATCCGTGCTGGTCGACGGCTTCATCGAGGAATTGAAGGAGAAATATTCCGGCACTCAGGTGGCGGAATATCTGGAAGAAGTGCGCCACCACATTCTGGACAACCTCGAGCCGTTTAAGGAACGCGAGGGCGAAGAGGAACCCGGTGCGGTGCCGCCTCCGGAAGGCGGAGGTCCGCGCCCATCCAGCACGGAGCGCGATCCCTTCCGCGTTTACGGCGTGAACGTAATTCTGGCGCACAATGAAGAAGGCAACTCGCCGGTAATTTTTGAAACGACGCCCACCTACACCAATCTTTTCGGCACCATTCAGCGCAGCTACGATTCACGCGGCGGCTGGAATTCGGACTTCATGGACTTGCGTCCCGGCTCGCTGCTGCGCGCCGACGGCGGTTTTCTGGTGATGTACGCCTACGACGCGCTGACCGAAACGGGCGTCTGGCGCACGCTGAAACGCATGCTGAACCACGGGAAACTGGAGATTCAGCCGCTGGAAATGTTTTTTCCGTTCGGCACTTCGGCGCTGAAGCCTGAGCCGGTCGACATCGACGTCAAAATAATTTTGATCGGCGACCGCCACATGTACGAAGTCCTCTACGAATTCGAGGAGGACTTCCGCAAGATTTTCAAAGTGCGCGTGGAATTCGACGAGGAAATGGTGATGAGCGACGCGGTGATTCGCCATTACGGCGACCGCCTGCGCCATCTTTCCGAGCAGGAGCACATCGGCCCGTTCGATCGCACGGCGGTCGCCAGCATGCTGGAATTCGGAGTGCGCCTCGCCGGGCGCCGCAACAAAGTGACGGCGCGCTTTCCGGAGCTTGCCGACCTGGCGCGCGAAGCCGCGTACATCGCGCGGCAGGAGGGCGCGGAACTGGTGAACGCTACGCACGTGCTGCGCGCCCGCGAAGCGCGCATCGAGCGGCACAACCTGACGGAAACCAAAATCCGCGAAATGATCGAAGAAGGCACGTTGATGATCGACACCGACGGCGCGCGCGTCGGGCAGGTCAACGGCCTGAGCGTTCTGGAAATCGGCGGCTACGCGTTCGGCAAGCCGGTGCGCATCACCGCCTCGGCGTCGCTCGGCAAGACCGGCCTGATCAACGTCGAGCGCGAATCCAATCTGAGCGGCAGCTTCCACGACAAGGGCATGCAGATCATCGCCGGCTACCTGCGCACCAAATTTGCACAGGACAAGCCGCTATCGCTCGCGGCCAGCATTTGTTTTGAGCAATCCTACAGCGGCGTCGATGGGGACAGCGCCAGCTCCACCGAAATTTACGCGCTGCTTTCCGCGATTTCCGGCTTGCCCATCCGCCAGGATATCGCCGTCACCGGATCGGTGAGCCAGCAGGGTGACATTCAGCCCATCGGCGGCGTCAACCAGAAGATCGAAGGATTCTTCGACGTGTGCCGCGTGAAGACCGGACTGACCGGGCGCCAGGGCGTGATGATTCCCGCCGAAAATGTGGAAGATTTAATGCTGCGCGATGACGTGATCGAAGCGGTGGGTGCGGGCAGGTTCCACGTCATCCCGGTCACGACGCTGGAAGAAGGAATTGAAATCTTAACGGGAATGCGCGCCGGACGCCGCGATTCCAACGGGGCGTTCGAGGCGGATACGGTGTATGGGCTGGTCGACCGACGCCTGCATGAAATGGCTACTACGCTGAAGTCCTTCGAGTCTTAGTAAAACAAAACTCCGGTGAAAAATTCGGTTTGCGTGGCGGCGTATTCTGCTGGTGTGTTGGTTCCATGATTTTGGAAGTGTAACGGGGCGTCAGCGAGCCTTGTGCCGCCCCTCCGGGGCTTCGCTTTTGCCGTGCACTTTACCCACCGCTTACGCGGTGGGCTACGTTCTTTCGTCCCTGGCGGGACTGGCTGAGATCAGACAGCGATTCTTGGTTGTGCAGTCTCTTCGTTTGGGCATTTTCCTGGTTGTGCGGTCGTTCGGTGTCGCCGTTTCTAGTTCCACAGTTCCGGCTTCGCGTTCCGCAGTTTTGGTTCTGCAGATCTGGTTCTACAGTTCTTGGTTTTTTGTCGCTCTTCATCTTGTCGTTTCTTGGGTTTTGCGGGGAGAATTCCTAGGCATTCGCGGGGGTCTGCAGATGCGTAGTCCGAAGTCCCGGAGGGACGCCATAGCGTAGCCCACCGTTTTAACGGTGGGTTTCGGGAGTCGAACGTCCAAAGCCCCAGAGGGGCGGCACAATGTCTAACCGGCAACCTCGACCTGCACCGCTAATTCGCGCGCGTGGTGCCGCCCACATGTTGCCGTTTCTTGGTTTTGCGGGAGAATTCCTAGGCATCCGCGGGGTTGTGCAGATGTGTAGTGCGGAGTCCCGGAGGGACGCCATAACGTAGTCCACCGTTTTGACGGTGGGTTTCGGGAGTCGAACGTTCAAAGCCCCGGAGGGGCGGCACAATGCCTAACCGCCAACCGCGACCTGCACCGCTCTAATTCGCACGCGCCGTGCCGCCCACATCCTTGGGCGTTGAGAGGTAGCCGTTCACCTTGTCTTTGGAGACGTCGAAGACCACGATCTCGTACGGGCGGGTCGCGCCTTTGATGTAGAACTGCACCGGCTCGTCGGCGGTCTTGTCTTTCTTCTCGATGGTCTTGTCGTCCGCGACCACCATTAGCGTGTATTTGAATTTCTTGGGATCGGTCTTGGTCAGGGTCACCTGGATCGGGCCGACGTGCGACGGAGTTTTGGACTTGGTGAGGTGCAGCTCGAAAATGTTGCGCTCGCCTGAACGCTTCAGCTGTTCGAGTTCCTCCTGGTTGCGGGCGATCAATCCGCTCTGCACGCCGAGGTCGCCGACCGTGCTGGTGAGTTTGGCCTTGGTCGCTTCCAGGTCCTGCTTGGTCGCGGAAATGTCGGTTTTCGCGCCGGTCAGGTCGGTGGTCACGGCGCCGATCTTGGCGTCGGTGTCCTGCTTTACTTGTCCAATCTGGGCGGTCAGCTTATCGTCGGAATCTTTCTGGCTCTGGCGAATGTTCTGCGCGAGGGCGCGCGCCTGCGCCAGTTCCGCCTGCGTGAATCCGAGCTTTTGCGTGGTTACTTCCAGTTGACCCTTCAGGTCCGCGATACGCGAATTGGTCTGATCGATCTGCACGGAGAGGATGGCTTCTTTCGAGTTGGCCTGCGCCAGATCGGTTTCCAGCTTGGATTTCGCGGCGTTGCCGGCATAGTAGGCGTAGCCGATCCCTGCGAAAGCCAGCACAAAGACCACAATGATCCAACGCGGTGTCGGCGCCGCTTCGTAGTAGTTGTTGGATTCGTTGCCGCTGGGCTCGGGCACATTCGGGGAGATGCTCATTAGTTCTCCTTGGCGGCCATTCTGGGACTGGCAGCGCCGTTTGCTGAGATTATCACCGACGTGAAACGGGTTGTCTACGTTTTGCGGGTCCGGGTGTTTCTGGGCCAGCGGGACTCCACCGTGGTGGTCAAACCACCCCGCGGAGTGAACTCGCCGCGCACCACGCACCAGGCAGGATGAATGGCGTCTACAATGTCCCGCAGGATGCGATTCACCGCATTTTCGTAGAAGATACCGAGGTCGCGGTATGCCAGCAAGTAGATTTTGAGGGCCTTGAGCTCCAGGCAGGATTTTTTTGGCTCGTACTCAATGGTGATCGTTCCGAAGTCGGGCATTCCGGTCTTGGGGCACACGGAAGTATATTCCGGATAGCGCGTAACGATCGTGTATCCGGGAAACTGGTTCGGCCATGTTTCGAGGCGCGGAAGTTTGCTGTGAATTCCCGCGCGGGCATGCTCCGAAGTGTAATCGGCCATCGGTCTGGCACCTCATGTGCCATATTGTACATGCGCCATTGTACATGTGCGCGCAACATCACGCAGATGGAACTTGCAATCAGAATAAACCTTCACGTATTCTTTTTGCCGGACTTCCCAGGGGTGAAGTGAATTTGCTTTGTCCGGCCTGTCATAGCGACAGTCCTCGCCGCTCGCGCCGACGCGGTGTCAAAGACTACGCGGTTGGAATTGCCAGACTGCGCCCCTGGCGTTGCCGCGCCTGCGACCTGCGTTTTTATGCGTGGGCCACTTCCATCGGGTACGTCGGCTACGTGCACTGCGGAATGTGCGGGAACCTGGACGTGAAGAGAATTTCCAGCGAGCACGGCATGGGAATGTTCGCCTGGGTTTTTCGGCTCCTCCGCGCGCCCGCCTACCGCTGCGCCCCGTGCCGCAACCGCTTTTTCTCGTTGCGGCTTTACCGCCGCATCGTGCCCACGGAGGTTCCCGTGGAACCCCGAGAGGAAACATCCCATCCCGTCGCGCACTAGCCGAGTTGGAAATCCCGCAACCTTGTGAACGCTGAAGATTGACTTCCCGCGCACGATCCGTATGATGGCGCAAGGCGATGGAGTTCGCCTTATAACCGCTGTCCTGGTTGCCGGACAGATGATGACTCCTGACAAGTTCCTTGTCGCGGAGCCATGTCCCCGGCAATGAATCAGTTCAAGTGAGTCGTGATTCGCTCGCGGCGCCATGCGTGGAGCATTGCAAATGACCAAATACTGGATGGTTGGGCTCGGGGGATTCATCGGATCGATCGCGCGCTTCTGGGTGGGATCGTACATCACCTACCGGATGGGGGCGCGCTTTCCATATGGCACATTTGCGATCAATATCAGCGGGTCGTTTTTGATCGGACTGATTGTCACCCTGCTCGCGGAACGATCGCACTGGAGCCCGAATCTTCTCTATTTGATCCCGATCGGTTTCATCGGGGCGTACACGACTTTTTCCACATTTGAGCTGGAGGCGTTTCGCAGCGTGCGCACCGGCGATCTCTTCCTGGCGCTTTTGTACGTCGTGCTGAGCGTGTGCGTCGGATTTGTGGCGGTCTGGCTGGGAGTGCTCGCCGGCAGGGCGCTGGAATGAAAATGTTACTAAATTAAGTAGGACAGGCTTCAGCCTGTCTGGTTTAGATTTGCGCTTGACGCTAGCCTAAACCAGACAGGCTGAAGCCTGTCCTACTAGATCCGGCAGCCGCTTGATTCTTTCGCTTCTTCCTATCAAAATGGATTTTGACTGGTTGGACAACGAACTGGCAGAGGATGCCGCAGCCCGCACGAATATTCTCGGAGGACACGGACGAGTGAGCAAATCAAATAACCATTTTTCGCGGTACTCAATCCTGTTGGGCTGCTTTTTTTGCATTTTGGGCTTCAGTGTCCTGGCCGCTCCCCCGGGAAGTCAGGCACAGATACAATCCGCGCCGCGAGCCGCTTTCCCTGCCGCGCTGCTCCATGCGGTGCGAGCGGTTCCGGCCGCCAGTTTGCGAACCGCTGCCGCGCAGGATGCAGGGCAAGCCGCTCCTCCGGCCGCTGCTGCTCCGGCTGCCCCGAAGCCTGTAGACCTGCCGGACGGTGACGGCAAGCCCATCGCCACCGAATTCTGCCAGGATTGCCACCGCCTCACGAATTTAACCAAAGCGCACAAGAATCTGGACGACTGGAAAGACACCATCCACACCATGATCGATCGTGGCGCGCGCATCCCGGATGAAAAGATAGATACCCTGGCGCAGTACCTGACCGCCAACTTTGGCCCCAAGGACGCTTCGGCGCCGGCGGCCGGCGCCGCTGCGGCTGCGCCTGCAACTCCCGCGCCCGCGCAAACGCCAAGCGCGGCGCCATCCGGCGCGCCTGCCGCAGCCAATGCCCCGGTGGTATTGCCCGACGGCGACGGAAAAGCGATCGCGACGGAAAATTGCCAGGCTTGCCACAAACTTACCAATCTCACCAAGGCGCACAAGAGTCTGGATGATTGGAAAGACACCGTGCAGACCATGATCGATCGCGGCGCCAACGTGCCGCCGGATAAGGTCGACGTGCTGGTGCAGTACCTGGCCAAGAATTTCGGCCCGAAGGACGCTGCGAGCCCGGCTGCCGCCCCGGCGCAGTAGGCGCGCGCATCGCCTTCGGGGAATCGGGTAGCGTCCAAAAATCGTTCCCCTGATTCCGGCCGTCAGGAGGTCGGGGCTTCAGCCCCTGAAATCTTCAGGGCCTGAAGGCCGCGGTCGAGCGTTTCTGTTCGTCCGACCTAAACGTCGGACCTCCTGGACACAAGCTCAAACTTCGATTTAGACAGACCGGGTGAAATTGGGACAGCACCGGGAATCGACCGACCTTGCGCCGGTGGTGCGTCCGTGCGAAAATTGGCGCTCATTCATCTGCGCCAATCTCCCCAGGATGGTTGTCATTCGAAGTTCTTCGGGGCGCGCATGTTCGCTGCGGCGATATCGTCTAAGGGTTAGGACGTGGCCCTCTCAAGGCCAAAATCCGGGTTCGAATCCCGGTATCGCTACCAAAATCCACGGCAATTTCAGCTCGCTGCAAAGCTTATCTTCTAGCGGCGAACACATTACTTCGTGAAGGGCCTGCGCCGCGAGTACGGCGCTCAGCGGGTAAGGTGCGGTTTCCGTATTTCTTTGGGATATCTTTGCTATTGCCAGGCGGGAGCTCTGCCCGCGCACTCAAATACCCTCGCAAAGCGCCTGGAAATCTTTGATAGCGGCCACTTACCCGGCAATGATATATACTTTTGGCTCCGCGATCTCGACTGCTGGGTCAGGGATTTCTTGGTCAGTTTTGGGTGCTTCGGAGACGGAATTGCGTTCCGGCACGGGCGAATTTGCAGCCCCTCGGCAGCTCCCTCATTCGACTCGATCCAAATCCAGTTTTCGTGGTCCTCGAACGATGTCTCCCGGAGATGCTGGCGAAACCGGGGCGGGCTCGAATACGTCAATGTTGAATAGAATCGGAACAATTTATACAAGCTGACAGGACAACCATGGCTATTCCTAATTCCTCGCAACAAAGCGAAGCAGAGCGCCCAGACGATCTGCATTCGCTGGGTGGCGATGGCGACAAGCCCAAGAAGAGCGGATGGGTGTGGATTCTGGTGCTGCTGGTGCTGGCCGGCGGCGGCTATTACTACTACAAATCGCGCCCGTCTTCCGACACCAAGGCGGCGCCCGCGCCCGGAGCGCGAGGCACGGGTTTGGGTCCCATCTCGGTGGCCGTGTCGCCCGCATTGAAGCAGAACGTTCCCTACTATCTCTCTGGCCTGGGAACGGTGACCGCGTTCAACACGGTAACCGTGAAGAGCCGCGTCGACGGCGAGTTGCAGAAAGTGAATTTCACGGAAGGGCAGTTCGTTCACGAAGGCGACTTGCTGGCGCAAATCGATCCGCGGCCTTTTCAAGTGGCGCTGGAGCAAATGGAAGGACAGCTTTTCCGCGACCAGGCGCAACTGAATAACGCCCGCGTGGACTTCAAGCGCTATGACCAGCTGGCCAAAGAGGGCGTGATCGCTTCGCAGCAAGTGGACACGCAGAATGCCACCGTGGGCCAGATGGAAGGCGCGGTCCGCGCCGACCAGGCTCAGATCGACAATGAAAAATTGCAGCTGGTCTATTGCAAAATTACGGCGCCCATCAGCGGGCGCGTCGGTCTACGGCTGGTCGATCAGGGCAACATGATTCACGCCACCGATCCGAATGGCCTGGTGGTCATCACCCAGGTGCAGCCGATCGCCGTTCTCTTTACGCTGCCCGAAGACAATCTGCCGGACGTCATCCCGCACATGAAAAACGGCGAGTTGGGCGTGCAGGCCTACAGCCGCGACGATCAGACCATGCTGGCGACCGGCAAGCTCCTGACCGTCGATAATCAGATCGATGCCACTACTGGGACGGTCCGATTCAAGGCGGCCTTTGACAATCATGACCTGTCGCTGTGGCCTAATCAGTTTGTCAATACCCGACTGATGCTGGCGGTGCGCAAGGATGCCATCGTCGTGCCGCTCGCGGCCATTCAGAGCGGGACGCAGGGCTCCTACGTGTTTACGGTCAAGGGCGGCAAGGCCAACCTGCAGCCTGTAAAGGTCGATATGACCCAGGGAAATATCGCTCTGATTGCCAGCGGCGTTTCCGTCGGCGATCAAGTTGTCGTCGACGGGCAGGAACGCTTGCAGTCCGGGACTGCGGTGGAAGCCCACAACGTATCGCCTGGCGGATCAGCCGGCGGACCCGCCAGCGGCTCCGGGAACGGCGCCGCTCCCGCGCCTGGCAAGGATTCCGATCCGACTGGAGCTGGCCCAAAGAAGAATAAAAAGCAGGGAAGCCCCAGCTAATGAATCCATCCCGGCCATTTATTCTGCGTCCGATCGCGACGTCTTTGTTGATGGCCGCGATTCTGCTCGCAGGGGCCGTGGCCTACCGGCAACTTCCAGTCTCAGCTCTACCGCAGGTCGATTACCCGACGATTCAAGTGCTGACGTTTTATCCCGGGGCGAGTCCCTCGGTGATGGCGTCGTCTGTAACCACTCCGCTCGAGCGGCAGTTCGGCCAAGTTCCCGGCCTGAACCAGATGACTTCGACCAGTTCGTTCGGCGCGTCGCTCATCACTCTGCAATTTGTATTGGACCTGAATATCGACGTCGCGGAGCAGCAAGTGCAGGCCGCGATTAACGCCGCGACGACCTACCTCCCTACGAACCTGCCCAACCCGCCGATCTACAGCAAGACCAATCCGGCCGATACTCCGGTGCTCACGCTGGCGCTCACTTCAAACACCCTGCCGCTGACCAAGCTTGAGGATATGGCGGACACCGTGCTGTCGCAGAAGATTGCGCAGTTGCCGGGTGTCGGCCTCGTGAGCATCAGCGGCGGAGAGAAGCCTGCGGTGCGGATTCAGGCCAACCCGACGGCGCTGGCCTCGTACGGGCTGAGCCTCGAGGATTTGCGCACGGCGCTGGCCCAGGCCAATGTCAATCAGGCCAAGGGGAATCTGGACAGTTCGCAGCAGGCGTTCACGATTTGGGCCAATGACCAGCTGATGACCGCGGATTCCTACAAGCCCATCGTCATCGCTTACAAGAATGGTGGGCCGGTCCGCATCATGGACGTGGCCAACGTAGTGGACAGCGCCGAAAATGTGAAGCTGGCGGCCTGGAAAAATGATCAGCCCGCGGTGATTGTCAACATTCAGCGGCAGCCGGGCGCCAACATCATCAACGTGGTGGACCGCATCAAGAATTTGTTGCCGCAGTTGAAAGCGTCGCTGCCGACTTCCGTCGATCTTTCGATTTTGACCGACCGCACCACCACCATCCGCGCCTCGGTGGCCGATGTGCAGTTCGAGTTAATGCTGACGGTCGGTCTCGTTGTGCTGGTGATCTTCCTGTTTCTGCGCAGCCTGGCGGCCACCGCCATCCCCAGCGTGGCCGTGCCGCTGTCGCTCGTGGGCACGTTTGGCATGATGTACTTGCTGGGCTACAGCCTGGATAACTTGTCGCTGATGGCGCTCACCATCTCCACCGGCTTCGTGGTGGATGACGCCATCGTGATGATTGAGAACATCACCCGTTACATCGAAGAGGGCGATCCGCCTTTGCAGGCCGCGCTCAAAGGCTCGGAGCAGATCGGCTTCACCATTCTTTCGCTGACCGTTTCGCTGATCGCGGTGCTCATTCCGCTGCTGTTCATGCAGGACGTGGTGGGCCGCCTGTTTCGCGAATTCGCTGTCACTCTGAGCGTGACCATTCTCGTTTCCGCCGTGGTCTCCCTGACGCTGACTCCGATGATGTGCTCGAAAATCCTGCGCCATCAGAAAGATTCGGACAAGGGCTGGTTCTACAAAGCGTCGGAAAATTCTCTGAACTGGATCATCGAACAATACGCCACCATCCTGCGATTTGTGCTGAAGCACCAGCCGGCCACGCTGGTGGTCACGGTCGGAACGCTGGCGCTGACCATCTTTTTGTTTGTGATCGTGCCGAAGGGCTTTTTCCCGGTGCAGGATACCGGAGTAGTACTGGGCATTTCCGAAGCCCCGGCGACGATTTCATTTCAAGCCATGGGAGAACGGCAGCAGGCCCTGGCAAAGGTGATTTTGAAGGATCCGGATGTGGTCAGCCTGTCGTCGTTCATCGGCGTCGACGGTGTGAACATGCTGCCGAACAGTGGGCGCATCCAGATCAACCTCCGGTCGCGGGAAGAAAGAGCGGACGACGCGGAAACAGTCATTCGGCGGCTGCAGGATAGCCTGAAAGACGTGAAGGGAATCACGCTCTATTTGCAGCCGGTGCAGGATTTGACGGTGGAAGACCGCATCAGCCGAACGCAATTCCAATACACCATGGAGGATGCCGACGGGCGTGAGCTGGCCGAGTGGGTGCCCAAGCTGATCGATAAACTGCGCAATTTGCCGCAACTGACGGACGTGGCGAGCGACCAGCAGGAACTCGGGACGCAGGCGTCTTTGGTGATCGATCGCGACACCGCCTCCCGGCTCGGCATTCTGCCGCAGGTAATCGATGACACGCTGTACGACGCCTTTGGGCAGCGGCAGGTCTCCACGATTTTCACGCAATTGAACCAGTACCACGTGGTGCTGGAAGTGAATCCCACGTTCCAGCAGAATCCCGACGCGCTGAAACAGATTTACGTTCACTCTTCCAACGGAACGCAGGTTCCGCTGAGCGCGTTCACGCAATACTCTTCGGAGCTCACGCCGATCGCCGTGAATCACCAGGGGCAATTTCCGGTGGTCACCCTCTCTTTCAACCTGAAGCAGGGCGCGTCACTCGGCCAGGCGGTCGACGCCATCAAGCAGGCGCAGCAAGACCTCGGTTTTCCCGCCAGCATCCACGCGGGATTCCAGGGAACGGCGCAGGCGTTTCAGGCCGCGCTGTCGAACGAACTCATCCTGGTTCTAGCGGCACTGGTGACCGTGTACATCGTTCTCGGCGTGCTGTATGAAAGCTACATTCATCCGGTCACCATTCTCTCGACGCTGCCTTCGGCGGGCGTCGGCGCGCTGCTGGCGTTGCTGCTGATGCACACGGATTTCAGCATCATCGCGCTCATAGGAATCATCCTGCTGATCGGAATCGTGCAGAAAAACGCCATCATGATGATTGACTTTGCGCTGGAGGCCGAGCGCAAGGGCGGCAAGAATCCGGTCGACGCGATTTATGAAGCCTGCCTGCTGCGGTTCCGTCCCATTCTGATGACCACCATGGCCGCGATGCTCGGCGGCCTGCCGCTGGCCCTCGGCGGCGGCACGGGAGCGGAGCTGCGCAAGCCGCTGGGAATCGCGATCGTCGGCGGATTGATCTTCAGCCAGGCGCTGACGCTATTCACCACGCCTGTAGTTTACTTGGCGTTTGACCGGCTGGCGAAACGGCTCGGCCACGGATCGCCGGTGGAATCTCCCGGCCACGCCGGCGCACCCGCGGATTGATCCGTGGCGCATGCTTTAGCTTGCGGAATCTTCTTGAAGCAAACGAACGCTGCGCCGCAACCAAACCCTGCAGACTGAGGCCTGCTCCACTGGAAACCCGTTCCGTCTACTTCTTCAAAAATTGTTGGATTTTTCTCAGCACGCGCGCAAACATGGCCGGCGTCAGTCTTCCCGTCTGTGTATTTTGCTGGCTGGGATGATACGCAGTGAACAGCCGCGGAAGATCCCCCGGCAAAACAAAGCTCGCGTCGTGCGAGAACGGATAAGCAGCGCGCGATGCGATGAGCCCCTGCCGTTTCAGCAAATCGAGGTACGTATTCAGAGCGATCCCTCCGAGCGCAAGAATGGCTCGCGGGCGAACCAGCGCGAGTTCCCGCTCGAGGTAGGGCAGGCAGTTGCGAATTTCCTCAGGCAGCGGCTTGTTGTCCGGCGGAGCGCAGCGAATGGCTGCGGAAATTAGCGCGTTCTTAAGAACCAGCCCGTCAGCGGCGCGTTTGCCCGTCGGTTGGTTCGCAAACCCCACGCGATAAAGTTGCTCGTAAAGAAAATCGCCGGAGCGGTCGCCGGTAAACATGCGCCCGGTGCGGTTGGCGCCGTGCGCGGCCGGGGCGAGGCCGATGATCATCAATTGAGCGTTCGGATCGCCGAACGCCGGAACGGGGCGCCCCCAGTAGGTCCAGTCGCGGTAGGCCCGCCGTTTTACCCGCGCCACTTTCTCCAGATAATCGACGAGGCGCGGGCACTTGCGGCAATGCGTGATCTCATTCTCCAGCACTTCGAGCTGGCCGGGCGGCGTCACTTGGTCCGCGCGCCTTTTAGGAATTGGCGCAGCACCACCGCCTGATTGTGTTCCGGATCGTGCGCGGAGTAGACCAGCGTGAGATTTTCATTTTCTGCTTCGAGTGACTTAATCTGCCGCGCCGGGTCCTTCTTCTCTCTCAACTCTTTCCGGTACTTCGCCGCAAAGCCCTTCCAGCGTTTGGGATCGTGCCCGAACCATTTGCGCAGCGCGTCGGACGGTGCGATTTCCTTCAGCCACAGATCGAGGTGAGCGCGTTCCTTGGATATTCCGCGCGGCCAGAGGCGATCGACTAGTACGCGGACGCCGTCGCTTTTTTCCGGGGATTCATAGATTCGTTTAATCTTCAACACGGTTCCTCCCGCTCAAAAGCTTTTCTAAATCTTTTCTGAAGTTCTCCGAAAAGTATAGGACGCCGTGGGGCTTTTCGACAATTTGTCGATAGGGAATAGGAATTTCAGTTTCACCGCAGGATCCGGATAGCGCGGTGACGCCACCAGCCGATATTTTGGCTGAAGCCGGCGCAGTCCGAGGAAGTCCGAGTCACGCATCGGACCGGCAATTTGAGTCTGGTCTTCGTTTCCGTAGCGCCGAAAATCGAATCGTCGAACAGGGCTGCCGGGATCGGAAAACTGCTCTGGCCGCCCGATGACAGGAAAATATGAAAATCAAAGCCGCCTCGCTCGCACTCTTGATGATGCTCGTCTTCAATCCAGCCGCTCTCGCCGGCAGAAAGCCGGACCGCCCATTCTTCTTTTTTCTTCCCAACCCGGTGACATTTAACGGCGCTGAAATTCCCTCGGGCATGTATCAACTGACGCTGGTAACCAGCAATGCGAGCGTCAACGTCGAATTGTGGAAGAACGGCAAATTCGTGGCCACTGCCTGCGGTACCTGGGTGAAAAGCGGGGTAAAGTTCAAGGACAACGCGGCCCTGTTGCAGATCAACACGGATGGCTCGAGGTCTCTGGCCGAATTTCGCCTGGCGGGCATTGCGAGGTCAATCGTTCTGAATGACCCTGTCGATAGCAAGGTCCAGGCGAATGCGAAGTAGTGGCGCTCGCATGAAACGTGTTCTGATCCCTCGCATGTAAACGATCGCCAGCGGCTGAATCTCGCGCGTCAAGCCAACGATGTCGCCGCGGCGTTATTTTGGCGGAAGCCGGCGCGGTCCGATGAAGTCCGAATCACGCAGAGGCCCGGCGAAACCAAATTGGTTGGCAGCCAATTTGGTTCGCGCACCAATTTGGCTGCCGACCAATTTGAGTCTGGCCTTCGTTTCCGTGGCGCCGAAAATGGAATCGTCAAACAGGGCTGCCGGGATCGCAAACCTGCACTGGCCGCCGAAGGCAGGGAAATATGAAAATCAAAGCCGCCTCACTCACATTCTTGCTGGTGCTGGTTTTCACTCCAGCCGCTTTCGCCAGGAAGAATCCGGAACGCCCGTTTTTCTTTCTTCCCAGCCCGGTGACGGTCAACGGAGCGGAAATTCCCTCGGGAATGTATCAGTTGACGCTGGTAACCAGTAATTCAAGCGTCCACGTTGAATTGTGGAAGGACGGCAAATTCGTGGCCACCGCCAGCGGCAAATGGGTGAAGAACGGGACGAAGTTCAAGGACAATACCATCCTGTTGCAGGTGAACCCGGACGGCTCGCGTTCGCTGATCGAAATGCGCCTGGCAGGCGTCGCGAAAACGATTGTGCTGAATACCGCTTCCGACGCGATCATGCAGTACAGCGCGAAGTGACTCCTCGAAATCTCGGCGGCGGAGAAGTTCAGACCGGGTTGCGTGTCGAACTTCCTGCACGGTTTTGTAGCGCGCGCCTTCAGGCGGGCACTTTGGTGCCAAGCACGTGCCCGCCTGAAGGCGGGCGCTACATGCGCTGAACCCTAGTTGCCGCACAGATTTTCCGCCCGGAACGAACTCCGTGTTCGTCGTCGCAGCCTTGAGCAGTCGTAAGCTCTGCGGCGCTGATTGACTCACTCGCCTGTGGCAGTTAGCATGATGGTTTCCGCTTCCCCTCGAATTGTCAGCGGAACACGCGCCCATGGCCGCAGAAACCAAATCCGGGACGGTGCTGGACCGCATCATCGAGGCGCGCCGCGCCGCGATTGCCCATCGCAAGAAATCTGTTCCGGAGACGGCGCTGCGGTTCGGAGTGAAACACGCCAAGTCGGTACGCGACTTTGCCGCCGCGCTAACCCGCGATTCCCTGAATATCATTTCCGAGCTCAAGAAGGCGTCGCCTTCGCGCGGCCTGATTCGCGCCGACTTCAATCCGGTGGAGCTGGCAAAAGCTCTTGAGGCTGCTGGAGCGGCGGCACTCTCCGTGCTTACCGAAGAAGAATTTTTTCAGGGCGAGCTGAAATATATGCGTGACGCGCGCGCTGCGGTGGAACTGCCGGTGCTGCGCAAGGACTTCATTGTTGATCCGTGGCAAGTGTGGGAGGCGCGGGCGACCGACGCGGATTCGTTCCTGCTCATTGTAGCGGGTCTCACCGACGAAGTTTTGAGCGAACTGCTCGCTCTGGGCCGCGAGTTGGGAATGGAGCCGCTGGTCGAGGTGCACACGCGGGAAGAATTGGCGCGAGCCTTGGCGGCGGGGGCGCGCATTGTGGGCGTCAACAATCGCGACCTGCGCACGCTGGAAGTGCGCGTGCAAACTTCAGAGGACCTAATCGCAGCGATCCCGGACGAATGTGTTGCCGTATGCGAGTCCGGCCTGCGCACGCACGAAGACCTGGCCCGGCTGCGGTCCGCGGGATTTGACGCCTTCCTGATCGGCGAACATTTGATGGCGCAGCCGGACCCGGCCGCCGCATTGCGCGCGTTGCTGGGGACCTAAAGTGGCACAGGCTTCAGCCTGTGGGTT
>Ga0070735_10001687_pt1 | contig 20818 bp, 14 predicted proteins | sample Coa_R1_FD_66443 | JGI IMG/M metagenome (GOLD analysis project Ga0070735, IMG submission 66443) | Surface soil microbial communities from Centralia Pennsylvania, which are recovering from an underground coalmine fire - Coalmine... | ecosystem: Environmental > Terrestrial > Soil > Unclassified ... | reverse complement strand
AGAAGAAAACGCTGAGAAAAACAACGGCTGCCGACGAGAAACTTGGGCTGCGTGGGGACAGCCGCCCTCGGCTTTCCTGAGGAAGCAAAGAAGCCTTTCGAGAAGCAATATGTCGAGCTTCGCTCGACAGGACAGCCGAGGGCGGCTGTCCCCACATATACTGAAACGTCCATGAAGTCCATTATTGTTGGCACGGCCGGGCATATCGATCACGGGAAAACCGCGCTGGTCAAGGCGCTTACGGGGATCGACGCCGATCGCCTGGAAGAAGAAAAACGCCGCGGAATAACCATTGATTTGGGTTTCGCGCACTCGGAGTTGCCCGGTCAATTTGGCGAGCGGCTGCGATTTGGCTTTGTCGATGTTCCCGGACATGAGCGTTTCGTGCGCAACATGCTTGCCGGAGTTGGTGGGATTGATCTGGTTTTGCTGGTGATTGCCGCCGATGAAGGCATCAAGCCGCAGACGCGCGAGCACTTTGATATCTGCCGCCTGCTCGGAATCCGGCATGGAATAACCGTACTCACAAAATCCGACACGGTCGATGCGGAGACCCTTGAAGTTGTTCGGCTCGAGGTCGAAGATTTTCTGCAGGGTTCGTTCCTGGGAAGTTCGCCGATCGTGCCAGTGAGCGCGTTGAAATCAACTGGCCTCGACGAACTCAAGACCCACCTGATTAGCATAGCGGCGCAGTTGCCGGCGCGTGACGCGAATGCGATTGCGCGGCTGCCAATTGATCGTGTCTTCACGATGAAAGGTTTTGGAACAGTGGTGACGGGCACACTGGTCGCGGGCACGATTGGTAAAGAAGACGAGCTGCAGCTTTTCCCGGCAGGGAAGACAATTCGGGTGCGCGGCGTTCAGGTGCACGGAGCTTCGACCGAAAGAGCAGTCGCGGGGGAACGCACGGCGCTGAATTTGGCCGGCGTCGATAAAGATGAGCTCGAACGTGGCATGGCGCTGGCCTCGCCGGGAGTGCTTCAAACTTCGTCCCGAATCGACGTAAAGCTTTCGCTCCTTCCTTCCGCGAAACCGTTGAAGAGTGGCGCGCGGGTACACTTTCACGCCTTCGCTTCGGAGACTATCGTGACAGTGAATCTATACGAAAATAAACAACTGAAGGCCGGAGCTGAAACATTTGCGCAACTGCGATTGAGTGCTCCGCTCCTGCTGCTTCCCGGTGATCGCTTCATCATTCGGCAATTCTCACCCGTGATCACTATTGGCGGAGGAGTTGTGCTTGATGCCTTTCCTATTTCCAAACAGAAACCCGAAGTCCGCGAGCAGCTGTTAACAGCCGGGGCAAGCGGAAATCACGAACCGATATTGATGGCCCGCATAGCGAGACGCGGAGCTTCGGGAATCTCATTCCAGCAGTTGGTGACTGAGACTGGTTGGAGGGCAAGTGTGATCGCCGCAAAACTCGACCCATTGTTACGAAATGGGGTGAGTGCCAAAGTAGGCAATCATTTTTTGGTTTCCGAGGCCATATCAGGCCTCAAAGCTACCTTGTTATCAGCGTTGGATTCTTTTCAAACGCAAAACACTTTATCTTCCGGCATGAGCCAGAAAACTCTGCGGCAAAAGTCCTCAATCGATGCTGAGCTTTTCCCGGACCTCATCGCTCAGCTGGTGAAAGAAGGCAAGATCGAGGCAGTCGGCGATATCGTTCATCTTCGCGGTCGCGGCGTGGTAATGAAAGATGAAGAAGCCGAGTCGCGAAAACTCATCGAGCAGGCATTCTCGGCGGCTGGATTGAAAGTTCCCGCGCTAAAAGACGTGCTGGCGGGTTTAAAAATCGATAAGGCCCGTGCCCAGAAACTAGTGACCCTGCTGCTGCGGGACAAAGTTCTGATTAAAGTATCTGACGATCTGGTGTTTCATCAGGGAGCATTGAACGAATTACGAAAGAACCTCGCCGCGCAAAAAGCGACCTCTCCCAAAATTGACGTTGGGCGATTTAAAGAATTGACAGGCGTCAGCCGGAAATATGCGATCCCACTGCTGGAATATCTCGATCGAGAGCGGGTGACGAGAAGAATCGGGGATGAGCGAGTAATCCTTTGATCTAAGTCGGTTTTTCTAGCCGCGTGACCTCGGGTTAGCTGTACCGTTATTGCGACGAGATGGCCGGTGGGCCTGCAAAAGGCGAGTCGTTTGCCATCGCCGCATCCGGTTTCAGGGATTGGAGATAATTATTTAATTTTGTGGCGCCGTCTTTGGTGAGGTGAACGAATCGAAATCCGTTGCCAAACGAGGGATGCTTGCTGACGACCTCGGCGCTGATGTAAATTTTCGAATCACCAAGCCACAGTGAAATGTCTACCGCGGTTGAAACTTCCTGAGTGAAAACCATTTCGACATAGCATCCGCCCAGGCAGATGTCGGCAGTTTGTCCGCGCAACGGCGTGGGAACACCCTTGGGACGGAGCTCGATCGGAACAGCGGCTTTGAACCTTGGGTGTTGTCGCGGTTTCCATTCCATAACCGACTCCTTAGTTCATTGCTCAGTGGCTCCCAGTACATTCACTTCTGGTAGTAGCATGTGTTTTGCCAAAATGACGAATGAAGCAAATGCTTGATTTTAAAGACTGGAATTCTGGACCCGCGTCGTCTCCCACTGCTGGCGTGACAAATTTTGTCATGTGGAATGCCACACTGACCCCATCGCCGCGTCTGGCAGTAACCACGCGAGGTGACCAGATGTTGCAATCTGATTTTGGATCAAACCTCACGCTCGGACGCGCAGCGTGATGGTCGCCTTCGCGTTTGGTCCCGGTGTTCACCTCCTCATCGTCTACGCGATATTTCTGGCCAGCTATCTTGTTTTCGCGATCGGACGTTTCCCGGGGACAAAGATTAATCGTCCCGCAGCCGCCGTTATCGGCGCCGCACTAATGTTTGCGTTCCGTGTGATCAGCCCTACCGCCGGCATTCGCAGCATTGACTACACAACTATTGTTCTGCTCGCATCCATGATGCTTATCGTGTCGAGCCTGCATTTTGCGGGTTTTTTCGAGTGGATCGCCGGACTGGTTGTGAAGTTCGTGCCCCCTTCGCATTTGCTGCCAGGCGTAATTTTCACCAGCGGAATTCTGTCCGCCTTCCTGGTGAATGATGTGGTGTGCCTGGTAATGACGCCTTTGCTGCTGAAGATCTGCCAGCAGTTTTCGAAACCTCCCATGCCTTATTTGCTGGCGCTTGCGACTGCGTCAAACATCGGCAGCACGGCTACAATAACGGGCAATCCACAGAATATTTTGATCGGATCAATTTCGGGAATCAGTTATCGTCACTTTTTGGTTGCCCTTGCGCCCGTAGCCATAATCGGATTGTTTATCGATTGGATGGTGTTGCACTGGCTCTATCCCAATCGCAATGGCGGCGCCGTTGTAAAACCAGCATGGGATGCTTCACAAATTGATGCAATTAACCGGCGGCAACTGACGTTCCCACTCGTAATCCTGGCCCTTGTATTAGCGGGATTTCTGGCAGGATTATCGCCCGCAATGGTAGCTGCCCTGGGCGGGGCAGTGCTGCTGATCCGCCGCTCTGTCCACCCGGAAGAAATTTATAAAGAAATTGATTGGCCGCTGCTGGTTTTTTTCATCGGATTATTTCTGATCATTGGCGCGGTTGAACAGGCGGGCATCGCACAACATCTGCTCGCGTTGGCGGAGCGCATGGACCTTCACAATCCATGGATTTTCGGCGGAGTCGTCGCGCTGCTTTCGAATGTTGTGAGCAATGTTCCCGCGGTGATGCTGCTGAAAGGACTAGTACCACAATTTCACAACCCGACTCAGTTCTGGCTAGTGCTGGCGATGGCAAGCACTCTGGCAGGGAATCTGACGGTGACTGGATCTATTGCCAACATTATCGTCATCGAAAAAGCGCGGCCGGAAATTGAAATTTCGTTCAGAGATTATCTTCGCGTGGGCATTCCAGTCACTCTGGCCACTTTGGCAGTCGGCATCGCGTGGCTTGGCTTTGCGGCTTGATCTTTATCGTTGTCCTGCTCGCATTAACAGTTGTGGCGGCTCATTCAGGCTCACCCAGTAACGCTGGATGCCTTCACGATCACCCGCAGAGATTCAAACCGGAAGCCTGACGCCGTAGCCACACTCTGGCTTGTCCCACTCACACTCACAAAAACCGCATGCCAAGCGCTCCTGCCCTGCAGCGAACGCTCGCCGTGATACTCTGGTTTTAACGATTTCTCTTTCCTCAGAGGCCATCATCTTGCTTCGTAACTCCGCGTTATTTCTCATTCTTCTTTCTGCCGCCACTTCCGGTTTTGCGGAAGGCACTCGCACCTGGGAACAGTCGACCTACCAGGATTTACTGAAAGGCACTGCACATGGCGTGGCTATTTCGAGCGACGGATTCCTGCAGCTGGCGCCGGCTTTCAAACTGGTCGCGACCACTCCTTCGAGTGCGATTTGGGCGACCGCGATCGGACCGCAAGGCGAGATTTACGCCGCTACCGGCGCGCCGGCCCGCATATATCGCATTCTGCAGGGAGGTAGGCCGGTCGCGATTTTCCAGCCGCAGGAATTACAGGTGCAGGCGCTGGTGGTTGGAAAAGATGGTGCGATTTACGCGGCCACAAATCCCGATGGCAAGGTTTACAAGATCGAGCCCGGAGTGGCCGCTGATTTTGCAAAAGAAGGGCAAGACGCCCATCGCCCCAAAACCAAGCAAGATCCCAATACTAAGCAAGGTGACCACGCCGGGGCTGAAAGTGAAAACCCAGCAACCGACTGGAAGTCCTCCGTCTTTTTTGATCCCGGCACGAAATACATCTGGAGCCTGGCGCTCGATGACCGCGGCAATCTGTACGTTGCCACCGGAGATCACGGGGAGATTTTTCGTGTCGCGCCGAATGGAGACCATTCGCTTTTCTTCAAGAGTGATGAGCCCCACATCCGTGTGCTGGCCTTTGATAGTCAAGGCAACGTGATTGCGGGCTCCGACGGCAGCGGCCTGATTTATCGCATTACTCCCAAGGGCGACGGCTTCGTTTTATACAGCGCTCCTAAGCGTGAGATTACCAGTCTCGCGATCGACAAGGCCGGCAACATTTACGCAGCCGCGGCCGGCGAAAAGCGCGGCCCCAGTCCGGCGTCAACTTTGACCGTCGCAATTCCCGCTGCTCCCAAAGCATCAGATTCAGCGCCATCTTCCGTCGCACCGCCGAGCACTGGCCCTCCGGCTGAATCGGCGGTCACCTTGAACAGCTCTAGCGCCGCTATTCCGGGAGGGTCGGCGATTTATAAAATCGCTCCGGACGGGTCGCCTTCACTGCTTTGGAACTCGCGCGATGATCTTGTTTATGCGATGGCATTCGATTCGCAGGGACATTTACTGGCCGGAACCGGAAACCGTGGAAATATTTTTGAAGTCACCGGACGCGAAGATTACACCGAACTTGTGAAAGCAGAGGCCAGTCAGATCACGACTTTTGCCAAGGCGCCAAACGGCAGCCTTTATGCCTCGAGCAGCAATCTGGGCAAGATTTTTCTGCTGAGCAGCGCGCCTGACGCTGAGGGCAGTTACGAAAGCGACGTGTTCGATACCCAGGTGTTCTCCAAGTGGGGACGGGCGCAATTCCGTGGCGCTGGCAATGTTGAGTTGTTCGCGCGTAGCGGGAATGTGGACAATCCCGACCGCAACTGGAGCACTTGGACGCGGGTCGATCTGCAGAAGAGCGCAGAAATTACCGTGCCGCCGGCGCGATTTGTGCAGTGGAAGGCGATTCTGCATCCCGGAAATCCGGCGCCGCGCGTGGACAGTGTCACCGTCTACTATTTGCAGAAGAATGTCGCGCCAGAATTTGACGATGTGACGGTCACCCCAGGTGTGCGTTATCAGCCTATGCCACGCCCGACTGGGCAATCGGGCCAGCGATTCGATCCTCAACCTAGCCCGATTCACGATTCCGATTCCATTGGCGTGAAGTGGACGGCGCGCGACCAGAACGACGATCAGATGGTTTATTCGGTTTACTACCGGGGCGAGGGCCAAACCCGATGGCTGCTGCTCAAAAACGGCCTGAGCGAGAGATTTTATTCCTTTGACGCTTCCCTGCTGCCTGACGGTGGATACGTAATAAAGGTAATCGCTTCCGACTCTCCGTCGCATTCGCCGGGTGAGGCGCTTTCATCGGAGCGCGAGAGCGACCGATTTGAAGTGGATACCACGCCTCCGCAGATTGAAGATTTGAAGGCTTCGGTCCAGGGCGGAAAAGTTCACGTCCAGTTCCGCGCCGCAGACAGTTTCTCTCCCATCAAGCGCGCGGAATATTCGCTGGACGCGGGTGACTGGCACTTCGTGGAACCGGTCGGCCAGTTGTCGGATGCCAAGACTGAGAGCTACGACTTCTCTCTGCCGATCGATCAAGATCAATCGGAGCAGGAGCATGTAGTGGTGGTACGCGCTTACGATAAATATGACAACATGAATTCGGCGAAGACGGTAGTGCCGGTGAAGTAAATTTAGATTCCTGATCCCTTAAAAGTACGAGGAATGCACGTCTCAAGCCGCTTTCCTCGTCTGCTCTTCGCATCGATTTCACCTGCTGCTCTTGCGTGTTGATGGAAATGTGCTCGTGCTTAATGTCGAGCCGCAGCCGGTCGTAAATGCTTATGCATTGATTGGCGATCCAAACCAGAGAGAAAAGCGAAATCAAATAGCCTCGCCAGTCTGGGAACACCAGCTTCAAACGTGTGATCGCTAAAAACAGCGCGGTTACGTAGTGGCTAAGCAATATTCGCAGGTAAAAAGATAAAAAAACGTGCGCTTCAACCAACTGCCGCTGTTGCTTCGAACTTTACAGATTCCTGAAATTCACGCAGTACTGCTTCGTGGGTGAATATCCATGCAATACAGGCCACCGGTATGGCCAAAATGAACAGGGTTACAATGTGCTGGTTGAAGGACACCCAATTCGATGCTGCAAACCGCCGTTGGTTTGCAGCACTCGACCAAGTTACAGCGAATGAATATCGCCCGTTACTAGGTTGAGACCGGTTCGATTCTGTTCACTGGCAGGAAAGTAGCAAGCCACGTCTCTACTCGTCATAATTCATCTCTACAAAAACAATCCGCCGGCCCTGGGCATTTCTCAGGGTCCCGGCGGCTGCTTGCTGCTAACTTGTGTTAGGAACTTATGTCTCGATCACGCGAGGCGTGATGAAGAAAATCAGCTCCTGGTTTGAGCTATTCACTATCTGGTGCTTGAAGAGGTTGCCCAGCCAGGGAATGCTTCCGAGCAACGGCACCTGATCAATCGCGACCGAGTTGGTGCTCTGGATCACGCCGCCGATCACAACTGTGCCCCCATCCGTTACCAATACCTGAGTGGTGGCTTGCTGAGTGATCAATGTCGGGTTGCCGTTAATCGCATGTCCGAAGTCGGGCGTGGTGTTCTCGACGTCCACATTCAGGAAAATGGTGTTCTCGACTGTAATCTGTGGAGTCACCGTTAGTTTCAGGAATGCGTCCACATACGTAATGGTCGCCGGAGAACCCAGGGTTGCGGCGCTCTCAACAGGTACACGTACGCCTTGCTTGACCACCGCCTGGATGTTGTTCTGGGTCACGACCCGCGGACGAGAAAGAATCTTCAACAATCCACGAGATTCGGCCATGGTCAGAATTGCGTCGATACGGATCGCATTTGTCGCGTTCACGAAACTAAGACCGCTGGTCGGGCCGGTAACACCCAGGTTCGAGAACAGCGGAATTTGAACCGCCTTTCCTGATCCTTGAACAATGTAGGTCGGCGCTGGGGTGTTCCCAATTATGATCGGCGAGGTTCCGACTGCGCTTGCGCCTCCAACCGCGGAGGGCCCGTTGCCCCAGCCGATTCCTAATTGCGTACCTATATCGCGAGCGAAGCTGCGAGTGGCTGAAATTACCCGAGCCTCGATTTCGACTTCCTGTGTCTTGCGGTCGAGCTGCTGAATCAGCCGGTCAACTCCAGGAATGGTCCCTGGGATATCGGAAATGATTACAGCATTGGTTCGATCGTCGGCGACAATATCGCCCCGCGAGCTGAGAAATTTCTTGATGGTTGCCACTACGTCTTTGGAGTGGGCATAGCTGAGGAAGCGAGTGACTGTAACCCTCTCCACTGCCATCGATTCGGCTTCCTGCTGGGCGCGGCGTCCATCGGCCTCACGTCGCAGAGTGTCCATGGTCGCGATGCGCAAGACGTTACCGTCAAGCTGGCGCGAGAGTGCATTGTTCTTCAGAACGATGTCCAGTGCCTGGTCCCACGGCACATCATCGAGGACGATCGTTAGTGCCCCGTGCACGTCGGGATCCAGCACCACGTTCAGTCCGCTGATCTCATGGATCAAGCGGAAGAAGTCTTTCAGATCAACATCCTTCAAATTCACCGAAATCGGTTCGCCCGTGTATTTTGGGTTCGAGACCGTCGGCTGTGGATGTGCTCGCTGCTCCGCAGCCATGTTTACTGCAGGTTGCGCCGCAACTGGAGTCGGGGTTGCCGGAGCCGGAGAACTCTGTGCCCCAGCAGGAGCCGAACTCTGCGCCGGAACTGCGACCGGAACTGGAGTCGCAGCCGCCGCCTGATCTTGCTGGGCAGCACTGGCAACAGGTAGCAGGTTTCCTTCCGGCCGCTCAACAAATTTCGATGCCGCTTCTACGGTGCGAGCTGGAGGAGCAACCTGCGGTGCTTCTTTCTTCGGAGCAAAAGACGGTTCCACGAACAGGAAGTTTTTGGCCTCGTTCTTCGCGATCTCTGTTTTCGCCGGGGTTGTGTTCAAAGTGGCCGTTTGAAGGGAAACGACAGCCTTGGCTGGAACGTTGGCGCCTTCGAAAGCTGCAGCCGTTTCCAGCTTCAGCGTGAGCTTCTCGCCGGGGCCTGGCACCAATTCATACTTGCAGAGGCGATCGAGATCGACCACTACGCGAGTAGTTCTGGCGGCGTCGGTGCCGACACGCAGGCCGCTCACGCCGTCGCTTCCGACGTGGATCCGGCTCTGGGTCGTCGCCATGATCGTGTTGGGAAGATCAACGACAATGCGGGCGGGTGAAGACAAGGTCTCCACTGTTGGCGTCGTTGCGCCCTTCGACGTCATCTCGATGCTGATGCCGTCGTTGCCGCGCGTCACACTGATCTTTTGCAATGCAGCGTGACTTGCCGCCTCCGTGCCCGGAGTCTGCGCGGCGGCCATTACTACCACGGCCAGCAGCGCCCAAGTTGTTGCCAAAAGTTGCTTTCGCATTTCGCGTCTCCCCGCCTCTAGTCTGCTCGAACTATTTTTTCTTGCGCTACTAAACTCTTGCAGCCTTACGCTACCGGCCGCGTGATTGATTTGGTCACGTCCCGCGTCAGCGCCTTACCCAGTCTGTCGTGGAACGTCTCTTTGAAAATGATCGAATCTCCAGTGATCTTCACTACGTAACCGTTAAACACGGGATCGTTTTCTCGAAGGAAGTACGCTTTATCCAGCGAGTTGGTTACCACCGCAATCATCCCTGACTCCGATTTCACCACGCCCTTGAGCGCGATCTGATCAATCGTCAGGCAGCGTTTTCCAGCGCTGCAGCCCGAACCCATGGCGCCCATCGCCACAACCGGGCTAAGAAATGGATCGCGCCGGCCAGCAGTACGAATTTCCGGCTCCCCTTTGTTTTCAGCCGCCGGCTTACCGTCCTGGACCGAAGGCGTCACTTTCGTGGTTCCCTCATTCGCTACCGCAACTTTCGCCCGAGCTGCAGGCTTGACGTGCGCCACCGGCTTAGTCGTCGCTTGCACACTAGCCGGCTTAGTTGCGACGTGCGCAACTGCGGATTTCGTGCTCGCGTTGCCTTTTACTGAAACTGAAGAATTCAGTCGTGAAGTCCCCTTTGCAACTCCAACGACCGCCGGTTTGGCCAAGACTCCCACGACGGGGGTCTTCGCTGCCGGTACTGCTTTCGGTCCTGCTGTCGAAGGCTTCGTAGCCGGAACGGCGACTGCGGTCTTAACGGAATGTGCTTTGGCCGCGGAGACCGTTGACGCGCTTTTCGTTCCAGAGATCGCCGCTTTCGGACTCGACGCAACCGGCTTTGCAGAAGCCTGCGCCGAAGCCGTTTTCGCGGTCGCGACCACCGGCTTCACCGAAACTGCCGCTTTCACCTTTGGCGCCGCAGTTGTGGTGTTTGCCTTTGCGCCGTTCGGAGACGGTTTGCCAGCCTGCGCCTTGTTGGTCGCGGGTTGCACGCTGACCGTTGCCGGCGCCGCCGGATTCTGTACGGCTGTTGGGGTCTGCGCGAACGCAGCCGCCGATAGAAGTATGAGTGTCCCCAGGGTCCGCATCATTTAGATCCTGCCTTTGGCCGTCGCCGGAGTTGCCGCCGGCTGATCGTGGCTGAAGAAAGTTGTGGCCATGCACGTTGCCACTACGCTTTCGTTGGGCGCGTACTGATACGCGTGCTTGGCTTTAGCTTCGCTACCTTTTTTGGTGTTTGCCACCAGAAGGTTCGATACGTTAACAATCCTCTCCAGCTTGGCCACCCGATCAAAAAAGTTCATCATCGAGTAGTAAGAGCCATCCAACTCGATCTCGAAAGGTACTTCGGTATAGAACTCTTTGCTGGCAACCGGCTGTGCCGTGTAGCGCCGCAACCAGATGCCCGCCTTGTTAGCTTCGGCGTCCAGCATCTTCATGAAGCCATCGACCTCTTTCTCCTCGGGGACGATGCGCTTCTCGATTTCCATCTGCTGTTCCAGGCTCGCCAGCTGGCGGTCGATCTCGGCCAGCTTGCTCTTGTAGGGCTCCAGCTCGCGATTCTCCTGCAGCTTGGCATCAAGCGACTTCTGTGCGCTATCGTTGGCGTCGCGCTGGCTTTTGAAATATGTGAAGTACAGTGCGGCGCTCAGCAACCCCGCCACGGCAAGCACCAATCCCCACTGTTTTATTCCCGACATTTCATTAAAGTTCATGGCCGTGTCCTTAGGACTTGCTCCTGTCAATTTCGCAGGTCAGCTCGAACTGGAACGCCTGCATATCCTTCACGCTGTCGTCCTGAAATGTTTCTTTAATTTCAATGTCCTTGAAGTAACCGGTCTTCTGCAGGTTCTCGATCAAGTTTGCGACGGCATCGGCGCTCAACGCCATTCCCTGGATCGAGATATTGGCGCCCTGGGTTTTCATGCTGTTCAACCAAACGGCTTCGGTGCTGTTCACGGTCTGACCAATGGTGTTCAGAAGATTCACCGGTCCGGTCTGAGCTTTGCGTAACTGGTCGATAACATCCACGCGGTGCTTGTAGTTGTCGGCCTGTTTCTGCCGTTCCAGATACTTGGACTTGACTCCCGCCAACTCGCGGTTCTGTTGCTCGGCAACCTTCATGTTGGCCGCGATTGCAGTCGCCTGGCCGTTCAGGTGATACCAGTACCAGCCATTGCCGACCGCCAGCAATACCAGGGCGACCAGAATCTTCATTGCCGGCGATCCAACTTCGCCGAGCTCAATGGCTGGCGCCGCGACGGCTACTCGCGAGCGCTTATTTTTCGGTTTAGGCGTTCCCAGCAGATTGATTCGGATCATAGCTGTTCAAAACTCCTCAAGGCCAAGCCGACCGCAACTGCCAACTGGCCGGCATTGCCTTCGATCAACTCCATTCCCGAACCACTCGCCGGAGGCGCGATCTTCTGAAACGGATTCAAGATCTCCACCGGCATCGAGAACTCCTGCCGCAACGCTTCCAGTAACCCGGGGACTTTTGACGATCCCCCAGCTACCAGAATTTTCTCGATGTGCTCTCCCGCCGCACTGGCCCGGAAGAAGTCGAACGTCTTCTGAATTTCGAGCACGATGATCTCGGTTACCTGCTGCAAGATCGGCGTCTTCGCGTCTTCGCTCACTGTGCCCACTTTCTTGCCCAGCTTCAGCGCTTCTGCATCCTCGAAATTCAAGTCCAGCTCTTTCTGCAACGAGTCCGTGTACTGGTGCCCACCCACACTCACGTCGCGAGGGAACAATGGTGTGGTCCCTTTCACGATGTTGATGTTCATAACGCTTGCGCCCAGGTTGAGCAGCGCAACCACCTGGTTCGGCGAGGGCTCGTAGTTGTACTCGTAGCAGTTCTGCAGAGCCAGCGCGTCTATGTCCACAATAGCCGGGGTCTTGCCGGCCATCGAGAGTACGTTGGTGTAATTGAGTATCTTGTCCTTCTTCACGGCAACCAGCAGAACGTCCATCTGCGGCTGGCCTTCATCCTCAGACATGATCTGGTAATCGAGGTTCACGTCTGCGAGGTCGAAGGGAATGTGCTGCGCCGCTTCCTTCTGGATCGTGTCCGCCAGTTCGGCGTCACTGATCGAGGGCAACGAAATCTTTTTTACGATCACCGAGTGACCGCTGACCGCGGTGGCAACCAACTTCGTCTTAATGCCGTTGTCCGCGAATAATTTCGAAATCGCGCTGGAGACCGTACCCGAGTCCACAATCATCGAGTCAACGACGATATCCGGAGCCAGATGCTCCAGGCCCAGGTGCGCCACTTCAATGCCGCCCCGGGTTTTTTTCAACTCCACAGCTTTAATGCTCGAGGAGCCTACATCCAGGCCAACAATCGATTTCGCTCCGAATCCCAACATGTGTCCGCCTTTACGTGGCAGCCTGTCCGGCCGCCTTCGCTTTCCTGCTCTTCAATTCCGACTCGCTGGACTTCTCTTCCATCCACTGGTCCAGCTTCGATTTCTTAAAGCGCCAACGGTTCCCCAGCTTGAAAGCCGGAATCTTCTGCTCGTTGACGTACTTGTAGAGCGTGTCCGGACTTACGCCCAGGTACTGCGACGCCTGGCGAATATTCATAACTTCGCGCGAATCTGCCATAGTTATCTCGTTCCACAGAGATTCGTCTCTGACATGCCTACTCATGCCGGACGATGTTGGGAGAGAATCCGCTCGAATAACTGCTTCAAGTGGATTTGAGTGAACCGAGCATATATCAACCTCGAATCGGATGAGGTCAGGGTCCAATTCCGTGTTTTTTGGGCTTTTCTGCGGGTTTTATGGAAATCAGCGCGAAGGTATTTGCACACTTCATCTATAAGTTGTGGTAAACACCAATCCAATGCCTACGCCTAGTGGGGTTCGCCTTGTCAATGCTGGCTAAACCGAGGACACATAACCTAAGTACAACAGACGGTACTAAGGTGTTGCGTATGGGGTAACGCCCGGAACGTACGAGTTAATGGGCGGAATGCAGAGAGTTGACGGCAGCAATTCAAAATTCGGTGCAGGAAGCCAGAAGTTAGAAGGCAGAATGCGGAAGTTACGGCCGCGGATTTAATTCCGCATTCTGACCTCTAAGTTGACGCGTCACACGTGCGTCCTGCATGAGTGATAACGCTTCCGATGACTTTGTCCATTCATTCCGCCGTCTGCAATGGTGTGTCCTGCTCGAAACAAGTTCGAATTGTATACAGCCATCAGCCCATGCTTTCCTGAGAGCTGATGGCTGAGAGCTGACGTCTAACTTAGTATCCGCGGTTACCCGAAGCCAGCACATCGTAAGGCACATTGCGAGGAATGTTGTACTTTGCCATGATCTCTTCCATTTTCCCTTCATCTTTGGCGATGTCATCCCGATCGTGCTTCGCCCGGTCGCTCTGGCATTTCTCGTAGGCCTTGTCGAACTTCTTCTGATCATCCGGCGTGAAGCGCCCCTGATACTGCCGCACGTCATAGCGTTGCCCATAGCCACTCGTCGTTGCAATCGACGCAAAAGGCGTATTGGGAGGGATACCGTCGCGCTGCATGATCTCTTCCATGTTGCGCGCGTGCTTGTCTATGTCGTCGCGGTCATTTTTGGCATTTGCTTCCTGCCACTTTGTGTACTCTTTGTTGAATTTGTTTTGATCATCGCCCGGCAACTGATTGGTATATCCGCGATTGTCATACGGCCGATTCTCGTAGCCCGGTGCATTCTGTGACGCAACCTGATCGTAAGGTGTATCTGCAGGGATCGAATACTTGTTCATCAGGTCCTGCATGTGATGTTCCGAACTTACCATGTCGTCGCGGTCGCCGGTCTGCCTGTCCTGCTGCCAGCGTGAATAGTAATTGTCGAATTTCTGCTGATCATCAGGGCTCATCTGTTGCTGGGCTTGCACCAGCCCCGGCAAAGCCAGTGCGGCCAGCACAATTAGACTTCCCAAAAATTTGGTCATAGTTCCTCCGGCAAATTGATTGTCTATCTTTCAGTCGGAGATATGAGTAACGTCCTGGAATGCGGGTTGGCCGAAAGGAATTGCTCGACTGGAAATGCAGTCAATCCAAAGCTGCATGTGGGTACTTTTACCTAGGGGACCTTACAGGATAATAGTGGAGGTACGGGCTCCCTGGCCCGTACCACTCAGAATGCTCGGGCGAACCTTAATCGCGGTCTCGTCGCGATGCGACTTCTTCGAATCGCACTTCGTGTGGGATCTGGTTGCGCTCCATGATTTCTCGCATGTGGTGCTGCAGGCGTTCCGCATCGTCGTAATCATGGCGTTCACGTGCTTCTCGCCACCGTGTGAACAGGCTGTCGAAGCGTCCGCGATCTTCCTCCGATAGCCGTTCGCGCCAGCGCGGACGATCTTCATGCCGCGCCTCATCATGCCCGTTCGTGGCAATGCGCCAGAAGGGCGTTTCCGCCGGAATTCCGTAATGCGCATATACATCGAGCATGCGTTTTTCCATGCTCACAATCTGGTCCCGATCGTTCATTTGCCGGTACTGTTGCCAGCGTGTGTAGTAGCTGTCGAACCGCTGCTGGTCGCGCTGCGAAAGCCCCGACTGTGCCAGCGCCGGCAAGCTTACCGCCAGCAAAAACAAAATTCCCAATATTTTCCTCATTTTCGCTCTCCCCAACGGACGAATTTTCCGCTGGGAAGAGTATGCCAATCCTGCCGTAAACTCACCCATTCCGGAAGTCACGGCCTTTTGGTAACCCACTCTCAGATTGCGGGTAAGCGACTCAAATTCGTGACTGGTTCTTGACCAGATGGTAGCTTCCGCTTTTTACCCGCACGGCCCTTTTACAAACCCGCAACCAGTACGACATGGGGATTCACGCCTTACAAAAGCGAATCTGCGGGGTTTCACAAGCTGCCACTGAAAAGCCAAGCTGAAGGACTCGACCGCCCCAATCCCGCGACGGCTATTATGTCAACATAGTGGGTCTGCGGTGACTTGCGCCGCCTTCCAAATCCTTGTTTTCAGGCCGTTTTCGACCAAAATATTGCGAAACTCTTTTCTCGCTGCAGGGTTTAGAGTAGTGGCAGCTCGAAGGCCTGCTCCGCCCGCCCCTGGTGCGGCGCATGGGAAGCCCGAGTTGCTCTCCGGGGAGGTTCCGATGAGAACTCTTTACCGCGTTGTTTGCGTACTTACAATTTCGACATTGATGTCGGGCTCCTCGCTGATGGCTCAAGCCCAGCAGGACGATCAATACAACGATCAGCCGCCGGTTGCAGATCAGCAATACGATCAACAGAATAGCGATCAAGGCCCGGTCGACCAGCAGGACCAGCAATACAATCGCGAAGACAATCAGTCCACGCCTAATGATCAACAGACAACGCCGCCCGCTTCGCAGGACCGGGCCGATCAGAGTTACGACCAGAATCAACCTCAAGCTCGCGATGATAATCAAGTTGCTCAGCCGGACCGTGTAGCTCCCGACCTGCGACATGAACAGGGCCCTCGCGCAGAAGATCAGCCGCTGGAAACTCCGCCGTATGACGCGCGGAATGGCGCACCACAGAATAATCCTGAAGCCACAACTCCTGATCCTCCGTCTCGCGCCGCTCGTTTGCAATTCATTAGCGGATCAGTTTCGGTGCAGCCGCAGGGTACCGGCGATTGGGTCACGGGCGAGATCAACCGGCCGCTGACTAATGCCGACAACATCTGGGCCGACAAGGATTCGCGCGCAGAAATCAGCATTGGCTCCGGGATAGTGCGCATCGGTTCCGAGAGCAGCCTAACGATCACCAATATCACCGACAATTTTGTGCAGCTGCAGCTACATCAGGGCGAGCTGATTCTTCATGTACGCCATTTGGACGAAAACGAAAAATACGAGGTCGATACCCCCAACCAGGCGTTCACAGCGTTGAAGCCCGGCGATTATCGCTTCGACGTGGACTCTGACGCTGACAAAACCATCATTACTGTCTGGCGCGGCGAAGGCGAATCCACCGGCGACGGTCCGGCCGTCCGGGTTCATGCCAATGAGCAAGTTCGATTCAGCAATGGCACGTCGATGACGGTTGAATCTCATGCAGCCCCTGCTCCCGATGCGTTCGATCAGTGGGCGAGCAATCGCGACAATCGCTTCGATCACTCTGAATCGGCGCGTTACGTTTCGCCCGATGTGGTCGGTTCTGACGATCTGGATGAGTACGGAAGCTGGCGCAATACTGCGGAATACGGGGATATCTGGACCCCGGCGGTCGCGCCCGGATGGTCTCCTTACACGAACGGCCACTGGATTTGGCAGTATCCCTGGGGATGGACTTGGGTCGAATATGAGCCTTGGGGCTACGCTCCGTTCCACTACGGACGTTGGGTATACGCCGGCGGCTTCTGGGGATGGGCGCCTGGACCGTTTTACGTTCGGCCCTACTATGCTCCTGCATTAGTTGCCTGGTATGGCGGCGGCTTCGGGTTTGGCATCGGCTTCGGCGGAGGGTTTGGATGGTGCCCATTGGGTTGGGGCGAACCGTTCATCCCGTGGTACGGCGTGAGCTTCGGATATTTCTCGCGCGTGAACTTCGGATATCACCGGTTCGGTGACTTGCATGGGATTTACGGTCATAACTTCGATCACGGGCGGCTGGTGTCACGAGGCGGCGAGCAGTTCCGCTATGCAAACTTGCACAACCCCGGCGGGTTCACCGCGGTCTCGCGCGACACGCTGGTGAATTCGCGCTCCGTGGCACGCAACAACCTGCGAGTTTCCCCAGGCACTTTGAGCCGGATGAGTGCAGTGCACTCTCCTGGCGTGGCACCGTCGCGCGCCAGCATCGAGGGATCGCGCGGAGGCAGAGCGGCAGTTCCGCCGCAAAGAGCATTCGCGCGTCCGGTTGTGAGCCGCTCGGCGCCGGCTGGCAATCGCGGATCATTCAGGTCAGCCAACAATACACCGGGTACCTCGATCAATGGGTCAAACCGGGGATTTTCGCCGAACATGAACTACGGTCGTGTAAACAACGGCGGATCGAGGACTTCGCGAGTGCCACAAATGTCTTCGCGAAATAATGTGCCCCGGCCTCCTTCCAGTTCCTACTCGCGCTCTGCGGGTCCGAATGGAACCTATGGACGTGGCGGCTCTTACGGCAGCAGGCCTTCACCAGGCGGACCCCGCGCGTATGGTCGGTCACCATACGGCGGTGGAGCTTACGGTAGACCCGCGCCTTCTTATAATGGCGCACGCGGCCCAGCTTACGCTCCTCGCACCTATGGTCGTCCGGCGCCGTCTTATGGTGGTAGGGCTCCGAGTTACAGAGGTGGATCTTATGGCCGTCCCGCGCCTTCGTACGGTGGCGGAAGAGCCCCATCGTATGGCGGAGGCAGAGCCATGCCCTCGTACGGTGGGGGTGGGGGGCACGCCGGCGGATTCGGCGGCGGACATACGCCTTCTGGCGGTGGTGGCGGCCACAGTGGCGGCGGGCATCGATAAATCTAGCAGCAATGCGAACCAACGCCGTCTACGGGCGGCGTTGGTTTTTGCAATTGTGATAGCCCTCAAGATTTTTACCAATAGCCGGTGGGACACGGCCGGGGAAGTGGCCGGTTGGAAAATTAAAGCCGCCGGCACAGCTGCGATTCCAGGCCTCTACAAAATTTTCTCCGTCGGAACCGAGGGCGATGTCTCCCAAATGTGGTCAATCACCTCGGGCTCAGTGAACTTCGTCTCCTGAGGGCGCCAAATCGGGAGTGTCCAGCGTTTGAGCAGTGGGTTTCTGTGGCAAGTCGGGCGGCGATTGAAATTGTCCCGGGTCTTTTCCAGCCAGTGCCGCGCTCATGAATTGGATCCAGATCGGCAGCGCGGCGTGAGCACCGGTTTCTTTCGCTCCCAGGGAGCGCTTCTCGTCATATCCCATCCACACGCCGGCCGTTATTGCAGGCGAAAATCCCACGAACCATGCATCGGTGAAATCATTTGTGGTTCCAGTCTTTCCGCCGAGCGGGACCTTCAACTTCGTGGCCGCGACTCCCGTACCGTGCTGCACCACAGCTTCGAGCATCGAGGTCATGATTCGCGCCGTGCGTGAGCTAATTACGTCCTTCACATCCGGATAATCTTCTTCAAGCAGGCGCCCGTCGTAGTCCGTCACCTTTCTCACGAATCGCGGAACCAGTCGCACTCCATCATCAGGAAAAACACTGTACGCCGACGTCTGTTCCATGAGCGTCATTTCGGCTGCGCCCAGAGCTACCGGCAAGTACGGCGGCAGCGGTGATGTGATGCCAAACTTTCGCGCGTAATCTTCGACCGTCTTAATGCCGATCTTGTCGGCGAGCTTGAGCGCAGGAATATTCCGCGATTGCGCCAACGCGCGAAGCAAGGTAATCGTGCCCTCGTATTTATTGTCGTAATTATGCGGGAAATACTGTCCCGACGCAGTTTGAAAAATTACAGGCGAATCCACAACCGTGTCGTCCGGCGTGGCCCCTTGATCGACTGCTGCGGTATATACATATGGCTTGAACGACGACCCCACCTGGCGCAGGGCTTGCGTGGCGCGGTTGAACTTGGACAAGTTAAAATCTCGCCCGCCAACCATCGCGCGAACTTCGCCACTTGCGTTGTCGATGGCGAGCAGCGCGCCCTGCACTCCTGAATCTTGTTCCAGGCTCACTCGCGCCTTTCCACCTGGCGCAACTGATAGCAGTTTTACGTAGACAACGTCTCCACGCGACAGCAGTCGCGCTAGTGGAACTTTCGTCCAAGCCACATCAGGGCGCGGAAGCGTTGCGGTATAGCTGCCGATTTTTATGGTCGCCGCATTAGCCGACACCGCATTCACCAATCCGTGCGTGTAACCGCCGGGTGAGAGCTGCTCTACCCAATCAGGGTGCTGATAGCTTGTAAGCGTCTGGCCCTCGAACAGAATATTTTCCAGATGTCCGCGCCATCCATGACGGCGTTCATACGCGGCCAATCCATCAAGCACTGCCTGATTCGCCGCAGCTTGCCAATCCATGTCGAGCGAGGTGTAGACCCGCAGGCCGCCTGCATGAACTTCATCTGCGCCGTACTTGTTTTCCAGATATTGGCGTACTTCTTCCACAAAATAGGGCGCCAGTGAATTCGGATCATGCGCCACGTTCAACCCCAGCGGCGCATTGCGGGCGGCCTCGGCTTGGGCAACCGTGATCTTCCCATCTTCGAGCATGGCGTCGATGACCAGAGTCCGCCGGTGCAGTGCATGGTCTGGGTGGTTAATTGGCGAATAATACAACGGCGACTTCGGCAATCCGGCAATCAGGGCCGCCTCGGGCAAGGTGAGCTGCCGTGCCGGCTTGCTGAAGTAATATTCCGAGGCTGCCTCGAATCCGTAAACTCCGTGGCCGAGGTAAATCTGATTGGCGTAGAGCGTGAGAATTTGCTGTTTGGTGAATCGGCGCTCGATTTGGATCGCTAGCAGCGCTTCCTGGATTTTGCGATGGAAGGAGCGGTCGGGAGAAAGAAAAAGATTCCGCGCCAGTTGCATGGTAAGCGTAGAAGCTCCCTGGACTTTTCCGCCGGATTCAATGTCGCGAAACGCTGCACCGGCGATTCGCCACACGTTGATTCCCCAATGGCGGTAAAACTCCTTGTCCTCAACTGAGATCAGCGCCTCAATCAGCACGGGCGGAAAATCGGTATACGAAGAGACCACTCGCCTCTGCAGTGCAAACGAACCGATGATATTGCCGTTGATATCGTAGAGTTCGCTGCTCGAAATCGGACGATAGTGCTCGAGCGCTTCAACTTGGGGAAGATCGGTGGAATAGACCAACAGAAGCCCGCCGACAACTCCCACTGCGGCGGCGAGCAGCACCAGTAATGCGAAAATCAGCCGGCCAACAAGCCGATTGCGGCCAGTCTCAGCCGACTGCAATTCTTCTAAAACTGCTTTCATGAAAGCTTGTGCTTAGGATAGCAGGAAGGAACGCCGGCACATTGAAAACGGAAACTGAATGGGGAAAAAAGGAAGCTGGGGTACGGGCGCCTCGCCCGTACCTGATTCCGACTAGCCTTGCTTGCTCTTCAACACCTGTATTGCTTTATCCAGCTGTTCATCATGCTCTGGCGCAGTTTTCTTTTCGATATCAGACGGAGTCGCATTCTCATCCTCGTCCGGCACCGCCGCATCATCCGCAACATCGGCAACCACAATGTTCGGTGTCACGGCGTTATCTTGAATCGCTTTGCCTTGAGGTGTGTAGTATTTCGCGACCGAGAGAATGAGCGCGCCGCCCTCGGGCAATTCAATCAATTTTTGTATCGATCCATCGCCAAAGGTCTTGTCGCCCACAACGTCGCCACGGGCATTGTCGAGAATTGCCGCTGCAACAATTTCTGCCGGCCCCGCGGTCCCCTTATTCACCAGCACTACCAAAGGCAATGTAGTGATGGCCTTTGAAGGATCAGCGTTAAACGCTTGTCGAGGATACTTCTGTCCTTGCAGGTAGGTAATCGTCCCGTGATTCAGGAACAGATTGGCCGTGGCTACGCCTTCAGCCTCCTCGCCTTCTGCGCAATCCCGCAGGTCGAGAACCAGCTTTTTCGCGCCAGATTTTTGCAGCGTCTTAAT
>Ga0070735_10001686_pt1 | contig 20825 bp, 27 predicted proteins | sample Coa_R1_FD_66443 | JGI IMG/M metagenome (GOLD analysis project Ga0070735, IMG submission 66443) | Surface soil microbial communities from Centralia Pennsylvania, which are recovering from an underground coalmine fire - Coalmine... | ecosystem: Environmental > Terrestrial > Soil > Unclassified ... | reverse complement strand
ACACCATCCCGTGCGGCGCGCCTGGAATGATCTTCAGTGTTGCTCCTTTGACCCGCGTTTGATGGCTTTGTATTCACCGAGATGCAGTTGCAGCGGATTTCCCGGCGCATACCTCTGTGCAACATCACCAGCCAAAAAAACTGGGATTCGAGAGGGAGGCATTCACCGCAAAGAATTCCGGTGTGGTTTCGGCGAGTACATGATGTGCGTCACCACGCTTTGACCGCCCAATTTGGACTCCTAAGCAAACGAGAACCTATAGTGAACCGCTGAAGAAGTTCGGCGCTCAGGTGAAATAGGATGTCGGAGTCGTACCCAAGGCTTTCTTGAACATGGAGATGAAAGCGCTCGGAGTGCTGTAACCGGATTCGAGAGCTGCGTGCGTCACTTTTGCGCCTTGTGCCAAAAGGCGCATTCCTTGCATTAGCCGAAGTTGCTGGCGCCATTTTCCGAAGGTCATTCCGATTTCCTGTTGAAACAATCTTTCGATCGATCTCTTGCTTGCGCCGCTGACCCGGCAAAGCTCGGCCAACGTCCGGCTATCACTGGGATCTTTGGTCAGCAGGTCGGAGACCCGAATGAGTCTTGGATCGGACAGATGTGGAAGTTGCAATGGGACCATCTGCACCGCTTCCAGTTGATGAAGAATAACCGCAACCAGGTGCATTTGCCATTTCACTGATTTCCTCAACCTACGAACGGTACAAATGTGAAGAATCAGTTCCTTGAGGAAAGTCGAAACATTGACCACGCAACAGTCTCGGGGCAGCCGTTTTGCCAGTCTTGGCTTTAGATATAGGGTTCTCATGGCCACCACACCTGACATCGTGATCGTGTGGGAAATTTCGCTCGGAATCCATACCGCACGGTGCGGAGGAACCACCCACGTTCCGCTTCCTGTCCGAACCGTCATAACCCCGCGCGAGGCATAAACGAGTTGATCTCGATCGTGGAAATGCAAAGGTATGGCGTAGCCGTGGGGGTAGTCGCGGGTCAGCGTTGTGATTGCTGACTTAGCATCCTTGGAAGGATCGAAAATTCCAATTTGGCGCTTTTGCGACATCTATTGTCACCTTATCGAAAGCGGTCACAACTGGCAATCGGTAATCTGAGGTCAACTTTCATCATCTCATGGGGAAACATTGAACCACTTACATCGATGGCTATGCCGGTCAGATCGCTGGCGCAGCACCATCGCACAGAGGCTGCCCTGGGTTATCGCCGATATGGACTTGGGAGCTAATGTTTTGGAAATTGGCCCAGGCCCCGGTTTAACAACGGACCTCTTGCGAAGCCTCGTACCTCGACTCACAGCATTAGAGATTGATGCGAGCCTAGCTGATTCACTGCGCTCGCGCTTAAAAGGCAGCAATGTCCAGGTCATCGAAGGTGATGCAACCGGGATGCCGTTTGGAGACTCGCAATTTTCTGGTGTGGTTTCGTTCACCATGCTGCATCACGTGCCTTCTCAAGAACTGCAAAACAAACTTCTCGCAGAAGTGCTTCGCGTGTTGAAGCCCGGCGGTGTCTTCGTCGGCAGCGACAGTCTTCAGAACTGGTTTATGAAGATCATTCATATCGGCGACACGCTTGTTCCGGTTAGTCCTGACACCTTCGGCGCTCGATTGAGAAGTGCAGGTTTTGAAGTCTTGGAAGTGCAAAAGAACTTGCAAGCTTTTCGATTCAGTGCCCGGCGACCATTGGGGCCGCTGGTCAAGATACCCAATTGAGAATGAACTGAGCCAAGATCGCGCTTGAGGCCACGACCAAGTGAAGGAGACCTTATGACTCGCGAAGCCAAACTGATGTCCGGGATCACCCTGATTGTCGTGCCTACGATTCAATACGGAGGCTATTTCCTGCTGACATCTCTAATGAATAAAAACAGCGGATATATGGAGAATCCGTTGCGGCAAAATTTCTTTCGTGCGGGACACGCTCATGCAGGCGTCATCGTGCTTCTGTCCCTCATCTGCCAAATGCTGGCAGATTCAGCCACGCTACCGGTTTCCTTCCTCTGGTTCATTCGAGTGGGAGTGCCGCTCGCTGCAGTTCTAATTTCGGCAGGGTTCTTCTTTTCCGTGCTTCCGCCGACTGCGACTCAACCCAATGGAGCGGTTTCTCTGATCTATCTTGGAGCGGTTGTTCTTGCCGTAGCCGCCGTTTCGCTAGGTATTGGACTACTGAAAGCTTTGTAGTTCGTTCGATAACCGAAAGGAGAATGCATGAACGCAGCTCTCAAAACTAGGGCGCCTCATTCCTTGCAGATCTTTGTATTGGCTCTCGTATTGTTTTTCGTCGTGTCTATCGAAGGCGGACTGGCTCAGACAACCTCGGCCGCGCCTATGGATAGCTCGCAGACAAGGTCGGAGCGGGACGGCCAGCACGACTTCGACTTTGCACTGGGTACCTGGAAGGCCCACCTCAAACGGCTCGAGCATCCCCTCACTGGATCGAAGACGTGGGTGGAGTTCGATGGCACCTTCGTCGCGCGCAGGGTGTGGGATGGACGTGCCATGATCGAGGAGGTCGAACTCGATAGTCCTGGCGGCCACATTGAAGGACTGACGCTGCGCCTGTACAACCCGCAAACACACCAGTGGAGCGTCTATTGGGCGAACAGCAAGAACGGCGTCATGGACACCAGCCCCCAGGTTGGTCAATTCAAGAATGGACGCGGCGAGTTTTATGGCACGGACACATTGAACGGCAAGCTCATCTACGTCCGCTTCGTTTGGATCAATACCAACACGAACACTCCACACTTCGAACAGTCCTACTCCGACGACGGTGGCAAGACGTGGGAGGTGAACTGGATGACAGATCAGGCACGGATGAGCGATGCATCAGACAAATCTCGCTAATGTCGGAACCGTGCAGTCCAATTAGCGGGTCATCAAAAACTGATCGGGATTCGGTAACGAGTCTCAGTCGAAAAGAAGGAAACTATAGCTTATGGTGCCTTGTATCGTTCTGATCGCATTGTTCGGGATCTTCTCTCTGCTCGGAAGACTCTTTCCCGCCACGCACCTTGACTGGCTGACATCCTTGCGCCTTGCATTAGCAGGCATGTTCCTGTTGACCGCCTCCGCGCACTGGGGGAAAAGGCGCCCGGACCTCATTGCAATGGTTCCTCCGGCTTTTCCCAGACGCGATCTCCTAGTCACTGCGACAGGTGTATTTGAGGTTCTCGGGGCAATCGGCCTGATGCTGCCGAGAACGCCGCCTTACGCAGCATTGGGTTTGTTCGTGATGTTGCTGGCCGTATTCCCGGCAAACGTTCACGCGGCTCGACAGCACCTCAGCATTGGCGGGCGGCCAGTGGAGGCTTTGCTGCCGCGTGCGCTTCTTCAGCTTGTCTTCCTCGCTGCAACAGCCACTGTCTTCGCGGCGGGAAGGCGTTGACGAGCATCGGCCTTACCTAAACGGTTTGTGCAATTCGAAAACCGAAACGGCGCAGGTAGAAGGAGGAGTATGCAATTGATCCAAATATTTATAGAGCAGTTGAACAGGGAGTCGGCGGCCACGCGGAGAACGGTGGAACGCGTCCCGGAAGGCCACAACGACTGGAAGCCGCACGAGAAATCCATGACGTTGGGCTACCTTGCCGCATTGGTTGCCAGTATGCCGGGTTGGGCAGAATTCATGATCGAGCGGGATGAACTCGATTTGAGCCATCCTTCCGCCGATCGGTTTAAGACAAAGGTAGTCGAGAGTCGAGCCGAGTTGCTGCAAATTCTCGATGATGGGCTGGCCAAGTCTCGCCGAGCCCTGGAGGCGACCACGGATGAACATTTGCAGAAGCCGTGGCGCTTTGTGATGAGCGGACAAGTGCTGTTTGAGGCGCCGCGATACATCGCGCTGAATGAGAATCTGTTTTGCCATATGGCGCATCACCGTGGCCAGTTGACGGTGTATCTCCGCTTGAACGAGGCAAAGGTGCCAGCAATCTATGGTCCATCCGCTGATGAAATCCATCCGTAGGATGGCAGATCTTAAGAAAGCACTCTTTACTGACGAAGACTGAAGGAGGGACATGAAATTGCATCAGATGCGTCTGCCTATGGTGATCGCGCTTATACTCTTGGCATCTAGCCAGGGGCTTGCCAAAATCGACCACTCGCAAGCAGAGTTCATATTTCAGCAAGCCAACATAATCTGCACGCGGGATGATGGCGCACTGTGGGGGCATACTCTCTGCGGACCCATGCTGCTGGTCGACCCAGACGATCGCACCGTTGTCGCGAACCAGGCTGATGGTGGAGGCATGCTCGTTCGCATGGGCTCTGTTTTCACTGGAGTACTTCCGCCTTCCGAGGAAATATCGGACACCACGGTCGTATGGTCCGGGACTCGCTGGTCAGAGCTTCTTTGGCCTTGGCCAATGCGGGAAGACGCGGATATGCGCAACGTGACATTGGCTCACGAACTGTTTCACCGGATTGAGCAAGATGACCTCCATATCGAGAAACTCGACGGAGACAATAGCCATCTGGATAGCCTAGAGGGACGCTATCTGATCGAGTTGGAATGGCGTGCCCTGGCCGCAGCGCTTCAGGCTTCGACCCCTGAAAATCGGCGGACTGCTTCAGCCGATGCAATTCTCTTTCGCAATGAGCGCTATCGCTTGTTTCCGAAAGCAGCGGCAAACGAACTCGCACTCGAATCGAATGAAGGGATAGCCGAGTATACGGGGGTCAAGATCGGTCTGCCGACCCCCGAGCAGCGCACTCGCTACGCGGTTCGCGATCTCTCAGAATACTCGGACGTCCCGAGCTTGGTACGATCCTTCGCCTATGCCACTGGCCCGGCATACGGGCTTTTGCTCGATCAAGCCGATCCCAATTGGCTGCGGAGCTTCAGGGCCAATCAACTCGGTAGTCGTTTCGACCAGCGCCTCGGCGCTGCTCTGCATCTGCCTCCTCCGGAATTCAGCCAACTACAAGCGCGTGAGGCTGAATACGATGTGGGCGGCAAGCTTCGAGCCCATGAAACCGACCGAGAGCACCAGAAGCGCGCCGTTGTTGCGGAATTCCGCTCTCGTCTCGTCGACGGAACGGTTCTCACCATGCCATTGTCGAAACCGAGTTTTCAATTCAAACCGCAGACGCTCGTGCCGCTCGATGATATCGGTACCGTATATCCCACGATGACGCTCAAGGACTCCTGGGGCACGCTCACCGTAGAGAGCGGCGGCGTTCTCATGCGTAAACAGCCGAACGTGGCTGCGGTCTCCTCGGTCGGGTTTGATCCTGCAACACTGCGTGGCCAGGGATTCGTTCTAATCTTGAACCCCGGCTGGGTTATCCGGCCCAGTACTCGAAAAGGGGACCTGGTGATAGCAAATGCCGGCGATGCTAATCCGTCGCGATGAACTAGATGGCCTTACCCTTAACTCCGGCGCAAGTCGTATTGCGGCGTTACTAGAATGGAAACATTCATAGCCTAGGCACCATCGGTTGCCTGGAGCGCGTTGTCTGATGAATTGACCGGCGGAGAGAAAAAGAGCATGAGCGAACAAGGCTGGCATGATTTCCTCGCCGCCGAAGGTGTCGAGGATTGGGTAGTGTTACACGGCGGCGCGACAGCGGCGTTTCGTGTCAGTTCGCTGCGGGAATCAGTGCGCCTCGCCGAAGCTGTTGCAGAGACACCAGGCGTCGAAGGCTCTGGGGCGATGCTAACTTTGGCGGACACTCGCTTGACGGTGCGGCTGACTCGTGACTTGTGGCAACTCGAGAAGCGCCACATTGAACTCGCCCGAGCCGTGTCTGAAGTTGCGCGGTCACATGGTGCGGTTCCCGATCGTGGGTCGGTGCAAGAGGTGCAACTCGCGATAGCGGCGAAACGAGATGCGATTGACGTCGGCTTCTGGCGCGCTGTGCTCGGTTATTTGCCAGCATCCGACGATAATGCGATTGATCCTCTGGGACACGGATCAACGGTCTGGATGCAAGAACTCGACGATAATAAGCCATTGCGGCACGCGATGCATGTCGACGTGTCGGTCGCACATGAGCACGTCTCAGCGCGGCTAGAAGCGGCGCTCGATGCGGGCGGTCGTATTGTCGACGAGTCGCATGCGCCATCGCACTGGACGCTGTCCGACCGCGCGGGCAACCGCGTCTGTATCTGCGCGTGGCCAGACGGGCCTACGCAATGACCGCCCGACGGCACGTCTTAGTAACTTGCGGCCCCTCTAGAAGCAGGATTCCACATCAGGATTGAAAACGAACCGTGGATGACTCTAGTCATTGAAGACACGCAAGAACGTGGGCCGAATGGTCTGCCGACAATCTCTGTGGCTCACTACCGAGAACAGAACGGCGATTTAATGCGCGATCCCGAAATGATCTTTGAGGCCGAGGAGTTCGGCGAAGAGATGAATCTGGTGCCGTTCTATGGCGGAATGACTATGTACGCATCGAGCAGTATTCCGCCTTTACGGAAGATGGGAAAACTCTGCTCAATGCCAAGTTAAAGCGGGAGCACATTCCCAGAGTGCTCGGACACGAGCCAGCGAAGTCATCACGCCTTTGGCTTTCTACGCCGGATGGCCGATGCTTTCTCGGCCCTACCAGTCAGGCAAGGATGTTTGCGAGAAACGTGGACATTAGGTGAACAACAGAGAGGAGTTTAACAATGGCTTACTACCTTGTTCGCGCCGAGCGGATAACGGACAACCCTTCCATAATCGCGATAAGGTAAGAGTTGCCGACCAATCATGCAGGAACTGTGCGGTCCGCACAGATTGACAAAGCAGACGTTCGTCGCTATAGTCCGCTTAAATTCCCATAATCGCCGTGCCCTGAGTTGTCTCACTGATTCCGGTGACCAGCGATGATGCGTTAATCGCAATGAACTGCGATGGAGTCCCATGGCAACGGTAGCAGCCACAAAGGGGATTTCGCCCCGATTTTCAGTTAGGCCCGGAAGCCGCCCTTCTGAGCATTTATTTTTCTCGGGCCTTTTCTTATCCTGATTCTGGTGTTCGTGGGTTTTGCGAAGACGTATTTTCTCGCTGGCACGTTCCGCGCTCCCCTGCCGAATTTGCTGATTCACGTCCACGGCGCGGCGTTTACGTGCTGGATACTGCTGTTGGTGACGCAGACCTCTCTAGTATCGGCAGGCCGCGTCGATATACATCGTCGCCTCGGCGTTCTCGGATTCCTATTAGCGTCTCTTATGGTCACGCTTGGGGTTCTGGCGGGCACTAATATGCTCGCGAGAGGTGGGCCGCCGGGCGGGGACTCTCAGACTTTTTATGCAGTGACGATGCTGGACATGCTGCTGTTCGCGACGGTAGTCTTTCTCGCGTTTCGCGCACGCAAGCGTCCCGATTCACACAAGCGGCTCGTGCTAATCGCCACGATCGGATTGATGGATGCGGCGCTCGACCGTTGGCCGGTCGCCTTCCTGCTCCATCGCACTGCCGTGGCATTTCTGGTCTCATACACGTTACTGGCCGTCTTAATGATCTACGATCTGTGGTCCATCCGCAGAATTCACCGCGCAACGCTATACGGCAGTGCAATCGTCATTCTTCTGCACCAAATGAGCTTCCCTCTCGGCAGGACAGCGGTCTGGCATACGTTCGCGAACTGGGCGCAGCATATTGCTCCCATGCGCTTCTAAAGATCAGTGGCAAGGACGACTATCCGACTTGCCGACGACTCGGCAAGTCGCTGGTTCTTACTGGACACTGGCAGCTGTGATCAACTCACCCTCTGCACTGCTTTGGCTGGTTTGATGTTCTGATTGATCTGAAAGAAGTTTGTAGGATCGTATTTCTGCTTCAGCGCCAGTAGGCGTTCATAATTCTCGCCGTATGCCTCTTGAACACGCTGCTCCCCCTCCTCGCCAAGGTCATTTACGTAAGCGTCGTGCTCGCAAAAGGGCTGCATTGCTGCCCACGATTCTCGCGACCAACGAGTATTCCTCTCGGTCTGCGAAGGGTCATCCCATCCTGCCATAGCGCCGCAGTTATAGTGGTCATAACGATGTGGGAAAGCGGTCTGCGCAGGCTTGACGCGGCCTGCCGCTCCATGAAGCTGCTGCAGGTAGAAGAAGCTCCCGGGAGTCATGGGCATCTTCCGAGTACACTCAGTGAGGACGTCTGCCGCCCCTTCATTGATCTCACGAAGTAGGCTCGATTTCCAATAGTAGAAGCGACCCGGCGTGAAGGCGTCATCAAACAGACTTTGCATCTCTACATAGCTTCGCCTGGCTACCATGTCTGCGATGGGTGCGGCAAACTTTCGTAGTGGATTCAGCAGTTCCTCCCCCTTGTCCAATTCCCCGCAATAGCAAAAAGCAATCCCCACGCAAGGAGTGCCATCTGGGGCCGGAGCTCCTGCGAGGAACGTAGAGAGCTCATCTGGGCATTGTTTCGAGAACTCGTCAAAAAACCGGAATGCCGCAGCGCCGACGTTCATGGAATAGAAAAATGCTCCGCCCAGAACGGGGCCAACCGGATGGAGTTGAAATTCAAAGGAGGTAACAATGCCAAAATTTCCGCTGCCGCCCCGAAGCCCCCAGAAAAGGTCTAAATTTTCATCATGGCTCGCAGTCAAGACCCTTCCTTCAGCCGTGACGACTTCTGCCGAAGTCAAGTTGTCGCAGGCCAGTCCGAACTTACCGTCCAACCAACCATAGCCGCCCCCCAAAGTGATCCCGGCCACTCCGGTATCCGTGGCGACGCCCATGGTTGTAGCGAGTCCAAAAACTTGCGTTTCGCGGTCAAATTCGCCAAGCTTCACCCCCGCTGGCGCTCGCGCCTTGCGGTGCACCGGATCCACATGGATGCCTTTCATGCTGGATAGATCGATCAGCAAACCGTCGTCACACAAGCACTTGCCAGCTATGTTGTGACCTCCGCCCCGAACCGCTACGACCAGATTATGCTCCCGAGCAAATTCCACGCACCGGATGACATCTGCGGTGCCCAGGCAGCGGGCAATCAGCGCCGGACGTTTGTCCACCATCCTGTTCCACACTTTCCGGGCCGGATCGTAGCTGGCGTCGCCTGGCTGAACTACGCCGCCTCTAATATCTTTCTTGAACTGCTGAAGAGCAGAGTCAGAGAACATGAGGGTGTCTCCTGAACAACATGCACATGACAAAAACCAAGAAGTCCGCCGACTCTCAGGCGGCTAGCAGCACAGTTACATGGCAAGCAGCGAAAAGTCCTTAAGAAAATATCAAAATTTCAATAAAATACCGCCCCATGAAGGCTCTGGGATCTCCGGGCTTCGAGTTCGGCCCTTATCGGTTGGACACACTTGGGCGCAGCCTGGAGTGCCGGGGGAAAGTCATTGCCCTTCCGCCTAAGGCCGTGGAAGTTCTAGCCGAGCTGGTCAAACGGCCGGGCGAAGTAGTAGGGAAAAAAGAGCTGATGGAAGCTATCTGGCCCGAGGCCTTCGTCGAGGAAGGGAACCTGAACCAGATGGTATTCGTTTTACGGCGCGCCCTTGAATCCAGTACTGGGGGCGAGTACATCACAACTGTGCCGCGACGCGGATATCAGTTCTGCGGCACCGTTCGCCGGGTGGAGATTCCCTGCCGCATTGATTCGATTGCTGTGCTTCCGTTAGCCAACCTAAGCGGCGATGCAAGTCAGGAATACTTCGCCGACGGAATCACTGAAGCTTTGATTACCGAACTCGCAAGGATCGGAAGCCTGCGAGTTGTCTGGCGCACGTCGGTGATGCGGTACAAAGGGAGGACCGAGCCAATCGCGCAGATTGCCCGTGCCTTGCGGGTGCGCGGCCTTTTGGAAGGGTCGGTGGTGAAATCGGGTGAGCGGTTCCGAATCACAGTGCAGTTGATCCACGCGGAAACTGATCAGCATCTTTGGACCGAGATATATGACGGTGCGATGCAGGACGTGCTGGAGATGCAAGGTAAAGTTGCCCGCGATGTTGTCGCAGGCATTCGCGGACAACTCAGCCATGCCGAGGAGGCACGGCTGAGCAAAACCCGTAAGGTGAGTCCGGAGGCTTATTCGCTGTACCTGAAGGGCCGATACTTCGCAAGAATGCTGACGGAAGAAGGGCAGCGCAAGGCAATCGTTTATTTTCAGAACTCAATCCAGTGTGATCCCAGTTATGCCCCGGCCCCATGCCGCGAATTTCTGAGGGTATCTCTCCAAAGCTCATACCAGTCGGTTGGCAAGACAATCATCAGGTCGAACGGCAGAGGGATACAAATCCGCAACGTCGATGCCTACCTTTTCGGTATTTTCATTCATCGCTTCAATCGGGCGTTGAGAAAGGAACGCAAAAGAAGGGAGATGTTCCAGTATTTCCCATCTACGCGTGACCTTGAGGTTCTGCGGCAAGCTCATGATTCGAAGGCGGCGCGAGACATCGAACGATCCGCCCAGGCCAAAGAAGCAGTTCAGAATCTGGACGAGTGGCCACGCAAAGTCTGGATAGCCCGCAAGTATGGCTATTCCTTTCCTGAGATCGCCTCCTTCTTCGGTATGTCAGAGGCACAGGTGAAACTCAGATTTCGGTATGCGCTTGCTCGGCTCAAGGAGAAGTTGGGACTTTGAAGCGTTTTGTTGGGAGTTGGCTGTACACTTTGTCTTCGTACAATCCGGAGTTGGTTGAGGCAGGCGAATTCTGAAGGAACAAGAAGACTTCAGCATCGAGGAAAAGCGGATACTGGATCTGCTTGATCGGGGTCTATCCCAAGAGTTTCCAAACCCAAGGAGAGTCGGATGCCCTGATGCGTCAGTGCTCAGAGGAATCGCGCAGCATAAGATCCCACTATCACGGGCGGATCAATGGCTGAACCACCTCAGTGCGTGTACTCCTTGCTTTCAGGACTTTCGCAGATTCCGCGCTGAAGGAAACGCTGGCAGGCGGCGCGTGTTTCAGATGGCACTCGCAGCCGCGGCGGTTCTTCTCATCGTCATCGGAGGATTGTTCTTGCTACGCAGTCGGCCATCTGTCCAAACAGCTACTGTGACAGTTGACCTTCGGGAGCGTTCGGTCGCTCGCGGAGAAAATCCTCCTGAAACGAATCAACCTCCGATCGAACTCTCACGACAAGCGAAACATCTGGTTTTGGACTTGCCTGTCGGAAGCAAGGAAGACAGCGGCTTTCGAGAAGGAAGTTCATAAGCTCGTTGCTGAGCTGAAGACCAGCCATACGGGTTTTCGCCACACCGGAATGCGAAACATCCCCGCTCGCCATGCGATAAACGCCACTCTGCAGAGCCACAACGGACCGAGCACCCGCGACAAGGAATGCTTCGGCCAGATTGCTGATGCCCTCTTCGCCCTGGAGTTTGCCAACACCAGTGTCACACGCAGACAGAGTCGCGAGTTGGGCATTCAACTTCAGTCGGATGATCTCGCGAACCTGTAACAGTCCATCGTCGCTTGAGTCCTTGCCGAGAACAAGCGCCGATCGTTCTGGGTACTGCGTGTCCGCGAAACCGTGAACCGCCAAGTGCAAAATCCGAAACTGGTCGAGCGGTTCTTTTTTGAAGGCGGTTTCAGTCGCATCTTTGCCGACCAAAAGCATCGAATTATGTCCAATAATCTTATCTATTTCTTCTACTTCTTCGCGCGTCTGCGGAAGATCATGAAGAGCGATTCCAGAAAGGTCGGCGATCCCGCGTTCCACGCGAGCACTGAGAGATGCAGGCTTCGGAAGTCTTTGACTTGCATCGCCTTGGTTCTCGTAAACGACATCGCCAACAGCCAAAGCAAGTCTGACTCATCGCGGCCGTAACCGAACTGTTCCAATAGGGCTCATCAACGCTGATAAGCATCCCTTCGATCACATCTTCCGCCTGCTCATATGAAACGAGCGCTTTCGTACGCGCGGCATGGCAGTAAGCGCGCCAAGAAATCGTAATTGGGCCGGAGCTTCGGACGTATAATTAAAGCAATTGCGCCGCCGTTCGTCCGCGGAGTTGTCGTATGCGATTGCTTGTTCTCGTCCCTTGGAAACCAGTTGTCCTCGTCTGTGCATTGCTGACCGCGATGATACTCGTTGGGTTCACTGCGTCCTCTATATTCCAGGGGACAGATCACCCAAGTGCTCCTAGAGCCACTGCAACGAAGTCTACGAGCGTGAAGGGTGGTACCAGCCGACCGTCAAAGTAGTCGCGTCGTGCTACACGTTGTTCGGTTTTATTGTGTCATCGAGGGGCGTTTCCCCAGCGCATCGAAAGCCCCGGCTGTCCGCCAGGATTGTCAAATTTCTGGGCACATAGTACCGATCTCCAACCCGCTGGCTTGCAGCCACTCCCTGTGTTGCGCGGGCGTCTGCTGTTGCAAGATCGCCCTTATTTCGATACAGCTTCGCCAACTCGACCATTGCGTCGGCTTCTATTCTGTAAAACTGGACACTGGTTGCAAACTGTCCGGCTTGCTCCAGGTACTGAATCGCGTGAGTAGTATCGCCAGTGCTCTCCGCGACGAGGCTGAGCCGAATTAAAAGCTCTGCTTCGTGGCCGCGCTTCTGTTGTGCTCGCGCTTTAACGAGTGCATCTTCAATTACTGCCTTGGCGTCGCTCGGTTTTCCGAGCGCAACCAGTGCTTGAGCCTTTCCTTCGTATGCCATAAATGGCAGGCTGAGTCCTTCTCGCCGTCGGCAAGCTTGATCGCCCGATCGAAAAATCTCATTGCTTCAGCATGGCGATTCACCTCCTCAAAGCCCCTGCCGAGCAATTCAAGAAATCTGATCTGCCCGGCAACATCGCCGGATGCCATGGTCGAAAGCAATGCTCCGCCCATCAGCCGAGCTGCTCGTCCCGGATTTCCCTCCAGGAAGGCAACGAGTCCGAGTTCACCGTTTGCACGAGTCACCCACTGGTTCTGTCCCAAGCTCTTTGCAATCTGTTTCACCTCCAACCAGTCCTGCTTCGTCGCGCGGTAATCAAGTTCGATGTCCGTGTAACCCTTAGCAATCAAACACCAGAGCCGCAGATCCTTATCGTCCTTGAGCAGAGGACTTTGGAGCTGTTCGCCGAGATATCGCGAGAGATCGACAAAGGACATGGTCTCTGCTTCTGACCGGAGGCGGCCGATGTGCGCATGAAGTTCCTTTCTCTTGTCACGATTTTTCGAAAAGAGCTCTTCAGCGCGGATGTAGAGAGGCGCGGCAGCTGGGCCGTTATTCAGCCAATAGAAATGATCCGCCGCGGCAAGGATAAGGGGTGCGTTCGTGGATTGGAGTGCATCGGCGGTGCTTCTAAAGTCGGCAGGCCGAGCCTGTGCTGTTACGTGACGGTGTCCGAGAAAGGCGTGCCACAGCCAACCGGTCAGCACCGCCACAACCAGAGCGACAACTGAAGCCGCCTTCGCCAGGACACGAATCCTCACGCAAAGTCCGATCTGCTGAGGGAACTCTCAGACAAAAGAGGAATTACGAAGTAGCGGCAGCGATATTTTACCTAAAACACCATACTTTTCGCCGAGAACGCGTCTGAATGCCCACGAACGTTTTCCAACTTCCGGTTGGCTGACGATCCGCAATTGATGGCGATAAGCCCGTTTTCCGTTACCAATCGTGGCCTGATGCCCCAGAAGCCGAATTATCTGGTTCGCTTGAAGCCCCCGTGGCTCAAGTTCCGGGTTGCCCGTAATCCAGGAGCATATGTACGACATGGCGACTCTTCATCGATTGGGCTAGCAATATCCGAGCAATGACAGCACGACCTCGGGGTCCGCCAAGCGGAAGGGAGGAGATGGCACACAACGGGGGCAGATCTCGGCGGGGTCTTTCGAATATTCAGGACTGATCAGGAGGTTGCGACGAGTTGCGATCAACCGTTTGACTAATGTATTCGTCTCACCAAATGTCGTCGGGTGAGTCGGCTTCCGGTGCTCCTGCCACGCAGTTTCCACGTTGGACGAGTCCACTAAGATCTCAAGGCGAAGGTAGTCATCGGCGTGCTTTGCCGGTACAGGTACCCGCCTATAACAATGGCGATCAGGCTGGCAACCTTGGCGATCGTGCCTGTGAATAATGTCTGCAGAGCAGTAAAACCATTGTCGAAAGGCGATCCCTGCGCATGAGCGGCAAGGGGCGCGAGCAGGATGACAGCGAGTGGTCCGATGAGAACACGCGATCGATAAGCCAGTGTCTGCAGTCTCAATGACTTTTCCAGCTTCATAAAACCTCCGGATTCGAAATCTGAGTGACTGTTCTCGGTGAACGTACTAGCGACTTTCGGCGGAGTCCAATGCATTCTCTGCACGAGCTCATAACCTCAGTGCATAACTGAAAAGCGCGTACTTGCGCGGGTTTCCTGTTGAGGAGAGATGTGATCCTGCAGAAAACGCGGAAGATATTCAGCCATAACGAAAAGGTATGAGCTGTGACGCAAAATGCATTGGACTGTCGCGAAACTCCGGGATTAACCTCATGCAGCTCTGGCAGCCTCTGGCTGCATAAATGGACCGCTTGGAGATCGCGATGACGCATTTTTCGTCCAAACCAGCACGCAGCGCTCAAGTTCGTGAATTGAGCTTTGAACAACTACTCGATAGCGACGAAGCTGCTGCCCTCCTCAAAATTCATCCCAAGACTCTGCAGAAGATGGCGCGCAATGGTGAGATCACTGGTGTCCAGGTCGGGAGGTTGTGGCGTTTCCGTGCCTCCGTTATCAACGAGTGGCTAGAGCAGAAGATGGCCAGCTGAGCTAACGTTCTGACGCGGACAGCGGGACAAAGGCACCACTAGACCGGCCACTTCCTTCTCCGGTAATCTCAGTCAGCCACCCGCGTCGCAATTCCAAGGAGAACTACTTTGGTTAAGCGCACGCGGTATCAGTACGGAAGCGTCGAAATCGATAAGCGCGTAAATGGACCTGATGTATGGCTGTATCGGTGGTGGGAGTCAACTTCGGACGGACGGCGAACGCGAAGGGGTTTCACTGTCGGTACGGTCGAACAATACACAACAGAGGCGCATGCTCTGAAAGCTGCAGAAGGCATGCGTTTGATCATCAACGACGGGGTCGCGCAGCGCCCCCCGGTTCCTTTCAGTGGTCTCCTGGATCGGTTTCTTCTCGATCAGAAACAGGAACAGGAGTCCGAACAAATCACTCACAACACACTGGCCTCCTATCGGAGCATGATTTCTCAGCACATCCGTCCCAAGTGGGGCGACTGCAAGCGGGGGACGTTCGTCCCACTCTGGTTCAGGATTGGCTCCGGAAGTTGGCCGTGTCACCAAAGTACAAAGGCCATATCCGTTCTCTGATGTACCGTCTCTTCGACAAAGCGATGCTATGGGAATTGCTGGATGTTCAGCGCAATCCGATGGAGCTGGTCGAAGTGAAAGGCATCAGCAAGCGGAGAAGACGTCCATGCGTTCTTCAGGTGCAGGACGCCTGGAGAATCCTCGACAAACTTGTTCAGCCATATCGAACAATGGTGCTCATTGCTTTGTGCTTCGGATTGCGAATCAGCGAGATCCTCGGTCTCCGATGGACAGATTTCGATTTCAAACGATCGATCGTTCTGATCCAAAGATCAGCGGTGGGAAAACACCTGAACCGGCTGAAGACCGAGTATTCGCAGGACGAGGTGCCTCTCGAAAAGAGCTTCATTGCTGTTCTGAAAAAGTGGCAGCAAATCTGCGCGAAGACAGAACAACAGTGGGTCTTCCCGAGCCCAGCGACGGGGCGCCCGTACCACGCCGACTCGATCCGCGCCGATTACCTGGTCCCGGTAGGGCTCAAGCTGGGACTTGGCAGGGTTGGGTTCCATACGTTTCGCCACACTTATCGGGCGTGGCTAGACGAAACAGGAGCGCCAATGGGAGTACAGCAGAAGCTGATGCGACACGCGCACATCTCAACCACGATGGATCAGTACGGCAATGCTTCAGCAGTTGCGAAGCGAAAAGCCAATCGGCCAATCGTGCAACGAGTCCTCAGAAGGGAAATGAATCAGCAGGTGTCGATTCAATAATTAAGGGGAACTGTGGGCCAGTTCCCCCTATTGGACAGTTTTGGACAGTCGCTACAAATGCCAAATTGCCCGTAACGGTATGATTTCGTTGGTTGCGGGGGCCCGATACGTACCGAATAGACAATTTTTGAGCATACCGTTTCGCAGCGAATTGATTCATTGCCCCGCGTAGGCCTCATTCGTAACGCAGCGTGACCATCGGATCAACTCGCGTGGCGCGCCGGGCGGGGATGTGGCACGCGAGCAGAGCGACAACGGGCCAGAAGCAGCCCGACAGAGGCAAACGTAATAGCATCGGTCTCACTGACGCCAAAGAGTTGCGCTTCAAGCAAGCGCGTGAATGCCACAGCGAGCGCGGTGCCCACGACGAGGCCCGCCAGTGTGAGCCGGAATCCCTGGCCAAGAACGAGACAGTAGATGTCTCCCTTCTCCGCGCCGAGCGCCATGCGGATGCCGATTTCCCGCGTGCGTTGGCGAGTGGTGTAAGTCACAACGCCATAGACACCGACGGCAGCTAGCACCATGGCAAGAAAACCGAACGAGGCGGCAAACGTAGCGGCGACGCGTCCAAAAAGTGTACCGAGCTGCATGGTGACGGAAAGCGGATTCACGTTGAACAGCGGCAACTCCGGATTGAGCTGATGGATGGTCTTTTCCACAGAAGAAGCCATGGTACGCGGATCGCCAGTCGTGCGCAGGTGAATGGTGGTGTCGTGCGTGGGGCTGTAGGCCTGGTAATTCGGCAAATAGATGACAGGCTCGGTCGGCGAGGTGAGTAAGCGGTATTTGGCATTGCGAGCAACCCCGACAACGGTGAAGCGATCACCGCCGTCCGTCACCTGCTTGCCGAGAGCGTTTGCACCCGGCCAATAGCGATCGACAAAGGCCTGGTTGACGACGGCAACGAGTTGCGATTCCGCCGTATCCGCTGCGGTGAACTCACGCCCCGAAATCACGGAGGTGCGCAGAGTGCGAAAGTAATTCGGCCCGACAATCGCTCGGCTGATCTCCATCGATTCGTATGGTTGTGGCACGTAACCTTCAATTTGCAGATAGTCGGAGTGGATGCTGAAGCTCAGGGGTGAAAAACCAGCCAAGGTCACGGATTCGACCCCGATTCTTGTACTACGATCCGTCGATGAAAAATTGTTCGATCCTACCGTCTGAAAGGTCGTACTCCGCAATCTGCACGGTGCTCAATTCATAGGTGGCCATGAGCGCATAGTGCTTCATTCCTCCTCTCAGTTCCGTGCTCTGGAGCTTTACGGTTTTGAGGCGTCCCAGTGGAACGAGACTGTGACGAATATCGTTCAATGCTCTGGATGTGAACATCTGGGCTGCGTCAGGTGCGAGTTGGGATCGATCTATGATTCCGTGCGCCAGATCAAGTAGTAGCGTGTGCGCTCTCGATTCGATTGAGCTTTCGGCGACGGGAGGCAGCGGCGAAACCGTGCCGAGCAATTCCTGCAACTGTCTGGCGATTTCGTTGGTTGCGTCGGAGTATTCTGCGTTGGTGAGCACTACCAAGGCGGTCTTAGTATCGGGAACTATGAAGTTGCCGCACCGAAAACCTGAAATTTCTCCTGGATGATAAAGAATTTGGTGTTGCGTACCTTCGGTGCCGCTAAAAGTTCGGACGAACAAGCCCAGCGCATACCCGGTAGATTTTCCGCTCGATGTTTTCACTTCCGTGCTCAAGGTTTTATACGACTCACGGCTGAGCAATGTCTGGTTTACTACGCTAACGTCCCATAGTGCGACATCTTTAGCGGTCATCTCTAGGTCAGCCATGGCAAATAGCCAGTGTCGACCGGCAATGGGCGCAGGATGCGGCGGTCCCAACGCAAATCGGTAGTAACCCACAGCATTGTTTCCGGGCAGATTTGATTGATCGACGAAAGTCGCGTCGGTAATGCCTACCGGGCGTAGAACGTTGTCCCTTACAAAGGACTCATAGGATTGTCCCGAAGCAATTTCAACAATCTTCCCGGCGATGACATAGTTGGTGCCTGAGTACTGCCACTCAGTTCCAGGGTTAAAATCGAGCGGCTTCTCGGCCCAGGTCTTCAATATGGCCTCAACCGTAGTCGGCTTTTGAGTTCGGGGTGGTATGTACTCCTGTGTGAAGTAGTCTTGGTAACCAGATGTATGGCTGAGCAGTTCTCGAATGGTGACTTGACTGGAGGCAGTAAGGGCGGGGAGGAATCGCGAGACGGGATCACCAAGCGCGAGTTTCCCGCGCTCTGCCAAAAGTAGGATGGCCGCTGCGGTGAATTCTTTGGTGATTGAGCCGATGGGAAACCGAGTTTCTGGAACTGCGCGGCGTCCCTGCGTATGGTCGATTTCCGCTTGCCCGTAAGCGTGTACGTACGCTAGTTTGCCATTCTGCACGATTGCAATCGATAAAGCGGGTACATTGTCTCGTCTCATCGTTTCACGAACGCAATCATCAACAACCGAACTGTCGCTTGAACTCCAGGTGCTTGCTGACGTCTCACGTCCTGGGGCCGCCGTCGTAAAGGACGTTACTAAACCGCACACAACAGTCGCGAATAAAAAACAAACGCAATTATTTCGCATTTGCTGAAGGAGCCCATCCATCGGCTTTGCTTACGCTCCTGGTCCGCTTAAGGCCTGATCCAAGTCACAAATGAGATCTTCTGGATCTTCGAGCCCAACTGAAATACGTAGGAGCGATTCTGGAGCGCGTGTTCGTGGACCTTCAATGGACGCTCTATGCTCTATAACGGTGTGAGTCCCACCCAAACTCGTCGCGCGGATAATCAGTTTCAATTGTCCCACGACATTCAATGCTGCGGTTCGGCCACCATGCAATTCGAAGGAAAGCATTCCGCCAAAGTCGCGCATCTGCCGCTTCGCGACGTCATATCCATCATTGCTTGCCAAGCCCGGATAGTGGACCGCGGAAATAGCTTTATGAGTCGAAAGAAAGTCTGCGAGTCGCCGTGCGTTTCCGCAAAGGATGCGCATCCTCGCAACAAGCGTCTCAATTCCGCGTAAAATCAACCAGCAGTCGAATGGAGCCGGTACTGCTCCTCCTTTCTGCTGAAACTCTCTGATCCGCTGGCCAATTTCGCTCGTGTGTTTCAAGACGACAGCTCCTCCCAGCACGTCGCTGTGACCGGAGAGATATTTCGTCAACGAATGCACGACCAGATCTGCTCCAAGAGCGAGAGGATTTTGTAGGACGGGGGTAGCAAAAGTATTCTCACACAGCAATATCGCTCCAACGCTGCGAGCAACTTCGGCGATGGGTTCAATTGCAACGACTTCGATCAAAGGATTTGAAGGCGTCTCAAGCCACAGCAATTTTGTTTCTGGACGGCAAGCCGCGCAGACTTCGCGCGTATTACGCATGTCTACAATGGAGTGTTCCAGACCCCAACGACCGAACACACCGTGTAGCAACTCTCTCACACCGAAATACATGTCTCGATGGAGGAGTACGTGGTCTTTTGGAGAAAGAGACTGAAAAACCGCGAATGCCGCTGCCATTCCCGAGCTAAATGCAATAGTATCTTTGCCACCTTCTAGGGCAGTCAGGCAGGCCTCCAGCGAGGCCCGATTCGGATTGCCAACTCGCGAGTAGGCATAGCCACGTGAGTATTCGCCATCCAAGTCTCGCTCGAAAGTCGTTGAGGTATAAATAGGAAGAGAGACTGCCCCTGTGCAGGGATCCACTCCGCGTCCGGAGTGGACGGCTAAAGTTTGCAAACTGGCGCCAGCTCTTTTTGTGGTTGGCATAGGTGGGGATACTATATTACACCACTAGGTGAATTATAATGCCCTCAGAAGAGCAGCGTCAAATGGTGGCTACCGTCGCCCGTAATCTGATTCGCTATAGAAAGGCTCGCCGACTGTCCATCGATAGGCTCACGACGCTATCGGGGGTAAGTAAGAGAACGATTATCGAGATCGAGCAGGAACGTGGCAATCCTTCGATTGCAACTTTATGTCGCCTTGCGAATGCGTTGCGTGTGGGGGTGACAGAGCTGATTGCTCTGGGCGATCAGCCTAGGCGGCTTCAATTGCACCCCACCCAAGAAGGCAGGATTTTATGGAAGACTCGCTCCGGCAGTCTGGCCCGTCTGATTGCCGGGACTTCGGTACACGGTGTCTGGGCAGAGTTCTGGCATTGGAAACTCGCCCTTGGCGAGCAATACACAGGAGCTGCTCACCCACCCGGAACAAAGGAGTTTCTTTACGTACTTACCGGACAGCTTTGCGTTGAGACCTGTGGTGAATCGCTTTGTGCCTCTTCCACACAACTCATTACTTTGGTAGCGGAGGAAGAGCATACGTATCGAAATGTGTGGGAGAAGGCCACCGAGTTTTTCATGATCGTTTTGGAGTTTTCTGAGTCTCCAGGCCATCGTTCAGGGAAGAAAGATCGCAGCGCTCACACTTAAGCGTGATTTCGCGGCGGAAAGGCAATTCGTCGGCTGAACAGTTTAGAGCAATCGATACGTTGGCGGACGTGTTGCTGCAGAGAGGGATTCCAGAGCACATTCGTTCGGACAACGGGCCGGAGTTCATCGCCCGCGAGTTGCAGACTTGGCTAGCGAAAGTCGGGACCCGACCCTTGTACATCGAACGGGGCATGCCGTCGGAGAACGGCTACTGCGAGAGTTTCAACGGGAAGCTGCGGGATGAATGCTTGAACGGAGAGATCTTTTATTCATTGAAGGAGGCACAAATTGTGATTGAGAGTTGGCCGGTGGAATACAACACGGAACGATCGCCGGCGCGCTTTCACAGCCCCAAGTTGTGATGTAGACTCTCACTCTACTTGGTACAAAAAATGGGTTAGCTCAGTCTGGGTCCGTTGCATTCGTAGTTATTTTCAGACCAGGGCTAATCATTCTA
>Ga0070735_10001685_pt1 | contig 20825 bp, 20 predicted proteins | sample Coa_R1_FD_66443 | JGI IMG/M metagenome (GOLD analysis project Ga0070735, IMG submission 66443) | Surface soil microbial communities from Centralia Pennsylvania, which are recovering from an underground coalmine fire - Coalmine... | ecosystem: Environmental > Terrestrial > Soil > Unclassified ... | reverse complement strand
CTTGCAGCACAACCGCACGTACGGCTTTTCGGCGATGATCGAACCGAACGCAAGGTTCGGCATGGAAATTGGATACGACTATAACGACGTGTTTTCGCAAGTGCTGATCTGCTATATCAGCGTGGCCGCCGGGCAAAATGGTCCGGGGATTCAGGCGTGTCCAGATGTGCCAGGGCTGGTACAGCAGCTTTCGACGTATATCAACACTTCGAGCTATGGGTTTTTTGACGCCACGTTCAAGCCGGTTCCGCGGTTTACAGTGCGTTTGGGAGCCAATCTGACGGGCACAAGCGGCTCGCAACTCCGGCTAGATCCGCAGGAATTGATTCCCAATCAGGTGACCGGCCCGCTGAACTCGAAGTGGCTGCATCCTTACGGCGGAGTGGAGTACAAGTTCACGAAAGAATGGACGGGCAAAGCGTTCTGGGATTACTACGGCTACCACGAAGATCCCACGCTGGGAGCCGGAACGGTAGCGGTACAAGATATCTTTGCGCCGAGAAACTTCCGGGGAAATTTGTACACGCTTTCGATTAAATACGCATTTTGAGAACTTCGGAAACGCAACATTGGGGAGGCCATGGTGATCAAGATTTCTAGGTATGAACTCGCGGGCGCTGCTGTTGCGCTCGGATTGCTTTTGCTGTCCGGCGCTCCGACAAGAGCGCAGGAGACAGGCGAAAGCCTCTTTAAGGGCAAATGCGCGATGTGCCATGGACCGGATGGCGCGGGGAAGACGACGATGGGACAAGCGCTGAAAATCCCGGACCTGCATTCCCCGGACGTGCAGAAGCTAAGCGACGCGGAACTGACGCAGATTGTCACCAAGGGAAAAAACAAAATGCCTGCGTATGAGGCCAAGCTGAGCAAAGAGCAGATAGCGCAGGTGGTCGGATTCGTGAGAGAGCTGGCAAAGAAGCACTGATTCTCCGCGCGAAAGGCGCGGGCGTTTTAGCAAAGAACTCACTTTTTCAATGGCGATCGAACAGTCCCAACAGGTTCGTCCTGCCAGGCGCCGTCTCGTGGAGCTCCTCCTCGGCGGAGGAATGTTCGCGTCCGTGGTGTCGTTCTTGTATCCGGTACTGAAATATCTGGTGCCTCCCGCTGTTCCGGACCTGGGCCAAGACGAGGTTGTGGCAGGCAAGGTCGGAGATCTCAAAGCGAATAGTTCGAAGGTCTTCCGGTTCGGCAACCGCCCGGCGTTGTTGCTCCTCACCGCGGAGGGCGAGTACCACTGCGTGTCTGCCGTGTGCACGCATCTCGGTTGCACGGTGCAATACCGCACCGACTTAGTCGAAGTCTGGTGCGCTTGCCACAACGGCACGTATGGGCTCGACGGGCGAAACATTTCGGGGCCTCCTCCGCGGCCGCTGGAAAGCTTTCAAGTGAATATTCGCGGAAGCGAGATCGTAGTTACGCGGAAGCGGGGCGCCTGAGGTGCAGCTCATTACGCATGTCCGCAGCTGGGTCGATGCGCGCTTCGACTGGGCGAAACTATCGGAGCCGCTGCGCCACAAGACAGTTCCCATCCATAAGCTGTCCTACTGGTATTTTCTCGGCGGCATCACGCTATTCCTGTTTGGAATCCAGGTTTGCACGGGGCTGCTGCTGCTTTTGTACTACCGGCCGAGCGCCAACGAAGCGTTCGAGAGCGTGCAGTACATCATGACGCGAGTGCAGTTTGGATGGCTGATTCGATCGATCCATTCGTGGGCCGCCAATCTGATGATTTTCACGGCGTTTCTGCACATGTTCAGCGTGCTCTTCCTGCGGGCTTACCGGAAGCCGCGCGAGCTGACGTGGGTCAGCGGGATGATTCTTCTTTTTCTGGTTCTGGGGTTCGGTTTCAGCGGCTACCTGCTTCCGTGGAATACGCTGGCCTTTTTCGCTACCAAGGTGGGAACGGAGATCACCGGGCAAGTACCCGTGGTGGGCCATACGATGATGGTTCTCATGCGCGGCGGCGAAGAAGTGACAGGCGCGACACTTACGCGCTTCTTTGGAGTTCACGTTGCGGTGTTGCCCGGCCTAACGGCGTTTCTGATTCTGATTCATCTGGCGCTGGTCCAGAAATTTGGCATGAGCCTGCCTCCCGGCGTGGAAGCAGCGGCGAAGGTTAATCCTGCGGTGGTGCGGGAGATGAAGTTCCTGCCGAATTTTCTGCTGCGGGAGGTCATGGCGTGGTACATCGCGCTAGGCGTTCTTGGCGCGCTGGCCGCTTGGTTGCCGTGGGAATTGGGAACCAAGGCCGATCCGTTTGGCGCGGCTCCGGCGGGGATCCGTCCGGAATGGTATTTCATGTTTATGTTTCAGAGCCTGAAACTGATTCCATCGAAGATTTGGCGTATCGATGGGGAGCTTGTGGGGATTCTGACGTTTGGGTTGGCAGGGGCGGTTTGGGTGTTGTTGCCGTTTCTCGAAGGGAGTGGAGAGAAGCGCGGCGGAACACTGATCCGGGGAGTTGGCGTGTTCGCGTTGTGTTACATCGTGGCGATGACGATTTATGGCTACATGGCAAAATAGCGGGGTTCGCGGATTCGTACTGCTGGCCGCAGCGCTCTGCGCGTGGGCACCAGGGATCGGCGCACAGACTGCCACCAATACCTGCCTGGAGTGTCACAGCGTGCTGGACCCGCCGCTGCAGGTGACGGAGGCGAAGTTCGCCCAAGACATTCATGCGCAAAAGGGACTGACGTGCGCGAGCTGCCATGGCGGCGATCCGACAAAGGCTGATATGGACGCCATGAGCAAAGCCGCTGGATTCCGGGGAAAAGTAGAGCGCAGCAAGATCCCTGAGCTGTGCGGCAGATGCCATTCCGATGCGACTTTGATGAAGCAGTACAACCCGGGACTACGCACGGACCAGTTCAGCCAATATCAAACCAGCGTGCACGGAAAACTGCTGGCCAAAGGCGATACGAAGGTGGCGGTGTGCATTGATTGTCATGGGGTGCATGATCTGCGGCCAGCCAGCGACTTGCACTCGAAGGTCTACCCACTCAACATCGCGCAAACCTGTTCGGGCTGCCACGCGGATGCCGCGTACATGAAATCCTACGGCATTCCCACGGACCAATTTGCGAAGTACGGCACAAGCGTGCACCACGAGGCCATGGTGGCGCGCGGCGATTTGAGCGCTCCTACTTGTACTACTTGTCACGGAAATCATGGGGCGGCTCCGCCGGGCGTCGATTCGGTGAGAAATGTCTGCGCGAATTGTCATGTATTCCAGGCGCAGATGTACGACAAGAGCCCGCATAAGGCGGTTTTTCAGTCCGCCGGGCTTCCGGGATGCGTGGTGTGCCACAGCAATCACGGGATAACACGGCCGACGGATGCGAAGCTAGGCACGGGACCTGAAGGCGTATGCATGCAGTGCCATGCGCCTGGCGATCATTGCGATGTCGCGCGAGCGACGATGCTGGCAGGCTTGACGCAATTGGACGATTCGATTAAAGGCGCGGATCGTTTGCTAGGGGTGGCGGAATCTTCGGGAATGGAAGTGAGCGAGGCCCGGCTGCAACAGGATCAGGCGCGAGATTCGTTGACGAAAGCGCGTGTGACGATCCATAGCTTCCAGCCGCCGCTCGTCAATCAAGACATTCAGGCGGGACTGAAAATTGCGGCGAAGGATTTGCAAGCCGGCAAGGATGCACTCGCAGAGCGGGATTATCGTAGGAAGGGGCTCGGGATTGCAGTAATCTTCATTTTGATTACGCTCGTTGGGCTGTTTTTGTACATACGGCAGATGGAGCGGAGTCCGGCGAGAGGCTGAGAAAAGAGGATCTTGGAGGAACAGATGCAGAAAACTATAAAGTGGATCGCGATCGTCACAACTTGTGCCGTGCTGGGGGGTATCAGTCTTTTGAGTGGGGCGGCGCAGGCGCAGACGGGCGGGGAGGCGCTGTACAAAGCAAAATGCGTGGCTTGTCATGGCGCCGACGGGAAGGGCGAAACGACCGTCGGCAAAACGAACAAGGTCCGGGATCTCGGTTCGGCGGATGTGCAAAAGCAAAGTGATGATGAGCTGGCCGGAATTATCGGCAACGGCAAAGGCAAAATGCCGGCCTATGGCAAAAGCCTAAAGGCGGAACAGCTCAAGGATCTGGTCGCCTACATCCGTGGCTTGAAGAAGTGAGAGGCAGCCGGGTTTGCTGAATCGATGCCGACAATCGCGGTCGTAATTCTCGTGCTGTTCAGCGCGGCGCTCGCCGGTGTAATTGTGGTGCGTCCGGCGATTACAGCGAGCCGCGCGGGGAAGATTGTTGCGTTTGGAGTATTTTTCTTTTTGCCGGTCTTTTCTCTCTTGGCCGGGATGGAAAATGAAATGCGACGGTCCGAAAGCACGGCCTTTTGCCTCTCTTGCCACATCATGGAGCCCTACGGAAAGAGCCTGCACATCGACGATCCCTCGTACCTTGCCGGGGCGCACTATCAGAATCATCGCGTTCCCGCGGACCAGGCGTGCTACACCTGCCACACGGACTACGCTATGTTTGGTACGTTCAGGGCGAAGCTCGGCGGCTTGCGGCATCTTTATATCTACTATCTGGGAAAGCCGCCGTTGCCGCAGGACATTAAGCTCTACAAGCCGTTCAACAACCGCGAGTGTCTCCATTGCCACCTAGGCGCGCGTTCTTTTGAGCAGGGCGCTACGCACAATGCGGACCCGGCTACGCTACCCGCAATCAAGGCGGGCACATTGTCGTGCATATCGAGTGGTTGCCACGATGTGGTGCACAACGTGGGCCGTTGGGGAGACAAAGTGAAGTTCTGGGATGGGGGTAGCTGATGCGTCCAGGCGAATTAATGGGCAAGAGACTTCGCGTCTTGGGGGTGCTGGTGATCCTCGGGCTGCTTGTTGAGGCGCTATGCCTCGTGTGGTCAAAGCCCATTGCGTTCGTTGTGCTCGTAGGCGTCGGCGGCGCACTGATTGGACTAGGAGTGCTGTTTTTTCTTTACTCGCTGGTGTTCGCGCCTCATCAACCGACGGAGACTTCTGGAGTGGTCCCCGATAACTAGTGAAGTTACGCCTGCCTCCTCCGTCGTTTGCGAGATTGCGAGAAGCCGAAGTGACGTTGTTTCAGCGCGCTTTGCTCTCAATGCTTACCAGGTCGCGCTCGTAATAAAGTAATTGCACACCAATTCCGGAGAGCCCCGAAGGCATATTCTGCAACTCGACATGTGTAACGCGTCCGGTGAATCGACGGCTGCTGGGCTTCGCTCCGGTGACTCGCTTTGGCATTTGCAGAAGAAGTTCCACAGCCTCACCGACGCGCAGGACAAGATTTGTGGTGAAGTAAACGCCGCGGGTCGAGATGTTAATGGCCTTTGCTTGTTGCTCACCTTCGAATAGCGCCTCCATGCGATGGAAGGACAGAGGAGTATGCAGCTTGAAACGGGGTGTGATTCGACGCTCGGATGTAGCCATGCCTCTTCCTTCGTACGCCTGTGAAGGGTGAGACGGCAGGCTCAATCTGACTAAAGGGAGAGTCAATCTGACACAGCGCGGTGTCCAAGTCTGTTCAAAAGAGTACACAAAGATCGTGGGCTGTCATCACCTTTCCGCATATTTCCAAAGTTTGCCTAAACCATTCAAATCTCGACGCCTCAGTTCAAGACCCCGACTTTGCGCAGCCCCATGGGAACCCGTGCCTCTCGGCTGGAATACCGGTTCAGCGAACGAACCGTGCTCAAGGAAACTGAAGCTTGGTAGAGGAGCGGGCTCAGGGATCAGGAGAGCGTGCTCTGGAGGACTTCGCGCAGTAATTCCTGTTTGGGTTGGCTGAGTTTTTCGCCGCGTTCGGTGAGGTAAAAAACGTCGATGGCTTTTTGGCCTTCGGTATCGATCAGGGCGACGTCGATGTTGCAGCCGAGGCGGGCGAGCGCGGAGCCGAGGTCGTAAAGCAAGCCTGGGCGGTCCTGGGCCACGATTTCGAGCAGCGTGCTGTGCGCCGAGGAGGTGCCGTCGTAGTTGATGCGCGTTTCCACGGCCACTTTGGGCGGCCTTGCTTTGCTGGCGCTTTCGCGGCCTTTCAGCAGCGGTTCGAGCGGCGCTTTTCCATTCACGATGTCAGCAAGGTTTTTCTGGAACCGCGCGATTTCGCCGGGATTCAGCTCCAGCGTGTGGTGCAGATCGACGAATTGAAAGGTGTCCAGCACGATGCCCGCGGCGTTCGCAAAAGCGTCGGCCTTCACGATATTCATGCCCCAGCCTGCGAGCACGCCGGAGATGGTCGCAAAAAGAGCAGGACGGTCGGCGGTGAGCAGTGTGAGCGAGAAAGAATGGTGACGCGCTTTTAGTTCGGTCTGCACGGGCTCGAGACCCAGTTTCTGGTATAGCTGGAAGTGAGCGGCAATCTCGGGGGCCGAGTGCACCGCGCGGTAGCGCCGAGGAAATCCTTCGAGGAACCGTTCGACCTCCGCCTTATTCGCCCCGCCGGCCTGGCTGCTGACTTGTTCGAGCAGAGGCACTTCGTCGGAAGCGTGCAAGCGGTCGCGGTCGAGAGTGCGGCTGAAGTGGTTCGAGGTCGCGACAAAAAGCTGCCACAACATTTCCGCCTTCCAGGGCGTCAAGGCTTCCGGATTTACTGCATGAATGTCAGCATACGTCATCAAGCACAACCGCTGAAGCCGCTCCTGCGTCGCCACGGTATCGGCGAACCCGGAAACGGTTCCGGGATCGAAAATGTCGCGGCGCTGCACAGTCGCGGACATGTCCAGGTGATGCTCGATCAGAAAATACACTTCTTCCGCTTCGTATTCTGAGAGCTGCAGCCGAGCCGCGGCGCTCCCCAGCGCTTCCAGACTGCCGGTAACGTGGTTCTCGACAGGCATGCCCTTGCCAACGTCGTGCAGGAGTAGAGCCAGAATCAACAGGTCGCGGCGTTCAACGGTTTTCCAAAGCTGCCGGAAATGAACAGCGCGCTCATCTGGCGGATCCGCAAGTTCTTGCAAATGTTCGATGGTGCGCAGCGAGTGCTCGTCGACGGTGTAGCGGTAATAGAAGTCACGCACTACCAAAGAATCGATGGCTCTAAACTCCGGCAATATTTCCATCAAGAGAGAGAGACGCTGCATGGGCCGGAGGGCCATGCTGGGATAGTCAGCAGCGAGAATTTCGCGCAGGGTGACCCAGTTTATTTCCGTATTTTTTTGTGAAAGCTCAGGATGTTTCAGAATGTAGAAGATGGCGCGTTCGGCCTCGCGGCTCAAGGGGATCCCGGTTCGCGCAGCCTCGGTGAACAGCGCAAAGGTGACGGCGCGGTCCGAAAGCGCCGGCTCGTTCACCACTTCGAGCAAGCCATCGCGTACGGCAAACGGTTTTGCTTTGCCGATTTCAGCGTGTGCACCGCGCGCCGCGCTAATCAATCGTTCGCGAAGAGTCGGCTGAGCCGCCGGCTTTTGCTCGATGTAGCGCAGCAGGAGTCGGTTGAGGATCCGAGCCTGGCGAAAATACAAACGCATCCACTCTTCGGGACTGCGCTTGGCGTTAATGGCTGCGCCGCCGGTGACTCCTAGAGAGCGTTCCGCGGCGGCGCTCTGCAACTCATACGTCAGAGTATTGTCGTTTCGGCCATTGCTATAATGGAGGAAGCACCGAATGGCGCTGAGAAAATCGAAGGCGTTGGCAACCAGTTCCTCCTCGCCAGGACTGTTTTTCCAGCTGTCTTTCTGGCCGTTAGCGATCTGCCGTAGCCATGCCGCCGCCTGATAGTCGCGAAGGCCTCCAGGCGCGTCCTTAACGTTCGGCTCCAAATGATAAATTGTGTTTCCGTAGCGGGCGTGGCGCTCTTTGGTGAGTTTGGTCAATTCCGCAAGCATAAAAGGCCGAGCTTGTTTTTCAGGAGCCGCCAGGATTTTTTTTGAGAGGCGTTCGAACAGCTCTTCATCTCCAGCGAGAAATCTGCGATCGAGAAGCGCGAGGTGAAACTCGGCGTTGTCTTCCTCGATGCGCTTGCATTCCTCGAGCGTGCGGCCCGCGGAGCTGACGCGAAAGCCTAGATCCCACAAGGTTCGAGAGAAGTCCGCAATCAGGGGACGGAATTCGGCTTCGGCTTTTTCGCTGCCGAAGAGAAAAAGAATGTCCAGATCCGAATAGGGGAAGAGCAAGCGCCGTCCGTAGCCGCCAAGCGCCACCAGGGAAAGACCCTGCGGCTCCGTATTGTGAACTCGCAGAACCTCGCCAAAAATCTGCTGGGCGGTTTTGTCCGCCAGGGCGCAAAGGGCCTGCAGGGTGTCTTGCGCGCTTCCGCCCGCCTCAAATTGCCGCCGGATACGCTGACGTTCGTCCTCGGCTTGTGGTCCGAGGACGGACAAAGGAGTCAATGAGCCTGCCATGATTTTTGCGGGCTGGTTGGCCGGATTAAGTCCTGGGCGCGCTGCGGTCGTCACTGCATTCAGAGCGCGTTTTCGCCGCGCTCCTCATTGCGAATCCGGATGGCTTCCTCAACCCGTGATAGGAATATCTTACCGTCGCCAATCTTTCCTGTCTTGGCGGTCTTCAGGATTGTGTCTACGGCGCGCTGGACCAGAGGGTCCGGCAGAACCATTTCGAGTTTGATCTTGGGCAGCAAGTCCACCGTGTATTCGCGGCCGCGGTAAACCTCGGTGTGACCCTTTTGGCGGCCGTGGCCGCGCACTTCGGTGACCGTCATTCCCTCGATGCCAATTTCGCGCAAAGCATCTTTCACGGATTCGAACCGCGAGGGCTGAATGATTGCCTCAATTTTCATCATGAAGGTTTCTGCTCCGCGCAATGCCTGAAGCTGCCGTGCTGATCACGCTGACTCATGATTCGAGGTTGTATGCCTCTTCCCCGTGTTGTGTGATGTCCAGACCTTCGATCTCTTCGGTTTCGCTGACGCGCACGCCGGTAATCATATCCGTTATTTTCAGCAGAACAATGGTGCCGATCAACGCAAAGCCCCAGGCAATCAATACGCCGACCAGCTGGTTGCCGAGCTGTCCCCAGTGTCCGTCCAATCCGCCGACGGGTTTGCCTGCGCCAAAGATTGGATTGATGATTTGCTGCGCGAAGACTCCGGTCAGAAGCGCGCCGATCGTGCCGCCAGCGCCATGAACTCCAAAGGCGTCGAGGGCGTCATCATACCCGAAGATCGATTTTACTTTCGTCACCATGTAGTAGCAGACCAGCCCAGCGATGAAACCGATCGCCAGAGCCGGCATCGGCCCCACGAAACCCGCTGCGGGTGTGATGGCCACCAGTCCCGCAACTGCGCCTGAGATCGCGCCTAGAGCGCTGGGACGCCCGTTCTTGATCCACTCGGCGAGGCTCCAGCTCATCGCCGCCGCAGCCGTGGCCATGTGCGTGGCAACGAACGCGCTCGTGGCGAGGGCGTTTGCGGCCAAGGCGCTGCCAGCATTAAAACCAAACCAGCCGACCCACAAGAGACACGCGCCTATAAAACTCAGCACGAGGGAATGCGGGGGCATCGGCTGTCTTGGATAGCCGGTACGTTTTCCGAGGTAGAGCGCGCACACCAGTGCCGAGACTCCGGAACTGATGTGCACGACCGTTCCGCCGGCAAAATCCAGCGTAGGAAATTTCCCACCGAGAGACGCGTTCAGAAACCCGCCCTTGCCCCACACCATGTGGGCCAGCGGCGCGTACACCACCAAGAACCAAAGAGTGAGGAAGAGCACCGTCCCGCTGAACTTCATGCGCTCCGCCGTCGCGCCGGTGATCAACGCTGGCGTGATGATGGCGAACATGAGCTGATAAATCATGAATGTTGCTTGCGGTATCGTGCCCGCGTAATCGGGATTTGGGTCGGCGCCGACGCCGCGCAGGAAGGCGTGCTCGAATCCGCCGATGACCGGTCCATTCCCGCCAAAGCATAGGCTGTATCCCACCAGCGCCCAGAGCACGCTGATCAAGGCCATCAAAAGAAAACTCTGCATCATGATCGCCAGCGTGTTTTTACGGCGAACCAGTCCGCCGTAAAAGAGCGCGAGACCTGGGCCGGTCATCATCAGCACCAGCGCAGCGCTCACCAGCATCCAGGCGTTGTCGCCTGCGGATTGCGCCTGCGTCACGCGCGTGTCAAGTTGCGCCAGTTTGTCGTTTATGGCTTTGGACGCGTCAGGAGACGAGGCGCTGGAAGTGACTGGGGAACCGGCCGGCGCGGCAGAGGGAGTTTGTTGCGCGAGGAGCGGTAAAGCGGCGAGCACCATGGTTATGAGCAGACAACACTTCCATCCCACGTGCTTCATAGATATGTCCACTCCGTTGCGTTTGGGTTGCTTCCGGCTTGGCCGGGGCTACGCTGAAAAAGACACTGCCGGGGACCCCTCACTTTTTCGCCTCGGATTATACGCGTGCCGCCCCCGTGTCACGTTTAGAAATTTGTATCCGTCAGATTCATTTTTCAGATTGCACCTCCTACGGCGAAGCGGAGACTGCCATCGTTTCACTGGACAGCCGGCAACCTCCATCCGCTAAGTGCTGAGGCTATCCTTGCCTCCGGGCGCTGCCATCGTATAATGCATCGCCGGGGCAAACCGCGCCGCCTGTGGTTTTGAACTGCACGGCCATGACACAATGGCACACTGAGGCATCTCAAGCACTATGACCGAGCATCCGCCGATGGAAATCACGGTTCGAGAATCGGGAGCTATCCCGATTATCGCGGTGCGTGGACGCTTAACCATCGGCGACCCCAGCGAGCAACTGCACGATGCTCTCGAAGAAGCCGTCAAGGGGGGCGCGCGCAAGGTCATAGTGGACCTGAATGGCGTCCCGCAAATCGATAGCTCGGGCATTTCTGCTTTGGTTCGAATTTCCATCAAGCTGAGCCGTGAAGGCGGAGCGTTCCGCCTCATCTGCCGCCCGGGCCGCGTGCGCGATGCGCTCACTGTGACGCGCCTCGTGGAGGCTATCCCGACCTTCGATTCTGAAGCCGCAGCGCTCGCCAACTTCGCGTAGACAGGACTGCGCGAGCAGCGGCCGGAAGCCCCAAGCAACGTTTACCACTCGAAATGCTTCCTTTTGTTTGGGTGTACCTCTGATTCATCGATAACGCGTCGATTTCAAGTCGAAACATGTGGGGCTCTTTGCCAAAAAAGACCTTTTCTCTCGTGTGTCTGGGCAGCTTGTCAGACCCTCTGAGGCTAATTCGAATCTTGTTCCTTGTTGTCTTGGCTTGCTCACTGCTCGCCAGCACAAATGCGGCGCAGGATGCGGCGTCCGTCTTGCCACGAGCCGCTCAGGACGAGTTGGATGCCCTTGCATCGCGGGTGGCCGAACAAATCCGGCAGTCTAAGATAGATCCTGCGTTTCCTAAAGTCTTGGTGATCGATTTTTCGAACGCAAGCGACAAGCAATTTTCCAAATTGGGCACTCTGCTCGCTGACGATCTCGCGCAGTCTCTTTCTATCTCCGCCTCTGGTTTCCAGGTGCAAGACCGCAAGGCCTTCAGCGCGTACTTGAAGGAAAACTGGATGGGGCTCGATGATCTGCAGAGTGAAGCTGTCTGCCTGACTCTCGCGCGTTCCATGGGAGGCTCGGGGGTGCTGCGTGGAACGATCGACAACTGCCAATCAACAAATGCGCGTGAATCTGCGAATCGAGGGGCTGGGACAACCGTGGTCCGGAGATGCTCAGTTTCCGTTGACGGAGGCGCTCCAGGAGCTTGCGAAGCAACCCGCGATTTCGTTCGCACGCACTCCCGAAGCCATATCTGTCGAGCCCGGCGTCCTTCAGCCCGGAGTGGATGGAGCCTCTTTGCCGGTGTGCGTTTTTTGCCCGAGCCCGGACTATACGGACCTTGCCCGGGCTGCAAAATATCGCGGCACCGTAGAACTGTCGCTGATTGTTACAAAAGACGGCGTCGTCAACTCTGTCGTGGTGTTGAAGGGCGCGCCATTCGCGCTAACGCAAAAGGCCATCGACGCAGTGCAAAAATGGAAGTTCAAGCCCGCCAAGTTTCACGGACAGTCGGTGCCAGTTCGCGTCCCCGTGGACATCGAGTTTCAGCTTTATTGAAAAGCGGTGAGGACTCAGCCGCCTTTTTTCAATTCAGACAGGACTAGCTTCGCAACTTCTTTCAGCGTCTCGAATACGCCGATTCCTTGAATGGCCACGCCCTCGAGGACCGGCTCGCCTTTTTTCTGGAGCTGCTTCGTCAACTCGGGCACCGGCATGGCGTTGGGCAAATCGCGCTTGTTTAACTGCAGCACATAAGGAATCGTATCGAAATTGAGGTTGTGTTCTTTCAGATGTTCCTGCAAGTTTTCCATGGTTTCGAAATTCGCATCAAGCCGCTCTTCCTGCGAATCCGCCACAAACACAACGCCGTCCGCACCCTTCAGGATGAGCTTGCGGCTGGCCTCATAGAACACCTGCCCGGGCACTGTATATAAATGAAAGCGCGTTTTGAAGCCGCGCACGGTTCCCAAATCCAACGGAAGAAAATCGAAGAACAAAGTGCGGTCTGTTTCGGTGGCGAGCGACACCATTTTGCCCTTCTGGTTTTGGCCCGTATGGTCGTAGACCCACTGGAGGTTCGCGGTCTTTCCGCCCAGACCTGGACCGTAGTAAACGAGCTTGCAGTTAATTTCGCGCGCAGGAAAATTGATGAAAGGCACTTGTTCTCAACCAGAAAGTTCGGCCACAAACTTATAGCATACGCGGTGCTGGCAGGCCAGCATTCCGGCTGTGCCTGTCCCCTGTCGGGTAACTTGCTTACAGTTTCCGTGAAAAGGCGCTTATTCCGATGCTTTTTTTCACGCTTTGCTGCCGGGAGGTAACGCTTTTCCATCCCCGCAATCTCGTTTCCACTCGTTGACGCCGTCATTTTCCTCTGTTACGATTCGCGGCATGGCAAAAGCGCGCAAAGCCTCTTCGGGCTCATCGGGGCATGGCAAAGACGCGGCGCGGGGCCACTCTAACGCACAGAAAAAGAAGAACTTACCTCCGCCTCCGCCGGCGCAGCGTGGCGGTGTGGAGTTGGTTGATCCCTTGGTGCAGGCGCAGCTCAAGATTTACGATGAGGCCCTCGCCCTCTTCCACCAGCAAAAATTCGCCAAAGCCAAGCTAGAGCTGGAAAAAGTGCTCGAAGGGCCCAGCAAAGGGCTCGCGGACCGCGCCCGCATGCACCTGCGGATCGCCGAGCAGCGCATGAAACCAAGCGCAGAGCAGAACCCCAAGACCGCCGACGAACATTACCAGCGCGGTGTGGCAATGATGAACATCGGCCGCTGGGATGACGCTCGCGAAAGTCTCATCAAAGCGCGCAAAGCTTCGCCAAAGTCGGACTACATTCACTATGCGCTTGCTGCTCTCGATTGCCTTACCGGCGAAGCCGATTCAGCGATGGCTAATCTCAAGGTGGCCATTGAGCTCCGCCCCGAAAACCGCTATCACGCGCGCAATGATGAAGACTTCGCCTTCCTCCAGGAAGATCCTCGCTTCACCGAGCTGCTCTATCCGGAGAAGGATGGCACTGCCGGCTGAGCCCTTCGCGGGTCAGTTTTCTTTCCAATGAACAGGGAACGCGCCTAACGTAAGAACCCTATTGCGGATTCCGGCCTGATCGGAAAGAGTGAATGCAGTTTCGTGCTCATGGCAGGGAGATAGCTAGAAGAAACGCGCCTCGAACGTAACGATTCGTCGCCTGGTTTCACTACGTCATCCCGTGAAGGAAAAAAAGCAAAAGCCGAAAACTCTCTCGCGCGGGTTCCGCGTCGTTGCGCTTGGCGGAGGCACCGGCCTTTCCACGCTGCTGCGGGGGCTCAAGGAATACGTCGTCCGCCGCAGCGACGAGCATCCAAATACAGACCGTCCCATTTCCGAACTCACCGCGATTGTGACCGTTACGGATGACGGTGGCAGTTCCGGACGTCTTCGCAGAGAGAACCGCGTCCTTCCGCCTGGGGACATTCGCAACTGCATGGTCGCTCTTTCGAAAGACGAAGCGCTGCTGGGGCGGCTATTTCAATATCGCTTTCATGCGGGACGCGGGCTCATCGGGCACAATTTCGGCAATTTGTTCTTAGCGGCGCTGACGCACGTTACAGGGGATTTCGCGGAAGCCATTCGCGTCAGCAGCAAAGTCCTTGCCATTCGCGGGCGCATTTTCCCTTCGACGCTTTCGAACGTGCAGCTCGTCGCCAAACTGATGAATGGCCGCATTGTCCATGGAGAAACGCGCATCACCGCGAGTCGAACACCCATTGAAAAAATTGCGCTTTCTCCGAAGCGCGTTAAGCCATTTCCAGCGGTGATCGACGCTATTCGCGAAGCCGACCTGATTCTTCTCGGCCCGGGCTCACTCTATACCAGCATCCTTCCCAATCTGCTTATCTCGGAAATCGCCGCCGCAATCGCGAGGTCCGAAGCTCCTCGCGTTTACATCGCCAATCTCATGACGCAGCCCGGCGAAACCGCAGCCTACTCGCTAGCGGACCATCTCCGGGCCATCCGCAAGCATACCCCACGGACCTTTGTAGATTGGGTTGTGGCCAACCGCCGGCCAATTTCGCCAGAGGTCGCCAAACGTTATCGGCGGCAGGGAGCGGAGCAGGTGGAGATCGATTTGCCGGAGCTGCAGAAACTAGGCTGCCGAGTCGTACTGGACAATCTTCTCGAGGAGCACGGCGTCATCCGCCACAATCCTCGCCGTCTCGCGCGCCTTCTCCTCGAAGAGTTTCTCTCTTAGTTCAACTCTTCCAGCAGCCTTTCGGTCTTAGGCCCGCTTCATATCGCGCTTGCGAATTCCGCCGGAGATGCGTCAAAGATGGACTTGTGATCTGAACTGCAGAAGTAGTACGTCTTACCCTGGTAGACGGACTTCGCTGCGTTCGTTGGATCGATAGCCATCGAGCACACCACACAAAGTGGACGACCGTCCATCGAAGTGCGCAGTTTGGCATAGACCGCGTTTGAATCAGAATTCATCCACCCTTCAGCCTGGTATTCCAAGTCGTAAGCAGTCTGTTTGGCGAGTTCCCGGCCGTAATAGCGCTCGACAATGCGCAGCGCGAGATCAATACCCGAGGACAGGCCGCCGGCAGAAGCGAGATTCCCATCCTCGACGAACCTGGCGCCCCGCTTGACGTGAATATCCGGGTATTTTCGCGCGAAGTCGATGTACGAGCCGTGATGCGTGGTTGCGGCTTTGCCTGCCAGCAAACCCGTTTGTGCCAGCAAATAGGCACCCGTACAAACCGACATGACTACGTCGGCGGTCTTCGCCGACTTGCGAACCCACGCCAGCACTGCTTCGCTCGGCGCACTCTGCGCCGGGATAACGATGACTTTCGCCGCAGGCGCAGTTTCCAGCGTGTAATCGGGTGTGATTTTCATCCCGCCGCTTGCTTGAATCGGATTGGTCTTTTCAGAGACGGTGAAAAGTTTAAAGGCCATGTCCATCTGGCCCGGGACCATGACGTCCTGGAAGACTTCCCAAGGTCCGCAGAAATCGATGACCACCGCGCCATCGGAAACGAGGAAGGCAACAGGAATGCTACCTTCGGCGGGAGGTTTCAGCGGATTCGTGACGGCGGAAGATCGCCTCGACTCTGTGCTTCCCGGCTCCGAGGCAGCCACCGAAAATGGAGCCGCAGCCAAACAGCCGAGCGCCATCGAGGCTTGCAACAATTCTCTACGCGTGATGTTTTTCCGTGTCATGAAGAGTATCCTCCTACGCTTGATTTGAATCTCTCCGGTTCGTGCAAATTTTTGAACGGCTCCCCAGATTCTAGTTAGGGACACGCTCCAGCTTCGCTCGGCTGATGCAATTCACGGAGCACACTGCCGTTAGTCAGCCCGCAAGGCTTCGTTGGGATCAATCGTTGCCGCGCGCCTCGCGGGTAGATAACTGGCCAGAATCGCCGCTATCAAAAGAGCCAAGCCGACCCCGCTGAAGGTCAGGATGTCGGTTGGCGGGACTTCGAACAGCAGCGACTTCATGAACTTCGTCAGCGCGACGGCTCCCGCAATTCCAATGGCGATGCCGATCACCGTAAGCACCATCCCTTGCCCGAGCACCATCTGAAGAATCCTCAGCGGTCGTGCGCCGAGCGCGATGCGGATTCCGATCTCGCGTATGCGCTGGCTGACCATCAGCGCCATGATTCCACCAATTCCCGCGGTTGCGATCACCAGCGCCAGTCCGGCAAAAATCCCCAAGAGGCTCGCCGTTACGCGAGGCGAAGCCATGGATTCATAACGGGCCTGCTCCAAAGTCAAGATGTGCGTCACAGCTGTCTGGGGGTCGACGTCATGCACGGCACGCGTCAGCGCTTGCGCCAGGCTCCGTGGTTCGGCCATCGTGCGCACGATCAAAGTGCTGGGTTGCGGATTCTGTGCCTGAGCGGCATAGAATTCGGGTGCCGGCGCATGATCCAGCCCAAATTCCCTCACGTCTCCGACGACGCCCACGATGATGGCCCAGTGCTCTCCCCCATCCGCGGAAACTCGCTTGCCGATGGGATCTTCCTGCGGCCAGAACTGGTGTCTTGCCGCTTCATTGATAATCACCACGTTCGGCGCCTTCAACTTGTCCGAGTCCGTTTCGGCCAGCAACCGGCCGCCCTTCAACGGTATCCCCAACGTTTTGAAATAGTCAGGGGAAACTGCCGCAAATGTGCTGACCGGCGGCGCTTGGCCGGGCTCTAAAGTGCGGCCTTCGATTTGAAAAGAGAACGAAACAGATTCCGGGCCTCCTGTAATCATTTCCGGCTCGAAGGGATAGCGGCTGGATATTGCGGCGGAAAGCACGCCCGGCTCAGATTTCACTCGCTCTAGGAGCTTCTCAACAATGACACCGGTTTTCTCCGCCTCGGTGTATTTCGACCAATTGAAAGTCGTCCTCATGGCGAGCACACGTTGCGGTACGATGCCTGCGTCTACCTGCTGCATTTTGAAAAGGCTGCGCATCATCAATCCCGCGCCAATCAGCAGCATGAACGAAAAAGCAATCTGGCAGACGATCAGCGCGCTGCGCATACGGTTTTGCTGGTAGCCCGTGCCTGCTCCGCTGCTCCCCTCCTTCAAGCTGGAAGTGAGATTGGCCCGCGAGAAAAGCGCGGACAGCGTCCCGAAAACAATACTGGTGCCCAGCGCCGCCGCGAGCGTGAACAGCAGGACTTGCGAGTCGATGTGAATTTCTCTCGCGCGCGGCGTCAACCGCCCGACAAAATCTGTCAGCAGCTCCAGGCTGCCGTAAGCCAGCAACAGGCCTAACACGCCACCAATAAATGCCATTAAGAAACTTTCTGTCAAAAGTTGCCGGAGCAAGCGGCTTCGGCCCGCGCCGAGAGCGCTGCGGACGGCAAGTTCGCGCTCCCGCTTGGCCATACGCGACAGAGTGAGGTTGGCGACGTTGGCACACGCGATGAGCAACACAAAGGCTGCAGCACCGAGCAAAAGAAGAAGCGTAGGCCGCGCCCCGTGCGTCAACTCCTCCTGTAGCGGCGAAGCTGAGGAATTGAAGCCCACATTTTCCGGGTATGACTTCGGATAAGCAGCCTTTAATCCAGCTGCGATTGTGGAAACGTCCGCGCTCGCCTGGGCGACGGTCACGCCCGGTTTCAATCGTCCAAACACTTCCATCATGCGCATGTCGCGGTCTTCAAGATGCATCTTTCCCGAGCGAAATGGGCATGCCGAAGTCGCCATGTAAACGTCATTTTCATTGGGGTACTGTGGCACCGGCGGCAGAACGCCCACGACGGTGTGCACTTTGTCGTTCATCTCAAACGTTTTGCCAACGATTCCGGGATCGGAGCCGAAATTATTTTTCCAGTATTCGTAGCTGAGCAGCAGTACCGGAGGGGCGCCCAGCTTCTCGTCGTCAGGCAGAAATGTCCGGCCTAGCAGCGGCTGAACTCCGAATAGATCAAAGTAGTTCGCAGAGACAACTCCTGTTCGCACGCGCTCTGGATCGCCGTGGCCGAAAAGCGTGAAAGACATCGCGTGATATTCCACGAGCCCGGAAAGCGTCCGGTTCTGCGCGCGATAATCTTCGATTTCCTTCACGGAAAACGACAAATCGTCAATGCCGATTTTCTTTTCCTGCTGGCGAATAAAAATCAGTTGCTGCCCCTGCGGATAGGGGAGCGACCGCAGCAGCACGGAGTGCACGACGCTGAAGATTGCGGTATTCGCCCCGATACCCAGCGCGAGCGTAAGAATTGCGACTACTGTGAATCCGAGATTTTTCCGCATCATGCGCAATGCGTAACCGAAGTCGCTCGTCAGAATCTGCCAGTGTTCGCGCGGAGCAGTCGTAAAAATTCCGACGATCGTCTCTCTCCACAGCCTAAACGCTCCAAGAATGCCCCCTTGCTCTTCCACCTCACGCTGTTGCTCTCGAAAGACACCTTCCATCTCGCCCTCATAGTTGATGCGGAAATCGAACGGCAACACCCGCACTAGCGCTCGAAACAGTCTTTGAGAAAAAGGCAGGGTCTGTTTTCCCATGTTCGTTATTCCTCGTTAGGCCAGTTTTGGTTTTCGGAAAAGTTTCTTGGCGCGGGCCTGTCCGAGCGCTTCTTCCATACGCTCCGCTTCGGCTACTGCTACTTCGCGCCCAAATTCCGTCAGCAGGTAATACCGGCGCCGCTCGTCGTCAAGCACCACTTCCGGCCGGCGACTCGATTCCGCGATGAGTCCCGCGCCTTCCAGTCGTGCCAGATTTCCGTACAGCGTCCCCGCGCTCAACCGCACTTTGTCGTCCGTGCGCCGCGCTACCTCTTTCAAAATGGCATACCCGTGCTTTTCGCCGTCAGCCAGCGCCAGCAAAATGTGGAATATCGCCGGTGTGAGCGGCAGGAACGATTCGGTTTCGCGTTTTTTCGTCAAACCGTCACCTCGGTGGTAAATGTGCGGATCCGTCCGGCATCTATCGACAAATGGAAGACTATATCGTGATACGTTATAGTTTACTCGCAGGTTCCCTGCCAAGCGAAAAAATCTCTAACTTGCAGTTTTCAGAGGGTTTTCCGGCGGACTGGGCCCCTCTTCTCTGTCCCAAGTGTCCGTTTTTGGGACGTGCCGTCTCACCAATGAGCAGTTCCGCGCAGAAAACCGGGCGAAGCAGCGCCAGACTAGTAGCTAATAGGACGTCGCCCCTAACTTCTGGCGTAGGCTCTCCCTTCTTGCTAACGTTCGTACTTTATTTTCTATCCGAACCCTGGAGAGCCGCATGTCTACCTTTGGACTGGTTGAATACACTGATGCGAACCCCGAAGTGCGGGCCATCTACGACGACATCATGGCCACCCGCAAAACCGATTGGATCAACAATTTCTGGAAGGCCATCGCTCACGACCCTGCAACTCTGAAGCGCACCTGGGAAAGCATCAAGCAAATCATGGGTCCAGGCGCGCTCGACCCGCTCACCAAGGAGCTTATCTACGTAGCCGTCAGTGTCACCAACAACTGCCACTACTGCATCGCTTCGCACACCGCCTCCGCTTTCAAAAAGGGCATGACGGACGCTATGTTCGCGGAACTCCAAGCCGTCATTGGTATGGCCAACGAGACCAACAAGCTCGTCACCGGCTACCAAGTCGAAATCGACGCGCAATTCCGCCCCCCGCTGCCTCGTTAGAGCCGTTTCCATCCACAACAAGGCTGTCCTTCAGGACAGGTGTTTCCAGCTTGGTACGCACGTACTATGGCTGCAACGCATGGCCCAAGATGACCATGTAGATGTTCAGGGATAGCCCTGTTTTTCCGCGGGCTACACAAGAAAACTCTGCGTATCAAGCGAGCATCCTATGGCGCCTATTAGCAAAGACATCGAAGTTCTGACCGCACCACCAACGACATCGGCCGCGGTTTCCACCCCGACGCAACCGCGTCACGACGACACGGCCACCGGCAGCAAACCGCAGCCGGTCGCACTGGAAGTGCCGGTCACGGTCAACGGCGCCCGCACCGTGGAAGGCAGCGATAAGCGCGAGCCATTTTCTGAAACCACTAAGACCGTCCTGGTTTTCGGCAACGGTGCAGTCATCCGGCTTGGTTCGCCGGTGGCTGCGGGCCAGCTTCTTTTCCTCACCAATGAAAAAACAAAAAAAGAAGTGGTCTGCCAGGTCGTCAAATCGAAGAATTATAAAAGTGTCAGCGGTTACGTCGAACTTGAATTCACGGAATCGGTCGTTGGCTTCTGGGGAATGCGCTTTCCGTCCGACCGTATTGGCACGCAGGCTCCGGCTCCCGCGTCGGTCCCGCCGGTGCTCAGACCCACTCCCGTTGCCCCCGTCGCAGCTGCAAACAAACCAGCAAGCCTGATTGTCAGCGCAGCGCCAAAAGTCTCCGAAATCAAGGTGGCCCAGAGTCAGGCGCCGCAAATTCATGCGGAAGTAAAACCTACGCCGCAATCTCAACCGGCTAGTGTGATTGCCGTTGCTACAGCACTGCCGAAGCCACCCGCACCGCCCGTCGCCAAGAAACCCGAAGCGCCTGTTCCCGTTCCAACAACCTCTTCTTCATTGGCGTCGTCGCTTGCAAGTCTTCTGGGCGCCCCGGAAGTTCCGTCGGCCGCGACCACGCTGAAAACTCCAACGTCGCCTCTTCCCTCGCAAAACAAGCAGCAGCCATCCAGCGCTGTTGGCGATAATTCCTCGGAAGAACTGAAACAACAAGCAGCGCGTCTCCAGGAACAACTCTCCTCGCTCCTTTTCAGCTCTGCTCCAGCCGCGAAACCCGCGGCTCCGCCAGTGGCTGCGATTGATCCGAAGATCGTCTCCGGTGTGGCTTCGCAAGTTCTTGAAATTGCCAAGTCCGAATCTGCTCCGGTCAAAGCCGCTCCTACGGCTAAAAATCCGCCCGCTCCGATCAAGTCCTCCCT
>Ga0070735_10001684_pt1 | contig 20840 bp, 22 predicted proteins | sample Coa_R1_FD_66443 | JGI IMG/M metagenome (GOLD analysis project Ga0070735, IMG submission 66443) | Surface soil microbial communities from Centralia Pennsylvania, which are recovering from an underground coalmine fire - Coalmine... | ecosystem: Environmental > Terrestrial > Soil > Unclassified ... | reverse complement strand
CGATCTACAGCGGCGCGGCGCTCTTGCCGCGCGCGTCCGCGATTTTCGCGGCAAGCGAGGCCACGACGATCACGAGCGCGATCAGCGCGACCGCAAGTGTACAGATCGCGTTGATTTCCGGTTTTACGCCGAGCCGAACTTCCGAATAGATGCGGATCGGCAGCGTCGCCGAACCGGGGCCGGTGGTGAAGCTCGCGATCACGAGATCGTCGAGCGAGAGCGTAAAGGCGAGCATCCATCCTGCCATCACGGATGGCAGAATAAGCGGCAACGTCACCGAGAGGAAGGCGTGAAGAGAATCACAGCCGAGATCCATCGCGGCTTCTTCCAGGCTTTTGTCGATTGCGACAAGGCGCGCCTGCACCACCACGCTGACGAAACACATCGTGAGCGTGGTGTGGGCAATGACGACGGTCCAGAAACCGCGCTCGGCGTTGAATGCAACGAAAAGAAGGAGCAGCGAGAGCCCGGTGATCACTTCGGGCATCACCAACGGCGCATAGAGCATGCCGGAAAACAGCGTCCGTCCTTTGAATCCTGCGCCGCGCGACAGCGCCACGGCCGCGAGCGTTCCTAGCAAAGTCGCCAACGTCGCCGAGGTCGCGCCCACACGCAGGCTCATCCAGGCGGCGTCCAACATGGCTTGATCGTTGAAAAATTCACTGTACCAGCGCAACGACCAGCCGCCCCACACCGTCACCAGCCGCGAGGCGTTGAAGGAATAGATGATGAGGATCGCGATCGGCAGATAGAGAAAGGCGAGGCCGAGCGCGAGCGCGGTGACGTTGAAGCGCGAGAGCCTGTTGGCGGTGATCGCCATCACGCGCGCTCCAACTGCCGCCGCTGCAGGCGATCGTACAGCAAAAGCGGCGCAAGCAGGAGCAGCAGAAGCACGATCGCGGTCGCGGACGCCACCGGCCAATCCTTGTTGGTGAAAAATTCAAGCCACAGGGTCTGGCCGATCATCAGCGCGTTCGACCCCGCGAGCAGATCAGGAATGACGAATTCACCGACGATCGGAATGAAGCAGAGCAGCGCGCCGGCGCCGACACCCGGCAATGACAACGGGAATGTCACCAGCCAAAAAGCGCGGCAAGGCGAGGCGCCGAGATCACCGGCCGCCTCCAACAGCGACGGATCCATTTTGGATAATGTCGCAAACAGCGGCAGAATCATGAACGGCAAATAGGAATACACGATGCCGAGATACATCGCCCCATCGGTGGACAACCAAACCACCGGCGTTGAGACCAGATGCAGCGCGAGCAAAATTTGATTGAGCAGGCCGTCATGCTGCAAAATATTGATCCAGGCATAGATGCGGATCAGAAAGGAGGTCCAGAACGGAACGATCACCAGCATCATCGCAACGCCCTGCCAGCGCGGCGGCAAACGCGCCATGCCATAGGCGATGGGATAGCCGATCGAAAGCAGGATTGCGGTGGAGAGCGCGGCAACCAGCAGACTGCGCAGATAGGACAATACATAAAGGTCGTCCGACATCAGGAGCCTGAAATTGTCGAACGAGAGCGCGTCAACGGCCGCTTTGAGCACTCCCCATCCGCCGCTCACATCGAACACCGGCGTATAGGGCGGCTGCGCGATCGCGGTTTGCGACAGGCTGATCTTCAGGACAAAGAGAAACGGGACCAGAAAAAACAACCCCATCCACAGATATGGCACGATCGCCGCAAGGCGTGCCGGGCGGGTAAAGAGGAGGGAAGAACTCATTGTTCGAGCACCATGCAGTCCTCGGGCGAAAACCAAGCCACCACGCGCTGGCTTTTGCTATAGGCATCGAGATCAAGCCGCGCGGTGTTGGCCATCACCGAACGCAGAACCGCGCCGGTATCGAGCCGGACCTTGTAGCCCGTGATGCCGCCGAGATAGCCGACCTCGATCACCACGCCTTCGAGCCGGTTGATCGCCGTTCCATCGTCGACGGCCGGCGGACGGCGCGACAGCTTGACTTTTTCCGGGCGGATCGCGACGCAAAGGTTGGCTTTGGCAAGTTTTTCGCGCGGTGCGGCGGCATAGATCGTTCCGGCATCGCGCGTCGCAATCGCAAGTCGCGGCGCGGCTGTCGGATGGCCGGTCTCGCCGGCGTCAACCTTGCCCTCGAACAGATTGATGTCGCCGACGAATTCGGCGATCCAGCGCGAGCGTGGCGCCTCATAAAGCTCTCGCGGCGCGGCCACCTGTTCGAGGCTGCCGGCATCCATGACGCCGATCCGCGTCGCCAGCGCCATCGCTTCTTCCTGATCGTGGGTGACGATGATGAAAGTGAGGCCGAGACGACGCTGCAAGTCCATCAATTCCGCTTGCGTGTTCTCGCGCAATTTCTTGTCGAGCGCGGCCAACGGTTCGTCCAGCAGCAGCAATCGCGGACGGCGCGCCAGCGCGCGCGCGAGCGCCACGCGCTGCCTTTGACCGCCGGAAAGCTGATCGGGCTTGCGCTTCTCCAGACCATCGAGCTTGACGAGCGCGACCATTTCGGCGACCCGCGCGTCGATTTGCGCTTGCGGCATGTCGGCGCGTTTCAATCCGAATGCGACATTGTCGCGCACGCTCAAATGAGGAAACAGCGCGTAGCTTTGAAACATCATGTTGACGGGGCGCTGATGCGGCGGGACGCGCGTGATATCCTTGCCGTCGAGCAAAATACGGCCCTCGTCCGGCGTTTCGAAACCGGCCAGCATTCGCAACAACGTGGTTTTGCCGCAACCGCTGGGGCCCAGCAGCGCGAAAAACTCCCCGGCGCGGATGTCGAGCGAAAACGAGTCAACGGCTCGAAACCCGCCGAACTTTTTCACCACCGAATCGATACGCAAGAGCGGCTGGCCCGCCGCGGCGCGCGATTGGGATATCGAAACCGCCTCACCCACGGCCGTTGCAAGATCGTCGTTCATGATTCCAGCCTGCCCATCCCACCGCAAGCTAACGGCGGATCGATCGCGGCTCAAGGGAGGAGAGATTCGCGCGCCATGAACGCCGCCAGCCGCTCGCGCTCGGCGGGCCCCACGGTCAGGCCCAGCTTGGAGCGCCGCCAGAGAATGTCGTCCGGGAAGCGCGCCCATTCCCTCGTCATCAAATATCGCACCTCCGCTTCGCTCAGCTCCGGTCCAAAGCCCGCCCCGAGATCGGCGGCCTCCTTGGCATCGCCCAATATTTGATGAAGCCGCGAGCCATAGGCCGAAACCAGCCGGAGGGCCTGATCTTCGCTCAGGAATTTCCAGCGTTCGCGCGCGCGGTCCACTTCCGCCTCAAATCGCTCGGGCGGGAAATCGCCGCCCGGCAAAGCAGCCCGCGCGGTCCAGGGCGGCGACATCGGATAAAACGGCAAAAGGCGCGAGACGGCGCGCTCGGCGCGCAGCCGCGCCGTCGTCGCATCACCCCCGAAAACCGTCAGGAGCGGCGCCTGGCGCCGGCGCGCGTCGAACATCACCGTTCCCTCACGCGCGAACCGCCGGCCGGGGTGGCCCGCGACCAGATTGACGCTGGCAACCGAGCGGATGACGTCGGAGGTATCGATCCGCTCACGAAAATACCGGTTAGCGGCATCGCAGAGATCGGCCACCTCGTCGGCGGCCATCGACACCGCCGCCGGGTCTCCCTTGAACACCCGCGCGACACTCCCGATCATGGTAAAGTCGCGCTGATAGGGGCTTGCGAAAATCAGCCGCCGGTCACGGTTCTGAAAGACGTAGACGTTGTCGGTCTCAAACAATCGCCTGACGATGATGTGCCCTGTTTTGACGGCGGTCGCGCGCGGCGGCGATGTGCGCAGCACGGTCTCGGCGACGCTGGCGGCGAAAGCACCCGCCGCGTTCGCCAGCGACCTTGCGGTGATCAGCCGGCGATGGCCGCGATCGATCACGGCAAGGCGCCAGATATCGAGCCGGTCGGCGCGAACGCAGCGGGCGCCGGTACGGATCACCGCGCCCCGTTCCGCCGCATCGATAGCGCTCGCGATCACCAGCCGCGAATCGTCCGCCAGAGCATCGCCATAGTCAAAGGCGATGCCAAACGGACGCTGCAAAGCATCGCCGATCGGGTGATGGGTGATGTCGATGGCGGCCGAGGGTGGCAGGCTTGGCGAGGGCGCCAGCCGGTCATAGACGAGAAGCCCGAGCCGCAGCAGCCATGGCGGGCGCTCATCGGCATGCGCGGGGATGACAAATCGGCTTGGCCGCACCAGATGCGGCGCGATCCGAATCCAGACGTCGCGCTCGGCCAATGCGGCGCGCAGGCGCCGAAGGGACCTTCGTTCGAGTACCGCAAGATCGCCCTGGATCAATCCTGCGGCAGCGCCGGAAGCGGCGGCGCCGAGATCTCCCTGCTCGATCAGAATGACCCGCAAACCGCGCCCGGCAGCATCCCGCGCGATGCTGACGCCGTTGAGACCGCCGCCGATGATCGCAAGATCATAGTCCGCCATGCCCCTTTATAGCATAGCGAATGTCACACTAACCGGTCTTGCGCGCCGCCTCGACCGCATCGCCGGCGCGGCCGACCAGCGCATCATATTGGTCGATCGGCAACGGCTTGCCGATGAAATAGCCTTGCACGGCGTCGCAGCCTTGTTCGGCCAGGAAACCAAGCTGTTCCTGGGTTTCCACGCCTTCGGCCACGATCGACATTTCCAGGCCATGACCGAGGCCGATGACGGCGCGAACGATCGCCGCCGATTGCGGATTGCGGCCGAGATTCATGACGAAGGCGCGGTCGATCTTGATCTTGTCGAAGGGGAACGCCTGCAAATAACTCAACGACGAGTAACCGCTGCCGAAATCGTCCATCGAGATACGCACGCCAAGGCCTTTCAACCGGCGCAACAACGCCAAGCCGCGATCGAAATCCTCGATCAGCACGCCTTCGGTGATTTCGAGCTCGAGCCGCCCGGGCGCCAAGCCGGTTTCGAGCAAAATCGAATGCACCAGGCTGACGACGTCGCCGTGCACAAATTGCGCCGGCGACAGGTTCACCGCGACCTGAAGCGGCATCGGCCAGGAGGCGGCTTCGCGGCAGGCTTCGCGGAGAATCCATTGGCCCATTTCGAAGATCAGACCGCTCTCCTCGGCCAGCGGGATAAAATCGGAGGGCGGCACAAAACCGCGCGTCGGATGCCGCCAGCGCGCCAGCGCCTCGAAGCCGATCACCTCGCTATTGCCAACCACCTGACGCGACAAGGCTTGCGGCTGATAATACAGCGAGATTTCGCCGTTCCGGACGGCGTTTGAAAGATCCTGGTGCAGCACGCGCCGATCCCGAATCTGCTGATCCATCTCGGGCTCGTAGATGCTGATCGTGCCACGCGATTTCGCTTTCGCGCGCGACAGCGCAAAGCCCGCATTGGCGAGCAATGAGGCAGCCTCCGCGCCATTATGCGGAAAGATCGAAATGCCGGTGGTGATGCCGGTGCGAACCGATTTGCCGTCGATCACAAACTCCTTGGCCATCATTTCAGCGAGCTGTTCGGCCAGAAGCATCCCGGCGATCGGCTGCTTGCCGTCGATGATCAATCCGAATTCGTCGCCGGAGAGCCGCGCCACCACGCCACCTTGCGCGGATGCTTGCAGCCTTTGCGCCACTTCGATCAGCAATTTGTCGCCGGTGGCATGGCCGAACACGTCGTTGATTTCGTTCAAGCCGTCGAGATCGATCGATAGAACGGCGAATTCCTCACCCGTCTCCTCACATGCTTCAATCATCTGCGTGAGCGCCTGCAGGAAAGCCGCGCGGTTCGGCAGATCGGTCAGGCCGTCATGATAGGCCATGTGCGCCATGCGCGATTCGGTCTGGCGGCGATCGGTGACATCTTCGTGGGTCTTGATCAAATATTGCGGCTCGCCGGCCTCGTCGAGCACCGTCACCCGGCGCGTCAAAAACAGGCGAAGACCGTTTTTAGTGCTGATCGGATGCTCTTCGGTAATCGGCTTGCGCTTTTTGATCGCCGCCTCATCGCGGGCGATGATGAGCTTGGCTTCGCGTGTGTTGAAGATTTCCGCCGACGTCAGCCCTGAGACCTCTTCGCGGCTACGATTGAGAATCGCTTCCGCGCTGCGGTTGGCGAGAAGATAGCGGCGGTCGCGAACCTGCTCGACGGTCAGCGAGACCGGAATGTTGTCGACCACGAGTTCAAGGAATTTTTTGGTATTTTCCAATTCGTGGGACAGTGATTTGTGGTCGGTGATGTCGTCAAACAACGCAATCAGGAATTCCGGCTCGTTCCTGTCGTTGCGGGCGATGACGCGGTTGCTCGCGATAATGCGCTTCTGCAAACCGCGCTCGACAACGAATTCATTTCGGAATTGACCTTCAGCCGTACCCAGCGCGGCACGATCGGCCGCCTCGACATTGGCCGCCGTATCGGGCGGAAAGACTTCGTCGGCACGCTTGCCGACAATGAAATCGCGGGAAACGTGCGAAAATCGTTCGAAGGCGCGGTTGGCAAAAATATAGCGGCCATCCTCGATGTTCTTGGCGGCCACGCATACCGGAATATTTTCGATCACGGATTCGAGAAACTGCTTGGTGGAAGCAAGCTGCCGCGAAAGCGTCCGCTGCTCGCTGCAGTCCTCATGCGTTGCCAACGATCCGCCATTCGGCAACTGGAAATATCGGACATGGATCGAGCGGCCACCCGGCAACTCGGTAATGAAACCCTCGGGCTCGCTGGCCTTTGCGAAGAAATCCTCGGCGCTGACATTGAGCATGCCGCGCGCGATGCGCAGATTGATCAGCTTGTGGCCTTCCATATTCGGCGTCACGTCCGAGCGTGAAAGGCCATAAATATCCAGGTAACGGTCGTTGACGAAAACGATCTGTTGCTGGGGATTGGTGATCACGACGCCCTGATTGAGATTATTCAAGGCCGAGCTTACGAAGGCGTTTCTGCGCAATTGCGACCGCTCGGCGCTGCGCAACGCCGACAGCACCCACACCGCGACGGAAACGAGAAAGCCACAAATGACGACGCCGCCAAGAACCACGCCCCAAACCCACTGATCGGAGGTGCTGGAAAATGAGATCTGGCCGGAATCATTGACCGCGGCGCAGGCGGCCCCGAAAGGGGCGGCGATGGCGAGAAGGCATGCCGCGACCGTTGCCGCAATCACGATCCTGCCACCTGTATGCCGGTTCTCGTCGATCATCGCTCACCCGCGGGAATTATGCCGGCGAGTGTCTGGCTTCGCGGGTTTGGATCAGGTAAACGCGTACCCTGGGAGCCGCCGATTGCCGCTGGAAATACCGGCAATTGCCGAGACATGATTAATAAAATCTTGATGATCGGGTTTGGCCAAGTTTCAAAATGAATCCAATGTGTTGTGCAAACAAAAGAAGCACGATCGCAACCCTAGGCCGGAGCCGGCGGGCATCGTTGATATATCCGCCCAACGACGCCAGCCTTGAGCGCCGAATCACATAACGGAATCCGGATCAGAATTTTCGAATGGACAAGGTCGAGTGTGTCGTCATCGGTGCGGGAGTCATCGGTCTTGCCGTCGCCCGGCGGCTGGCACAACGCGGCCGCGAGGTCATCGTCCTGGAAGCGGCCGAGGGAATTGGCACCGTCACCTCCTCGCGCAACAGCGAGGTGATCCATGCCGGCATCTATTATCGATCGGGCAGCCTGATGGCGCGGATGTGCGTCAGCGGCAGACAGGCGCTCTATCGGTATTGCCGCGACCAAGGCATTGCGCATCGTCATTGCGGCAAGCTGATCGTGGCTACCACGCCGCAGGAAACTGAAAGGTTGCAATCGATCAAGGCGCATGCCGAAGCCAACGGTGTGAGCGATTTAAAGACCCTGACAGGTGAGGCCGCCCGCGCCTTGGAACCGGCGCTCCATTGCGAGGCGGCGCTGCTTTCGCCCTCCACCGGCATCATCGACAGCCACGCCTATATGCTGGCCTTGCGAGGCAATGCCGAAGACGCCGGCGCGGCGTTTGCGTTTCATACCCCCTTATTGGGCGCGCGCGTGCGCGGCGGCCGCATCGAACTTGACGCCGGCGGCGACGCACCGATGTCGCTGGAATGCCGCCTTTTGATCAACGCCGCCGGGCTCGGCGCGCCAACGGTTGCGCGCCACATCGACGGCATGCCGGTCGAGCTGATTCCGCCGGCCTATCTCGCCAAAGGAAATTATTTTAGCTGTTCCGCGCGGGCGCCGTTTTCGCGTTTGATTTATCCCGTGCCCGAACCCGGCGGCCTCGGCGTGCATCTCACCCTCGACATGGCAGGCCAGGCGCGCTTCGGCCCCGATGTGGAGTGGGTTGACCATATCGATTATGCCGTCGACCCGGTTCGGGCGGAGCGCTTCTATCCGGCGATCCGCCGCTATTGGCCGGCGCTGCCGGATGGCGCGCTGATGCCGAGCTATTCGGGCATGCGTCCCAAGATCGTGCCGCCGGCGGTCGCGGTGCAGGATTTCCTGATCCAGGGACCGAAGGATCACGGCATCGACGGGCTGATTAATCTGTTTGGAATTGAATCGCCCGGCCTGACCTCCTCGCTTGCGATCGCCGATTATGTCGGGGAACTGGCGGAAGCATAAGCTCGCTTGATCCGCAATCGGCCGGGCGCGGGCGCCATCGGTGATGCGGAAATTCACGGCGCTAAACCGGTCAATGCGGCGGCAGGCGCCCGTTCTAACGGGGTTAATGCAACGTATCGTGGGCGGGGTGTTTCAACCGCTCGATTGCGTCCTTGACCATCAACTTCCGGCGCTTGAGTTCGACAATTTGCAGATCATCCGTTGAAAGGTGCACCAAAGCTTCGTGCAATTCGTTTTCCAGAACCTTGTGTTTCCGTTCAAGTTCAACGAGATGTGCTTGAATTGCCATTCGAAACCTCCTCGGCTGGATAAGACCTTAAGATTCGATCCGGAGGCTAAAGTTTACACCAAGGCGGGAATCTGTCGATGGCTATCAAAAAGGCGACCCTCATATTTCGGTGGTAAGTGTAATAGATCGTGAGAGGGAACCGCGATAAGCTTCGAAAGCGGGTGGTTACCATTCCGTTGCTTGCGGAGGGGTCCGCCAGGGAGGATATTGATTGCTCGGCTTGCCGGAACTTTTCGCCCATCTCATCCGCGTTTTCGACTAAATAGACCATGACCGACGAAGATGAGCGCGAACTCGAATCCGAGCTCGCAAGGTTGCAACAAGAGCACCGCGATCTCGATGCGGCGATCGACGCCCTGCATCAATCGCCGGCGCCGGATTTGTTGCGGTTGCAGCGGCTGAAGAAGCGCAAATTGCAGTTGCGCGACCGCATCGCCTTCATCGAAGACCAGATCACGCCCGATATCATCGCTTAAGGCGGTGGACTTTAATCAGCGCAAATCGCGGAAAAAAGCGCGCACCTCGCGCGCAAGCGCATCCGGCTGTTCAAGCGCGGCAAAATGCCCGCCTTTCTCCATGACGCTCCAGCGCCGGATGTTCTTGAACACCCGCTCCGTCGCGCTGCGCGGAGGCTTGAGAATTTCGCGCGGAAATTGCGCGTAGCCCGTCGGCACCGTGATGGCTTCGCCGGGGGGCAGAATGACCGATCCGTGGAGCCTGGCATAATACGGCCAAAATGACGATCCGATCGCGCCGGTGAACCAATAAAGCGAAATATCGGCGAGCATGCGGTCGCGGCCGATCGCGCGCTCGACATCGCCCCCACAATCCGACCAGGCGCGGAATTTCTCCACGATCCAGGCGGCGAGGCCGGTGGGCGAATCCGTCAAGGCAAAGGCCAGCGTCTGCGGGCGCGTGCCCTGGATCCATTGGTAACCGGTTTCCTCCCGCGTCCAATGCGCAAGCTCGCCGAGATAGCGTCGCTCCGCCTCGGTCGGATTTTGAAAGGCGCTGGCATCGCGGCCCGCCGCCATCATGAGATTGATGTGAATGCCGATCATTTTTTCCGCATGGGCATAGCCGAGCCGGCTGGTGACGGCCGCGCCCCAATCGCCGCCCTGGGCGCCGAAGCGCGAAAAACCCAGCACATCTTGCATCAACGAGGCGACGCAATCGGCCATTTCGGGAACGCCGTAGCGCTTCTGGCCGGGGCGGAACGACAAGCCGTAACCGGGCAAGGAGGGCGCGATCACGGTGAATGCATCGTTGGCGTCGCCGCCAAAACGCGCGGGGTCGGTGAGGCGCGGGATGATGTCGAGAAACTCGAACACCGAGCCGGGCCAGCCATGCAGGAGCAACAGCGGCATGGGATTTTCGCCCTTGCCCTCCACATGCAGATAATGAAGGTCGATACCGTCGAGCGAGACGCGAAATTGCGGAAACGCGTTGAGGGCGGCCTCCTCGGCACGCCAATCGAATCCCTCGCGCCAATAGTCGACGAGGCGGCGCAAATAGGCGACATCGGTGCCATAGGCCCAAGGATCGCTCGGTGGATCGCTGGGCGGGTCTCTCGATGCCTCGCCGGGCACCGAATCGGGAAAGCGCGAACGGGCCAGACGATCGCGCAAATCGGCGATCTCGGCGTCGGTGACATGAAGCGTGAACGGCGCGGGTTTGGTCATCTTTGATTGTATGTTCCCGTGGATGGAAATGTGGCGTTATTTTCGTGGCGCCGTTGCGCCTTGCGCACATACATCGCGTGGTCGGCTTCCGCCAAGGCGCGGCCGGCTTGCGAATGCGCTCCGAGAAGGGTGACGCCGGCCGACGCTCCGGTGGCGACTACGCGGCCGTCGAACTCGAAGTTCAGCCGATCGATGTCTGTTTCCATGGCCGCCGCCTTGGCATGCGCGTCGGTCTCGGTGAGGTTCCACAACAGAAGCGCAAACTCATCGCCGCCCAACCTTCCGATCACATCGGAGGACCGAATCTGGCGCGACAGGACGGCCACGATAGCCTTGAGCACCTGGTCGCCGGCGGCATGTCCGAACGTGTCATTGATGGGCTTGAGCCGGTCGACATCCAGCACAATCAGCGCGCCGCTGGCGCGATAGCGCTGGATGTAGGCGATGGCGCGGCCAAGCTCGCGCTCGAAACCGCGGCGATTGGGAATCCCGAGCAGAAAATCCGTATCGGCCGCTTTTTGCAATTGATCGATGCGCGCCAAAGCCTTTGCGAGTTGCGCCTTGAGCCGCCGGATTTCGGCTCTGGCGACATCTGCTTTGGGCGCGCTTTTTTTGGCAGCGGCTGTTTTGGTCGCCTTTGGCCTTGCGATAGGCCGGGATGCCGAGGCGGCCGGCGGCGGCGATCCCCTGCCCTTTGCCGCGACGGTTCTGCGGCGTTTGGCAGCCTTCAACACACCCGCCCTGGGCTTCTTTTTCATTGCGCTTCCTTGATTAAGGCGATCCGTCACCGAAGCCGCGCCGTCTAAATCATCACCTTGTGTTAACGGCAGGGCGGACCCCGCGCCAAGAAGGCTTGCCCGTTTACACCAAGACAGGATAGTCCATTGTCGGCACCTTAGCAGCCCTGCCTTGCCGAACCGCGGGCCGATCTTATAATCCGGCCTGAATTTCCGGGATTTTTCGAAAAGAAACGACGACATGCGCGCGCCGATAGCCATCATCATGGGAAGCCAGTCCGATTGGGACACGATGCGCCATACCGCCGAAACGCTGGATGCGCTCGGGTTGGCTTACGAGAAACACATCGTTTCCGCCCATCGCACCCCCGAGCGGATGTTCGCTTTCGCCAGAGGTGCCAAGGCCGCCGGCTTTAAGGTCATCATCGCGGGCGCGGGAGGGGCGGCGCATCTGCCGGGCATGACGGCGTCATTGACCGAACTTCCGGTGCTTGGTGTTCCGATCGAATCCAAAGCCTTGTCAGGGGTCGATTCGCTCTATTCCATCGTTCAGATGCCCGCCGGGATTCCCGTCGGGACGCTTGCGATCGGCAAGGCCGGCGCGGTCAATGCGGGGCTGCTTGCCGCCGGCATCCTGGCGCTGCACGACAAAACATTGGCGGAACGCTTGACCGCCTGGCGGCAACAGCAGACGGACGCGGTTGCCGAGCGCCCCGAGGAATCTGCGTGAGGCCGCTTGGCGCCGCCGATTTGAAATTCCCACATCGGCTTGCGCACATTCATCCTGGGAACTTCAAATCGATCAGCGGCGCCAAGCGCATAAAATCTGCTCGTGCTCCTTTTCTTTCCGAAATTCGTGTAAGAGGCCGCCGCGATGGATCACGAACTTCGAAAAATGGGACCCTCGTAGAATCATGCTGAAGCCGGGCGACACGATCGGAATCCTTGGCGGCGGACAATTGGGCCGCATGCTGGCGATGGCTGCGGCAAGGCTCGGTCTGCGCTGCCGGATTTTTTCACCGGACCCGGATTCGCCGGCCTTCGATGTCGTGGCCAACGCCACTTGCGCCGAATATGCCGATGTCGAGGCGCTCGAACTGTTCGCCGGCGACGTCGATGTCATCACTTACGAGTTTGAGAATGTGCCCGCCGCGGCTGCCATGGTCCTGGCGGCACGCCGGCCGGTATTGCCGGACCGCAATATTCTGGAGACCACGCAGGATCGCCTCATCGAGAAAGACTTCATCAAACAACTCGGCATCGGCACGGCCGCCTATGCCGACGTTTCGTCGAGCGCGACCCTGCGCGCCGCGATCGCCAGGATCGGCCTGCCCGCCGTACTGAAAACCCGCCGCTTCGGTTATGACGGCAAGGGCCAGATCATGATCCGCGACGGCGACGATCCGGATCGTGTGTGGGCCGACCTTGCGACCAAATCGGCGATCCTCGAAGCCTTCATTCCGTTCGAACGCGAGATTTCGGTGATTGCCGCCCGCTCGGCCGACGGCAACATCGAATGCTTTGACGTTACCGAAAACGAGCACCGCGATCACATCCTCAAAATTTCGCGTGTGCCCGCGGCGATACCCGACACGCTGGCGGCGCAAGCCCGCGACATGGCACAACGGATCGCGGCCGCGCTGGATTATGTCGGCGTGCTCGCGGTCGAGATGTTCGTGGTCGGCCGCGACGGCAAACCGGAAGTGCTGGTCAACGAGATCGCGCCGCGTGTTCACAATTCCGGGCATTGGACGCTGGACGGCGCGTCGATCTCACAGTTCGAACAGCATATTCGCGCCATCGCCGGATGGCCGCTCGGCAAGCCGGTCCGCCACGGCGAGGTCACCATGACCAATTTGATCGGGGACGAGGTCAACACCTATGCGCAATGGCTGACGGCTCCCGGCGCGACCGTCCATCTCTACGGCAAGGGCGCGCCCCGGCCGGGGCGAAAAATGGGGCATGTGACCCGCGTCGTCGGCCCGGTTGCCGGGGTACCAAAAACCGCCTGAACGGTACCGGAAGGCCGGATTTTCGGGCAAATCCCATGCCGATCAGCCTTTGCGGCGGTGGACATCAGGGTCTTTGTCTGATACATCCGCGCGCTCAAGGTAAAGGGTCAGGCCTTTTCTGCCGGCACTTTGACCTTACCAGAATCAAATCCGATTAATGGAAAGAGGATGCCGCGTGCAGGTTCTCGTTCGCGATAATAACGTCGATCAAGCCCTCAAGGCGCTGAAAAAGAAGATGCAGCGCGAGGGTATTTTCCGCGAGATGAAGCTCCGCGGTCATTACGAAAAGCCCTCCGAGAAAAAGGCCCGCGAAAAGGCCGAAGCCGTGCGGCGCGCGCGTAAGCTGGCGCGCAAGAAGCTCCAGCGCGAAGGCCTGCTGCCGATGAAGCCGAAGCCGGTGTTCGGCGCGGGTCCGGGTGCCGAACGTGGCGGTCCGGGCGGCGGCCGTGGCGGTCCGGGTGGACCTCGCGGGCCGCGCTGATCGCTCTTATTCTCGTATTTTATGTTGACGCGGGCCCATGAGGCCCGCGTTGTCGTTTGGAATGCCGAGATGAGTACCCGTGCTTTAGAGCGCCATGAGATTTGACCGATGCATTTCATGGCGCGGCGGGCTACCAATAGCTGGTAAGCGCGTGAGTTTCCCGCATTATGATGGTTCCGGTTACTAGTACCCACTTTCCGAAGTTCGTGTTACACCTCAGCATACACTTTCACGAACTTCGGAAAGTCATGGGTACTAGAAAACCTATTGATTCTAGTGCCGCTTTTCTATTTGAAGTTCCTGGATTGAATTCGCCGCTTGTGGTGCAGGAACTTCAAATAGGCGGCACTAGCGTATCTTCCAGAACGTTTCGCTGCGGCCATTGTGCAGCCGCGGCCATCGCGCTTGTCGCGGTCGCGCTCGGTGGCTGTTCATATACGCTCGGATCGTTTTCGCCGTCGGCGGCACCGAAGGAAGAACCCGCGCAACTGACCTCATCGGCCAATATCGCTTCCCTCAGCGAGACGGTGAAAAACAATCCCGAAAATCCCCAAGCCTACAACATGCGCGGGTCGGTGCTGGCGCAAGCCGGCAAGACCGAGGAAGCGCTGGCCGATTTCAATAAGGCCATTGGGCTGGATCCCAATTACGGACAGGCATTCGCCAATCGCGGCCTTATCTACCGCAAGACCAAGCGGCTCGACCTCGCCATGGCCGATTATGAGCGGGCGCTGACGCTCGATCCCAATTACGCGCCGGCCTGGCTTGGACGCGGCCTGGTCCACAAGGCCCGCAATCAGGCCAGCGAAGCGCTGGAAGATTTCAACAAGGCCATCGCGCTGCGCCCGGACGACGCCGAAGCCTATTACAACCGCGGCCTGCTCTATCAGAGCGAGAAACAGCACGAATTCGCAATCGAAGACTTCACCGCGGCCAACGGCTTGATGCCACAACAGCTCGAGCCGCTGCTCGGCCGCGCGCTGAGCTATCTGGCGCTCGATAAAGCCAAGGAGGCGGCCAGCGATCTCGATGAAGCGGTACAGGACGATCCGCAAAACGCGCAAGCCTGGATCACCCGCGGCTTGGCTTATGAACGGCTGGGCGACAAAACCAAAGCCGCAGGCTCCTATGGCCGCGCCATCAACCTGCGGCCCAAGGACGAAGCCGCGCGAACCGGCTTTGCCCGCGTCGGCGGCAAGGCCGGCCAAAGCTACGACACGTTCTGAATGGATGGTTCACGCGAGCGCGCAGCCGCGACCGCCGCTATTTCGGCAGCACCGAATGGAACATCGACTTTGCCGCCGACAACACGTCTTCGGCGACGGAGGGGCGTCCTTTGGGCGGCGCATCCACCACCGCATCAGCCCGCAAATCGAGCGGCGGCGGCGGATCGGGGATATCGGCCGGCGGCGTCGGGCGCAGCGGATCGTCGGCTCGCTTGGATTGTGGTTTCAAATCGGTCGGCGTCGAGACCAGGATCGGCGGCGGCAGCGGCTGGGCCGGCGGCGTCACCACCGGCGCCGATACAGGGGCTGAACCGGCCGGGACGGTCACGACATGGGAGGTTTCCGGCGCGCGGGCCGAAGGCTCATTTCCGCGCAGACGCTCGATCGCCGCACGCGCCAGATCATTGGCATCGGGCGCAACCGCCTCGGCCGGCGGCGGATTGGCGGTGGCAAGCTCACCCAGCGGCGCTACCGGTGGAGTGGTTGCCGGGGCCGCCTTGGAGACAGGCTTGTCACGCGGCACGAGCTGATGCCGGCGCGTTTCCACGGGCGCGCTTGCGGGAAGGCTCGCGGTTTCCGAAGGTTTATCGGACTTGTCGGCGGGCTTATCGACGCTCGCTTTGTCGGTAATGGCCTTTTCCGGAATACCCTTCGCCCTTACCCCCGGCTCCGGCATATTGCCGAGATCGGCCGATTTCTCGGCAGGCTTCGAATCGCCCTTCGAGGTCTCCTTTTTGGGATTAGCCGAGGACACCGCCGCCGCAGTGGCGGCCGCGTCGGCCGGCGGTTTGTTGTTAATGTAATGATTAACGATATAGGCGCCGATGATGGTCGCAATCACCGACGGAAAAACGTCCATGGCAAATTTGGAAGCCAATTTCAGCATGCCGACCACTCCCGAAGGGGCCGTGATGCCCGAGCTTTGAGGCAGATCGGTGGCAATTCGGTAAACAGCGGGGTTATGGCTTCAGCTCCACTTCCAAAAAAACGATTTCGCTCGCGCTTTCGTTACGCACGTCGTGCTCGACGCCGGCTTTACGGAAGTAAGACTGGCCAGCTCCCAATTGCGCCTTTGAGCGCTCGCCATTGGGCGCAATGATGGTCAATTCGCCCGCCGTGACCGGCACGATGACATAATCCATCTCATGAATGTGGTGCCCAGTCGCGCTTCCGGGAGCCAGCCGCCACCGCGTCACACGCACCTCGGCGGTATCGACCTGCACATCGGACATGGCGTTCAGCATGGCGGCTTTCTCCGGAGCCCCCCTTGAAGGGGACAATATCCGAACCACAAATACCGCAAAAACCCCGGCATTAACCAGCCCAAAGTGGTCTGACGACAGGTCTTGGGCCAGGGTCTTCAGAGCCATTTCACGACGGTCATGGCTATTCGTGTAATCTCTTACATCGCCTTGACGATATTTTCGGTGACCTTCTTGGCATCGCCGAGCAACATCATGGTGTTGTCGCGATAGAACAAGGGATTGTCGATACCGGCATAACCCGACGCCAGCGAGCGCTTGATGAACATCACGGTGCCCGCCTTCCACACTTGCAATACCGGCATGCCGTAGATCGGCGAGGTCTTGTCTTCTTCGGCGGCCGGATTGGTGACGTCGTTGGCACCGATCACAAAGGCGATGTCGGCCTGCGCGAATTCCGAATTGATATCTTCGAGTTCAAACACCTCGTCATAGGGCACGTTGGCTTCGGCGAGCAGCACATTCATGTGGCCCGGCATGCGGCCGGCAACCGGATGAATGGCGTATTTCACCTCGACGCCTTCTTTCTTCAGAATATCGGCCATCTCACGAAGCGCGTGCTGCGCCTGCGCCACCGCCATGCCGTAGCCGGGCACGATGATCACCTTGGAGGCATTCTTCATGATGAAGGCGGCATCATCCGCCGAGCCGAGCTTGGCCGGCTTCTGCTCGCCGCTGCCGCTACCTGCGGCCGCGGTCTCGCCACCGAAGCCACCGAGAATCACCGAGATGAAAGAGCGGTTCATCGCATGGCACATGATGTAGGACAGGATCGCGCCGGATGAGCCGACCAGCGCGCCGGTAATGATCAACGCCGAATTGCCGAGCGTGAAACCGATGCCGGCCGCGGCCCACCCCGAATAGGAATTCAGCATCGAGATCACGACCGGCATGTCGGCGCCGCCGATCGGGATGATCATGAGCACGCCGAGCACGAGCGCGAGGATCGTGATCAGCCAGAAATCCAACGCGCTGCCGGACAGCACGAGACCGACGATGAAGAACACCAGCGCCAATGCCAGCGCGATGTTGATGAAGTGGCGAAACGGCAGGATGATCGGCGCGCCGCTCATCCGGGCGGACAATTTCAGGAACGCGATCACCGAGCCCGTGAAAGTCAAGGCGCCGATGGCGACCCCAAGCGACATTTCGACCAAGCTTTGCGGATGGATATGGCCTGGTGTGCCGATGTCAAAGGCTTCCGGCGCGTAAAAGGCGCCGGCCGCAACCAATACCGCGGCCATGCCGACCAACGAGTGGAACGCCGCGACGAGTTCAGGCATCGAGGTCATCGGCACGCGGCGGGCGATCACCGCACCGATGCCGCCGCCGATCGCAACCCCGAGGATCACGAGCAACCAGGCGATCCCATCGGCGGGCGGATGGGAAGCCAGCGTCGTCGCCACCGCGATCGCCATGCCGATCATGCCGAAGAAATTACCCTGGCGCGAGGAGGCCGGGCTCGACAGGCCACGCAGCGACAGGATGAACAGGACCCCTGCGACGAGGTACAAGACTGCGGACAGATTGGCGTTCATCTCAGGTCCCCCGTTTGCTTCTTCACCCCGAGGTGATTGCCGTTCACTTCGACTTCTTCTTGTACATCGCCAGCATGCGCTGGGTGACGAGGAAGCCGCCGAAGATGTTCACGCACGCAAAGATCAACGCGACGAAGCCGAAACCCCTCGCCCAACCGCTGCCGGAGGAAATCATCCCAACCCCGACCGCGAGCAGCGCGCCGACCACGATCACCGAGGAAATCGCGTTGGTGACGCTCATCAGCGGGGTATGCAGCGCGGGCGTCACCGACCACACCACGAAATAACCGACGAAAACCGCGAGCACGAAAATCGAAAGCCGGAACACGAAGGGATCAACGGCCTGGGCAAGATGATCCATGAGCTGCTCTCCTTATGTTTTCGGCTGGAAGTTCGGGTGGATGACGGCGCCGTCCTTGGTCAACGCCGTCGCTTTCACCAACTCGTCGTCCCAATTCACGGCAAGCGCCTTGCTCGTCTTATCGATCATGGTTTCGATGAACGAGAACAGATTGCGCGCATAAAGCGCGGAGGCCGAGGTCGCCACGCGGCCGGCCACATTGGTATAGCCGACGATCTTGACCCCATCGATCTCGACAATTTCACCGGCCTTGGCGCCCTCGACATTGCCGCCGCGCTCGACCGCGAGATCGACCAGCACCGACCCCGGCCTCATCGATTTCACCATCGCGCTCGAAACCAGCTTCGGCGCCGGACGGCCCGGGATCAGCGCGGTCGTGATCACCACATCCTGCTTCTTGATGTGTTCGGCGGTTAGCTCAGCCTGCTTAACCTGATATTCCTTCGACATTTCCTTGGCGTAACCACCGGCCGTCTGTGCGTTTTTGAATTCTTCGTCCTCGACCGCGAGGAATTTGGCGCCGAGCGATTCCACTTGTTCCTTGGTGGCAGGGCGCACGTCGGTCGCGGTGACGATCGCGCCCAGGCGTCGCGCCGTCGCGATCGCCTGAAGGCCGGCGACGCCGACGCCCATCACGAACACTTTCGTGGCCGGAACGGTGCCCGCCGCTGTCATCATCATCGGAAAGGCGCGGCCAAAGGCTTCCGCGCCCTCGATCACCGCGCGATAGCCGGCCAAATTCGCCTGCGACGACAATACGTCCATCACCTGCGCGCGGGTAATGCGCGGCATCAATTCCATGGCGAAGGCTGATACGCCCGCATCCGCCATCGCCTTCAGCGCGGCATCGTTGCCGTAGGGATCCATGATGGCGACGACAAGCGCGCCGCGTTTATATTTCGAAAGCTCGGACGCCTCCGGCCGCCTCACCTTGATGACGATATCAGCGTCCTCAAGCGCATCGGCGCTGATCGTGGCACCGGCCGCGGTCAAGTCCGCGTCCAACAGACCGGACTTGATTCCGGCGCCCGGCTCGACCGCAATCTCGGCGCCCAGCGCCTTGAACTTCTTCACCGTATCGGGCGATACGGCGACCCGCGGCTCGGACGGATCGATTTCCTTGGCGACGGCTATCTTCATGGGCCCTCCAGCGGCGCGGGAAGCACGCCGCGCAACGACGCTTGGCTCGCAAGAATAGAAAGGTCTTAACAACCGGAACGCGGCGAGTGCTCATCAGATCGCGACGCCGGGCGGCGGCGCGGCAGGCGATGCATCAGGTCAGGAAAATCGCCATCATGGCAACAATAAAGATAACCGCGGCACTGCCGTACTTCACCAGCTTGATGAAGCCTTCATAGGTCTGCTCATGGGCCGGATAATCATTGCCCTCGGCGGTCGAGTAGGCCACTTCGCTATGCTTTGCCATCGGTCTCCCCAGTTAATCTCGGCAGTTCCGGAAATACCGCAATCCCGCTGAGAGGGCAACGCCGCCCCGCGCAATCGGTCATTCGGAGGGCCAATTATCCCGGATCCAGCGCGCCAGGCCCTCTTCGTTCACCTCTCCCGCTGCGAGCGCGAGTACCATCGCAGTCGCGCTTTCCGGCGGCACCAGAAAATCGATATCGTTGAGACCCAGAAACACGATGATCGCACCGAAGGCGGCACGCTTGTTGCCGTCGATAAATGGATGATTCCGGGCAATGCCAAACGCGTAAGCTGCTGCAAGCGCGGCAAGGTCGGTTTCGCCATAAGCAAATTTATTGACCGGGCGGGTGAGGGCGGATTCCAGCATGCCTTGGTCACGAATGCCGTCAGGGCCACCGAACAGAGCAAGTTGCTCCGCGTGGAGATCAACCATGATCTCCACGTCCAGCCAGATCGGCTCCTTCATTTTGCAAGAGCCTTGTAGGTGTCCGCATAGGTGCTGAATGAACGCCGGGCGATTTCCATCGCCTTGGCGTGCTTGGGGTTATACGGCGAGAGCTTGATGCCACGCTCGGTCTGCTCGACGATATGGAGCTTGTCGCCCTCCTTCAACTTGAGCCGAGCGAGAATATCCTTCGAAAGTATGAGACCGAGCGAATTGCCGATCTTCTTGATCTGGACGAATTCCCCTTCAGCGGTATTTCGTGGCATTTCGTTCATGGCGCAGACCTCGTTATACGAAATGTATAACAGGAAACGGCGTCCCGTTCAACAAATGTTTTACGCCCATTGGAGGCACGAACATCCCTACCCCATCGCTTCCAGCTCATCGATCATCCCGGAAATGACCGACAGCCCGCCGTCCCAAAATTTGGGATCCTTGGCATCGAGGCCGAACGGCTTGAGCAACTCGGAATAATGCTTGGTGCCGCCGGCTGAGAGCATGGCGAGATAACGTTCGGCAAACCCGCTTTGCGCGTGCTCATAAGCGCCGTAGAGCGAGTTCACCAGGCAGTCGCCGAAAGCATAGGCGTAGACATAAAACGGCGAGTGGATGAAGTGCGGAATGTACATCCAGAAATTCTCGTAGCCGGGGCGGATATCGATCGCGGGCCCGAGACTTTCGCCCTGCACGCTGAGCCAGATTTCACCGATGCGGGCGGCGGTGAGTTCGCCCTTTTTGCGCTCGGTGTGAACGGCGCGCTCGAAGGTGTAGAACGCGATCTGCCGCACCACGGTATTGATCATGTCCTCAACCTTGCCAGCGAGC
>Ga0070735_10001683_pt1 | contig 20847 bp, 12 predicted proteins | sample Coa_R1_FD_66443 | JGI IMG/M metagenome (GOLD analysis project Ga0070735, IMG submission 66443) | Surface soil microbial communities from Centralia Pennsylvania, which are recovering from an underground coalmine fire - Coalmine... | ecosystem: Environmental > Terrestrial > Soil > Unclassified ... | reverse complement strand
CCCGAGATGCCGTGGAGGACTTAAGTATCTTTGGCAGATCGGTGCGCATCTCCACGTCGGTGTGATGGTTGTTGTAGATACCGGCGGCCCATTCGGAGCGTTCGCCATTGGTGAAGATCGGGCGCGGCATCTGAAATTCCCTGGTTTGAGCGGCGAGCATGACGGCGTAGTCTTCCGGAGGTTTGCCTTGTTCTTTGGCCATCAGGCCATCGCCGACTGCGAGGATAGTGTCGAGCGAGACAAGACGCTGATCGTCGAGGACGGAACGAATGCGGTTCGCGACGTCGCGATGCACTTCTTTTCCTTCTGGCGTCGTCTGAGGAGGTCCTGCGAGAAGCTCGATGATGTCGTCCTGCGAGCCGCGCGTCCGGCCCAAAGCCGAGCGGAAGATTTCTCCGAGAGACGCACGGCCTGCATCGTAGAGTTGCGCCGCCGACCGAACCGTCGCGAAAGGATGAATCACACGCTGCCAGGAGTCGTCGAGATGGGCGGTTGGAATTTCTCCCTGGCGAGCGAGAATCTGCCAGATTCCGACGCTTGCCTGGAAGGTGCCGTAGGCATTGGCGCGGAATGACATCGGGATGTTGTTGAGCGATTCAGCGATGTTGATAAACTGCACGATTGACTCGTCGCTCAACTCGGGAAATTCGGAAAAGATACGATATTGGTCGCTGTAGTCGTCGTATTTATTAGCGAGGAACTCGACGGCATCTTTCGACATGCGACGGTCGGGAGGCCGCTTGCTGTCAAGGTCGCTCAACGCCATGTAGATCTGCAGGGGAGTGTCTTCGCCGGCGGCGCGCGAGAGAGCGAACATGATCCGAACGAGATCGTCGGGACGCTCCAGACGCTTCGGCTGCCTGGCCCACTTGTGCAGCAAGGTTCCGTTGCGGCCTTCGAAAAGAATCTGCCTCCAGGCGTCCAGGCCTCCGGGTACGACAGGTTCGCCGGTGCTATCGAGTTGAAGCCGTGTAGCGAGAAGCAACATGGCGGGTGCAGGCCGGAATGTGCCCCGTGTGGCCGGAACGGTAGGATCCGGAGCATGCAGAGCGTTATAGAAAAAGCGAAGGCGTTGCGAATTGGTGAAGTATTCCTGTTGCTTTTGACTAGCGCGAGAGAGCACATCGAAATACGCGGCGAGCCATCCTTTATCGCGGAGAAGCAATTTGGAAACGAACGCGGCGGGGTCCGAGGGGCTGGCTCCGACAAGATCGTGCCAGCTGTGCTCGGCGGCGACTCCGCCGGGAACGACCACTTTTCCATTCGAGATATAAAGCTCGCGCCCGTAGAAATCGAGGATGGCCGCGAATGGAAGCAGCTTGTGGATTCCGATGGACTGGACGAGATACCTGGCGGTGCCAGGCTCGATGTGAGAAAGGGCCCAGTAAAGCCGTGCGACAGAGGGATCATTCAGGATGGTGCCTAGCAAGTCGCGGCTGTTTTCTGTGTAGTTCTTCCTGCTGGCCATGGTCCAATCGCTGTCGGCAAACAGCACCGGTACCGAAGATGGAGAATAGCGATATTCAAAAGGCTTGCCGCCCTGCAGAGTCTGCTCAAGACGAGGAAGAGGGAATCCGGAATCGATGGAGAGAAATGCGCGCTCGGGATCATCGGTCAGCAGAGAAGTGTCAGTCTTGCCGCAATCCGGACGAGTGCGATATCCGAGGATGCGAAGAAGAGGTTCAGCATCGTCACAACCTGAAACGCGGATCACCATGTCGGTGTGCGAGGCCAAGTCTGAAAGCTCCCTGGCTTGCACGACATAACGCCGGAGCAGGACAAGAAACTCAGTGGGCCTGCTGGTGCCCTGATAGCCATCAATGAACACATTTCTGCTCAGCAGGGACAGGACTTCTTCCGGACGAACCTGCTGGCTGATTCCCGCCATGCGCAGAAAGGAGCGCTCAGGGCCGGGAATGTTAAACTCCGACGCGACAGGAGCGGTTGAGGAAGTCGCGTCCGGAGTTTTGGAATCATGCGCGGACGGAGTTCCGGCAAACGAAGAAAGAGTAAGGAGAGAGTAGGCTGCGGCAAGCGTGACAAACAGAGGAGCTTTCACGGCAGGGTTCCCCTAGGAGCTGGCGAGACCTCACTTTACCTGTCATCGATCACGGAAGCCCATGGTCGTCTTCGCGAGATGATCGATATCCCCAGAAGCAGGCTCGGCGGGCGCCTTGCCCCAACATTCAATGCGGGAAAGATACTCCATATTCCATATTTAATCCAACGAATTTTGGCGGAAACAGAGAAGAGTTGATCGTATAGATAAAGCTTTGACAATTTCTTCGCAGTCTTTTCACCTGCTGTTGAAGATTTCAGCATGCCAGAAAGGACTGTATTGACAGACTTTGAGCACGAGACTCCTGATATGCAGCGTGAACTCCGGAGAATCGAACGTTGACCTTTGCTGTACGAAGGCCGCTAGAATAACGATCCGAGTAGGAAAGGGACATGCGATTGCGATCCCAATGGCGCGCGTTTTCGCAAAGCCGGAATAGCGTTCTGGTTCAGCTCTTTCTTTGTGTGCTTTGTGTTCGCATTTGCTTTGCTCAGGCCGATCCGCGCCTGGTTCAGTTGACTCGATCGTTCGCAAGTCCGCCGGACGATTGCCGGATCATGATGCGGTGGTGGTGGTTCGGACCGGCGGTCACGAAGCCCGAAATCAAGCGAGAACTGGAACAGATGAAGGCCGCCGGAATTGGCGGGGTAGAGATTGCCACGCTGTATCCGCTCGATCTGGATAATGCGGAGACGGGCTTCCGGAACTTGCGGTTCCTGTCGGATGAGCACATCGAGGATCTTAAGTTTGCGGCAGAGGAAGCGCGGAAACTTGGGCTCCGCGTCGATATCACGCTCACGAGCGGATGGCCGTACGGGGGACCGCATATTCCTGTGACGCAGGCTGCAGGGGCGCTGCGGGTGGAGACGGTTGCGATTCCCTCTGGTTCGACTTCAGTTGCGATGCCAAACATTTCGACGGGCGAGCGACTGGAGGCAGTTTTCCTTGCTCCGAGTTCTGGAAGTGCTCTTGATCTCGCAGCGGCGCGCGTTGCGAAACCGGTCATCGAGAATGAACGGCTGGAGATTGCTGCTGAAGCGCGAACTCGCGCGGCGCTTTTCTTCATTTCAAGCCGAACGGGGATGACTGTGAAGCGGGCTGCGATCGGGGCCGAAGGGTTTGTACTCGATCATTATGACGAGAGTGCGATCGAGAATCACTTGCGTGCAGTTGGGGATCGTCTGATGGAGGCGTTTGGGGATCATCCTCCGTACGCGGTATTCAGCGACAGCCTGGAGGATGAAGGATCGGATTGGACTCCGGATCTGCTGCGGGAGTTCCGGCGGAGACGCGGTTACGATTTGACTCTACATTTGCCCGCGCTGGTTGGAGATGCCGGAACGGATACGGCTGCGTTACGCCACGATTGGGGCAAGACGTTAACGGAACTTGCGAATGAACATTATCTTCAACCTTTGCATGCGTGGGCTGCGAAGCATCACACGCTGCTGCGATCACAAACTTATGGCGAGCCGCCGGTGACGCTGTCAAGCAATCAATACGAGGATCTGCCGGAGGGTGAAGGCAAGGCGACGCTGTTGATGTGGCGGCAATTTTCGGACACGCGGTGGGCCGCTTCGGCGGGTCATCTGTTGTTTGGAAAGCCGGTTATTTCGTCTGAGACATGGACGTGGCTGCATTCGCCTGCATTTCGCGCGACTCCGCTGGATATGAAGGCGGAAGCGGATCTGCATTTCCTGCAAGGGATCAATCAGTTGGTTGGGCATGGGTGGCCGTACTCTCCGGAGAGCGCCGGAGAGCCGGGATGGCGGATGTACGCGGCGGGTGCGTTTAATGCGCATAATCCGTGGTGGTTTGCGATGCCTGATTTGACGGGGTATCTGCAGCGCGTCAGTTTTGCGCTGCGACAGGGAAAGCCGGCGAGTGACGTGGCCGTGCTCCTGCCGAATGATGATGCCTGGGCGAAGTTTACTGCGATCGATCCGGCTGCCGGGTCGTCCAAAGGCGAGATCAGTACTCATGGAGCCGACGTCAGCATCGACGAATCAATGGGAGAGTTGCTGGGAAGAGAAGTGATTCCGCAGATTCTTGATGCCGGCTACAACTTTGACTTCATCGATGCGGATGCGATCGATAAGGTCGGCATTCCGTATCCGGTGCTGATTTTGCCTGGGGTCGAGCGGTTGCCGGCCGAGACTTATCGAAAGATCGAACAGTATGCTACGCGTGGAGGGATTGTCATTGCGACGAGACGACTGCCCTCGACGGCTCCCGGTTTGATGAATGCACAGGCAGACGCTGGGCAACTCAAAGTGATTTCTGCGCGTTTGTTCCAGTCGAAAGGATCGCCTGGGTGCTTTCTCGAGGATGAGAATCGGTTGGGAGTGGTTTTGACGGAGTACTTGAAACCGGATCTGATGATCTCTCCGAGGAATCCGGAGATTGGGTTTATTCATCGCAGACTTGAGAGCGGCGATTTGTATTTCATCGCGAATACGGGGAACAACGTTGTTCGCGTAACAGCTTCGTTTCGCGCTCAGGCGAAACATGCTGAATTGTGGGATGCGTTTACCGGGCGAGTGTCAGCACTTTCGCAGGCTGAGAATATCGATCTCACGTTTCAGCCGTACGAGTCGCGGCTGATTTTTCTTACGAATTCTGCGCTGGGTGCTGAGCCGGAACCTGCTGCTGGTTCGTCGTTGGACGACATCGATATTTCTTCCGATTGGGATGTCACGTTTGAAGGAGTTCATCAGACGATCCATATGGCAAAGCTTGAGTCGTGGACTGATGAGGATCGATTCAAGTACTACTCGGGTCGTGCCGTTTATGAAAAGACGATTGAGTTGGCGGAGAAAGATTCTGGGGCAGGGAAATCGGTGATTCTTGATTTTGGCGAGGGGACGATTGTGGCGAAGCCCGACCCTTTGCCCACGTTCAATATGCGAGCGTATTTCGAAGGACCGGTTCGAGAAGCGGCCGAGATTTATGTTAATGGCAAGAGAGCGGGCGTGGTGTGGCATCCGCCGTATGTGATTGATTTGAGTTCGTTCGTGAAGCCGGGGAAGAATGAGCTGCGGATTGTGGTGGGCAACACAGCTATTAATTCTTTGAGCGGAATAAGTCTGCCGGATTATCGGTTGCTGAACGATCGCTATGGCGAGCGGTTTGTGCCACAGGGGATGGAGAATCTGCAGCCGGTTCCATCGGGTCTGGTTGGTGGAGTGAAGTTGAAGGTGGCGCGGAGATAGTCACCATGCGTGCGTTCCGTCGTCCAGTTCATGGTGATTATTTTGACGCCGAAAGTCCGAGGTAGTTTCCGTAGCCGACAATCACGGTCGAGGCGACGAGCAGGAACAGCGCCAAGGTGAGGAGAACTCCAGCGCGGGTGCCGGAGCCTTTCCATTCTTTGAAGCCGATTCCCCAAAGGCTGCTGAAGATGATGATGCTGGCCATGTGGAGCGTCCAACTGGAGAAGCTGTACCGGCCCATCTGGCTTTCGCCCATCGTGTAGAAGAAGAACTGGAAATACCAGGTGGTGCCCGCCAGCGCGCAGAGAAGATAGTTGCGCAGCATGGGAGCGCGCGTTACGGATTTCTCCTCGAGAGGTGCAACCATCACAGCAGACTTCGCGGAGGAGTGGGTGATATGTTCGACGACTTCGCGGCTGGGAGCGTCGAAGGCGGTTTCGAGAATCGGCTCGTCTTTCAGGCTGTTTTCGCGGATTTGTGATTGGAAGAATTGATGTCCGGTGCGATTGCGCCGGAGCAGGATGAGGCACCAGATGAAGTTCGTAAGAAATCCGCCAACCAAGACGACAACTAGTACGGGGAGTCCTTGCCAAAGCTTGGCGGTGCCATGCTGGACGGTGAGGATTTTGATCGGATCGCCGGCAGCGAGTCCGTAGGCGAAACAAGCGCTCATCACGCCGGAGAGGATGGCGACGCCGATTCCTTTGCGGAGGTCAAATTCTTCGATGGCGGCTTTTTGCTGCTCCGGCGACATGACGCGTTCTTTCGCAATTCCTGCCAGTCCGGCAGCGGCAATGCCCACAAGGCAAACGAAAATCCCGAGCAGAATCACGCGGCCGGAAGTCGTGCCGACGACCTGAGTCATGAACACGCCGCGGAAAATCGGCGGCATGAGGGTGCCGAAGGCGGCGCAGAGTCCGAGGACGACAGCCATGCCGAGCGAGAGGCCGAGATAGCGCATTGTCAGGCCAAAGGTGAGGCCGCCAACTCCCCAGAGCAGTCCGAAGAAGAACGCCCAAAACAGCGCGGAAGGCGGGGCCTGATGAAGCACCGAAAACAGATCTTTGGTGAGAAGGGACGCGAGAATCCAGGGGGCGATGATCCAGCTGAAAAATCCGCCCGCAAGCCAGTAGGTTTCCCATGCCCAATGCTTCACTCCTTTGTACGGCACGTAAAAGCTGCCGGAGGCGAGACCGCCGAGCCAGTGAAAGAAAACGCCGAGTGCGGGATTTGGATTCATTCAGTCCCCAGAAGTATTGACGGAATCTCAAAATTCAGGCTAGCGCATGAAGGCTTCGGGCAGGCCGCCATCCACGGGGATGACGTGGCCTGTGGTCTTGCCACTCTGATGGCCTGCGAGCCATGCGATTGCGTTGGCGCAATCCTGCGGGAGGATCGGGCGATTCGTCAACGTGCGCTGCGCGTAGAAATCTGCGAGCTTGCTGCGAAGGTCGTCGGTCGAATCCGTCTCCGAGAAATCGATTTTGTACTTCTGTAAGGAATGGATGACGCGATCGCGGGGGAACATCGTCGAGCCCGCAACCACAGTTGCGGGAGCTACCCCGTTGACACGCACGAGAGGGCTCAGCTTGATCGCGAGTTCGCGGATGAGATGGTTCAACGCGGCCTTGCTTGTGTCGTAGGCTTCGCTGCCTTTCTTCGGCACCACGGCATTGGCGGAAGTGGTCAGAACCATCGCGGCGGGAAGATTCTGATCCCGGAAGACCCAGTCCACCGCTTGCGCGAGGAGGAAATTTCCGGTGACGTTCACGAGGAAGGTTTTGGCCCACTGCGCATCGGAAATCTCTGCGCCAGTCTCCGGGACGGGATAGATGGCTGCGGTGTTGACGATGATGTCGATGCCTCCGAACTTTGAGATCGTGAAGTCGATGGCCCGAGCGAGAGATTCGGAGGAGGAGAGATCCGCTGCGGTGGCGGCGACGAACTCTGGGAAAGTAATGGTTGCGATCTCATCGGCTACTTTGTTCGCAGCTTGTTCTTCCAGGTCGGCGACGATAACGTGGGCTCCTTTGCGGGCGAGGAGCAGTGCAGTTTCGCGGCCGATCCCACTGGCTCCGCCGATCACCAGGGCAATCTTGCGGCTGAACTCTGCTTCGGGGGGCATGCGTTGAAGCTTGGCTTCTTCCAGAGCCCAGTATTCGATTCGAAATGCTTCCGAGCGGGGGAGGGCGACGTAGTTGTGGAATTCGGTGAACTTTTGTGATTGCTCGGCGTGATGGGCTTGCGGTAATGGATGAGTGATGTTGCCGTCTTCGAGCGCGTTCGCCCCTGCCATTACGTGAATTGCGTTCAGGAAGAATTCTGTGGTGATCCGAGCTTCTTTCTTATTTTTGCCGAAGCCGTAGATGCCGAGTCCGGGTACGACGACGACGGATGGGTTCGAATCGCGAAGCTTCGGAGAATCGGCGGTGGCCCAGTCTTCGTAATACTTAAGGTAATCCGAGCGGTAGTGGGCAAGCTCGGTTTGGATGCAAGCGTTCAGAGTCGGCACATCCTCTCGCGAGGGGTTCCAGTCTAGAAACAGCGGACAGACTCTGGTTCGCAGGAAATGGTCGGGACAACTCGTGCCAAGAGCACTGAGTTCTTTCGCCCACTTTGATCCGGCGAACGTGAGAGCGTCTTCGGCATCAGAGTAGTGGGCGATGACCCGGCGGTTTGATGACACTGCGCCGCGTAATGCGGGGAGAATCTTAAGGGCGATCTTCTTGCGATCCGGAAGCGCGGCATGCTCGAGTCCGCCAAAGAGTTGGGCTTTCTTTGCCTGATGCTGCAGGATGAATTCGCCCATCTGATCGATGGTGTGAATGCTATTGAGGTAGCACTCGCGCTGGGTGTTGCCCCAGGTGAAGAGGCCATGACCTCCGAGAATGAGGCCATCTGCCGATGGATTCTCTTTAATGGCGCGTTCAATCATGAGCGCAAGTTCGAATCCGGGGCGCTGCCAGGGAAGCCATGCGATATTGCGGTGGAATTCTTTGTTGAATTCTTCCAGTTTGCGCTTGCCGTTGGCGCTGGCAGCCAATGCGATGGCCCAGTCGGGATGCAGATGGTCGACGTGCGCGAAGGGAAGGAAGGCGTGAAGCGGAGTATCGATGGAAGCGGCGACACGATTTTCTCCAAAAGCGGAGAGCGGATAGTAGCGGACCATCTCATCTTCAAATTTCTCACCGCGATAGAGGTCTTTGAGTTGTTCGAGGCGGTCGAGATAAAGAAGAGCGAAGCCGGAATCGGTGATTGAGCCGAGATCGCCGCCGCTGCCTTTTACGGCGAGCACTCGGACTGGGCGGCCGGTGAAAGGATCGGAGATTTCCATTTTTGAACTGGTGTTTCCGCCGCCGAAGTTTGTGATGCGCAGGTCAGCGCCGAGCAAGTTCGAGCGATAGCGCAGAAGAGCTAACTGATCGCCGGCGAGTTTGCGGGCGTGCTCCTCGTTCCACAGGTCCTTCAAGTGCGTGGTTTCCTTGATTTCAGGCATAGATGATCTCGCAGTATTGTTCGAAGCGTTCCGCTTCCCGGTCCCACCTGTCTGTGTCGTGGGGCTCGAAAACCTCTGTCGGGAATGATCGATCAATGATCGCACGGACTTCGGCAAGCGACGAAGCTTCGCCCGTTGCGAGGATTTGAATTGCCGCGTTGCCAAGGGCTGTTGCTTCCACCGGTCCGGCAATCACGCGTTTGCCGGTGGCTTCGGCCGTGAATTGATTGAGTAGACGGTTGCGGGATCCTCCTCCGATCACACGAATCTGTTCGATTCGCTTCCCGCAGAGCTGTTCCAGACTTCTGAGCACCAAGCGATATTTCAGTGCCAGGCTTTCGAACGCGCATCGCACATACCCGCCCAGAGTTGGCGGGGCGGGTTGGTGGGTTTTGCGGCAGAACTGATCGATTGCAACGGGCATGTTGGACGCCCGGAGGAACGACTGATCGTCAGGATCGATCAGATGTGCAAACGCGGGCGTATCGGCGGCCAATGCTATGAGTTGGTCATAATCGGGGCGCTGTCCTTGAGACATCCAATGATTTCGGCAGCTTTGCAGAATCCACAGCCCCATAACGTTCTTGAGCAGGCGTGTGGTTCCATTCACGCCACCTTCGTTGGTGAAATTGTGTTTCAAAGCCAGCGGAGTGATTACGGGAGCGTCAAGTTCCGTGCCGATCAGAGACCATGTTCCAGAACTGAGGAAGGCGGTTCCATCGCACGCCGTGATGGCGGCAACGGCTGAGCCTGTGTCGTGGCATGCCGGCGCAATCACGGGAGTATTTCTGAGGGCAGAGTTTTGTGCGAGATCGGGCAGCAAAGTTCCTATGCGGGTGCCGGGCTCGACGATCGGGGCGGGGAGGTCTGGAGGGAGTCCTAACTGTTGCATCAGAACTGTAGACCAGTTTCGACCTCTGGGATCGACGAGCTGAGTCGTGGTGGCATTCGTGAATTCGCAGACCGCATTCCCGGTGAGCCAATAATTGAAGAGATCGGGAATGGTGAGGAGCTTATAGGCTTCTGCGATGGTATTGGGAGTGTTCCGCAAGGCGGCATAGAGTTGAAAGAGCGTATTTATGGGCATGAACTGAATGCCAGTGATTTTATAAATCTCTTCTTTTGGTACTGCGCGGAATACTTCTTGCATTACGCCTTCAGTTCGACGATCGCGATAGTGATACGGATTCTCGAGCAGTTCGCCGCGTTCTCCGAGCAGAGCGTAATCCACGCCCCAAGCGTCCACGCCAATGCCAGCGAGTTCAGTGTCTTTGATGGAGGCCAGAGCTTTGCACATTTCCTCCCACAGCTTGCGGACATCCCAGCGGAGCGAGTCACCCTCTTTAATCGGATGGTTCGGGAAACGGTGGACTTCTTCGACGGTGAGGAGCCCCGCGTGTAGGCGGGCAAGCACGGCTCGGCCGCTCTCCGCGCCGAGGTCGAATGCGAGATACGACTTAGACGAGGTGCCGCTAGGCATAAGACGAGACGTTGTGGGCGTTGCGGGCGGCGCGTTCCTTTGTGATGCGCTCGAGGTAGCCGCTTTGCCGGAAAGCCTGCATTGGATCTTTGGGCAATGCTTTGGAATCCCGCCAGGCCTCAATTGCAGGGCGAACATCGGTGGCGAAAGCATCCTGCAAGATCGATTCGGCTTTTACCAGATCGCAATTCTTCTGAGCCGCGGAGAGGGAGCCTGCGTCAACGAGGACCGCTTTCGCGAAAAGCTGCTGAGCCATAGTGACCGTCTGAATCATGGCTTCGATCTTGCCTTTCAGATTATGACTCTGATCCACCATGTACGCGATATCCGCACGGCTGCCAGCCTCCCACTCGAAGAATTGAATTTCGTGGAAGATGCGAAAGACCTGATAAGGATCGATGGAACCCAGCGTCAGATCATCGTCGGCATAACGCCGATCGTTGAAATGGAAGCCGCCGAGCATGTTTTCGGAGAGGAGCCATGCAACGATCTGCTCGATGTTCTGCGCGGCGTAGTGATGTCCGGTATCGACCAGAACTTTGGCTTGCGGGCCGGCTGCGCGAGCAAGGAGTAGAGCCATCCCCCAATCAGCGATGTCGGTGTGATAGAACGCCGGTTCAAAGGGCTTGTATTCGATTAGCAGGCGCTGGTCCGGCGACAATTCGGCGTGCGACTCTGTTAGGGCTTCTGCAAACCATGCCTTGCGCTGGCGGATATTGGCTGTCCCGGGATAGTTCGAACCGTCGGCGAACCACATGGAAATATCCCGGCTGTGAAGTCTCCGGGCGATTTCAATGCTGTGTTTCGTGTGCTGCAATGCTCGCCGTCGAACCGCGGGATCAGGATTGCCGAATGAGCCGTATTTGTATTCCTGATCTTGAAAGAGATTCGGATTGATCGATCCTGCCGCAACTCCGTAGCGAGAGGAGAGACGTTTGATTTCGTCGGCGCTGTCGACTCCTTCGGGACAATCCCAAAGCACGTGCAGAGCGATGGTCGGGCAAACTCCGGTGAGAAGATGAACCTGGCCGGCATCGCTGAACTTTTCTTCCGTCGTGGTGGCCGCGGCTGGTTGAATGAATTTGCCGAAGCGAGTGCCTGTGTTGGCAAACCCCCAGGAAGGAAGCTCGATGCGGAATCTATCGAGTGCGGCGAAAACTGTCTCGGCTGTGGATGAGTTCATAGGACCCTCTTCTCGAAACGAAAGATTACATTCGTTTCCGTGCGCGGGTCACGGAATTTCTCGCCGGTCGAATCGGAGAAACGGGCACTCAAGGCGATCGAATCAGAGGCCAAAGGGGAACAAGTTCTCGAGTTCAGGAGCAAATTGTGGTCCTTCCTGAATCGATCGACAAGGTCGCGAATCACAGAGTTGGCTCGAGGCGGACAAATGCGTCCGCCTCTGCATTTGCGAGGTACAGCGACTAGGAGTTGTCACCATCTTTTTGCTTGGCCTGCCACGCCTGACCTCCGTGGTGGTAAGCGAGATTGCCAACATGGCCGGCGCGAGCGGCCGCGACTCCTGTTTCAACGGGAGCGTTCGGCTCTTTGCGCGACTTGACGCATTCGAAGAAGTTGGCCATGTGGTCGATAGTGCCGTCGCGGAAGCTGTGCTCGGTCATGACTGGATTCTGAGCGTTCGGTACTCCTTCGCGATGAACCGAGAATTCGCTGCGGTTGATCTTTAACGTTGCTTCGGTCCCGCGGAATTCGAGGCCGCCGTCGTCGATGGAAGAATTCATCATTCCTTCGTAAACGACATCAAATCCGGGATAGCGGAATGCGGCCTGAATCGTGTCGGGACAATCCCATTGCTCGAAAATGTATTTGTCGCCGAGCATCAGAGCCTGACGCGGCTGGTCGGACTTCATAGCCCAGTGCACGACGTCGATCCAGTGAGTAAATAGGTCGGTCATGGCGCCCCCGCCAAAGTTCCAGAACCAGCGCCAGTGATTGAACTTCTCATCACTGAATGGCTGGTCGGGAGCAGAACCGAGCCAGCGCTTCCAGTCGAGCGCCTGCTGATCGATCGGCTTCGAGGGCCAGTTGCGGTGATAGTTCTGCCACCAGTACGTCCGGACTTGGACGACGCGCCCAAGACTACCTGCCTGGATCAGATCGACGGCATCGCGAAAATGTGTCCAACTGCGCTGTTGCATGCCGCATTGCAGGATTTGCTTGGAGGAGCGGACCGCGTGGGTCAGCGTCGCGCCTTCTTCAATCGTGTGGGTGACAGGCTTCTCGAGGTAGACGTCTTTTCCAGCTTTCAACGCATCGACAGCCATCCTAACGTGCCAGTGGTCGGGGGAGGCGATAATGACCGCGTCGAGTTCTTTGGCGAGGACTTCGCGATAGTCAAGGTGCGTGGTAGCCAGACCGTTAGAGCGTTCTTTGATGGCGTCGAGATTCGGTCCGTAGACATCACTAACGGCGACGATCTGGTAGAGGCCGGCCTTGTCAGCGGCATCGAGAAGGCCGCGCATGCGATGACCCGCGCCGATCACTCCGATACGAAGAGTATCGTTTGCGCCGAAGACTCGAGTGGAAGCGAGAGCTGTAACTCCGCTGGCGATGAGAAAAGTGCGGCGGTTCATCATCGTGGTAGACCTCCATTTTGGTGAAGATACTACCAAGTTTTGTTGCGGCGCTATTTCTTTGGAGATGGAGGAGTGCCGGTGTCCACTTTGACTGCGGCTGGATTGTCGGTCTTTCCGGTGTCCACCCAAACCTGGCCCATCTGGCCGTCAGAATTGAGCAGGATTGTGTGACTCTGATCGGTGTTGCCGTTGCTGCCAGGGCGAACGATATCGATCGCTTCCTGGGTGTTGTGCAGATCTTGTATCGTTTCGCCGGGCTGCTGACGCTCGACTTGCTGCACAGTGCGCTCGGCGCCGTCGGCGGTTTTGGCGTGAACGGCGGTTTCACGTTTTACAAGCTGCAGGCTGTCGTCTCCGGCGACACCGGGAACGTTCGTGGAATAGGTATCGGTGGTTTCGCGCGTGTTGCCCGCGCCGGTTTGAGATTGCTTGCCGACGGTTTGCTCGACAATGGATAACTTGCCTTCAGAATCGGGGCGCAGAACGCGTTCTTGTTTGGTTACCAACTTACCGTTTTGTTCATTCGCCGTGCCTTCGCGGACCTCGCTTAGCTTCCAGCCACCCGTACCGTCCGAGAGCGAAGTTGATTTTTTGAATTCGACGGACCCATCAGTTGCTTTCGTCTGGCGTTCTTCAGTCTTAACCGAGGGGGCAAATCCACCGTTCATGTCGGGGGTGAGCACGGTGGTGTTGGTCACTGTGACGTTGGGGCTCACCTGCGTGGCGTCCTCCGTTTCGCGGCGAATCACTTGCAGTGTGCCGTCGGCATCGGGATCGGAGAGAGTTCGGGTAGTCTTCTGTACGCCCCCGGGCAGCGTGCGGGACTCCTCTTGAATTTCCTGGATCAGAACTCGTTGGCCGTCAGAATCTCTTCCGTACGTTCGTTCGGTTGTGCGGACGGTTGTGTCGTTAATTCTGTGAGATTCCTTCTCGGTATCTGAATACGGGATATAACTTCCGTCCGGCCCCATGGTCTGAACGGACGTCTTGTCGACGACTCGACCGTTGGCGTCGGTGTGACTCTCCCGCGTTCTGATCGGATTGATCGCGCCGTCAGGACTATCCTGCTGGCTGGTCGAAGACCAATCCTGCTGGGCCCGCGAGATTTGCGGTAAAGCCAACATGGTACCGGCTAACAAAAGCAGCAGCAAGGTTGGCCGTCGGCTAGTCATAAGCACTATCTTCACAAAGGACGAACGAGAGCGCAACCGGGAGTCGGCCGCCTCCTTTTAGCGATGCGAAAACCTGAAGGGTGCGATCAACTATTTTAATTGGACTCAAGGTCAGGTGGTCCCTAGAGTTCTATGCGTGCAGCCCAGCCGCGTCAGAACGCCGGGACTTTTACGTCGAATGAATTCTGCGGAGGCGCCGCTTACGCTTTTTCGGCCTCCGTTCAGGAATTATCAGTTCGATGCGGCGTATGACGAGATGTTCGCGGCGCCGGGAACGCCCCGTCCACACTATAAGGCTCTGTTCCAGACACTGTTAGAGCTTCCATCTGACGAGCTTCGCAAGAGCCAACAGGCCGCCGACCTCTCCTTTCTTCATCAAGGAATCACTTTCACGGTTTACGGCAACAATCAGGGGACGGAGCGCGTTTTCCCGAATGATCTGCTGCCTCGGATCATCCCTCATCAGGAATGGCGGAAGATCGAAAACGGCCTGACGCAACGGATTGCTGCTCTCAATCTCTTTCTGGAAGACATCTATCACAGCGGGCGAATTCTCGCGGACGGCGTCGTACCGAGAGAATTGGTCTATACGTGCCGGCACTTTCGGCGCGAAATGCGGGGGCTGAACGTTTCGCGCGGGATTTATGTCAGCATTTGCGGAACCGACCTGGTCCGACTGCCGGACGGCAGTTTCGCCGTGCTGGAAGACAATCTTCGCGTTCCCAGCGGCGTTTCGTACATGCTGGCAAACCGGAAGGTGTTGAAGAGAGTCTTTCCTACTCTTTTTCGCGACTACGGTGTTTCGCCGGTCGATCATTACGCGCACGCGTTGCTGGCCACATTGCGGGCGCTGGCTCCGGCAAATTCTTCTGCGCGCCACGAGCCCAAGGTCGTTCTTCTTACCCCCGGAGTCTTTAACTCTGCCTATTTCGAACACACCTTCCTTGCTCAGCAGATGGGGATTGAGCTGGTAGAAGGGCGCGATCTGCTGGTTCACGACAACATCGTGTACATGCGCACGACGGCCGGCCTGAGACGCGTGGATGTCATCTATCGGCGAGTGGATGACGATTTCCTGGATCCGCTGTGCTTCCGGCAGGACTCAAGTCTGGGAGTGCCGGGGCTGTTCAATGCATATCGTGCCGGCAACGTCGTGCTGGCGAACGCGATCGGGACCGGCGTAGCGGACGATAAGGCTCTCTATGCCTACGTGCCGGCGATTATTCGGTACTACCTCGGAGAGGATCCGATCCTTGCCAACGTGGAGACCTACCTTCTGAGTGATCGTTCGCAGAGGAGTTTCGTCCTTGAACATCTGGATGAACTTGTTGTGAAGGCAGTGGGCGAATCGGGCGGATACGGGATGCTGATCGGTCCGCAAAGCACCGAGAAGGAAAGAGAAGAATTCAGGGGGAAGATCGAAGCGGAGCCGCGCAATTTTATCGCTCAACCGACATTGAGCCTTTCGCGTGCCCCCTGCTTTCTCGATGGAGAGGTCCAGGCGCGGCATGTGGACCTGCGCCCTTACATACTGTATGGAGAAAACGTGACGCTGGTCCCGGGCGGATTGACGCGCGTGGCCTTACGGCGAGGATCGTTGGTTGTGAACTCCTCTCAAGGCGGCGGGAGCAAGGATACCTGGGTTCTGCGGGCTTGAAACGGAGGCTAAACGAAAGATGCTTTCGCGAGTGGCGGACAGCTTGTACTGGATGAGCCGCTACCTTGAGCGGGCCGAACACACCGCCCGCCTGATCGATGTCGACCTGCAACTGCGGCTGGATCAATCGCTGGAAGCTCGGGCGGACAGATGGCTGCGTTTGCTGGAAGCATCGCGAGCCGCGGTCCCGGAGAACGGCCAACTCGACGCGGCATCCCTCACGCAGTTGCTGACGCTTGATCGGACCAATCCGTCTTCCATTCTTTCGTGCATAGCGGCAGCTCGCGAGAATCTCAGGCAGGTGCGCGAACAAAGCAGCACAGAGATGTGGGAGCAGCTGAACAGGCTGTATCTGCAGGTGAACAGCACGACATCGAACGAAACATGGCTGCTGAATTCGCATATCTTTTTTCGAGCTGTGCAAGAGGGAGCTCACCTGTTCCAGGGAGTGACCGATTCGACGATGTCGCACGGCGAGGGCTGGCAGTATATCCAGTTGGGGCGGTACGTTGAACGGATCGACGAATTAGCGACCCTGATTGGGACGCACTTCGGACGTTCGTCCCAACCACTCGATCAGGCCGTGGAGAGTGAAGAGTATCTCGAATGGGTTGGACTGTTGAAGTCATGCGCCGCGTTTGACTCGTATTGCAAGACTTATACAGCTGAAATTCGGCCGCTTCGAATTGCAGAGTTTTTACTTCTGAATGTGGAGTTTCCCCACTCTGTACGCTTCTCAGTTGACATGGTTCATGCGGCCTTGACCGCAATTGGAGAAATGACCGAACGAAAGGCAGAGCAACCCGGACGACTGACTGGCCGGCTGCGCGCCACGCTAAGCTTCAGCCAGATTGAAGAGATCATGGCAGCGGGCGCAGGAGCGTACGTCGAGAGCATTCGCTGGCAATGCGGACAGGCCCATAACGCAATTCATCAAGTTTACTTCGACTATTCCGCAGAATCAGCGTTGCTTTCCTAGGAGATTCGGGTGATCTATTCGGTGCGTCACACAACAACTTTTCGTTATGATCCGGCAGTGCGGGAAAGTGTGATGGAAGTTCGCCTGCAGCCCCGGAGCGATGGAGATCAGAGGTGCTTGAGCTTTTCTCTCCAGATAGACCCGTTCGCAACTGCGATGCAGTACCGTGACTTCGCGGGCAATATTGTTCATCACTTCGACATCGCCGGGAGCCATAAGCAGGTTAAGGTGACCGCGCACTCCACCGTCGACGTGCAGAGCGTGTCAGCGCCCCGCACTGCGGAAGGCGGTGACTGGAATGATCTCGACGCGATCGTTGCAAGTGGCGACTACTGGGAGATGCTACTGCCGAGTCAGTTTGCGTGCGTGAGCGAACCGCTCCGCCAACTGGCAACGGAGCTCGATGTTGTCCGCCGCGGAAGTCCGCTGTCTTTGATCACCGAACTGAATGAGGCAATTTACAAGATCTTTGCTTACGTTCCGCACAGCACGAGAGTAGATTCTCCGATCGAGGACGCGCTGCGAACGCGGCAAGGAGTATGCCAGGACTTCGCGCATATCATGATCGCTCTCGTGCGGCGCTTGAAGGTTCCGTGCCGGTATGTCAGTGGATATATGTTTCACCGAGACCCGGATGAACATGACCGCTCCCTCGAAGGCGCGTCGCACGCATGGACGGAAGCCCTGATTCCTCGATTAGGCTGGGTCGCATTCGATCCGACCAACAACCTGGTTGGTGCGGATCGCCACATTCGGGTGGCGATCGGTCGTGACTATGCCGATGTCCCTCCAACACGCGGCGTTTACAAGGGAGAAGCTCAGAGTGAATTGAGCGTCGCTGTGACTGTGGTTCCTGGTGAGATGAGCACGCCCGAAACTGTCGAGCCCGTCTTTATCGTGCGCTCCAGGCCGTCGGTTGCGCGGGTCGCAACATTGCGAGCGGAACAGGAACAGCAACAACAGTGACCCACATGATGCGGGCAAATCTTTCGGAAACTTCAATCCCAGCGATCGTGAGCAACCCAAGCCCATGACCGTTGAAAAATAGCTCTTCGAAAAAGACGAGTGACGACGAGGGCATCTCTCCGATGCTGGTTCTATCTCAATTCACGGATTCTGCCCTGAGGTGTATGCTTTGAAGCCATGCGCACCCAATTTTCCTACTCTTTGCTGGCACTCACGGCTCTTTCTTCTTTGCTCGTAATGTTTTCGGTACCGCCTACTACGGCGCAGCAGGAGACCGCTGCCAAGCCGGAAGATACGGAAGTCTGGTCACCGGAACCCAAGGTCGTCACGCCGGGCGAGAACAATACAGCGCCTCCGTCGGACGCGATTGTGTTGTTCGACGGCAAGAATCTGGACGCATGGGTCTCGGCCCAAGATCGGTCGAAACCTGCCGATTGGATCGTGGCTGACGGCGTTGCGACGGTGAAGAAATCCGCGGGAAATATTGAAACGAAGCGCAAGTTCAAGGACTACCAGTTACACCTGGAGTGGAAGGTTCCAGCGAACATCACCGGCAGCGGTCAGGCCCGCGGGAACAGTGGATTGTTTCTCGCTTCGACTGGTCCCGGCGATGCCGGATATGAAATGCAGATCCTCGACTCCTACAAGAACAAGACCTATGTGAACGGGATGGCGGCCAGCATTTACAAGCAGAGCATTCCGCTGGCGAATCCTGCGCGCAAGCCCGGAGAGTGGGAAGTTTACGACGTAGTCTGGACTGCACCGGTCTTTAATGCGGATGGATCGGTGAAAAGTCCGGCGTACGTCACCGCCTTCTTTAATGGTGTGCTGGTGCAGAATCATTTCCAATTACAGGGCGAAACCCGGTATATCGGCAAGCCGTTCTACAAGGCGTTTGACAGCGCACCGATCAAATTGCAGGCGCATGGAGATCCGAGCGCGCCGATCAGTTTCCGAAATATATGGGTGCGGGAACTGAATTAGCCGCAATTTCTCACCACTGCGGGGAGACGCGGAGATGGGTTAGGATCCGGGACAGTCGCGTGAAAACCCGCAAGAACCTATCGGGACAAACAATTCTTATTGGATTTCTAAGTTCCCGCCTGTGAATTTTTATTGACATTCAGATTCGTTACGCCTAGGGTGTTTCGCGCAGCGATGTAGATCGTGCCGGGGGGCAGCGGATTCTCAGTTCCGCTTAGATCTTCTCGCTGGCAATCTCGCAACAGACCGTTACAGCCACACTGCGCGCGGATTGGTGTGTCCAGTTCGGCGCGAAGTTGCGCTCATTTTCGTGACGGCGGCGGCGCCTGTCACAGGGGCACGCGGATGTGTGCGAGAAAACCGAAAGGCTAGATGCCACGAGCGCGGCTGTACGAAGTAGCCGTTGTTCTGTTCACAATCTCGTTTGCCTCATGTGGTCAAGTTCAAATGTCTCCTCTCGCCACGCGGCAGAGTCAGAGCCTGAACTCCGCCTTTTTCCAGGTCGTCGATGCTTTTGATGACGGTTTTTCCTATGCCTACGCTCCGTCGATCATTCTGAAGAACGGGGCCTATCACGTATTCTTCTGCTCCGAAGGAGGCGGGAACTACCCTTCGTGGGATGCGATTCGCTACACGACGTCGACCGATGGCCAGACTTGGTCGAAGCCGAAGATCATGCTGCAGGCAACCGCAGCTAACGGACAAGACATGGCGGCCTGCGATCCAAGTCTTGTCTTGTATCAGGGCTACTACTATCTCTACTACTCGAGCGCTGTGACTACGGCGTCGAAGACTTATCAGACGGTGATCCAGATCGCGCGATCGGCCAGCCTTGATGGTCCATACCTGACGTATACCCGGCGCGGGACATGGGAGAAGACTCCGACTGATCCGAAAGTGATCATCTATCCGCTGCAAACGCATAGTACGCAACCCTCGGGCTACGGCGCCGGACAAACCTCGGTCGTCGTGCGCGATGGTGAGTTGCTGATGTGGTGCACGGACGATTCGGTATTCGCCGCAGGGCAGCCGCAGGTGAAAACGTATATGCTGCAGTCCGCGGATCCGGTTGTGTGGACGCCTAACATGGGGCAGGCGACGAACCTCGTGAACCAGGCCTCGATCGATGTTAAGTTTGACTCGTCGCAATCACAGTTCGTGATGATCCGCGTGGAAAATGAATTTTCCCCAACTTCGTATCTGGCACGCGCGTATTCCAGCGATGGAATGACTTGGACTACTCCGCAGGGCGTCTACCCGTCGGGGCAATTCCCTCAATATGGACACGATGCCGGCATCGCCGGGGACGAGACCGGAATTCTGGCCTCGCCGAGCGCACTCGTCGGCTTTGGAGTGCCGTATGGCTTGGCCGATGTGGACAATTGGGGGCACTGGGATCTTTACGGGGGATACATCGATGCTCCGTAGGCTTCCCGACAGGCATGTCTCTCCACCAGTTCGGCCAAACAGCGCGTCCCGCGGTCTTTCTGCTTTTGCATAAGCAACCTTCCAGATTTGATCTGCTGCGTTAGAATGAGTGGTCTCGTGAGCTGAAGTGCCAGCTCGCTTCAATCTAAAGAGTTCGCGGAATCGCTCTTGTTTTAATTCGCGAGAGCAGTTCTTAAGGCCGCACCCCATGATCGGGAAATCACTTCGCGGATACCGCATTGAGGGCAAGCTGGGATCAGGCGGAATGGGTGTCGTCTACAAAGCCGTGGATTCGCGGCTGGGCCGGACGGCGGCAATCAAGATCTTATCCTCCACATCCCTCAATGGAGAGCGCGAGCGCCGCTTTATTCAGGAAGCGAAAGCCGCTTCGTCTCTGAATCATCCGAATATCGTTACGATCTACGACATTGATTCGCAGGAGATCGATGGCAAGCCGGTGCAATACATCGCCATGGAGTATGTGGCGGGAGATACTCTCGACCACCTGATCGGGCGAAAAGGCTTGCGCATCCGGGATGTATTGAAGTATGCGATACAGATGGCGGACGCACTCGCCGCCGCGCACGCGGCCGGGATTGTTCATCGCGACCTGAAGCCGTCCAACGTGATCGCAACTCCCCAGGGCATGGTCAAGATTCTGGATTTCGGGCTGGCCAAGTTGAGCGAACCCGGGGAAGCCGACGCGTACGCGGAGACCATGCATGGTGATGGCTCTCCGCTGACCGAAGAAGGGACAATTCTGGGAACAGCGGCTTACATGTCCCCGGAGCAGGCGGAAGGAAAGCCAGTTGATAGC
>Ga0070735_10001682_pt1 | contig 20854 bp, 13 predicted proteins | sample Coa_R1_FD_66443 | JGI IMG/M metagenome (GOLD analysis project Ga0070735, IMG submission 66443) | Surface soil microbial communities from Centralia Pennsylvania, which are recovering from an underground coalmine fire - Coalmine... | ecosystem: Environmental > Terrestrial > Soil > Unclassified ... | reverse complement strand
CGAGGCGTGGCAGCGGGTGCGGGGGTTGCGCGGGCTCGATGCGGCGCGCGAGCGCCTGGCGCGCGAGCTCGGTGCATGGCGCGAGCGGCGCGCGCGCGAGCACGACCGGCCGCGCGGCTGGATCCTCGAGGACAGCGCGCTGCGCGAGATCGTGATGCGGGTGCCGCGCACGGCCGCCGAGCTCGGCGCGATCAGCGAGGTGCCACCCGGGGTGGTGAAGCACAGCGGGGCGGAGCTCCTCGCGTGCGTCAGCGCAGCCCGCGTGCCCAACCCACCGCCCGCCGCGCCGTCCAAGCCACAGACCGATCCGCAGCGTAATGCGCTCGTCAAAAAGCTCTCGGCCGTCAGTCAGACGGTGGCCGCGGAGCTCGGCCTGGTGCCGGAGGTGCTGGCCACGCGGCGCGAGCTCGAGCTGCTTGCCGACGGGCGGCGCGACGGCGCGGTGCTGCGCGGCTGGCGCCGCGGAGTGCTCGGCGAGCGGCTGCTGGCGGCGCTGTAGCGCCTCAGCCGCTCATCTGCGCGGCCTGCGCCGTGCGGATTTGCGCGCGCCTCTGGGCGGTGCGCGCTTCTTGCGCGCGGCGCGGATCGGTGTCTTCTTCCTGCGGTGCGCCGGAGGCCGCGTCGATGCGCGCGCCTTCGGCCGCCGATGCCGGGCAGCGGACGCCTTCCTGCGGTGTGGCGCACGGCGCGCCGCGGGTGTCTTGCGCATGCGCGCGGGCGGGGGCGGGGTTTGCGCGCCCAGCGCCGCAGCGAGCCGCTGCGTCACCGCATCGAGCTCACCCTGCGCATCGATGCTGCGCAGAATGCCGCGCGCACGGTAGAAATCGATCAGCGGCCGGGTCTGCTCCTCGTAGACCCGCAGCCGCTCGCTCACCGTGGCTTCGTTGTCATCGGGACGCTGGAACAGACGGTGCGGCGCGCCGGTCTTCGGACACACCGCGGCGGCACCGGTCGGCGGGGGCGCGGTGAGCAGGTTGAAGACCCGCCCGCAGTCGGCGCAGCTGCGCCGCCCGGAGATGCGGCGCACGAGCTCAGCGGAAGCCACCTCGAGCTGCACCACTGCATCGAGCGGTTGCGCGAGCTCCGCGAGCAGCGTATCGAGCGAGCGCGCCTGGGAGAGATTGCGCGGAAACCCATCGAGAATGAATCCAGCGCGCGCATCGTCCTGCGCGAGGCGCTCGCGGATCAGGCCGAGGACGAGCGAGTCATCGACCAGGCGTCCCGCATCCATGGCCGCCTTGGCGGCCCGCCCGAGCTCGCTCCCGCGCGCCACCGCGGCGCGCAGCAGGTCACCGGTGGAGATCTGCGGGATGCCACGCCGCTCGGCGAGGCGCTGCGCCTGCGTGCCCTTACCCGACCCCGGAGCCCCCAACAGGATGATGCGCATGTTCTTTGATTCGGTACGCGCTGCCTGCGCAGCGCAAAGATTCACCACGTTACCGAGCGCTCAGGGCCGAAGTCAAACGCGGCGCCACGGCGCGCGTGCGGCTGCGTTATCCTATGCCAACACCATGAAAAAGCTTCCCCGCAGCAACGCCTTCTACGCGCAGTCCGGCGGAGTCTCCGCCGTCATCAACGCCTCGGCGTGCGGTGTCATCGAGACGGCCATGCGCTCCAGGCACATCGACAAGGTCTATGCCGGGCGTGACGGAATCGTAGGGGCGCTCACCGAGGATCTCATCGACGTCGGCCGCGAGAGTGCAGCCACCATCCGCGCTCTCAGGCACACCCCGGCCGGCGCCTTCGGCTCGGCGCGCTTCAAGCTCAAGGGGATCGAACAGAACCGCGCCGAGTACCAGCGACTGATCGACGTGTTCCGTGCCCATAACATCCGCTACTTCTTCTACAACGGCGGCAACGACTCGATGGACACCGCTCTCAAGGTCTCGCAGATCGGCGCGTCCCTTGGCTACGCCATCACCTGCGTCGGCGTGCCGAAGACGGTCGACAACGACCTGCCGCACACCGACTGCTGCCCGGGCTTCGGCTCGGTGGCGAAATACGTCGCGGTCTCGACGCGCGAGGCCGCACTCGATGTCGCCTCGATGGCCCGCACCTCGACCAAGGTGTTCGTGTTCGAGGTCATGGGCCGTCACGCCGGCTGGATCGCGGCGGCGAGCGGGCTTGCCGGCCGCGGCCTCACGGAGCCCCCGCACGTCATTCTCTTCCCGGAAGTGCCGTTCGACGGCCGCGCCTTTCTCGATCGCGTCAAGCTCTGCGTCACCGACTACGGGTACTGCGTGATCGTGGTTTCCGAGGGTGCCGCTTATGCCGACGGCAAGTTCCTGGCCGACGCGGGTACGCGCGATGCCTTTGGCCACACGCAGCTCGGGGGCGTCGCACCGGTCGTGGCGAACATGGTGCGTGAGGCGCATGGCTACAAGTATCACTGGGCGGTGGCCGACTACCTGCAGCGCTCCGCCGGCCACATCGCCTCCCGGGTCGATGTCGAGCAGGCCTATGCGGTCGGGAAGGCCGCGGTCGAGCTCGCCATCAAGGGCGTGAACGCGGTGATGCCGACGATCGTGCGCAAGTCCTCGCGCCCCTACCGCTGGCGAATCGGCTATGTGCCGCTCGCCGAGGTCGCAAACAAGGAGAAGAAACTCCCACCCGAGTATCTGCGGCCCGACGGCTTCGGCATCAGCGAGGCCTGCCGCCGCTACCTCGAGCCACTGATCGCGGGCGAGGCGTACCCCCCCTACAAGAACGGGCTCCCCGACTACGCGCGCATCCGCGGCGTTGCGGTGCGACGCAAGCTCCAGGACGACTTCAAAGTGTAGCTTGCTGCGCTGCGGCAAGCGGCCGTCGTCCGAGGCTGCCGTGATATAGTTCGCGGCCTTTTTTTGGGGGGAGATTTTCCAATGGAAGCCAGCATGTGGCTGTGGGTCGCAATTGCCGCGGGCGTCATCGCCGTGCTCTATGGCGTGTTCTCCATGGCAGCCATTCTCAGGTTGCCGGCCGGTAATGCCCGCATGCAGGAAATCGCCGCCGCCATCCAGGCGGGCGCCAAGGCTTACCTCAACCGCCAGTACAGCACCATCCTCATCGTGGGCCTGGTGCTGTTCGTGCTGATCGGCTTCTCGCGGCTCGGCTGGCCGACCGCCGGGGGCTTCGCCGTCGGGGCGCTGCTCTCGGGTCTCACCGGCTACATCGGCATGAATATCTCCGTGCGCGCCAACGTGCGCACCGCGCAGGCGGCCACCCACGGCTTGAACGCCGCCCTCACCGTGGCGTTCCGCGGCGGCGCCATCACCGGCATGCTGGTGGTGGGCCTCGCGCTCATCGGCGTCGCGGGCTACTACATCGTGCTGACCCGGCTCATGGGCCTCGACTCGCAGGCCTCGCTCCATGCGCTCGTCGGTCTCGCCTTCGGCGGCTCGCTCATCTCGATCTTCGCGCGTCTCGGGGGCGGCATCTTCACCAAGGGCGCCGACGTCGGCGCCGATCTCGTCGGCAAGGTCGAAGCCGGTATTCCCGAGGACGACCCGCGCAACCCGGCAGTCATCGCGGACAATGTGGGCGATAACGTCGGCGACTGCGCCGGCATGGCCGCGGACCTGTTCGAGACCTACGCCGTCACCCTCGTCGCCACCATGCTCCTCGGGGGCCTCCTCGCTGCGCACGGCAGCGCCGATGCGGCCTTCGCCGCGGTGATCTACCCGCTGGCGCTCGGCGCCGCCTCGATCGTCTCCTCGATCATCGGCACCTTCTTCGTCTCGACGCGCGAGGGCGGCAAGATCATGAACGCCCTCTACAAGGGCGTCATCGTCTCCGGCCTGGTCTCGGCCGTCGCCTTCTACTACATCACGCGCAAGATCATGCCCGGCCAGGCGAGCTCGCTCTTTGGCTGCACGCTCATCGGTCTCGGACTCACGGCCGCGATGATCATGATCACCGAGTACTACACGGCCACCGAGTACAGCCCGGTGCGCAAGGTGGCGGCGGCGTCGCAGACGGGCCACGCCACCAACATCATCGCCGGCCTCGGCGTCTCGATGAAGTCGACGGCACTCCCGGTGATCGCCGTGTGTCTGGCCATCTGGGGCTCCTACACGCTGAATGGCCTGTACGGGATCGCGATCGCGGCGACCGCGATGCTCTCCATGACCGGCATGATCGTGGCGCTCGATGCCTACGGTCCGATCACCGACAACGCCGGCGGCATCGCCGAGATGGCGCACCTTCCGAAAGAGGTGCGCAACATCACCGATCCGCTGGATGCGGTCGGCAACACCACCAAGGCGGTGACCAAGGGCTACGCGATCGGCTCGGCGGGGCTCGCGGCGCTGGTGCTGTTCGCCGACTACACCAGCAACCTCGAGGCCGCGGGCAAGGCCGCGACCTTCACGCTCTCGGACCCGGCGGTGATCATCGGGCTCTTCATCGGCGGGCTCGTGCCCTACCTCTTCGGCGCCATGGCCATGGAGGCTGTCGGACGGGCGGCCGGCTCGGTCGTGAACGAGGTGCGGCGCCAGTTCCGTGAGATCGCGGGAATCATGACCGGCGAGGGCAGGCCCGATTATTCGCGCGCCGTGGATCTGCTCACGCGCGCGGCCATCCGCGAGATGATCGTGCCCTCGCTCCTGCCGATCCTCGTGCCGATCGTGCTGGTGCTGGTGATGAACAGCCTCATGGGCGGAGGCGCCGGAGTGCGCGCACTCGGGGGGCTCCTCATCGGCACCATCGTGACGGGGCTCTTCGTCGCGATCTCCATGACCACCGGGGGCGGTGCCTGGGACAACGCCAAGAAATACATCGAGGAAGGGAATTTCGGCGGTAAGGGCTCGGATGCCCACAAGGCGGCCGTCACGGGCGATACTGTGGGAGACCCGTACAAGGACACCGCGGGACCGGCGATCAATCCGCTGATCAAGATCATCAACATCGTGGCACTGCTGCTGGTGCCGTTGCTGTAGAGCGATGGCCTCCGACGAGAAATTTCCGGTCGAGAAGACTCCCGACCAGTGGCGCCGTGACCTCAAGCCCGACGCCTACCGGGTGCTGCGCGAGCACGGTACCGAGCGCGCGGGCTCGAGCCCTCTCAACGAGGAGCATCGTCCGGGCACCTTCCGCTGCGCCGGGTGCGGGGAGCCCCTCTTCTCCTCCGATACCAAGTTCGAGAGCGGCTCGGGCTGGCCGAGCTTCTACCAGCCGATGCCGGGCGCCGTCGCCACCCACGAGGACACGAGCCATTTCATGCGTCGCACTGAGGTCCACTGCGCGAAGTGCGGCGGCCATCTCGGGCACGTTTTCCCGGACGGCCCGAAGCCGACGGGCGAGCGCTATTGCATGAACGGCGTGGCGCTCAAGTTCGACCCCGAGAAGAGCTGACCCCCCGCGCCCGCGACGGGCGCTGCGGGTCACCGATCAGGCTGCGACGGCAAGCTGCAGCGGCTGCGGCCGGCCGATCGCATAACCCTGCAGATAGTCCACGCCCATGCGGCGTGCGGCCTCGACCGCGGCGGTGTCCTCGACCTGCTCGGCGATCACCTTGAAGTTGAGCGTGCGCGCCAGCTTGATCATCGCGGTGACCATCGCCTGGTTCACCGTGTCGCGCGACAGATTGCGGATGAACGAGCCGTCGATCTTGAGGTAGTCGAGCGAGAGGTTCTTGAGATTGGAGAATGAGCCCACGCCGGAGCCGAAGTCATCGAGTGAGAACTGGCAGCCCATGCCGTGCAGCACGCCGACGAAGCGCCGTGCATGCTCGAGGTTCGCAACCACCGCGCTCTCGGTGATCTCGAAGCACACCTGCGCCGGGGAGACCCCGGTGCTGTCGAGGCATTCGACCACGAACTCGAGGAACTGCGCATCGCCCAGCGTCTGGCCGGAGATGTTGATGGCCACGCTGCGATCGGGCTGAACCACGATGGCGCCACGACCGAGCGCGGCCAGCGTGGTCTGCACCACCCAGCGGTCGACCAGCCCCATGAGGCGGTAGCGCTCCGCGGCGCGCATGAACTCCGCCGGCGCCAGCTCGCGGCCGGTCTCATCCTGCATGCGCACCAGCACTTCCATCGCAGGTCCGCCATTGGTGCCGTGCGCCGGCACGATGATCTGATGATAGAGCTGGAAGCGATTCTCCTTGAGCGCGCCCTGCAGCCGCTGCAGCCACTGGATCTCGCCGGTGTGGCGGGCCAGAGCCTCATCGCGCGCGGAATACACCGCGACTCGCCCGCTGCCCTGCTTCTTGGCCACGTAGCAGGCGGTGTCGGCCGCCGCCAGCAGCTCCTCCAGCGTGCCGCTCTCGCGCGAGATCTCGACCAGCCCCACGGACACGCCGATATTGAAGATGCGGTCCTTCCATACAAAGCGGTAATCGCCCACCGAGCGGCAGACGTCATCGGCGATCTGCCGCGCTTTGTCCAGCGGGCAGCCGACCAGCAGCATGCCGAACTCATCGCCGCCGAGGCGCGCCACGGTATCGCTGTCACGCACGGCATCGCGCAGCAGCTTCGCCACTTCGCGCAACATGCTGTCGCCTGCCAGGTGCCCGCTGGTGTCGTTGACCAGCTTGAAACGATCGAGGTCGAGATAGCACAGCACGTGCTGCCCATCGCCCCGATGGCCGCTGTCGATCGACTCTTCGAGCCGCCGCTCGAACTCGCGGCGGTTGACGAGCCCGGTGAGGGCATCGTGCGTCGCCTGGTAGGACATCTGGCGAGCCAGCCCGCGCAGCTCCGTCACATCGTGCAGCAGCAGCACCGAGCCCACGACCTCCTTGCCGTCGCCGCGGATGGGGGAGGCTGACAGCTCGATGGAGCGCTCGCTGCCATTGCTGCGCGACAGGAGCAATGCGCGCCGGCCGAGGTTCACGGGCGCGCCGCTGGTGAGGGCCTGGTGCACCGGATCGGACAGCAGCCGCCGGTCGCCCTCGTCGACCAGGCTTACGATCTCCTCCAGGAGCTTGCCCGAGGCCGCCGCGGCCTCGCTCCCGGTGAGCCGCTCGGCTGCCGGGTTCATGAAATTGATGCGGCCACGCTCGTCGGTGGCGATGATCGCCTCGGCGAGCGAGGCCAGTGCCAGCTGCTGCGCCGGGGGTACCGCCTCGCTTGCCAGGCGCAGCGCGGGACTGGTCTGCGTCGGGATGATCTCCACCCCGGTGATGAGCAGGGCGTTGCCCTTGTCGTAGTCGACGAGCGTGGATGAGATCTCCAGGCGGCTCATCTGCCCCTGAACTCCGACCATGTCGATTTCGTAGCGCTCGGCGGCGGATTCACCGGCGAGGCGGCGCCGGACATTCTCGCTCACGAGCTCCGCGTACTCGGGAGGCACCAGGTCCGCGAGGCGCCGCCCCACGAGCTCGACCCGGTCGACGCCGACGAAGCTGGCGAACTGGCGGTTGGCGTAAAGAATCACTTCCTGATGCACCAGCACGGCCTCGTGGATGCGCTCACCGAGATCGGCGAACAGCCGCGGTGCGTGCGGAAAGTCATGCTCGCCCGCGCCGCTGCGTGTCAGCAGGTGATTGACGGCCGTGACCAGCGCCGCGACTTCAGGCTTGTCGCTCTCGAGCTCCAGCCGCGCGGGCAGGCGGCCGCCGATGGCCAGCCGCTGCAGCTGCTGCGACAGCTTCTCGACACTCTTCAGGTCGCGCCGCTGCAGCCCATAGAGCACCAGGAGGAGAGCCGCGATGAGCGCGAACAGAAGGCACAACAGCCCGACGATCGACATTTAGAGTACTTCTCAAGCCCTTCCGCTTGGATGCATGCCCTGTAGCACTCTGATTTGACTTCTCGTGCCTTGAGGGCGCAGGCGCACTCAAGCATAGCGCGCCGCGCCCTCGGCCCGTCGGGATTTCACCATATCTCGTCGCATTGGAGCTTGGCAGCGCGCTGGAAAACCCGTAACTTTTGCGGCCCCCCATCGAAGCGTTAAGTGAAGTCCCGGAGTCGCGATGTCCATGCCGTCCAGCCCTGCCCGCGAACAGATGATCGAGCAGCAGGTGCGCGCCTGGGAGGTACTGGACGCGCGCGTGCTGGGCATGCTCCGTCAGGTGCCTCGCGAGCAGTTCGTCCCCCCCGGGCAGCGCTTCCTGGCCTATGCCGATGCCGAGGTGCCCTTGCCGCTCAATCAGCACATGCTGCGCCCGAGCGTGGTCGGGCGTCTCCTGCAGGCGCTCGAGCCCGGCCCGGGAATGCGGGTGCTGGAAGTGGGCACTGGCTCGGGGTTCGTGGCTGCGTGCCTGCGCGCCTCGGGTGCACGGGTGCGGTCGCTGGAGCTCTTCGAGGAGCTCGCGGGACTGGCGGCGCGCAATCTGAGCGACTTCGGCATGGGCGACGTCGAGGTGGTGAACGCCGACGGGCTCACGGCCGAAAGTGGCGAGCGCTATCACGCCATTGCCCTGACCGGCTCGCTCCCCGTGTACGACCCGCGTTTCGAGCGCCAGCTCGAGATCGGCGGGCGGCTGTTCGTGGTGACGGGCCAGGCGCCGGTCATGGAGGCGCGCCTCATCCACCGCATCAGCGAGACCGCCTGGGCCACCGACAGCCTGTTCGAGACGGTGATCGACCCGCTGGTGAACGCCGCGCAGCCGCCGCGCTTTAAGTTCTGAAGCCGTGGCGCAGCTCACCGCCGCCGTGCCGCTCCCTGGAAGGACGAGGGATCTCATGAAGCGCGCCGTAATCATCGTTCTGGCCCTGCTGCCCGTCGTGGGCGTGGCGCAGACCAAGGATCTGCTGGGAGTGTTCGAGGATGCCCTGCAGAGCGATCCGGTGATCCGCCAGGCGGAGGCCAACCGGCGCGCGGCGCGCGAATCGAAGCCGCAGGCACTCGCGGCGCTCCTGCCGCAAGTGAACGGCACGGCGAGCGTCATCCGCGATCACAACACCGGCACGCAGCCCTTCTTCGCCACCACCTCCTCGGGTGCCCCGATCGTCGTGCCACTGCCTGCCGGCGTCGATACCACTACCAAGTCCTGGGGCCTGACTCTCAGGCAGAACATCTTCTCCTGGGCCAACTGGATGTCGCTCAAGGGAGCCAGCGCCCAGGTCGCGCAGGCGGAGGCGACTTATCAGGCGGCCGAGCAGCAGCTGATCCTGCGGGTCGGACAGGCCTACTTCAACGTGCTCACCGCCGTCGACACGCTCGAGGCCGACCAGGCCGCGCTCGAAGCCATCGCCCGCCAGCAGGATCAGGCGGAAAAGCGCTTCGAGGTCGGTCTCATCGCCATCACCGACGTCGAGGATGCGCGCGCGGCGCGCGACACCGCCGCCGCCACCGTGGTCGCCGACAAGCGCGCGCTCGCCACATCGGAGGATCAACTGCAGGAGATCACCGGGCAGAAATACGACCGCCTGGCGAAGCCCGGCGACGACATGCCGCTCCTCAACCCCGAACCCGCCGACGAGGGCCGCTGGGTCAGCATGTCGCTCGAGCAGAACCCGACGCTGATCTCGAGCCGCCTGGCGGCGGACATCGCCCGCGACAACGTGCACGTCGCCTTCGGTGCACACCTGCCGACGCTCGATCTGGTCGCGGGCCGGTCCTGGCAGAGTCAGAGCCTGGATGAGAACTTTGCGGGCCAACCCTTCTCCTACGACACTTATTTCAACGATCGACAGATCGGCCTGCAATTCACCCTGCCGCTGTTCTCCGGCGGCCTCGACCAGTCAAAAGTGCGCCAGGCCCAGTACCTGTGGATCGCGGCGAAGGAAGGCGTCGTACAGAGCTCGCGCGCGACCGAGCGGCAGGCGCGCGATGCTTACCTGGGAGTCATCAGCGGCATCTCGCACGTGCACGCGCTGCGCCAGGCGCTCGAGTCCAACCAGACCGCGCTCAAGGCGACCGAAGCGGGCTACGAGGTGGGAACGCGCACTTCGGTCGACCTCGTCACCGCGCGACGCAACCTGGTGCAGGCGCAGACCAACTACGCCGTGGCGCGCTATGACTACATCGTGAGCGTGCTGACACTGCGCCTCGCGGCCGGCACGCTCGACCGTCCCGAGCTCAAGGCGGTCAACGGCTGGCTGACGGCGAGCGCCGCCACCTCGCCCGCGGTCGAAACGCCCGAAACGCTCGCACCGACGATTCCTTCGTCGCAGCCGTCCCCGCCTCCGCCACCGAAGTAGGCCTATAACAAGGGCTCGATGAGCTCGAGCAGGCGCGCCAGCGCCCCGCGGCTGCCCTCGACCGAAGCGCGTGCCATGGCCCCGATCCGCTCTCGCTCCGCCGGATCAGCGAGCAGTCTCGTCACCGCAGCGCCAAGCTCCCCGGCGTCGTGCACCACCGCGGCTGCACCGCGCGCGATGAGAAGCTCGGCCACATCGGGCGCGTTGAAGTTGTGCGGCCCGGTGAGGACCGGTATGCCAAGCGTCGCGGGCTCGAGCAGGTTGTGGCCGCCCACCGGGGTCAAACTGCCGCCGACGAAGGCAAGGTCGGCGGCGGCGTAGAAGTCGAGCAGCTCGCCGAGGGTATCGAGCAGCAGCACGGAGGCCTCACCGCTACCGCCCGCGGGCCCGCTCTGCGAGCGGCGGATGAAGCGCACGCCTGCCTGGGTGAGCTGCTGTGCGACTTCCGCGAAGCGCGCCGGGTGGCGTGGCGCGATGACGAGCAGGGTCCTCGGGTGCGCGGCGAGCACGAGCCGCTGCGCCTCGAGCACGCTCGCCTCCTCGCCCTCGCGGGTGCTGCCCGCGACCCACATCGGCCGCCCGCCCGCATAGGCCGCGCGCACCTCTCGCCCGCGCTCTGCCAGTCCTTCCGGCAGCTCGAAATCGAATTTGAGGTTCCCGGTAACATGCGTGTGGCCGGCCGAAGCGCCCAGCGCCCGAAAGCGCGCCGCATCGCCTTCACCCTGGGCGGCCACCAGCGCCGCGCCCGATACCGCGTCCCTGAAGAGCGCGCCGAGGTGTCGATAGCGGCTGAGCGAGCGCTCCGAGATACGCGCGCTCGCCAGCACCAGCGGCACCCGCCGTCGCCGGCACTCGCGGTAGAGATTCGGCCAGAGCTCCGTCTCGAAGATGACCGCGAGCTGCGGTTCGACGCGCCTGAGGAAGCGGCGCACCGCGCCCGGCAGGTCGTAGGGTACGTAGCGCACGGTCGCAAGCTCGCCGAGGAGCGCGCGGGCGCGCGCGGCGCCCGTCGGAGTGAAGGTGGTGACGGTGAGCGGCAACTGCGGATGCCGACGGCTGAGGGCTGTGACCAGAGGCGCACACGCCTGCACTTCCCCGACCGACACGGCGTGCAGCCAGATGCCGTGCGGCGCGGGACGCGCGCCGAGCCCGAAGCGCTCGCTGAAGTTGCGCCAGTAGCTGCGATCGCGAATCCCGCGCCACAGGAACACGGCGGAGATGATCGGGGCGGTGAGATAGACGGCGAGAAGGTAGAGGATGCGCAAGAGGCGTATCCCGCGCTCAGGCCGGCGGCGGCTCAGCGCCCGCCGGGGCCTGGCGGTACCCGTCGAGCAGCCCGTGCCAGTCGGCTTCGCCGAAACGCTCCGGGGGAAGGCCCCAGGCGATCTTCTCGAGCGAGCGGCGCAGCCGCACCAGATTGGCATCGCGCCACAGGCCGCCGCCGCGCAGCTGACAGCGGTCGAAGTCGATCAGATACACCTGATCCTCGGCGAGCAGGATGTTGTGTGCGTTGAGATCGGCGTGGCACACCCCGAAGTCGTGGAAGCGGCGGATGCAGCGGCCGATTCCGATCCAGGTGAGGATGGAGAGCGCCCCGGTCCGCAGGCACTCGGCGAGCGAGCCGACGGTGGCGAGTCGCTCGGTGATGATCTCGCCCGTGTAGGTGAGCCCGCGCCGGTGATAGCGGGCGGCGATCGGCGCCGGCACCGGCAGACCCGCGCGGCGCAGGCTGTAAGTCATCTGCCACTCGGCGAAGGGGCGCGTGCCCTCCTCGCCCAGCCACGCGTAGTGATCGGTCGAGAGGCGCGCCATCAGGCCGCCGCGACGGTAGTGACGCAACACGTAGCGCCGGCCGTCCGCGGCGAGAAAGTAGCTCGCGCCACGGCCGCCCGCGGTGCCTTCGAGCTCGCCACGCGCCTGCCAGTACTGCGGGGTGAACCAGTCGGCGCTCAAATTGCTCACGCGGGAGGCGTCATATAGCATGGCGCCGCCCGCCAGGGCGCCGCGTTTCACCTCGGGGCCGAGCGCCCAGCGCCCATTCACAGAGCTGACTCCCTCATGCTGCCTCTCGCCGATCCGCCGCGCACTCTCTGCATTCTGAGGCTCTCGGCGATCGGCGATACCTGCCACGTCGTGCCGATCATACGCACGCTCCAGCAGGCGTGGCCGGCGACGCAGCTCACCTGGATCATCGGGCGGACCGAAGCGCGCCTGATGAAACTCGTCGAAGGCGTCGAGTTTATCACCGTGGACAAGGGCGCAGGTCTCGCCGCCCGGCGCGCGCTGCGCGGAGCGCTCCGTGGACGCCGCTTCGAGGTGCTGCTGCACATGCAGCTCGCGCTGCGCGCGAGCCTGCTTGCGCAGGCGGTGCCGGCGGACCTCAAGGTCGGCTTCGACCGCGCGCGCGCCCGCGAGCTCCAGTGGCTCTTCACCAATGCGCGCATCGCCCCCAACACGCGCGAGCACGTGCTCGACAGCTTCTTCGGCTTTCTCAACGCCCTCGGCATCCGCGAGCGGCTGCTGCGCTGGGACCTGCCGCTGCCGCAGGCCGAGCGCGCCTACGCCGCGCGACTGATTCCGGACGCGCAGCCGACGCTCATCATCAGCCCCTGCTCACGCCACACGCGGCGCAACTGGCGCATCGAGCGATACGCCGCGCTCGCGACGCATGCCGCAACCCGCCATCGCATGCGGGTCATCCTCGTCGGCGGTCCGAGTGAGATTGAGCGCAGCATGGGGGCGGCCATCGTCAGGGAGACCGGTGCCGCGCTCATCAACCAGATCGGACAGGACACGCTTCCGGAGCTCCTCGCGCTGCTCGCGCGCGCCACCGTGCTCGTGAGCCCCGACTCCGGCCCCGCGCACATGGCCACCATGGTCGGCACGCCGGTCATCGGTCTCTACGCCGCCACCAACCCGGCGCGCAGCGGTCCATACCTCTCGGGCCGCTGGTGCGTGGACGGCTACGCCCGCGCGGCCCGTGCCTTTCGCGGCTGCGCACCCGAGGAGCTTCCCTGGGGACACAAGATCGAGGAGCCGGGCGTCATGGACCTGATCCAGCTCGAGGAGGTCACCGGCCGACTCGATGAGTTGCTAGGATCGCGTTCATGAACGACATCCTCGTGCCCGTCTCGCCGGGGGAGCTGCTCGACAAGATCACCATCCTGCGCATCAAGGGGGCCCGGATCCTCGATGCCGCCAAGCTCGCCAACGTGAATCACGAGCTCGGCCTCCTCGAGGCCACCTGGCGCGACTCGGGGTGCGCCGCAGCCGGGCTCGCCCAGGAGGAGCACGCGCTGCAGCGCGTGAATGAGCAGCTCTGGGACATCGAGGATCGCATCCGCGACAAGGAGGCGAAGCAGACTTTCGACCGCGAGTTCATCGAGCTCGCGCGCGCGGTCTACATCGCCAACGATGAGCGCGCGGCGATCAAGAAACGCATCAACACCCAGCTCGGCTCGCGCATCGTCGAGGAAAAGTCCTACAAGGCATACCGCTAGCCACACCGGTCCGGGGAGTATCGAAGTGCATCAGAAGAGACATCCGTTGGCGGTCGCAGCCGCTTTGCTGCTCCCGGTGCTGGCGCCGTGCGCGGCCCTCGCTCAACACCCGCCCGCGGGCCTGTACGCGGACCTGAGCTGGCGCCTGGTCGGTCCCATGCGCGGCGGTCGCACCCGCGCGGTGGCCGGCGTGCCGTCGCGGCCGAACGTCTACTTCATCGGCGCCGTCAACGGCGGCGTATGGCAGACGCGCGATGCGGGGCGCACCTGGAAGCCGATCTTCGACCAGCAGCAGACGCAGTCGATCGGCGCGATCGCGGTCGCGCCCTCGGATGCCAACGTCATCTATGTGGCGAGCGGTGAGGGGCTGCGGCGGCCGGATCTCTCCGTCGGCAACGGCATCTATCGCTCGAGCGACGGCGGCCTCACCTGGTCGCACCGCGGTCTCACCGACGGGCAGCAGATCCCGGATCTCGCCATCGATCCCAAGGACCCCAACCGGCTGTTTGCCGCGGTTCTCGGTCACCCCTACGGCCCCAACGAGGAGCGCGGCATCTATCGCTCGCGCGACGGCGGCGCGAGCTGGGAGCGCGTGCTCTACAAGGACGCCGACACCGGCGGCTCCGCGGTCGCCATCGACCCCAATCACCCCGAGATCGTGTACGCCTCGATGTGGCAGTCGCGCCTCGGCCCCTGGGAGGACCGTAACGAGTTCGAAGGCACCAACGGCGGACTCTTCAAGTCGAGCGACGGCGGTACGACCTGGAAGCGCCTGAGCGGGGGCCTCCCGGACGATCTCACGCAGATCAACTTCTCCATCGCCCCGAGCTCCCCGCAACGCATCTATGCCGTCGTGGGCACGACCGAGCCCGGCGATTATTCCTCATCGGCGGGGCTCGGCTTTTTCCGCTCCGATGATGCCGGCGAGCACTGGGCGCGCATCACCACCGACCCGCGGGCGTCGTTGCGCATCGGCGGAGGGGATCTGGCGATCGTGCGCGCTGACCCGACCAATCCCGACATCGTCTACGCCACCGGGCTCGTCACCGTGAAGTCCACCGACGGCGGCAGGACCTGGATGTCGCTGCGCGGCGCACCGGGAGGCGATGACTATCAGAACCTCTGGATCAATCCCAACGACGGTCGCGTCATTGCGCTGGTGAGCGATCAGGGAGCCAACATCACCGTGAACGGCGGCGAGACCTGGAGCAGCTGGCTGAATCAGCCGACGGCGCAGCTCTACCACGTGAGTGCCACGCCCACCTTCCCCTATCGGATCTGCTCCGGACAGCAGGAGAGCGGCTCGGTCTGCATCGCGAGCCGCGGCAACGATGGCGAGATCACCGATCGCGACTGGCATCCGGTCGGCGCCATCGAGTATGGCTACGTCGCTCCCGATCCGCTCAACCCCGACATCATCTACGGTGCCGGCCGCACCGAAGTCTCCAAGTTTCATATCTCCACCGGGCAGGTGCAGAACGTCACGCCCGTACCGGTGCGCGACGCCGACGTGCGGGCCGACCGCACTCAGCCGATCCTCTTCTCACCCCTCGATCCTCATGTCCTCTACTACGCAGCCAATCGCCTCTACCGCACGACCGACGGCGGCACGAACTGGACTGCGATCAGCCCGGACCTGGCGCGCGAGGCGGGCGCCCTGCCGGCGAGCGTTGCCACGCAGCATCCAAAAGGCGCGGAGAAGCAGCGCGGCGTCATCTACTCGCTCGGCCTCTCGCCGAAGAGCGCCGGGACGCTTTGGGCCGGGACCGACGACGGCCTGGTGTGGATTACGCGCGATGGCGGCGGCCACTGGGCCAACGTCACCCCGCCCGAGCTCATCCCCTGGAGCAAGGTGACGCAGATCGAGCCCTCGCATTTCGACGCCGACACCGCCTACGTGTCGGTGAGCCGCCTGCGGATCGATGACCTGCATCCCTATCTTTACCGCACCCGCGATGGGGGCAAGACCTGGGTCGCGATGGCCGCCGGACTTCCGGCGAATGCGCCGGTGAACGCCGTACGCGAGGACCCCGCGCGCCGGGGCCTGCTGTTCGCGGCGACCGAGAGCTCGGTGTGGGTGTCGTACGATGAGGGCGAGCACTGGGACTCGCTGCAGCTGAACCTGCCGCACACCTCGATGCGCGATCTCCTGATTCACGACGACGACCTGATCGTCGCAACCCACGGCCGCTCCTTCTGGATCCTCGACGATATCTCGCGGCTGCGACAACTGCCGGAGCTTGCCGCCCGCGAGCCGGCGCTGCTGCGGCCGGCCCCCGCCTACCGCATGTACCGCAGCACCTGGACGGACACGCCCATCCCTCCGGATGAGCCGATCTGCGCCAACCCACCGGACGGAGCGATCATCGAGTTCTACCTGCCGCACGATGCCCGGCATCCCGTGACACTCGAGGTGCGTGACCGCGGCGGAAATCTGGTGCGACGCTACCGCAGCGACGACGCCCCCCAGCCCCCGGCGGATGAGCTCGCGCGCGAGCTGATTCCATCCTACTGGCTCAAGTCCCCGCAGGTGCTCCCGGCGACCGCCGGCCTGCACCGCTGGGTGTGGGACCTGCGCTACGCGGCACCTTTCTCCACGACCCACGGATATCCGATCTCGGCGGTACCGCACGCCACCCCGCGCGAGCCCCTGGGCCCGCTCGCAGTGCCGGGCGAGTACGTGGTGCGACTGACGGCGGACGGTCGTCAGCTCGAGCAGTCAGTCACGGTCAAGCCGGACCCGAGGGTCAACATGGCAGACGGTGCCTTGAGCGCGCAGCTGCAGCTCGCGACGGAGCTCGCGGGACTCCTCACCGAGAGCTCACAGACGCTTTCCGCCGCCCGCTCCGAAGAGGCGCAGCTGAAGAGTCTCAAGGCCACCGGCGCCGCGGCGCAGGCGGTGAGCGACTTCCAGGGACACCTGTCGGGCCTGCTCGAGTCGAAGGAGAAGGAGAACGCGGAGCCTGAGAAGCCCGCGGTCAAACCGGAGGAGCCACAAAAGGCTGCCACCGCGGCGCACCCGGTGCTGCTGCCCGACGTGCAGGGACGCATTTCGGGTCTGTATGCGGAGCTCCTGCGCGGAGACGCAGCGCCCACCCCGGCACAGCTCAATGCGACGGCGGCACTCAAGCAGACGCTGGCGGGACTGCTCACCCGATGGCAGCAGCTGCAGTCAGGGCTCCCCGACCTCAACCGACAGCTGAGGTCAGCCGGCCTCGCCGCCGTGCGGGCGGACCTCGCCCCCCCACGGGATGCCAACCTGGCGGATGAAGAGTGAGATTCGCGCGACGAGCGTGACTAGTGTCGTGCGGGGCGTCCATGCATCATAGCGCCCCCTGATCCGCAGACACCGGAGTCCGCGCATGCGTTTTCTGAGCCTCGTGCTGCTCGCGGCAGCCACCCCCGTTTTCGCCTACACCGCGGACGAGCTGGCTGCGAAGAATGTCGCCGCCAAGGGCGGAGCCGAGCAGATCGCGGCCATTCACTCGCTGCGTCTCTCCGGCAAGCTCCTCGTCAACGGCGACACACTGCAGCTTCGACTGGTGACTCTGGTCGCGCGGCCGGGCGAGATCCGCCAGGAGGCCGAGCTCCAGGGTCTCACGGTGGTCCAGGCCTACGACGGCAAGCAGGGCTGGAAGATCAACCCCTTCCAGGGCCGCAAGGACCCCGAGAAGATGTCGGCGGACGATGCCAAGAGTCTGGGCGAGGATGCGGCCGACTTCACCGGCGCCCTGGTCGACTACAAGAGCAAGGGCTACACCCTCGATTACCTCGGCACCGAGGATGTCGATGGCACGGAGGCCTACAAGCTGCGCGTCACGCGCCCGAACGGCGACTTGAGCTTCGTCTTTCTCGACCCCGACTACTTCCTCGAGATCCGCACCATCGACCGGCGCATCGAGCACGGCGTGCCGAAGGAGACCGTGACCGACTACGGCGATTACGAGAAGGTCGCGGGGGTGTACCTGCCCTTCGAGCAGGTGTCGGCCCCGAAGGGCTCGACCGACCGCCAGAAAGTCGAGTACGACAAGGCGGAAGTCAACACGAGCCCCGATGCCTCGCTCTTCCGCCTGCCCGCCGCGACGCCTTCGACGGCCGCGACCAAGTAATCTCAGGGAGAACACTCATGCGATTTCCATTCCTGGCAGTGGCCGGTGCGCTCCTCGTGACTGTTCCCGATGCCCTCCCGGCTGCCGAGGCGGTCGCGGACTCCGGCGTCATATCCGGTCTCGGCGCGCGCAACACGGGCTCTGCGGCCATGAGCGGCCGCATCGCGGCACTCGCGGGCTACAACGACGCCTCCGGCAAGCTCACCCTGTTCGTCGGGGCGGCGAGCGGCGGCGTATGGAAGTCGACCGATGGCGGCACGATCTTCAAGCCGGTGTTCGACAAGCAGCCGGTGCAGTCGATCGGCGCAATCGCCATCGACCCCTCGCATCACCAGAACATGTGGGTCGGGACCGGCGAGTCCTGGACGCGCAACAGCGTCTCGATCGGGGATGGCATCTACAAGTCCACCGATGCGGGCGAGACCTGGACCCACGTGGGGCTCGAGGATTCCGAGCGTGTCTCGAAGATCCTCGTCGATCCGCGCTCCTCCGATACGGTCTACGCCTGCGTGCCGGGCAAGCTCTGGAGCGACTCCGCCGACCGCGGCCTCTATAAGACGAGCGACGGCGGCAAGAGCTGGCAGCTGATCCTCAAGGGCGGCAACCTCTCGACCGGCTGCGCGAGCGTCGCAATGCAGCCCGGGAGCCCGGATGTGCTGCTCGCGAGTCTCTGGGATTTCCGCCGCAAGGGCTGGACGTTCCGCTCCGGCGGCGATGGCCCCAAAGCGGCCTCCGGCAGCGCCCTCTACCGCAGCAGCGATGGCGGCAGGACCTGGACCGAGCTCAACGTCGAGGCGAACAAGGGGCTTCCGGCGAAGCCCTACGGGCGCATCGCCCTTGCCTACGCGCCGAGTGAGCCACAGACGGTCTATGCCTTCATCGAGTCGACCGATTCCGGGCTCTTCATCTCACACGACGGCGGCGCGAGCTGGGAGCGCGGCGACAAGAGCACCTGGATGGTGTGGCGGCCGTTCTATTTCGCCAATCTGATCGTGGATCCGAAAAACCCCAGGCGCGTATTCAAGACCGACGGCGCGCTCATCATGAGCGAGGACGGCGGGCACAGTTTCACCACCGTCGGCGGCTTCAACGGCGCGCACGGCGACGTGCATGACGTCTTCGTCGATCCCGCCAATTCGCAGCACGTCTTCAATGGCGATGACGGCGGCCTGTGGATCTCCTACGACGGCGGCAACAAGTGGTGGAAGGCGGATAACCTCCCGATCTCGCAGTTCTATCACGTGAGCCTCGACGGCGGGGATCCTTACCACACCTACGGGGGACTCCAGGACAACGGCTCCTGGGTGGGCGACTCGGCTTACCCGGGCGGCATCACCAGCTCGCGCTGGGAAGCGATGTTCGGGGGCGATGGCTTCTGGATGTTCCAGGATCCTTCCGCTCCCGATTACCTCTACGCCGAATCCCAGGGAGGCTCCATCGGACGCGTCAACATGCGCACGCACGAGGCGCGTGACATCCAGCCGAAGCTCGGCGCCGAGGACCTGAAGCTCTACAAGAAGCTGCGCTTCAACTGGAACACCCCGATCGCCCTCTCACCGCACGACCCGGCCACGATCTACATGGGATCGCAGTTCCTCTACCGCTCGCGCGATCACGGCCAGAGCTGGCAGCGCATCTCACCGGATCTCACCACCAACGATCCCAACATGCAGAAGCAGGAGCAGTCGGGCGGGGTCACGGTGGACAACTCGGCGGCCGAGATGCACACCACGATCTACTCGATCAGCGAGTCGCCGCTCGATGCCGCCACCCTCTGGGTGGGGACCGACGATGGCAACCTGCAGCTCACCCGCGACAACGGCGCGCACTGGAGCAACGTCGTCGGCAACGTGCGGGGCCTGCCGAAGGGTGAGTGGATCAACTGGGTGCAGGCGAGCGCATACGATGCGGGCACCGCCTATGCCGCTTTCGACCGCCATACCTTCGGTGACATGGCCCCCTACGTGTACGTCACGCGCGACTACGGCAAGAGCTGGTCGCCGCTCGTCACGCCGCAGGACGCCAAGGGCGTGCGCGGCTACGTGCACGTCATCAAAGAGGACACGGTGGACAAGTCCCTGCTGTTCCTCGGCACAGAGTTCGGGCTGTGGATCTCGGTGGACGGCGGCGCCCACTGGGGCCAGTTCAAGGGTGGCGACTTTCCGGCGGTCGCGGTGCGCGACCTCGCCGTTCAGCCGCGCGACAACGATCTGGTGCTCGCCACCCATGGCCGCGGCATCTGGATCGTCGACGACATCACGCCTCTTCGTCACCTGACGCCCGAGCTGCTCGCGCAGGATACGGCCTTCGTCGCCTCACGCGCGGTGCAGCAGCGCATCGAAGCGCAGGGCGGGGCACCGACCGGAGCGGCCGCCTTCGTCGGCGACAACCCCGAGACCGGGGCCGTGATCACCTACTACCAGCGCACCCGGCATCTGTTCGGGAAACTGAAGATCGAAGTGCTGGATACCGGTGGGCACGTCGTGGATGAGCTGCCGCCGAGCAGTCGCCGCGGACTCGCCCGCGTTCTCTGGACGATGCATCTGCCGCCGCCGCACGTGCCTCCGGCCGTGCAGATCGCCTTCAACAGCACGCAGGGTCCGCGCCTCGTGCCGGGCACCTACACGATCCGCATGACGGATAACGGCAAGACCTACGAGACGCAGATCAAGGTGGGGCTCGACCGGCGCGTCGCCTACACGACCTCCGACCGCCAGGCGCAGTTCGATGCGGCCATGAAGGTCTACACGCTCTTCAACGACGAGACGCAGCTCTTCGGCCGCATCGCGGGCCTGCGGGCACAGGTGGCAGCGGCCGGCAAGGGCTTACCGAAGGATGACGCGCTCGGCAGGCGGCTGAGCGGTCTCGACCAGCAGCTCGACAAGATCCGTAAGGAAATCGTCGCCACCACCGAAGGCGGCGCGATCACCGGCGAGGAGCGGCTGCGCGAGCACACCGACCAGCTCTACGGTGCAATCAATTCCTGGGACGGGCCGCCGTCGGCTTACCAGCTCGACAACATCGCGGGCTTGCGCAGCCAGCTCGATGAGGTGAGCGGCGAGTTCGGCAAGGTCACCGACAAGGAGCTGCCGGCGATCAATGCGGCCCTCAAGGCCAAAGGCGCAGCGCCGCTTGCACTGCCGACGCCGACCGCACTCGAGGAAGATGAGCCGCA